>Ga0315291_10002145_pt1 | contig 25986 bp, 17 predicted proteins | sample YL17G12_20_MG_FD_203070 | JGI IMG/M metagenome (GOLD analysis project Ga0315291, IMG submission 203070) | Sediment microbial communities from Yellowstone Lake, YNP, Wyoming, USA - YL17G12_20 | ecosystem: Environmental > Aquatic > Freshwater > Lake > Sediment | place: USA: Wyoming | collected...
AAAAACCCAGTACGGACCCGGGGAGATTGTCGATAAAATCGGGGAAATTGCTGCCGCGTATTCCAGCAAACCCCGAGACGGCGCGGTCCCAGAGGTTAAAACCAAGGTCAAAGACATCGGCGCGCAGGCCTAACGCCTAGAACCCCGCTATCAACAACCGGGTTTTGACCGCGAGGCATCAGAAAAGATATAATAAATCAAACAATAACATTATGGCTAAAATTCTTCTCGTTGAAGATGACCCGCTCATGGTGCGCATGTACCAGCGAAAGCTGGTCAATGACGGGTACGACGTAGCGATAGCCGTGAACGGCGAGGAGGGAATGGTAAAAATCCGGTCTTTTCATCCAGATCTGGTGCTTTTGGATATTATGATGCCCAAGTTGAACGGCTTGCAGGTCTTGGAACGGACAAAGTCCGATCCGACCATTTCCTCAATTCCCATAATGCTTTTGACGAATCTTGGCGGATCCGAAGAAGATATTGAACGCGGCCTTGAACTTGGCGCCGTAGCCTATCTGGTCAAGTCCGCTTACCGGCCAGATGAAGTAATCAGTAAAGTTAAGGAGGTTCTGTCCGGCTACACCCACGGCAAGGATGTTCCCCAAGCTGCGACTACCGCTGCTGCCGAGAGGGTGTTGGAAAAGACAATGCGGGTTTCCGCGCCAGAGCCAGAAAAAAAGGCGGAAAAACCCGAAGAAAAGAAGAATGTGAAAAAGAGCGGAAACAAAGCCGCGGGCGAACAGTGAAGCTCCACACCTAACGATGAGTGCTGGTCGGAACGCGCAAGGTATTGCGCGTCTTTCGTGTGCGTGGGTGAAGCTCCCTCGGCTCAATGGCTGATGTTATACGTTTTGGTGGTAAGAGATAAACCTGGCCAACGTCCAAAGAGGGATGATGGAGAAGATCATAAGCACGATAGAGATCGAGAAAGTTAGCTGAATGGTATCGCTCACTGAGGCAAGGAATGCGGCCTGGGATTTTCCGGTAAAAAACATGCCCACGGTCGTTTCTTCAATGTCTTTGACGGGAACGTAGGAAGCTAAGAAGGGGCGGTTGAGAACCGATGCTTCTCCGGTGTATGTTTTACCTGTTTTCAATACGGTATTGATGATGTCCTTATTTGGTTCACGGGTACCAATCATTCGCAATTGACCTCCGGGCACCGTAAACGTAGTGGCGGCGCTTACGTCGCCGGCGAATACCGTAACGTCAAGACCCGTGAGTTGTTTGATGCCGTCAACGAAGGCAGTATCCAGCAGATATCCGGTAACCACTGACCCGATTATCTCCGGTTCACCGGACTGGGAGGCATCAACGATAGGGCTGGCGGCTCTGATAGAAACCGCGGGCAAGGTTATTCCTCGCTCTGCAAGCGTGGTAACAACTGCTTTGCCGTCCAGCGACCGCCAAACCACCGGATCGTCGGCAAGACTATCGCCAAACCGCTCTTTATCTTCGGCCCGCATCAAGACCTCGCCACCGGTATTGACCGCCAGCATGAAATCGGTGCCGTTTTCAAACATAAGCGCGTTCAGGTTGGCAAAAAGCGCTTCTTTGTCGTTGCGTTTGACGGCCTCGCGGACCTGAGGGTTGCTCGACGCAATCCTGGCAGCGAGGATGGCTGATTCTTTTACTTTGTCTATGGCAAAGTTTAAAGTTTTTACGTTGGTCTCTAAATCCTGAGCGGCGCTGACTTGGGTACGATTCAAGAGAAATCCCGTGTAAATGATGGTTACTAAGACAAAAATGATAAAAGAGAGGGCAATGAAACTTGAGAATATCTGGGGGAAAATTCGGAAGCGGATAAATCCCCACGCCCATGCGCCCAAGAAAATGGCTCCCAGGAGCTTTACCGCGTGCTCTATCATCCACGCCGCATGGTAGGGCGATAGAAGCTGGGCCAAGAGAACGTTAGACGACTCTTTCCAGACGGAGGTGAAGGCAAAAACGAGAGAGATGGTGAGGAAAAGAAAGCCGACATAGAAATATTTCCACTCGCTTTGAATCCCTTGAGAGTAGTGAAGGTAGACAAGAATCGTGATCAGGGCGGAGAGAAAAAACATCCAAAACGCCGGTTCAATAAGCAGTCCGCCTATGACTACCAACACCGGCAGGATGGGGGCGATAGCGCGTTCTACAAACTCGCGGCCTCGGGACGTGAGTTCGCCAATCGGCAGAATTGCCGTTGAGGAAGACCAAAACCTTGAGAGGATGCCGACCGGTTTCTCCCCGGGTCGAAGAGGAACCGGATCAATAAGAAGGCTCACGAGCAAAAGACCGAAGCCAGCCAGCCCGACTAAAGCAGTGAGTTGTTCGGTGACTCCGAATGCGCCGGCGGGAGCTGCGTCAAGAAAACTCCAGATTGCGAGAGCAAAGAAACCCACGGCGCGGGAAAAGGTTTTCGTTCCGCGTTCGACGAGCCAGCCGTCGATGTAGATCCAGCTTGCGGTTACCATCAGAAAAGCGATAAAAACTTCGATCACATAGTGCGTATTTTGCAGCCAAAAGAGTTGCCACATGTTCTTGAATTATTTTTTCATTATATCAAAGTTTTTCCAGTTTTTCTTGAAGCTCTTTGTCGTTCAGGAAGCCGACGAAAACGTCGCGCACCACCCCCTTGCGGTCAAGGAAAAAGTGCTGCGGCATGGTAAAGATGGGATACAGTTTGGTAAGCTGCCCTTTTTTATCAATCACGCTCTCTAATTGATAACCGCCCCTCTTGATGTACGACTCCACTACTCCCTGGCTCTCCTGAAGCGATAAAAGCAAAACCCGGACGTCTTGTTCGTTTTCCAGTTGCAACTTATCTAAGATCGGCAACTGAACCTGGGCTAAGGGCGCCCAAGTTGCCCAAGTGGAGAGGATTGTCTTTTTCCCGCGGAGATAGCGGATGTCAACAATATTGTTTGATGAATCCGGCATGGCAAAGACCGGAGCGGGTTTGTCAAGCAGGGCTTTGACCGCTTCCGGCGGGGTAATGGCGCCTTGGAGCGTCTCCTTGACCCGACTCATGCCCCAGAAATCGGGAATTGATGGGAGAGGAATTTCTCTTAAGCCGAAGATGGAAAATGGCAGGCGCAGTTTGGAGTCGGGTAAAAGTGAAAGGCGAAGATTGATAGCGGTGTGAGCGGCGAGCTCCTCGATATCCGTATAAAACGCCCTATACCCTGCTTTTTCCACCTTAAGATAGTATTTGCCTGGTGGGACGATAAAGCGAAAACTGCCGTCTTTGCCGGTAAATTGGGGGTTGGCTTGGTTGAAAACCTCGCCGGGCCACAAGATAAAATCGTTGATTTCCGGGGAAAACTGAAAGACCGACACCTTCGCTCCGGCCAGGGCTTCTCCTGTCTTTGCGCTTACCACGCGGCCGGGCTCGACTACGGTAATCGGATTTATGGAGCGAAGAGAGATTCTGCCCGCGCCGTCAACGGCCTTGATTTGAAGCTGATATTCTCCTGCCTCGGCGAAAGAGATGTCTCCGAACCAAAGATCGGCCGCCTTAGAATAGTTCAATGGGAACGCAAGTTCCGAATCGGATCCTTTTCCCGGCGTGACGCCATTTTTTTGCGATGAAGCACCAACCTTTTGATCCTTTATTTGACCTGCTGTTGCCGCTAAGGCGACTTTAGCCATAAGAAATTCGCCGCTAAGCTCGGCCGGCTCCTGGTCGCGTTTTTCTTCTTCCTGCGTATAACGCTTGGTGTCCGCACGCTTCGCGATTATATTTACGTTGACTACTCCGCCAATTGCCGAAGTAACTAACCGCTCGGCGATGCCCGTCAAAGTCGTTATAGTTCCAAGCGCGGAAGGAAAAACCGACTGGGTTCCGAGTAGTAAGACGTTCGCGCCGGTCGCCGGCGGCTCAATGTCAATAACGAGCGTTCGCACCTCGGACTTAACGATGTTTCCGGAGTTGTCCCGTATCCTGAAGAGGATCTGATAATTACCTTCCCGGAGATTGGGAATTTTAGCCGAGAAACGGGCCGCCGAAGAACCAATTCCCGAGACCTCGCTTACCGGGTGCCAGCTCTCGCCGCCGTCCGTGGAGTAAGAAATCCCAACGATGACTCCTTCTCGATCCCTGGCCGAACCTTCAATGGTTGGCGAGGTATTTTGTGTAGGGTTTTCTTTGAACCGGAAAACGGTAACCTCCGGAGGCTTGGTATCCTTCGGCGTCGCGAGTACCGGTACAAACGTGACCGTCTCGCCCACGGCTATTTTTGGCACTTGCGTCCCCGGAGATCCCGGAGCCAAAGCTTCGGGTTTTTTTACCTCAACCACCGTCTGGATCTCCAGCGACTCGGTGGCAAACGTTTTTTCTTCCGATTCTCCCGCGATTTCTTCGGCGCTGCGCGAAACTGCCTTAAAGAAGTAGGTGGTTTTAGGAGAGAGGTCCGAGACTGTCACCGCGTGTTCGGTAACCAACGTGGCGAGTTCGATCGTAACCTGATTAAGCTCTCCCGTTTTGATGCCGAAGCGAATCTGCGAGGTGGATGGAATGTCCGTCTTCCAGGTAATCTTGGCCAAAGTGGGGCGGACCGAAACTACTTTAAGTTCACTCATTACCGGCGGCGGCTTGGGTTTCGGTTTTTTTGTGGTAAATTCGCCATATGCAGAGAGTGCACCAAGCTTGTCGGAATTTTCAGAGTAAACCTGAAAGCGATAGTGCGTATCTGGTTCAAGGCCGCTGATTGTAACTGTGTGCCCATAAACTAATTTCATATCCATCGTGCCTATCGCTGTGTTGGGGGAACCAGCTAGTCCGTAATCTACTCGCGAGGTTGACTGCTGATCGGTTTTCCAAGTAATGGTTGCCGTTGTCTCGGTGGTAGTGGCAACGGCGACTTCCGATATCCGTGGTACCGATATTGATCCTGCGCCTCCGCCAGGGGCAGCAGACGACGAGAAGATTAGATTGTCGGAAGTGGCCAGGTTGCCGGCGGCATCTCTTGATTTTATGCGGCAGTTATAGGTAGTGCCCGCCGAAAGTCCGCTAAGAGTTACGGAGTGCGAGGTAACCAAGTTAGTGCCGAGCGCGCTCTCAAGGCCATAGCCTTGAGTGGTGCCATATTCCACCTGCGAATCGGCCGGCTCGTTCGTACTCCACGATATTACCGCCGAACTTTGGGTGATGTTTGCGGCCGAAGTGCCGGAGATGGTGGGCGGAACAGTATCCGCGCCGGAGGTTGTGGTGGTCGAAACCACATTAGAGAGCCCGGACACATTTGGCGCCTCGTCGGAAGTTTTGAGGGCAAAAAAGTAAGCGGTGCTTGAAGCCAGTCCCGACACGGTAAAGGATTCGGAAGAACCGGCGCTCTTGGGCGTCGGTTCGCCTGTAGCTTGGGTTGATGAAGCCCAGTTGGAATCACTGATGGTTGAATTTGAGTAGCGAACATCGTAACTCGTCGCAGTTCCGGTGTTTCCATCGTCTCCGGGCGCAGTCCAGGCAAGCGTTACTGAACTCCCCGATACGCTCTGCACAGAAAGGTTGCCGACCGCCGCGGGAGCCGTGGTGTCCGTAGAAGAGGCGGTGGTCGCGCATTGGGCGGTGGAAAACGCGGATTCATTTCCCACGGCATCTCTCGCCTTTACCTGGTAGCAATACTGCGTGGCGGCAGTAAGACCGGTATCCTCAAAAGAGAGGCCTGACTGCCAGGCAGTTGAGTCGCTCGCTCCAGAGCCGCCGGTTGTTTCATCAAACCAGTAAGGACTGCTGTTAAGCCCGGAAGCCGAATCAACGGAGGTGGTGGCGTTCGCGGTAAGCTTGGTGGCGGAATTTACCGTAACCGAGGAAATCGCGACGTTCGTCGGCGCGGTGGAATCAATTCCGGCATCGAGCGCTCCCGCCGAAGAGGCGGACGCGGTCGTGGGACTTGCGCCCGCGGAATCATCGTCAACGTTCACGGGCCAGGCAATTAGCGCTTCGTCCCCACTTGCGATATCGGCGGTTACCGTGAACGTGCCGGAGTTTCCCGCCGCGATGCTCCCGCCGGTGAACGTTATGATCGTGCCCCCCACGGAAGCGCTCCAACCGGAGGCCAAACCGGCGGTGAACGTGTATCTTGACGAGGGCCGCTCTATCTTTACCCACTGGACTGCCTGGGAGGAAGTCGCGGAATTGCTTACGGTAAAGACAAAATTTTGCCCGGTTATTCCCCCCTTGACCCAATGGGTGTCCACGGAGGCAGTGGCGGACATAGCGGCTGCAGCGGCAGTTGCCGCGGAAGGAACATTGGATATTCCCGATACATTCGGCACTTCATCCGATGTTTTCATGGCGAAATAGTAAGTAGTGCTTGGAGAAAGTCCCGTAACCGTCATTGATTCGCTTGAATTCGCTACATGTGGGGTTGGTTCTCCGGTTACTTGCGTTGCGGAAGACCAATTTCCCTCGGTGATGGTTGAGGTAGAGTAACGGATATCGTAACTCGTCGCAGTTCCGGTGCTCCCATCGTCTCCAGGCGCGGTCCAGGCAAGGTCAATCGTGGACGCGGTGGGGTTGGAGGCGGCGAGATTGCTAACCGCGGCCGGAGGAGTTGTATCGCCCGCCGGAGTGTAGGCGACGGTTAAGGTGGGGCGGTTGGCGGGAGTGGAATTTTCTCGGCTTCCTATATCAATTTGTGTTGGAGTCCCGCTTATGTTCGAAATCCATTTAACCCGCCAGCCGTAGTTTGTCGCCGAACCAGAAATAAAACTCGCCACGTCGGCAGTAACATCAAAATTATAAGTGCCCGCGCCGGGAATTAACGCGCTCGCGGTGGGGTTCGTTGCGTAGTGAGTGCCGGCGGTGCTGCCGGGACTATTCCAAGTAACGGTACCTTCATTCCAATCGACTAAAATTCTGTTCACCCCATAGTTCTTGGTATTAAGTCCGGTAACACTAGGAACCACCAGGATTAATGTTGCGGATGTGACCGTCGAACCCGCCGGAATTGAACTGACATCAAAACGTACCAAACCATCTCGGCCGTCGAACAAATCCATTATAGTCTCAGAGCCATGGTTTTGATTAGGCGAGCCGGACGCAAGGTAAGCATCGGCGGTTGAATTAAAAATCGTTTGGTCAGCTTGCGCTCTATAATACACAAAAAAGAGCGCCGCCACTATCGCAATGACGAGGAGAAATACGACGGAAATTTTCCGAAATTTATGGACGCTCATTAATGACAGCTGTTTTGCCAAAGCATCGGATATCCAAAAGTTAAAATTGCCCGATTAACTATATTGTAGCACGCCCAATAATAGAAAATAGAATCGCGGCTAACAATTATTTATTTCCTGAGCGGAGCCGCGGCGGAGTCGAAGGACGGCTATATCCCCTAAGCCTGTCTGCCCTGAGTTTATCGAATGGGTCGAAGAGTGGTCTTCGACTCGCTTCACTCGCTCAGGCAATAACTCTTTAACGTCTACCGACATCGCAAGTCAAGTCGTTGATTTGGATCGGACTCATTTATGTATTATACTAATGACTAAAGGACTTAGTTCCGGAATTTTCCGTGAAATCCGTGAATAAAGATAAAAGTTTTGAAGCAGACATCAAGCGCCTTGGGGCGGTCTTGGCGAGCATCCGCGACGGCGTGATTGTTGTTGATATCGGAGGGAGAGTGATTGCCGCCAATCCCGCCTCCGAGTTTTTTACCGACGTGATGCCCGGCGAAATCTTGGGGAAAAACATCTTGGAGATTCTGAAATTTGCCTGCACAAAAACCGACCCCTCCTGGTTTTTGCCCGAAGCCCTGGCCGGTTGGCGGGCCGTTGCTCTCCCCGGCGATTGTTCGCTTCTCCGACCACACGGCGGCTCTCTGCCCACAGCGGCGACCACCACGCCGCTTTACACCGCAGACGACAAATACGTAGGCATCGTCGTAGTGCTCCGAGACCTCACCGAAGAAGCGGCCGCGAAACAACGCCAGTTTCAATTCCTCTCCATGGTTGCCCATCAACTCCGCCAGCCGTTCAGCCTGCTCCGCATGGGACTCGAGAACATCTTGGACAGCAAAGAAAAAGAAGAGAGGTTTGAGTCCAGCCAGATAGAATTATTGGGCGATTTGTACAAAGTCGTACTGGAGTCCATGGACGTTATAAACGACCTCTTGAGTCTTAGCCGCCTGGAGCGCGGGATGGTTGAACTCAAGATGGAGGAAGTTGACGTGCGGCAGGTTGTAGGGGAGGTTGCGGAGGAATTCAAGGGATTGGCGGTGGGCAAAAACGTGGAGCTCCACCTTCCCCCCGCCTTCGCCGAGGCTTCCGCCGACGCCAAGGCTTTGGCGGACAAGACGGCGGGCAAGCCCGGCGCCGCCACGCCCTTCATGATCCGCGCGGATCAAGCGCGGCTGCGCGATGTTTTTCAGAATCTTATTGTGAACGCCATCCTCTATAACAAACCCAGGGGGGAGGTAAACGTAGGGATCGCGCGCGCAAGCCAAAAGGAGATTACGAGCACCGTTTTCAAGCCGGAAGACCTCGCCGAGATTCCCGGAACACGGTATGTTCTCATATCCGTGTCCGACACCGGCATGGGAATCCCGGAGAATGAGCAAAACCGGATTTTCGAGAGTTTTTTCCGCGGCAGTAACGTGATAAAGAAGGGGCTGCGCGGAACGGGATTGGGGCTCGCAATCGTCAAGTCAATGGTGGAGAAATTCGGCGGCAGAATTGCCTTTGAGTCAAAAGTGGACGCGGGAACAACTTTCTATCTCGTATTTCCAGAAAGCGGCCCGCCGCAAGCGAGGCTCGCCGAAGGCGGCGGCTCGCCTCGCTCACGCTCCGGCGAAGCGGGCGCAAGCGAGGCGGCGCCTGCGTCTTACCAACCATGATCCCGTTAGAAGCCGCGGTCGCGTTGCGGAAAAATACATCTTACAGGATTAAAATAATATTTTAAATCATAAAATAATCGTGGGCAGGCGCTGACCGCGACCTGTCCCGTTTAGAAATTTAAACCGCAACACATTCTAAAAAAGACCATGAAATCAGCAACTATTTGTTTTCAAAAGTCGGCATCGGTCAAAATTTCTAACGGGACCTGCTTCTAACGGGATGACCAAAAAAAGAATTTTGGCTATTGAAGAAGACCCTGCTCTTCTTAAGATCCTCCAATCAAGCTTCCTCGGGGAGCAAGTAGAATTTTTGCTGGCAATCGACCCGGATGAGGGAATCAGCAAGGCCGAGGAGGAAAAGCCCGACCTCATAATCCTCGACGCTGTGACGCGCGAAAAGTCGGGTCCGGAGATGCTTAACGCAATAAGGAGCAATCCGGCGGCAAAAGACATACCCGTGCTCGTCTTTGCCTCAACCGACGACGCAAAAGTAAAAGAAGAGATGGTGAAACTCGGTGTTGCCGATTACATCATTAAGGGCACAGTTCCTCTTCGGGAAGTCGTTCAAAGAATCATGGACGCCATGGAACGCTCGTAGTTGCCGTCTAGTCCGAAAGGTATTTTCTTACTCTTGCCACAAACTCGTCCCTCCCAATCCCTTTTCTGATGTAATCGGTCGCGCCTTCCCCTTTTGCAAATCCGACATCTCCAACATCCGTTAAAGGATCTCCAAATGCCGAAAGGAACACTACCTTTACATCTTTCATTTCCGGATCTTCACGGAGTTTTAATAGTGTTTGGGCGCCATCCATCTCGGGCATTTTCATATCAAGCAGGATGAGGTCGGGTTTGCATTTTTTTGCAATCTCAAGACATTCAACGCCGTTTCCTGCGGAAAAAACCTCGAATCCCTCCGCCTCCAAAACTTCACGATAGAGATCTACGAATAACTTTTCGTCGTCAACGACGAGAATGCGATGACTGTTCATTGTCTCGTTCTATATTGTACAATATTAAGTATACCCCCACGCCTAACGAGGAGCAATCCTTGTGCGTTGTCCCCAACGCTCCTCATTAGGTGTGGGGGTGAACCCCCTACACGAAAGACGCGCAATACCTTGCGCGTTCCGACCAGCACCTCTCGTTAGGTGCGGGGGTGGATCAAGGCCAACCTGTACCAGCCGGAACAGGTGGAATCGGGCGACCGTTGACCACGGCAGCCGGAATTTGTTAAAATTAAGGTTAAAGCATTGTGGGCATGAATGAAAATTGGGCGGACAAAAACAGCAAAAGAGTCTTAGTGGTCGAGGACGAAGCCACGTTTCGTAAGATGCTCATCGGGGAGCTGGCTCACGAAGGATTTAACACCCTGGAAGCGGCCGACGGGGCGGAAGGATTGGAGCTTGCCATGAGCGAAAAGCCCGATGCCATACTTCTCGACCTCATGCTGCCGGTGATGAACGGCATGGAAATTTTGAAGAAGTTGCGCGGGGCGGATGAGTGGGGCAAGAATGTTCCGATTGTAGTTCTCACCAACATGGACCTTGACGATCCAATGCTGCGCGAGATATCGAAGAACGAACCCTCCTACTATCTGATGAAGAAGGACTGCGACATACACGACGTCGTCTTAAAAGTAAAAGAGTGTTTTCGCAGAAAACATTAAACTAGCATTAGAGTTTGCTTAGCGAGGTACGAGCTTAACAACTCTTATGCCCCGCCAACGGCGGGGCCACGGAATGGGGAAAAAACGTGCCGGTTTGTCGCCAATATCAGTAGCGGCAAGCTTCGATGATGCTCATTAATTTATCAAGCGGTATGGTCGCTACTCCGACAACCTGATCGGCGCCGCCATAATACATAAACAGCTTCCCATCAATAACTACGGCTCCGCAGGGGAAGACGACGTTGGGAACCTGGCCGACTTTTTCATACGGATGTCTCGAATCAAAAATTGACTCATCGGTCCGGGCGATAATTTTAGCGGGATCGCGAAGGTCGGCTAAGACGGCGCCAACACGATAAACATAATCTTCCGAAACGCCGTGGTAGAGAATTAACCACCCTTTCTTGGTTTTAATGGGCGGCGCCGCAATGCCTACTTTTTTAGAATCCCACATTCCCTGCCGAGGAGCGATCCAACGGCATTCCTCCAACCATGTTTTCCCGTCAAAACCAAGGTTTTCGTGAAACGATAGATCAATGTCGTCCCCGCCCCGATGGATAACGACGTATTTTCCTCTTACTTTCTCCGGAAACAGGCATGCGTCTTTATCGCCAACCCCGGGGGGCGAAATAAGTACGGGTTTGGCCCAATCCCATTTTTGCTTTAGAAAGTTTTCCGCCGAAATAGACGTCAAAGCAACTCGAGGAGGATTCTTGCCGTCGTACGCGGTATAGCACATATATATCCTGTTTCCAATTGCGGTAAGCCGCGGATCTTCGCAGCCGGAATTTCCGCTGAACTGCGCATTCTGCTCAAACGGCTCACGGGGAACGTAGACCGGCTCGCTGGAGCGGTAATCAATGTCAATTCCATTATTACTGACCGCATATCCCAAAACCGAAACATTATCTTTTGACATCGCCCGATATAACAGATGGACTTTCCCGCCCAGATATATGGCGGCCGGATTGAATGTCGCTTTTGACTCCCAGGGGTGATCCTTAACGGGCCCGATAATTTGCTTTTCGTCTCCCCATAAAAACTTCATCGGACCTTCAGTGTGGGACAGTTTCCGTAAAAGATCGGGGAGATGAATCAGGGCCAAACAGCAAGTTGTGTCTGTCGCGCCATAGTACAGATAGATGATACTGTCTTTGACCATCGCTCCGGAGGGAAACACAACGTTTGGAACGTAGCCGAACTTTTCGTAATACTCTTCTGGCGCGAGAAGTGGCGCAGCCGTTCTCGCAAGTATCCTTAGCGGATTCAGGAGGTCCAACAGCGCCGCCTCAACGCCGAAAAGCTGTTTGGGCGTGCCGTAATTCCGTATGTAGGAATAAATCAAGAGCCAGCCGTCCTTGGTTTCCACCGGCGGCGCGCCTATTTCAATATGGTCATTCGGAGACCTTTGGAGCGCGAGGGCATATTGATCGCAATTCTGATACCACTTCTGCCAAAGATCATCCGACCACATCTCTTCTTCCGTATCGAAGCTGACCAGACAAATCTTGGCAGGCGGACGGTCGGTATTCACCGTAAGCACAGCCCACATCTTGCCGCCTATCTTATCTGGGAATAAGGCCATAGCCTTCGCGTTGAAGGGAGTGACAAGATGCTTTGCCTGGATCGTCTCGAGATCTTCGCTTATCGCCACACCAACCTTAATGCCCTCTGCTCGAAAGGGGTATTCGGATAAAGCCGTATAAAAAATATAGTATTTATTGTTTAACGCGGTTACTCGCGGATCTTCGCAGCCAAATCGATCCCATGGCTGGTCGGGAACAATCATCCTTCGGCGGCGAGAAAAATTCACGCCGTCCGTACTGCGGGCAATACCAATATCGGACACCTTAAGATTGGCGTTAACGCGCGAGTGGTAGTGAGGCAAAGAAACTGCCCGATATATAAGATAAATATGGTTGCCCCTCTGAACGGGGCAGCCGTTGAAAACTGAATCGGCCTCCCAAGATTGATTCGGGTTTGGTTTTAATATTGGATTGTATTGCGATCGTTCAACCAGCATACGACTACCTCTTTTTGACGGCCCCTCCTTTGAGCTTCGGACGCTTTTCTTTCTTTAGCGCTTCCAGAAATTCATAAAAGTTCGCGTGAGCAACGCAGACATAATTGTCGGCGCTGCCGTAATATACCAAAAGCTGTCCATCTTTAACCACCGCTCCGGAAACATACACGACACCGGCCTTAAACCCGTCGTTTTCATAACGTTCATTTGGCTCCAAAACCGGTTCTGTCGCTCGAACCAGCACCCGTGTTGGATCATTAAGGTCCAGAAGCATCGCTCCGACCTTATACTTGCTCCAATCGTTATCCATGGCGTGATAGAATGTCAGCCAACCGTAATCCGTTTTGATCGGCACGGCTCCCACGCCCCTCACCCATTTATCCCAGCAACGTGTTCTCGGCTCGCCGCCATAATAACTCTTGATGTACGTGAGGCCGTCAAAATTCAAATCATCGAAATACGCCACCGATACTTCGGGATTGATACTGTGAAGAATGGCGTATTGACCGTTTATCTTTTCCGGAAAAATCACCCAGTTTTTATGAACTTCCCCTGGCGGGGAAATCAAAACCGGAGGCCTCCATCTCCATCTTTTACGCAAGAAATCATCTACCCGTATCGACGTGAGCGCCACTCTCAAATCTCCGCTGCAGACGGTATAGGTCATATACAAAACATCTTCCTCGCCCACTCTCACCACGCGAGGATCTTCCGCCCCCCCCCAACTGCCGCCGGAACAATAAGAAAAAACGTTAAACGAACGTTTTTGGACTTGATGCTCGTATACCGGGTAAGAAAGCCTTTCGCCGATACTAAACCCGTCTTTCGAAGATGCGTAACCCAAACGGGAAATCCCGTCTTCTCCAATCGCCCGATACAGGAAGTGGACGGCATCGTCCAGAAGTATGACTCCCGGATTGAACGTCTGCCAGGCCTCCCAGCCGTTTTCCTGCCGAGGTCCAAGTATCGGGTTCGTCGGGTGTCTTTTCAGTACCAAAGCAGAGACGGTGCCGGCCTTAGTTCTTCCAATTTTTTTGTTCCTTCCGATCACCCGAATTTTATTGATTGTCTTTCGGGGACTTACCTTCTCGGCTTTCTTCATGTTCTTTTACTGTTATTATATACCATATCGAAAATTAAGTGGGAAACCGCGATTGGTTCAAGGGTTGAATCCGCCTGTGGTGAGCACTTCGGCAAGCTCAGTATAAACCGTGCCGAATCCGCCTGTGGTAAGCAAGGTCCAACCATCCCTAGACCGAGCTGCTTCGATTTTTCCTATGTTCTCCAATACCCCGCCAGGGCGACAGAGCGGGGTACCCAGACAGGACATCGAACCAAAACAAAAAGTGGCGCGAGTTTATCGCGCCACATTCGCCGGTTCCTACGTGATTGACGCAGATTCCGGCTGGATTGGTAATTCCGAGCGATCAGCCAAGAATCCTTCCACCTGGAGATCGACCATCGTTTTGTAAGTGGGGCAAGTTCTCACGAGTTCTTCGTGCGGACCTTTCCCGATGATCTTTCCGTCCTCAATCGCCAAAATGACGTCGGCGTTGCGGACGGTGGAGAGACGGTGGGCAATGATGAGCGTCGTTCTTCCTTTCACGAGCTCGTTGATCCCCTGCTGGACCTTTTTTTCGGTAATGCTGTCGAGCGCGCTTGTCGGCTCGTCAAGCACCACGATCGTCGGGTCCTTCAGGATTGCCCGCGCGATTGCGATCCGTTGTTTTTCGCCGCCCGAGAGACGAACGCCGCGCTCGCCGATGAGGGCATTATAGCCCTTCGGCAATTTACGGATGAACTCATCGGCATGGGCTTGTTTCGCTGCCCGGATTATTTGTTCACGGGTCGCGTTGGGATCGCCGTAAGCGATGTTCTCCGCGACCGTTTCGTTGTACATCGCGTTTTCCTGGAGCACGGTCCCGACGTATTTTTTGATCTCCTCAAGATTGAACTTGCGGAGGTCGATGCCGTCGATCGTGATCTTTCCTTTCGTGGGATCGATGAGGCGGGTGAGAAGCGTCATAATCGTGGTTTTTCCCGAACCGGAATGCCCGACGAGCGCCACGGTCTCCCCTGGCTTGATGGTGAACGAAATGTCGCGCAACGCGAACCCGCTTTTCTCCTGCGAGTACGAGAACGAAACGTGATCAAACGCCACCTCGCCGTCGACCCCGGAAATTCCAGCGGGAAGAGACGGGTTGCCCACCTTATCTTCCTGCGCGAGAAGTCCCAAGAGCCGCTCAATGTGCTGGGCCCGCCGCGCGTATTGCGGCAGTATGTCGCTCATCATACGAAGTGGCGTGAGGATCTCGTTCAGCAGCCCCATAAACATGAAGAGCGTTCCGAGCGTTATCGATCCGCTCTTCACGAAGAAAATGCCGGCCCCCAACACCAGGAATCGCGCGAATACGTCGGGATTGAGCATCTCGACCAATCGCCATCTTTTGTTGATGGCAAGCTGCGCTCCGCTCGCGCGGTCGCTGTACACCTTGTGCCGCGCGACAAAGACATCCTCGTGCGGATTGAGCTTGTAGGTCACGATGTTCGCCACCTGATCCGAGAGGTGTTCGTGCTTTTCCTCCCACATCTTATTCACCTTGCGTTGTTCGTCCTCGTACCTCTTTACATACCTGACGACAAACCAGAGGGTGGGTGGGATCACCGATACCGCGATGAGCGTCATTTGCCAGCTCACGGATAACGCGATGATAAGCATCCCGACGAATCCAAGGATGGCTGACGAAAAACGCCCGAGCCACCAGTTCGTCATTTCCCAGGTGCTCACGTCGGCATCGTCCACGATCTTCGCATAGCGGCTCGAGTGCTCGGCCATATGCTTCGCGTAATCAAGCTGAAGCAGTCGCCGATAGCCCGTCATGCTGGTTTCTTGGGAACTATTGCTGCCGATACGCCAAACAAGATAGGAAACTTGCGCGCTCGTCGTATTCACGATGGCCGCGAGAATGAACCATACGATCACAACGATCACGAGCATCCGCACTTGTGCCGCCACGAAACTTCCCGCCACAAGGCCGTTGGTCAACGTGTCAACCACTACTTTGTATAGGTACGGCTCCGTAAGCCTCGCCCCGACGCCGATGAAAAGGAGGATGGCCAAAAATATGACCGATCGCCTCTGTTTCAACGCGAGAGCGAAGACATACCTAAGATAGCCGGACCTCGTCTTTTTTGGGGGTTGCTCCATGTGGATTATTTTAACGCTATTTTGCATTGCTTTCATCTCCTTTGAAGTTGGTAAGGAACCTCTTAGACAAACCAAAACGCCTCGGCTTGTCTAACCGAGGCGTCCTTCTTCTAAAGGGATTCCTGCTATATTGCGCCTTGGTTAGACAAACTATTTTTCGCGCCCCAAAACATCCCGAGGCGCACGAGAATAGCCCCGGAAAGGGAGTTCAAAATTCGCCGATAATTAAAGTTTTTCATGGCAGAAGCATATTAATAAATCGCAAGAATTTTGTCAAATTTTACCCCGCTCAGCCGAACGTAGTTTTCCGGTATTTCCAAAAAATCCGGCCGGGAAGCTTAATCGCGCCAATCTTGATAGAATTGAAAAGTAATGCTCGTCGATGACGTCGAAATAAAAATAAACGCCGGTCATGGCGGAGGCGGCGCCGTAGCGTTTAATACGAACCTAATGAGCCTCGGGCCTGTCGGAGGGTCTGGGGGAAAGGGCGGCAGCGTTTACTGTGAAGGCATCTCCGATCTGGGCGCGCTCTGGCAGTTCCGCTTTAAAAAGGAATTTTCCGCGGAGGATGGCCGAGACGGCCGCGGCCAGTTCCGCGACGGCCACGACGGAAGCGACCTCGTCCTGAAACTTCCGATCGGAACAGTAATCCACAACGTTACAAACGGCGGCGAAATTAACGTTGAGCATATCGGCGGGAGGATCCTCCTCGCGAAGGGCGGCATTGGCGGAAAAGGCAATTTCCAGTTTCGTTCTTCGCGCAACACCTCGCCGAAACACGCGCAGCCCGGCATGCCCGGAGAGCATTTTGCGTTACGGCTCGAGCTCAAGTTCATCGCCGATGTCGGCTTCGTAGGACTTCCGAATGTCGGCAAATCAAGCTTGCTCAATAAACTTACGAACGCGAGAAGCAAGGTGGCAAATTATCCGTTCACCACCCTTGAGCCGAATTTGGGCGCTTACTACGAACTCATCCTCGCCGATATTCCAGGACTCATCGAGGGGTCTTCAACCGGCCGGGGGCTGGGCATTAAGTTCCTCCGCCACATCGAGCGGACACGCGTTATTTTCCATTTTATTTCAACGGAGTCCTCCGACCCCCTCAAGGACCATGAAACCATCCGCAAGGAACTGGGCGCGCACAACAAGACGCTCCTTGAAAAACCGGAGCGGATTTTCCTCACGAAGAGCGACCTCGCGACGCCCGAAGAACTTAAAGAAAAATTATCGGCGCTCAAAAAAATAGACCCTCGCGCGATCGCAATTTCCATACACGACCCCGAAAGCATAAAAAAATTGGAAAAGATATTGAACGGGATAAAATCCCGGGCCTCACTGCCTTGATGCGCCAGACGAGACAATGTGCAGTTTGTTCAAAGTGGCGCCTTCATGTGATTATGTTCCGAAAGAAGCACGCGATATTTGCCGCAAGTGTAAGGGTCAGCAAACGCTGGAAGTCCATTAGTCGCCGCTTTGCCTTGGCGTTACGGCTTCTTATGCCCCGAAGAAGCATGGCTATGACTTATCAACACCCCCCCTTGTCAACAGAAGATAATTTTTGCTATTATTGACTTAAGGCTCACTAGGGTTACCTAGTGAGGTCCCCAAAGGTACCGAAGGCGCCTTATACTGCTTTAATGCTTCGGTGAATTTGGAGACCTTATCGCCCGCGACTGTTTCCAATTTTGACCGAGTAATATCCTCGGGCTTCTTTTTGTAATAGAGAGTTCGCATCATTTCGTCCACTTTTTTCAAACGAGATTCAACTCGCTTTTGCTTTGCCGCTGATGAAATAGGAAATTTCCTTCCGTGCTTTTTGTTTAAGTGCGCCCAACTAAAAAGATCGGCGATCTCCAATCCAAAACTCAAACCCTTCTTATTCTGAAATGTTAAACCATGAATCCGTTTAAAACTACTTCCTGCCCATGCTCGGTAACGAGAATCTGTCCCAAAAGTTGATTCATGTTTTGCCGAAATGAAAGCTCTTAAAACTACCTCGTCTCCTTCTTGTCGAGATTCAGCCATTACCTCTCCATAGGCATCTTCGCCTTCCAAAAAATGTCCAAATTCAAGAATCATCTTGCGCACTAGCGATTCATACAGAAAATCATTTAATTGTTTTCTTTTGAGATAATTCGTAACCAACTTTTCGCTTACACCTTTCTTTTTCGCCGTTCTTCTAATAAGCTTCTGATAAGGTTTCTTGCTCTGGCGTAAAATAAAACAATGTATATTTGCCCCCTCGATTAAAGACGATAAGCGCTTAAAGAATGTCTGAATGTTTAAATAAGGGATTCTTTTATGTTTTGTAGCTCCGTTTTTATCTTTCACTAATCTTCCGTGTTTATCTATCATCTTTCTTCTCTCGCCTTCGAATAAATCGAAGGCGTGGGTATTCTCATCGGCTGGTATGTTTGATTTCTCTTTTAAAGAAATCATATAGCTCGAGAGTGCGATATGAAGATCTTTGTTGATGATAAGACCAGACAATAAAAAATGTTCGCCCCCATCGGAAAACCCAGATGTGCCCGATTCGTCGATAAACAATAAATAATTAGTCGTTCTCTTCATTTTTCAATTTCCTTCCACGATTTTAGTTTCTTCGTCGGTTAAGCCATAAAGTTTATAAACTTCCTGGTCAATTTTATGGTCGGTTTTTTCGATTTCGGATTTTAGACGCTCCCATTCGTTAGAATTTTCCGTGACAGCACAAAGTTTTTTATTCAATTGCAGAACGTCATTAACCAAATCCACTATCTTAATCTGCTTCTCTTTACCTACTTTTGGAATGGGTATGTGCTCCATTTGGTTGATCTTTATGTGTAAGCCAGATGGGAAGTGAACCTCAAACCACCTATTAATTAATTTTGAGTTTAGTAGGCCTAAAATAAACTTGAGATCGTAATTTTGAACTTCGTAGATTAGGCTCAATGTATCCGTCGTCAGATATTTTTTATCATCGTATGTAGCAATAATTTTCTGAGCAATATCTTTAATTAAAATTTTTTCTGTAAGGAAACAATCTAATTTCCTTGGGCCAGCGCCAACCTTCTCCATCATCAAGTCCGGCTTATACCATATCCACTTCCCAGCATATGAATATTTGTATCTTCCGACGTCCTTACCCCGCAAGAGTTTGTATGAGTTTTTATCTTTTTGGGTGTCCGAGACAAATCTTTCATCAGCGCTGGTTTTTATCCCCAACGAAAACTTTACTATCTTGCCCAACTCTACTGTTGGAATTTTGAAACTGACATCGGTATCGAATGAAAAGCTAAATCCAGGAGATCTCTTAATCCTCGTATAGCTCAATCCAACGGGCAGCCTAATAAATTCCCCATTTACATATTCCAGTAGCGCGATCTCGTGATCTTTTGATGCTTTTTTCTTCTGAAGAAAGATTAATACCGTCGTTACCGTTGCGCTTGCAAAAACATCCGGTGGTAACTTAACCAACTCTGTAACCGTCGTATTCTCGACTAAAAATTCTCTGAATTTACTGAAGCTATCTGTCCCAAGCCAACTATTCGAGAAGATGAAACCCAGCGCTCCACCATCCTTCAATCCTTCAATAATCCGATAGCTTTCTCGGTAAAAAAACTATAAAGATCAGATTTATTCTTCGCTGTCTTAAATTCATTCCTATAATATTCTCTCTCGCCAGCATCTTTAATATTCGCCAAATTCACATATGGCGGATTTCCAATTACCACGTCGAATCCACCTTGTTTGAACACTTCGGAGAATTCTTCCTGCCAGTTGAATGGCTTTTTATTCCTAAGGTTTTTCCCGAAATACTTTTCAAGCTCCTTGTCGGTGCCAGAAATTAACGAATTACCATTCTTTATATTGTCGGAGAGGAGAGGTAGTTTTGTTCGTTCGTCTAGGGATGCCAATAATAGATTCAGGCGGGCTATCTCTACGGCTTGATTATCCAAGTCCACGCCGTAGATGTTCTGACTTAGAAAACCGAGTTTTGTAATAGCAGTACCTTCTTGGACGGTAATTTCCTTGTATCTTTTATTTAACACCTCTAACGCTTCTACCAAGAAAGAGCCCGAGCCGCAGGCAGGGTCGAGAATTTTAATCTTCATTAAGTCGGAAACTGTTTTACGTCTTGCCAGAACCGGTTCAAGTGCATGTTTAACAATATAGTCGACTATAAATGGTGGCGTGTAGTAGATACCTTGCTCTTTGCGCTTACCCGCATCTTTATCAAGCGTAATTCCTTTTCTGGATTTTGAAAGCCGGTGGCCTAGATAGTTTTCATATACGGTTCCCAACACATCCGCGGGCATCGCTTTAAAATCGTATTCATAGTATCCTTTCTTTCCATAGAGTTTCTCTATGACTTTCTCGGTTTTGCCGTCGAATTCATCCCACTGCTCAAAAGTATGTGGAGAAAACAAGTTTGAGTCGTAGATTTTATCGAGCTCACGAAATTTCTGCGCCATCGCTTGATAGAGCGACATATCGCCTTTTCGATTTGCCTCCGCTTCCCGAAGAAGAACTCTAAGTATATTCGGCTCTACGCCACGGTCTTCCGCGACGCGGAGAAAAATAAGGCGGTCAAGAAATTTCTGTACTCCTTCGTCCAAGAGGTCCAGGTCTTTTTTGAGTTGCGGATTGCATACAAGGAGAGATCGCGTGAGCATATCTCGGCATTCGTCTAAATCTTTGTATAGTGTATCGCTTATGGGCACGCGTTGGTAGATTTTCCCAACTCGCGTGGCTTCTTTGTTTAGTAAATCATCAGCGACAGCTGGTTTTGAAAGGAGCAGGAGCTCGTCAAGACGAGAAAGGTATTCGGTGTAATTAATGCTTTTGAAAAGCTTGTCGGCGAGAGAGCGCCTGATATCCTGCGCGTTGAAAATTTTGAGATCCTTAAAATCCGTGAGCACTGCCCACGCAACTCCCTTGTTCCATGCGTATCGGACGGCTTGGTTGGCGAAGTCGGGACTGCTGAGATCGACTGAGAATTTTTTCGCTTCAAGATAGAAACGCGGCCGGCCGTTCAGATAAAAACCATAATCAACGCGTTTGCCAGTGATGCTTTCCTCGGATGTAACTTCATTCCGATCATCAACATCCCAGCCGAGCAAACGAAACAATGGCAGGATAAAATCCTTTTTTGTGTCTTCCTCGGTATAACTCTTTATTTTCCCGGCCGAACGCGCCTTCTCGTATTTATCAATCAGCGCTTGGATGCCGGATTTTATTTCGACTTTAGTCATAACGCTAACTTTCTCTAAATTATCCCACAAAAACACTGATTTTGGTAGGGACAATATTTAAATTCCCAAAAACGCGCTGTTGCCAAGATGCTCTGGTTGCTGTATTATATCTTTTATTGCTCGGCCAAAAAGGCCTATTTTTTATCTACAATGGAAATAAGGAACATTGCAATTATTGCCCATGTTGATCACGGCAAAACCACTTTGACGGATGCTTTGATGCGCCAAACCGGAGCGTTCAAAGAAGGAGTTTCCATGGATTCAAACGCGCTGGAACTCGAGCGCGGAATTACGATTTATTCGAAAAACGCGGCCATCACCTATCCTTCGGCAAGCTCAGGACGAGCACCCACGAAAATAAATATCGTGGACACCCCCGGCCACGCCGACTTCGGATCGGAAGTGGAACGCGTCCTGCGTTCAATTGACTCCGTGCTTCTTGTCGTGGACGCGCAAGAAGGCCCGATGCCGCAAACACGCTTCGTTTTGAAAAAATCTCTGGAGTTGGGATTAAAACCGATCGTCGTGATAAACAAGATAGACAAACCGGCCGCGGATCCGGCGCGCACCGAGAACCAGGTGTTTGAACTTTTCTTGGAACTCGGCGCAAGCGAGATCCAGGCCAATTTCCCGATCGTCTATACTGTCGGCCGCGAGGGAATCGCGAAGCTGAAACTGGAAGACCCGCTTCGCCCAAGCTTCCCGCCAAAGGCGAGGCTCGCCCAAGGCGGCAGCGAGGCGAGTGAGTCAAAGGATCTCGCGCCGCTCCTCGACACGATTCTTGCGCACGTCCCCTGTGCGTCGTCGGAAGAGCTCTCTGCTAAACCCCTGCGATTTCAGCCGTTCAATCTTGCTTACGACAATTTTATGGGACGCATGGCCGTGGGCCGCGTGTATGAAGGCATACTCCAATCGGGCTCGAACGTGTTCGTTAAAAAACCGGACGGCGAAACTCGATCGGGAAAACTCACAAAAATTTTCACCTTTAACGGACTGGAAAGAGTAGATTCTAAAGAGGTAATCGCGGGCGACATCGCGCTCATTGCCGGGCTCCCAGACATAGACATCGGCGAAACCGTGACAACGGACGCGAACGCGGAACCGCTTCCGGCAATCGCGATAGACGAGCCGACCATCACGCTGAATTTCCTGGTTAATAACTCCCCTTTCGTGGGACGGGAAGGGAAACGCGTAACGTCGCGCGAACTCAAAGAATATTTAAGGCGCGAATTGGAAGTCAACGTCGGCTTGCGGGTGGACTTCGTATCAACAGACGCGTTTCAGGTGTACGGCCGCGGCGAACTGCACATCGCCATACTTTTGGAAAACATGCGGCGCGCGGGATACGAAGTGCAGGTTTCCCAACCGAAAGTCATTATCCGCGAAGAAAACGGAGTGAAACTGGAGCCATTCGAAGAAGTCATCGTGGACGCGCCGCAGGAATACCAGGGCACAATCATCAAACGCCTTGGCGCGCGCGCCTTCGTCCTGAAAAACATAATCCAGCATGGCGACATCATGCGATTCACGTTTGAGGGCCCCACGCGCGGACTTCTGGGATACAAAAACCAGTTCGTGGTGGACACGAAAGGCGAGGGCATCCTCTCTTCGCGCGTCCTGGGATTCAAGCCGCACGCCGGAGAAATCCGCAAGCGGACTGTGGGATCCATGGTTTCGATGGCAAGCGGCAAGGCCCTCGGATATTCCCTGTGGGGACTCCAGGAACGCGGCACGCTCTATATCGGCCCGGGAACGGAGGTTTACGCGGGCATGGTCATTGGCAACACGTCAAAAGGAAACGATATGGACGTGAACCCGACGAAAGGAAAACAATTAAGCAATATGCGCGCCTCGGGCACCGACGAAGCGATTGAACTTATACCGCCGTTCGGACTTACGATCGAGCGCGGACTGGAAATCATGGCCAACGACGAATACTTGGAAATCACGCCCAAAAGCGTGCGCCTGCGGAAACAGTATCTGACAAAATCGGATCGGGCGAAGGCGAGACGGTAATTATATTTATCTCCGCCACTTGGAACTGCCGAATCTGCGCGGGCCGGAAGAAGATTGCGGATGACGGCCGCGCCCGGGACGTCCCGGGCGCGGACCACCGAAACGCGAGCGAGGAAACGCGGGCCGTTCCGCGGCCATGATGGGCATGCGGGCGGGTGGCAGCCCCGCCGGCAAAGCCCGAAGCGGCAGCACGGCCCTGATGAGGCGCTCTATCCCCCGCACGTCGCTTTTTTGATCCGGCGTGGCGAAAGATATCGCGTGGCCGGCGCTCGACACGCGCCCGGTACGCCCGATGCGATGGACGTAGTCCTCCGGGCTTTGCGGAAGGTCGTAGTTTAAGACAAGCTCAATTCCCTTCACGTCTATGCCGCGCGCGGCGATGTCGGTCGCGACAAGAATCCGATACTTGCCGTTTCTAAATCCATCAAGCGCTTCCTTCCTCTGATTTAGCGAGCGGTTGGAATGAAGCTCGGCCACCGCATATCCCAATGCCCTGATACCCGAAGTAATTTTCCTCGCGCCGTGTTTTGTCCGCGAGAATATAAGTATGGATCCGCGATACTCGCCTATGATCTTTTCCAGTAACCGGGGCTTGTCGTGTTTCTCTACGAAAAATAGTTCCTGGGTGATCTTCGCCGGAGGGGTGCCCGACGGAGCAACTTCAATTCGGAGAGGAAGTTTCATGTGCGCCTGCGCGATGGCAACGATATCCTGCGGCATTGTTGCCGAGAAAAGCATCGTTTGCCGCTCGCGGGGCAATGCTCCGAGAATGCGTTTGAGCTGCGGCGCAAAACCCATATCAAGCATACGGTCCGCCTCGTCCAAGACGAGAACGGCGATGGCTTTTAGCGAAACCGTCTTTTGCTCCAGGTGGTCAATGATCCTTCCCGGCGTGCCGATCACGATCTGGGGATTCCTGCGAAGCGCCTGAACTTGGCGGCCGATGGATTCGCCGCCGATCAAAACAGCCGTCCGTATCCCCAGGGACATTCCGATCTTATGGAAGACCTCGTTCACCTGGAGCGCGAGTTCGCGCGTTGGCAACACGACGAGCCCCTGATGCCTCGCCTCGCTCAAGCTCGGGCGAAGCGGGCCGCGGAGCGCGGCCTGAATCATGGGCACGCCGAAGGCCAGCGTTTTCCCCGTGCCGGTCTGGGCGATACCGATCATATCCTTTCCCTCTATCGCCGGGGAAATGCATTTTGCCTGAATGGGAGTGGGGACTTTGAAATTAAGCCTGTCAAGTGTCTCCAATATATTCGGCGCGATGCCGAGGCCGTAGAAATCAGGCGTATTGGTCATAACGTATCACTTCCTTACTTTTTGATTTATGCCGATTCGGAAAGATGCGCGTTCAATCTTTCGTAAATTATGCCGGTCAATTTCCTGGACAGTTCTCTCTTTCTCCAAAATGAATTGCTTTCCGAAACGTCTTTATTCTGGATTTTACTCAGCTCCTGAATGACCATGTATCTTGTGTGTCCCAAATCAATGTTTGATTTTGTGTTTATGTCTTCCAGTCCCTGGTAAATCTTTCTCAAATAACCGTATTTATTGGCAATGTCCAGTTCCCGATTGGCTTTTATGCGCTCCGAAAGTCCCCCGGAAAGAGAAGGGTCCAGTTCAATATGCTCTATAAAGTCATGAATGGCCACAAAAAAATCAAAGCTCGCCGGTGTTTCCAGAACCCTTTGAAATTTCTTGTCCAAATCGGACTTCCTTTTCTTTAGCGCCTTCATCCCGTTAGAAGCAGATCGCGATCAGCCCCGTTAGAGGCAGAGGCACGCTGCGAGCCCTCGCGGCCTCTAACGGGGTCGGCGACCTGTGAAAATTTATTGACTTATATAAACGACTTTTCATTGTTGCGAAATTATATGTTTTATAACCGCGATCGCGGCTTCTAACGGGATTCATCCCGTTAGAGACAGGAAACGCTTCGCTGATTTGGCGAATCGTCGTCTGCCATGGTTTATTATTGATAAATGCATATTACAGGTTTATTACCCGTTTCCGTAGCGAAGCGGTCTCTAACGGGACTCATATCTCTACCCTATCACGATTATGGGGAAATAGCAACGAAAGAAGAACCTGTCTTTGAGACGGGTTCCGGCCGCTTGCATTGGTCTTGCTTAATCGGAAATTAACCGATATAGTTATATCCTGTAGTTTTAAAAGGTCGTAAACAAAAATTCATCAAAAAAGTAAAATGGCGTACGATAGCTCGGAAAGAAAGATGTACCAGGGGAATTGGAAGTGTTCAAAATGCGGGAAGGATATCACCCAGCTCCCTTTTGAACCGGACCCCTCGCGACTGGACCAGCTCCAATGCCGCGATTGTCATCAAAAAAGCCGCGATTCGTTCCGCGGAGGAAAGAATTTCGGTTAAAAAATTAAAAACAGCCCGCAGAGGGCTGTTTTTAATTTGGCTTATTGACCCCGTTAGAGGCAGAAGCGCGCCCCGTTAGAGGTCCCCGCGCAAGCCGGGGCAGAAATCTTTGATTTCTTACCTCTAACGGGGTTGACCGGACCGGAGCGACCGAGACCCGTCCCGTTACGGCACCGCGCGCCTGGCGAATTTTCGTTTTTATTGAATCGCCGCCGATTCAGAGGTAATATGTGGGTATGCCCAGTAGGAGAATTTCGAATTGGCATTATGTTTATACGCTGCGTAGCATAAAAGATGGTGGCTTATACATTGGTTACACAACCAATCTTAGACACCGTTTTATGGAACATAATGCCAAAAGAAGTTTTGCCACCGCTCCGCGGGCACCATTCAAACTCATTTATGCCGAGGTTTGCAAAAACGAAAATGACGCCAAAAGACGCGAAAGATATCTCAAAACCACGCAAGGTCACAGATTCCTTAAATTGCGGCTGCGCAACTTTTTGAGGCAAAATTAATTCGAAATTCCTCTACTGGGTATGCCCAGTAGGAGAATTTCGAACGGCTTCCCATATATTACCCGCCCATGAACGTTTTCACTATCAACGTAATAGGAACAAATCAACGGCTTGGT
>Ga0315291_10002146_pt1 | contig 25976 bp, 21 predicted proteins | sample YL17G12_20_MG_FD_203070 | JGI IMG/M metagenome (GOLD analysis project Ga0315291, IMG submission 203070) | Sediment microbial communities from Yellowstone Lake, YNP, Wyoming, USA - YL17G12_20 | ecosystem: Environmental > Aquatic > Freshwater > Lake > Sediment | place: USA: Wyoming | collected...
CACGGAGGCATCACTTATCTCCATGATGAGATCCAGTATCGAGACAATAAGGGAAACACGAAGGCACTCTCACACGGAGAAGTGATAGCTCTCTTCGACGACTTGCTGGACACGTGCAACGCCATGGCGCTTGGAATGCGAGTCTTCCTGGCGACTCACGTTCAGAGCGGGTACTCGGTTCCGCGGCAAGTGCTGCTGGAGGAAGTTCAAGCAGCGACTGATTCACCGTGGTGGCACATCGAGGCTTGCGTATCCTCATCTCTGCCGGATGGTCGGACGCAACTCATCCTTTACGCGCGGCCCAACACACGTGACCTCCTAAAGGTTCTCCATTGTGCCGTCGCCTCTGCGGCGCTGGCAGCGCGTCTTGCGCCGGGGCTTGATCGCCACTTGTTCTCTCTTCGTACGCCCAAGGATTCGCCTCGATGGGCGGTGTTTGACGGAAGGAAACTCGCAGATATTGTGGCCCCTGGAGCGTACTCACTGGGAGACTGCGCGAACGCGCTGGAACGAGGCGTCTCCAATCTACCCACACTCGGCGGGCCGCGCGTTCTAGGAAGAGTTGAGACTCTGGTCCATAGCCTGCGGATACACTGGCCCCTCGTCGTGTCTGATGTGCTGGCACGGCTAGGTTTGCTGCACGTCGCGGTGAGAGCGGTCGAACTGAATCGGAGCGGCTGGCGATCCGTCGTGAAGGCGTGTGTGGTGCTATCCTATGATGCAGCGCCCGTTGACCAAGATCTGATTAGGCGTTCGTGTCGGAGGATCATACGCGCCGCGGTTGCGGAGGGGAGACGAACCAGTGGAATTCATCGACTGGCCCGCTATCTGCCTCTGGGCTATGCACAGGTTTCCGTTTTCAGACGCGATCATCGAAGAAGGAAACTCAAGGATTTCGGCCTTGGAGCGGATCGGATAGGAATGGTTCAACTCAACCGCGTAGGGCGCATCCGAGAGCCCGATATGGTTGGCGCGGTCGTGGAGACGACAGGACCTTACAGAATCGCTTGGAACAGATCGTGGCTCGACGAGCAGATGGGGGACGGCAAGGCAAGCTCTGCCTGACGTTCTGTACACATTGGTCGCTCGCCGCAGGAAGAAGCTGCAGCGCTTCCGCGGGGAATAGTGGGGCGCGAAAGCAGCCGGAAGAGCGGCCCTGTAACAACCCAACTGTTGGGCATTGTGCGCAATGGCGACAAACGGACCGGCGGATTCGAGCGGAAGTGAGCGCGTCGAAATTCGCAGCCGAGCCTCCGTCGCGCAGAGCGCTATGTAGCCCAAGGGGCCCTTCGACGCTGCTCAGGACAGGCGGCCACGCTACATGATGAATCGGTTGGCAGCCGAGGGCGGCTGCCCCACCGTGCCACAGTCGCGGCGGCTGTGGCACGTGGGGGACAAGCGAGGAGCGGGCCTGTAAGCCGGAGTCCGCAGGGCGGGATGGCAGATCGGCGGTAGATCGGCGCCGCTATGGCCGATCTACTTTCGATCTACCGCCTGATGGCACCCGTGGTAGATCGAAAGTGTATCGAAAGTAGATCGATTTGGGCGGTGTTCATTTTCGCTACTCGGAGGATTTCCGGGGCAAGCCGCCTGCCCCTGCCCAGCAGTTCCGAACACGCAGAGGATAATGTATATAGGTATAGGTAGTCAGGTAGGTAGGAGGTAGTAATAGGCAGCCGCGCGGCCACCGGATGCGTTAGGCGTACAGCCACTTACGAGGCAGGAGCAGACGCCAGACTCATCCCGCAGGCTCCGCCCCGGTGCTCACATCGCACGCCAAACACGTGGCAAAACCGCCCGTCACTGAGCGAATTTCTCGGCGCGCTGGCGCTCCAAGGCCACCTCGCCCGCTGTGGCATGTCAGCACGACTCGGGTCTCAGTTAATCAGCACACAGGATGACGCCTTTGACTTATAGTGAACTTTAGAGTACAATTACCTCGGCCACGATTTGACATCAAGGATGCAATCAATGACCACGCAGACCATTCGCCTGTACACGCCCAGAGAGGCCGCTGCCATCCTCAAGGTGCACGAGCGCACGGTGCTGCGCTGGGTGGAGAGCGGGCGCCTGCCCGCGCGTCGCATCGGACGCCTGATTCGCATTGAAGAGCTCGTCTTGCGCACGTACGGCGAGGCTGCCGCCCGCACACGGAAGGCGGGCACGCCGCCACGCTCGGGCAAGACGCGTCAACCCAAGGGCGCGCCGAGAAAGGGATCACCAGCGGCCCTGCTGCGTCACTGCGGCAGGCTGAGTGAACGAGATGTTGAGGCGATGATACGGGCTATCGGCCAAGCGCACGTGGTGGATTGGGAGGCGCCGGTTGAGATACCTGCTTGACACCAATACCTGCAGCCACCTCCAGCGCAACCAGCCGGTCATTGTCGGCCACTTGGCGAGTCTGCCGCGAGCCGCCACCTTCTACACGTCGGTGATCACCCAGGGCGAGATGGTCTATGGCGCGCACCACGTCCCGAAACCCCGACGCGCCAAGCTGTTAACGGAGATTCGCAGCCTCTTGCGTGACATGGCGGACGTGCTGCCGGTGACTCCCGCTGTCGCCGAGCGCTATGGCCAGCTCAAGGCTGAACTGGCCCGGCAGGGCGCGCCCATTCCGGCTAATGACATCTGGGTCGCGGCTATCGCCATCGAGGCGGGCCTCGTCGTAGTTAGCGACGACGCCCATTTCGGGCATGTTCCTGGCCTGCGAGTGGAGAACTGGTTGCAGTGAAAGCGGACGCCGGTGATGCGAGCGGATGGATCGGCCGCACCATTTTTGTGCGCCGAGCGCTTGACAGGACGGCGGTCTTAGGGTAGACTTAGCGTAGACAATCAGGGGACGGCAGAGGAACTGCTGTCTCAGGATTGGCGGAGACAGGCGGACGGCAAACGCCACCAGAGGTGGCATTGGCCGTCCGCTTTTTGTTTTTGTGGGTGCCAATGGAGACGCCGCAAGACGATATGGTCCGCACAGGAGATGATGAAATGCCAAACAGTCGCCAAGGCGCACCTGCGCCGATGCCGACGCCGGCCAGCACGGCGAACCTCCCAGACGTGACGCCCGCGCCCTGGGAGCGCCAGCCCGGAGAGGGCGCCAAGGCTTTCGCTGGGTTCGAGTGCTACAAGCTGCTGGGTGTGCAGCGCAGCATCACCCGCGTCGCCGCCAGCCTCGGCCGGCACCCGTCGCTGATTCGCCGTTGGTGCCAGCGGCACTGCTGGGTCGACCGCGTGCTCGCCTGGGACGGCGAGCAGGCCCGGCAAGTCGAGGGAATGCTGGCCCAGGCGCGCGAGCAGGCGCTCAAGCGCCGGATCGAGGCGGGAGAACAGGTCGAGAAGCTGGGGATGCTGGCGCTCCAGTCCCTGATAGCGCGCGATCCGGAAACCGGCAAGCCACGCCTGGACGACCGGGTGCGCCCCCGGGATGCGGTGGCGCTCTACCGGCTGGCGATGGACATTCACCGCAGCCTGCCACAGGCCCGCGCTGTCCAGAAACTCATCCGCCTTGCTGGTGGTGATGGTAAGCTGATAGCCCGGGGCTGTCAAATCGTGCTATCCTATGCCTCTGCTGGGATTGCGATCTGAGGAGGCGCCGGGGTGGCGAGGAACAGAAGGAACGGGATCGACTGGATGGGACTGCCGATGATTGCGGTGGTGGCGCGGCTGCTGTGCCGGGAGCTGACGCTGGAGAATGAATACTTGCGCCTGGAGAACCGGATTGTGAAGGAGAAAGCGCAGGCTGCAGGCCGGCTGCGCTTCACTGACGAGGAACGGCGGTCGGTGATGGAGGCGGCGCTGGCGATGGGCGGCGTGCTGATGAAGGAGGTGGTGAGCATCGTCAGGCCGGAGACCATCCTGGCCTGGCAGCGGCGCCTGGAGCGGCAGAAGTGGGACTATAGCGCTCGACGCACTCGCCAGCCGGGACGGCCGAGGACGCCAGGCGAGATCGAAGCTCTGGTCTGCCGCCTGGTCAGAGAGAACGCCTGGGGCTACCAGCGCATCCGGGGGGAACTCCTGAAGCTCGGCATTCAGCGTTCGAAGGGCTGCATCGCCGATATCCTGCGGCGAAATGGGCTGCCTCCGTCACCCCAGCGCAGCGGGCTCACCTGGCGACAGTTCCTGGCGCGACACGCGGAGGTCCTGCTGTGCGCCGATCTCTTCACCAAGGAAGTATGGACCTGCACGGGTCTGAGGACGGCGTATGTCCTCTTCGCCCTGCGCCTGCGCACCCGCCGCGTCATCCTGGCGGAAGCCACGTTCTCCCCGCACGGTGCATGGATGCGCCAGATGGGACGGAACCTGCTCATGGCGTGTGAAGACCTGGGCGTTTTGCCTCAGGTGGTGGTCCATGACCGAGATGGACTGCTGGTGCACGATCTGGATGTCACGTTGCACGCGGCCGGCGTAGAGATCGTGAAAACGCCTTTCCGGGCGCCCGATGCGAATGCCCATGCCGAGCGCTGGGTGCGCAGCGTCACGGGAGAGTGTCTGGATCACCTCATCCTGATCGGCCTGGGGAGCCTGCGCAGATCCCTCGCCTGCTATCGCGACTTCTCCAACCACCACCGCCCGCATCAGGGGATTGGCAACCAGATACCGGAGGACTTGGCACGCAGGCAGATCCGTCTCGTTCCACCGCACCAGCTGCCACGCCAAAGACTCGTCGTCGCCCGCGAGCAGTTCCTCGGCGGTCTGCTCAACTCGTACTATCGCAAAGCAGCCTAGCTGACGCGGACCGCGCCATGACTCATGAGCCATAGTCTGCGCAGTGTCTTTGCGCCAGGACGCGAGTGTCGCGCGGTCACAGAGGCGAGGTCACGAATCCGCCACGCATTCCGAAACCGCCGAGATTCCTCAGGATGGTCCCCACTCTCGTGACCGAACTAGCCGTCAACCTTGCTGGGTTAGGCTGATGAGTTTTTGGACAGCACGGGACGACGATCATGGCGAAGCAGACGAGCAAGCAGGCGGTGGAGCAGCGGACTCAGCAGCGGCTTGCGGCGCGCAAGGATGCCACTCAGCGAGGCGTGGAGACTCGGAAGCGCAACCGGGATGCGCAGCTGGCTGAACTCAAGCAGCATGAGGCCAAGCTAGCGACCGAGTCCAAGAAGCTGCGAGAGGCCGAATCGGCGGCTGAACCGCAGGCGGAGCAGCCGGAGGTGGCCAAGCAGCGAGCAAAGCGCCCTGAGCGCAGCGTGGCGCAAGGCACGCCGGCTCCTGACCCCGCCGCGATGGTGACCGTGGCGCTACGAGGAGAGCAGGCGAAGCGCTTCCGGGCTTTGGCGGCCAAACACGAGTTGACCCTGGCCAAGCTGCTGGTGCGGATGATGGAGGTGTTCGAGGCGCAGGCTACGTAGTCGCATTCCACTCGCCCGCCTCAGGCGGACCAGTTCGCAGTCAGCACTGGCGAACCGCTTTCCCTGCCGAGGAGGGCGGTTCGCCAACGTTTCGCCATGTGCTGGCGCAGATCCTCACGCAGCATAGAAACGCACACTTGACCCACTTCCGCCTTCCCGCCCTGGCGCGCTATGCCGACGGCGGTCCTGACTTGGAGGCGGCGGGATCGCCGCCATGACCGAAAGCGCTGGCCGATCCACGGGCCGACTGGCGGCTCGCCTCCACCGGGGCGATCGGCATCGGATACCCAGCCGCCGCTGCGGCGCGCATGGCCCCGGGCAGCGGGATGCTACCGTGGACTTCCGATAACATCAGTTATCGGATAGAGGTGAAATCGATCCCGAGGAAACCGACGGCTGACCGAAGTGGCGCTCCGTAGGGACCGCTCGCGCTGATACATCGTGGCGAGCTCGTCCTTGGGTCACCCTCTGTAGTCGTAGCCGACAACAGGCGAGGAAACCGGACCCCTTACGCCGCAGGGGCCAAGGTGAGATTCTCCAGCACCACCTTGGGCAACTGCCCCTTGCCTAACACCTCTTTGGCGTCAAGGATCTCAATGCCCACCAGGGTTTCGCCGGGGCCGATGTTCAGCGCAATCTCCTCATTCAGCCGCAGCGTGCGACACTCATACTCGCCTTCGACCAGCCGGATGTATACGGCATCAACCTCTGGGTCGTAGCTGATCTTCATCGTTCTGCTCCCACGTCAGAAATAGAACGTATACACCGTCACGACAAGGACTTCGTCTGTCTCTTCCTTGATCACCGGGGCGACCTGCTTGACAGCATACCAGTTGTCCTGCCAAGTGCGGTTGAACGCGAAATTGAACCGGCATAGCATCCGTCCGAACTTCGCCGGCTCGCGCAAGCCTTCGCGCACCGCCTGCATCACCTCCTGCTCGGTGGCGCCGCGTTCGGCACACTGCAATCGGGCATGCTCGGTCAGGCGTATCCGCTTCACACGATCCTTCCGGGCTCATTATACCGTAAACGCCGACCGGTAGGGTTAATAGTCGTCCCGATTCTCGCCTTTCCGGCTTGCACGTGATCCCCAGCCATTCTATCATGTGAGAACATTCTGCGGTGCCGTCGGGCACCGCTTCTTGTCGTGGAGGGGGCCAGGGCATGGAGGTCTTTCAGGTTGCCGCATCCCTGATCGTGAAGTCGGTGGTGCTGAGCGCGCAGTGGGCGGGGCAGAGACGACGGCTGTATCTGGAGCGGGCAAGCTCGTGCACGGGCGACGTCGCGCAGTTGCGCGCCGAGGTGGTGGCACTGCGGGACGAGAATCACCGGCTGAAGTTTGAGAACCGTTTGCTGCGGTCACGCCTACGTGAGGCGCCTTCCAGGAAGCGTTACTCCCTGATGCAGCGCCTACAGATTCTGTGGCACATGGCTTACCACGGTATCCCCAGAAGCCGGGTCCGGGAGCACTTCGGCATTGCCAAGTCGACACTCTATCGCTGGCTCCATGCGGCGCAAGACGGCGTGCTGGGCGCGGACCAGGCCGGTCGGCAGAGTCCCCGCAAGACCCCGGCGGAAATCGCGCGGCTGATATGGGACATCTTCGAGCACAACCCGCACTTCGGCCGCCATCGCATCGCCATGACTCTGTGGACGCTGCGCGTATTCGTGGCTGCCTCGACCGTCAGGAACGTGCTGCTGCGCCCGGCGCCCCCGAAGGCGCCGGCGTCGGCAGCAGTCAAGGCCGCTCACGCCAAGCCACGGCAGATCGTCGCCCGCTATCCCAACCATGTCTGGAGCGTGGATCGCACGCGGGTATGGCGGTGGCATATCTGGCCCACCTGGGTCTTGGTCGGGATAGATCACTACTCGCGGATGGTGACCACGACCTGCCCGCTCGAAGGCCCCAACGCCGGCTGGGTCACAACGGCCCTGGATACGGCTTTCGCTCGCCGCGGCGCGCCCAAGCATATCATCACCGACCAGGACCGCGTCTTCACGGGCGGGGCTTTCCACGAGCTGCTATGGAAATGGGGGACAAAGCAGCGCTTCGGGGCGGTAGGTCAGCACGGCTCCATCGCCGTCACCGAGCGCGTCATCTGGACGCTCAAGCACGAATGGCTGAACCGCGTTGCCCTCATTCGCGGTATGGATCACCTGAGCGGGCTGCTGAATGACTTTGGGGTCTACCACAACGGCTATCGCGGACACATGACCCTTGGCGGCGCGCTGCCAGTTGCTCCGTATCAGGAAGACGAATGGCACAAGCCCCCGCGCTCGGCCAAAGCGCTTCCCGGTAACATCGAGCGCCGCCTCTTCCCTGACGTCAACGTCACCGCCTACCGCCTCCCGGCCTGACTCAAAGGGATTGGGCAGAGCGCCACGGAGTCGGACGCAGTCGCGCCATCGCCCGCCTACGTCTCGCCGACGTCACCACCGCGTTCAATACCGGCAACATCCCCTCAACGTTCATGCCTCACCCGGGAGATGCGCTCTTCGCACCCGGCAGACCGCTGAAAGACACTGTGACCGCCGAACCGCGCACGCCTCGAGCCAGACGGAAGGCCCCGGCGGTGCGTCGGAAGCGTCCCAAAGCAATGTGACAACTGCACCGTGCAGCATGACCACCGCGTGTACGGCCGGCAAGACCTCCGCCATCTGCCCCAAGGTATTGGCCCAGAACGACTGGCCTGGCACGTGCTCTTTGAAATTCACAGGTGGCCCTGCCAACATGTCGCAGGTTGCCTCCCAATGCTTGTCCTTACAGGAGGTGTAGCCGAGGTCGTGGACAATGGCAGCCGCGACCATGACGTAGCAGTCGAGCGGCCACAGGTAACGGGCCGCTACATCGGGGAGTAGTTCTTCCAGACGGCGTTCGACGCGTTCAGAATGGCGCCGGCCGCGGACTGTGTCACCACCGGCATCTGCCAGCTCCTGGTACGGCTGCGCCGTCCTTCGAAGCAGGCGAAGCCGCTCGCCAAACTCGGCTCCACAATCCGCGTCGAGGATCGTAGACAGCTGGATGCTCATCTTGGCCGGCCCGTCGGATGAAGTCCCGTGTTCACGTCTGAGCGGTCGCACGAACTGGCAGTCGCTCATTGTGATTCGCCACTCGCCGCCGATGTTCCTGGCCTTACCTGGCGTTGAGCGCAACGGCATGAGGTCAGAGGAGCCCGCTCCGCTATGAAGCCTGAGTGAGGCTGGCGATTAGGGCGACGGCGGTTTGTTTGGCGCGGGTGTCGGAGTGGAGGTAGTTGGCGGTGGTTTCGAGGTCGGAGTGGCCGAGGAGCTCCTGGACGGTGCGGACGTCCACGCCATTGCGCACGAGGTGGGTGGCGAAGGTGTGGCGTAGCATGTGGGGCGTGATGCGCTTGGCCAGGCCGGCTCGGGCGAGGATGCGGCGCAGCGTGCGGTTGAGGTAGTCGTTGGCGAGCCGCCGCCCCTGAGGGCTGAGGAAGAGGTAGGGCTGATCCACGTTCGGGCGGGCCGCGAGATAATTGCGAATCGCTTCAGCGGTCTGGGGCATGAGTGGCACCATGCGTTGCTTGGCGCCCTTGCCGCGCACGAGGAGTGCCTCGTTCTCCAGGTCCACATCCTCCAGCCGAATTGCTCCCACCTCGCTGCGCCGCAGGCCCGCTGTCAGCATCAGGAGCAGCATGGCTCGCTCAAATGGGGATTCGGCTGCGCCGATCAGTTGCTGGGCGTCTTCTTCGGAAATCGCATTTGGGATACGGCTGGCCGGCTTGGGCAGGGGAATCCGCCGCGCGGGATTACTGTTCAGTTCTCCCAAGTCCATCAGGAAACCGAAGAATACCGACAGGACGGTGATTTTGCGACAGACGGTGGCTGCCGCTCGACCGCTGAGGGTCACGGCATACTGCATCACCAGTTCACGGGTGATGGCGCTGGGCTCGGGCAGGTGGCCCACGCGCCCCTTTAGCCACTGGCAGAACTGCCTCAGATCGCAGCGATACGTGGAGACGGTCAGCGGCGAGTGGTTGCGGTAGGAGCGCTGGTAGTCCAGGAACTGGTCAATCTTCGCCGCCAGGCCGTGCGCCGATTCTGTAGGGCGGGCCTGCCCAGGCCCGCCGTCCGGCGCGGGTAGGCACCCGCGCCCTACAACACGATGGTCATTCATGCCCTGCCTCCTGCTGGTCTGTCCCCACCAAGCCTGCGAGTCTCGCCACCGCTGCCTGCTTGGCCTGGCCGTCTGAGTGCAGGTATTTGGCGGTTGTGCCCAGATCGGAGTGGCCCAGTAGCTCCTGCACGGTCTTGACGTCCACTCCATTTCTCACCAGGTGGGTGGCGAAGGTGTGGCGGAGCTTATGAACCGTGATGCCCTGGCCAGCCAACCCTGCCCGCTCCAGCAGCGCGCGCACGATGCGGTGGACGCGAGCGCCGGAGATCGGTTGCCCCCACATCTGGCTGATGAAGAGATGGTCGCTCTGGGTCGGGCCGCGCCAGGCGAGGTACTCCCGGATGGCCTCAACAACTTCTGCAGTCAAGGGCACCATCCGTTCTTTGTTGCCCTTGCCGCGGACGCGCAGTTGGCGATGCTCCAGGTTAACCTGATCCAGGGTGATGGCGGCCGCTTCGCTACGGCGCAAGCCGGTTGAAAGCAAGAGCAGGACTAACAGCCTGCGGTCAGGAGTCTGTGCCGCCGCGAGCAGTTGCTGCACCTGCTCGGCGGACAGCACGGTGGGCAGGTTCTTCGACACCTTGGGCAGGGGCAATCTGTGGGCAGGGTTGCTGTGGCATTGGCCCATGTCCTGGAGGAACGAGAAGAACGACGATAGGCAGCCGTACTTGCGGCGAATGGTCAGAGGCTTCATCCCTTTGAGGGACAGACCCCAGGCGACCACCTGCGGACGGGTGATTTCCGAAGGCGCAGGCACGCTGCCTCCCTGCTCAAGCAAGAACTCTCGGAATCCGCGCAGGTCGATCCGATACGCCCCGACCGTCCATGACGAGTACTGGCGGTAGCCCTGTAGGTACGACAGAAACTCCGACACCGCGGCGTCGAAGGCGGTACCGCCCTGGTCCGCCATTTCCGGCTGCGTGGAGTCGGGACAGTTCGACTTCTTAGCTGCCTGAGTCACCACTTGCGACCTCCTGTAACCAACATTCTGTCGGGTACATAGGTCACTCGAAGGGGGGCGGAAGTCAAGCCAAGATCCACAGAATGTTCGGCCACTCGGGAGGCGGGGGAAGCGACAGCAAAGGGAGAAATCAGAGAGCGGCGAGGAACGCTGGGAAGCAAGCTCAGCTTTCGTTCTGCTGAAGCAGATCTTGGAAGTGGTGGAAGCCGCGAGCCCCGAGTGAATTGATCAGATCTCGCGCCATCTTGCGGGCCTCCCCGTCGTTCGAAGACAAGACGGCGCGGAGCACCGTCCGTATCTCTTCGGCGTGACCGTCCACTTGCCAGCCTTCACTGTCTCGGTCCGCCATCCTCGTAAGACAAGCGACTACGGTGCGAGGGTAGCCCGATGCGAGCGGATCGAGCCGCTGACAGACCCCCTTCCAGTAGATGACGCGCCCGCTCGCCAGGTCGAGCGTTCGCTCGAATGCCTGCAACGACCACTCTGCATCGAACAGTCCGCTCGCGAACCACGAGCCGAATTGCGCGAGCTCCTCTTCCAGTGCGACCGCGTCGTGCGCCGCACTTGCTGCGTTCAGACGAGACTCCCAGAGTGCGCGCAGCCGGCTAATCGTGTCGGCGTCAAACTGCGCGCTGGCGCTCCTGAGGTCATGGCCGATGGTTCCTATCACATCTGCCCGTGGTGTCGCGGGCGCGCGCCCAAAGAAGTGCCACAATGTGCTGTCCTGACCGTCCAGAGGCAGCTTCCCGCGAATGTAGAACGAGATGAGATGCAACCCCAGAGCCTCTTGAGCCGCTCTGGCCTCCCGCGTTTCCGGCTGATCCGGCTCCAGCCTCGCCACGGCGGCACGGTAGTATCCTTCGAGCAACTCGAATGCGGCGTCATAGGGTTCGCATCTGATGAGGTACGTCTCCCAGGCGGCATCGCGCAGATAGGTCAACGTGGGGTCGTCAGGTAGCATTCGTGGCAAGAGATGCTCGACCCATGACCGATCCAGCAGCATGAGCCAGGGCAGGTATTCGCCGTAGATGCGACGCACGCGGTCTGACGGGTCATACACGGGGTCGAGATGCCGGTCTAATGCTTGTCTTACCTCCGGCATTTCCGCCAGAACGGCTTCCTGACCGTTGGCTGTTCCGTCCGGTCGGAGGTGGCGCATACACCATAGCGCGTAAAGTATCACCGCCTCGACCGCCGCCGCGCGAATTGAATCGGCCGGAACCGCGAGCGGCGCGACTTTCCGGTTGTCACTTCCCGGCTCCTCTGGGACGTCGAAGTGTTCCGTTAGCGGCTGTAGGGAATGCCACACGTCCTTTCGCAGATCAAACAGCAATTCACTGGCCTTCGGCTGTCGAAGGCATGTCGAGATGAGGGACACAACCGCGAACTTCGCGTTCCCCCAATCTTGGTCTGCGTCAAAACCGTCGGATAAGGGCGTGTGCTCGATGGGGTGTGAGGCGACATACTCGCAGAGGTTGACGATCGGCTGCCAATCGAACGCCTTGGAGTCGGTCCAAGCTTGGCTCACCCCGGCCAGCAGGTCGGCTACATAGGTTGGGTCGATGTCATGCTCGAATTCGGCGGCCAACTGAGCGAACCGGGCCGGGTTTTGCGAGACGGCCCGCTTCAGTTGCTCGCCTAACCCGCGCGGCGTGGGCATGCGCCAGCCGCCGGGAGGGCGCCAGGACCTTAGGAAGTTGAGCAGTTCCTCGTCCGGCATGTTCGCAAGTGCGTCCGCATCAATCGGGCTTACCTCCCCGAAAAACCCGGCCTCTGTCCAACTGAGGAACCCTGGGTGCGATGGCTCCCTAAACTCTGCGAGGAGCGCGTCAAATCTCTCACGATGCCGCTCTGCAAGTTGGTCGCGGATTGGTTCGAGTCGCAAGAACAGAGAATGGCGCAGATACTGCCGTGTTTCTTCGTCGGCCTGGTCCTCCTCTGGTTCAGCCTCTTGCTCTATCCATCTGAGTACATCCTCCTTCACGTTGGCAGGAAGAGATGAGAAATGGACCTGCATTAGGCGGCGGAATTCGTGCCACACGTCCCAGTCGGCTACTAGCGTGCGATCATGTAGGCGCGTGTGGGCGCGTTCCGGATCAAGATCGGGAAGTTCGGAGAGAACGTGAAGGGCTATCCGGTGGAAGATTCGATACGGCCGGCTCTCCAGATCATCTAGCAGACGCTGCCCTAGCTCCTGGTTCTGCCGAGCCGTGTCCAAGACCGCATCCCGGGTCGCTTCGATAAGCGAGTCCTTAACGTCCTCGCCCTTATTCTGCACGTGATCCTCGATTGCTCGACGCCAGATGTGGGAGAGGTCCGCTGGAGGTGGCTCATCCCCTGGGGGTCCTTCAATCTTCAGGGCTCTCTCGGGTTTGTCACACAACAGACTCACTGCCTTGCGCGGGTCTGCTTTCACCAGCGTCGGTACTGCGTTCCTGACGACCTGCTGGTACTGCCAGGGGTCGAAGCGCGGCCACGCCTCGGGTCGCATGCCGCGAATTGATGGACGGGGCACCGACACTGGTTCGAGCAGTTCATCAGCCAATTGGAGCGCCGCATCCGGCTCCCCTTCGCTCGCGAGTTTAGCCATGAGGCGCCCGAGCATCTCCGGGAGCAGCACCGGGTAGGGTTTCCGCAGCCATATCTTCGCGAGGGGAACGAGCCGGGCCGCTATACTGGCTTGCATCGTCAAAGCGGCATCGACACAATCCGCATGCACGTGCCAGTTCTCGGTTTGCCGCATAGACGATGATGCAATGATCTCGATCACATCCCCAGGCACGTGTGGGGCCATGCGCGCCAGATAGCGAGATTCCGGCCACATGGGGAAGGAGACCTTATTCTCCTCATGTGATTGCGGCGGCGGAGGCTTCCTGAAGAAGCCGGCCTGAAATAGCGGTGCGACCCAGGCCGGGTTCGCTAGATTCTTGAAGAAATGGCGGTACTGCTCAAACTTGGTGATACATGCAATAGCATACTTTACTCGATCCGCCATAGGACTTGCGAACGGCTCTTTGTTCGCGTTGGCGAGCACTTGCTCTACGTCATCCAATCCCTCATAGAAAGCACCGAGCAGGCTGTGAAGTGCGGCTTCGAACAGGCGGAAGTAGTCAACGATCTGAGCGTTGGAGGGCGGCACGACCGCCTTACGTGGAGCATGTGCCTCTTCGACAAACCACCTAACGGTCTTCGCGCACTGCTCCGCTGCGAGGACTAACGGGTCATGGCCTGCCTCAAGCGGCGCGCCATCCCGCTTGGCAAACATCGCTCGGGCCCGCTTGGTCCCGGCGTCCTGCTCATCATTGCGGAATACCGGTGCGCCCAGATGCTCCCGCAGGCCATTCCAGATTTCGCGGACGGCGTGTGCCACGAATCTGAGAGTGCCTGGAAAACCGGGCTGACCCAGGATGCGAAGCGCTCCGAGGTAAAGGTCAGCCTGTTCCACGGCACCTTCGGCGAGCAGGGCTTCGATAATCCGCTGCTGGCGCGGCTCAAGATCCAGTTCATCGCCTGGAGGTCCCGGCGGTATCGCGCTATTGTCGCCTGCCACGTGTTCCTCCTGGAGTAGTCTGGCTGCGGACGCCAACAGATGTCTCGCGCGCGCGACGGCCGAGGAAGTGGCCTGCTGCGCACGAGGAGATTGTACTTCCGTCGAGTGAGTGGAGCAATAGGGCCTCCGAAAAGCGGGCCTGTAACACCGCAACTGTTGGGTGTTGTCGGGATAACGCCACAGAGTAGAAAGCAAAGTCGCGCCGAGAACTGACGCGGCGGCCACTATAGATATGAGGCGAAGAAGCTCACAGCCGGGGCGGCTGTGCGGCGTGGAGGACAAGCGAGGAGCGGGCCTGTAAGCCGGAGTCCGCATGGCGCGTTCCGCCTGAGCTCAATCATAGCGCAAGAGTAGCGCTTTGGTGGCGGTTTTTGGGCCTGTTTTCGGTTTTCGCCGCAGCCTCCGCGGCATCTGCCACCGCCAATCTGCTTGATGTTGAGCGCGAAAACGCCATTTGGGGAGCGCGTCGTAGCAGTGCGAGCCGGTAGCGCTTCGGTGGCGGTTCGGTAGCGCATCGGTAGCGCTATGGTGGCGCTCTTACCCGACGAAACGCACCGATCTTGGCAGCCAGATGGCAAGCAAGTCGCAGCGAGGTGTGAGCGAGTTGAGTTCGGATGGTACGCCCGCTGCGGGTTCCTGCTGCATCGGGCGTCCATGTTGGCGCGTGGGCTGATCGGGGCACCCTACGCTCCGGCGACTACCCCAATTCTCACCAGCCCTCGGTTGGCCTTACGCTACTGCGCGGCGAGTGGTATAATCAACCTGATGGTTTGGGGTGTCAGGAAGATGGCGTGCGCTTCGGGCGCTGCGCGCTGCTGAGGGCACGGCGCCGGGGTTGTCTCCGAGAGGCACGGCCATGACATCAAGCACTATGGGGAGATGGACGCCATGCAGTATCCAGTCGTGGTGAGGCCGGACATAGAAGACGGCGGGTTTGTCGTCGAGTGTCCCGCCATACCGGGTTGCGTCAGCGAGGGTGACACCATTGAGGAGGCCATGGCGAACATTCGGGACGCCATCGCCGGGTGTCTGGCCGTACTACGTGAGAAAGGCCAGCCGTTGCCCCTGCCCGCCGACGCGATTCTGGCAACGGTCGAGGTAGCGGCCTGATGAGCCGACTGCCGGCGCTGCCCGCGCGAGAGGTAGTGCGGGCATTCGCCAGGATCGGGTTTGAATTCGAGCGCCAGACCGGCAGCCACTTGATTTTGTACAGCGCCGCCCGCCGCCAGACTCTCTCTGTCCCCAATCATGACCCGATCAAGCGAGGGACGCTGCGTTCCCTCATTCGGCAGGCAGGCCTAACTCCCGAGGCGTTTGTTGACCTCTTGCGCTGACTCGGCAGTGGCGCACCTCCGCGGGTGGGAATGTGGAAGGGACGCCGGGGACGCGCATACCTGGCCCAGAGCAGGCGCCATCCCGGCTTCTCGCAGTCACCTCCCAGCAAGCAGGGCAGCCATTGCGGTATCGGTGATGGTGTATAATGCCCGGGAGTCCCAAACGGGGACGCCGAGAGAACATGATGGCCGAGAAGATGGACGATGATGTGAGCACCGTGATGGAGGCCTATAGACAGTATGTCCATGACCTTCCCGACGACTTGAGCCACTTGCCCCTGAGTGAATTCGGGCGGCGGTGCGCTGACCCCGCCGAGCGCGCACGGATTGAGCCGGCAGCGCGGCGGTTCGCGGAAACCGTGGCCCCCATGGTAGAAAAGTGGCAAAAGGCCGCCGATGGCATCCGGCAGGCAATCCCCGCCCCCTTCGAGCGCTTCGAGCAAGCCATAAGCTCCGTGATTGAGCCAGTGCAGAAGGTGCTGCAGCGGGCGCGGGTATTGGGCGAGAGGCTGCAGGAGATAGCGAGGCTAGCGCCCCACGTCGCCGCCGAGTATTGCCGGCCCTACCAACGGCAGATAGCCCAACTGCGTGAACCTAACATCCGCCCTCTGAGCCGCGACGACATGATGGAGTTCATGATCATGGGGATCCTCATCACGCCGCCGGAGGAACGCGCCTTGGGCTACCGGCCGCCGTTGGAATGGGTAGCGGTCGTGTGCCGCCGGTTCGATCTAGCGACCGCGATACTCAGCATAGAGCGACCGCAGCTGGTGAGGTGGACAAAGCGAGTCGTGCCCCCGCAAGACCTGGATGACCTGCCGCCGGAGGTATTCCTCACCCTGTGCGAGACGGTGCTGCCGAACATCGAGCGGCGCCTGGGCGAGCTCACCCCTGACCAGTCCGCTGAGAAGCTCCAAGGGTGGATGTCGGACCAGTACCTTGTGGTGGCAATCAAGCGGAACCTCGTACGCAGTCACAAGCGTCGGCGGGCGCGGCAAGAGCGGGAAGTCACCGGCGGCGAGGCTGGCGTGGCCGCGGCCTGGGATGAGATAAATGAGAAAAGCGCCGCCATTGACCGTCTGGCTTTGGGAGCTGCGATCAAGGAGTACTTGAGCCAAAGCAAGCGGCCGGACGTAGACCGTGCGATCCTGGAGGCGCTTAAAGAGGGAAGGACGATGAGTAATCTCGCCCGACAGATCGAAGTGCCAGAACGCACCCTGCGGCAGCGCAGGAAGAACCTGGTTGAGTCCTGTGCGCGGTGCCTTGGGTTAGACGAATAGCCTTCGGCCGCGAAAAATCTGGGGCAGACATTGCCGATTTTGGCCGCTTGCTGCCCTGATACATATAGGAGAAGAGTCCGAGAGGGGCCCTGCGATGGGGCCCCCTTCTCTTTTGAGGGTCGCCATCGCGGCCGCAGCGGAAAGCATGAGCATGGGGCCTTAATGCCCGCGCACGGCACCTGCGGTGGGGTGGTGACGGAGGAGAGCCTAGCAATGAGCAGTGATACAGGCAATCGGCCCGACGCCAAGCCGTGGGACCGGCAGAAAGGGGAATCGCCGGTAGCCTATCAGGCGTTCGTGGTCTACCGAGATCTGGGAGCGGCGCGCACCTTTGTCGCGGCGGCCAATGCTCTGGGCAAGGACCCGTCTCTGGTGCGCCGCTGGGCCGCTCGCTATGACTGGCGCGACCGAACGTGGGCGTGGGATGTGGCGCAGGCGCGCGAGGCGGAGGATACTCTGCGCCAGCAGCGGGAGGAATCGCTGCGCCGTCAGGCGCGGGATGCCGACCAACTCCAGCGGCTGGCGATGGCGCGCTTGAGCGGGCTGGTTCATCGGGATCGTGAGACTGGCGAAGTCCGTTTGGATGACAGCGTACGCCCCCGGGATGCGGTGGCGATCTACAAGTGGGGCGTGGAGCTGGAGGATCGGATCACCGGCAGGGCCGAGGCCAAGGCCCCCGAGGACGTTACTGAGCAGGAGCTCAAGCGCATGACCACGGAGCAGCTGCGGGAATTCCTGGCCCTGGCCAAAGAGCGCGCCGGCGATGAGGCGGAGGACGACGATGGCGACGATTGAGCTGCAACAACAGGCGCATCGCAGGACCGCGGACCTGATCCGCCGGGAACTGGCGCGCCGCGATGTCAACGACTTCTGCGAGTACGCGATGACCGGCCCCCAGGGCAGCCCCTGGATGCAGCAGCCATTCCACCGGGAGTGGCAGGAGCTGCTGCCATTGCAGGGGCCGTACCGCCTGCTCATCGGCGCCCCGCGGGAATCGGCCAAGACCAGCCAGATGGCGATTGCGCGGGTGATCTGGGAGCTGGGGCGCAATCCGGACCTGCGAGTGAAGATCGTGACCGCCAGTGACAACCTGGCAGGGGATATCGTGGCGGCAATCGCCCGCCACATCGCCGCCAATCCCAGAGTCCACGAGGTGTTCCCCCGCCTCAAGCCGGCCTCGGCGGGCCTGTGGCCCAAGCCCGGCGCCCAGACCAACCGGCTGATGGTCGCGCGCACCAGTAAGGAGAAGGATCCGTCGGTCGCCGGATATGGCGTCATGTCGGCCGGGGTGGGAGGCCGGGCCGATCTTATCATCTTCGATGACGTGGTGGATTTCCGTAACGCCATAGGCGCCCCTGCCCTGCGCCCCCAGATCAGCCAGTCGTTTCTCGAGGTGTGGCTCAATCAGCTGGGGCCCGAAGGCCGCGCGGTCTATATCGCCACGGTGTGGCATGAGCATGACCTGACCATGCAGCTGCGCGCTAATCCCGAGTGGAACGTATGGTGGAAGGCGGCGAGGGATGAGGTGACCGGGGACTTGCTGTGGCCGCAGCGCTGGGATGCGCAAGCCCTGGCGCGGCGCGAGCGCGAGATCGGCCCCCTACCCTTTGCCCGCCAGTTCCTGCTGCAGCCGCTGAGCGATGATCAGCGCACCTTCCCCGAGCAGGTATTGGATGCCTGCCGGGACCTCGACTTCGTGCCGGGCAAGGTTGAGGTGCTGGACACCTGGCCGCGCTATGCCGGGGTCGACCTGGCTTCCTCCCTGGGGCAGAAGGCATCCTACACCGTGATGTTCACCGTGGCGGTGAATCCGGAGACCAAGCGCCGCTACCCGCTGGAGATCATCCGCTGCCGCCGGCTCTTTCCCGCCACCATCCAGATGATACGCGATTCGTATGCCCGCTGGAAGCACCACACCATCTACGTCGAGAGCAACGCCTTCCAGGCGGCAGTGGTGCACGCCCTGAAGGACCTCGACTGCTCGATCCCGGTGCGTTCCTACACCACCGGGTCGGAAAAGCTCGACGAGGCCGTGGGCATCCCGTCTCTAAGTGCCGGCATGGCCAACGGCGCCTGGCTGATCCCGACCGGCGGGGGGCCTCACCAGCCCGGCTGTGAGTGCGGCTGGTGCGCCTGGGTGCGCGAGCTCACCTTGCACCCCGGCGGCGAACACACCGACTGTCTGATGGCCATGTGGCTGGCGGAGTTGGCGACGCGGCAGCAGCAGCTCGCTCCGCCGCGCATCCGGTGGCTATGAGGGCAGCGAACGCGCCCATGCAGCACGAAACGCTGCCAGCAGGCGCGCGGCAGAGTTTGATACGCGAAATGAGCACAGAGAAAGACGAGGAGTGATCAACCGATGAACACCCAATCAAGCGTTGGCCTGAACATTGAGCACGTCCCGCTTTCCATGCTGCGGCCGTCACCCTACAACCCGAGGGTGATGCCTGCTGATGAGATGCGCAAGCTCCAGCGGTCCCTGCAGCAGTGGGGATTCGTCGAGCCGCTCGTGGTGCGCCGCGAGGATATGAGCGTGATCGGCGGCCATCAGCGGCTCGAAGCCGCAAGAATGCTGGGTCTGATTCAGGTTCCGGTAGTGTTCGTGGACATTGACGAGCACCAGGCTAAAGCGCTCAACATCGCGCTCAACAAGATCCACGGCGATTGGGATCTGCCCAAGCTCGGAGAGCTGCTACAGGAGTTGCGGGATCTGCCGGACCTTGACGAAACCCTGACCGGCTTCGACGCGAAGGAAATGGAGCAGCTCCTGGCGGAGCTGGAGCGCGACCAGCGATCCGAGGAACAGGAAACTTTCGACGCCGAAGCCGCGATTCTGGAGGCGCAGCAAGCAACCGGCCCCACGCGGGTGCAGGCGGGCGAGGTCTGGGAACTGGGTCCGCACCGGCTCTTGTGTGGGGATGCCACCGACCTGTCGTCGTGGGAGCGCCTGATGGCCGGCAAGCGCGCCCAGGCGGTGGTGACGGATCCGCCCTACGCCGTGAGCTATGTGGGCGGGCGCGCCGCACAGGAAGAGCGCATCGCCAAGGCACGGCGGGGAATCGACCAACCATCCGATGCCTATTGGGATAACATGACTCCCGAGGCCTACCGGAAGCTGCTGATTTCGAGCCTATCCCTTGCCCACAAACACAGTGACGGCAGCGCGCCCTTGTACCTCTGGTTCGCGAGTGCCCACCTGCGTGATGTGCTGGGCTGCCTGGCGCAGGCCGGCTGGCAGGAGCGCAATCTGCTGGTGTGGGTTAAGAACAACGGCGCAGGCGCCCTGTTTGCACAGTACAAGCATTGGTATGAGCCGTGTTTCTATGCCCACAAGCGGGGAGAAGCACCACGCTGGAACGGCCCCACCAATGAAAGCACGGTGTGGTTCCACGATAAGCCAGCCCGAAACGACTTACATCCGACGATGAAGCCGTTGCCCTTGATCGAGCGCACAATCAGCAACTCCACCGCGCCCGGTCAACTGGTGGTCGATCCTTTCCTGGGATCGGGCACCGCCATGATCGCGGCTCAACGAATTGGGCGCATCTGTTACGGCATGGACCTGGAGCCGCGGTATTGTGACATCATCGCGGCGCGGTGGGAGGCGATGAGCGGAGAGACTGCGAGGAGGATTGACCACTGACGGAGCTTGTGACAGAGCGGCCGGAAAAACTCGGTCTTGACTAACTGGCAGCCTTCGAGTGAGGGATACACGCGGTCGGCGATAATGCCGGCACACATGAGTCACGAGGAGGAACATCGACATGGGAAGGCAGATGAGGAAACGGGCGGTGGAGCGGCGCACCCAGCAGCGGCTGGCGGCGCGCAAGGAGGCGGCAAAGCGGGGCGCCGAGACTCGGCGGCGCAAGCGGGAGGAGCTGCTGGTCGAGGTGGCCGCCAAGAAGGCCGCACTGAAGAAGCATGAGGCCAAGCTGGTGGCCGAGACGAGGAAGATGCTGGATGCCGAAGCGGCAGCCGCAGCGCAGGCAGAGCAGCCCCAGGCCGCCAAGCCCCAAAGGAAGCGCCCTGAAGCCAGCAGGGCGCAAGAGAAGCGCGCCCGCCCCGGCGAGCAAGCTCCTGCGGCGATGGCGACCGTGGCGCTGCGGGGAGAGGAGGCTGTCCGGTTCCGCGCGTTGGCAGCCACGCGAGGGGTGAGCCTGGCGAGATTGCTGGTGCAGATGATTGAGGCATTCGAGGCGCAGCGCCGGTAGTCGCGTCACACGAGTCTGCGGCAAGCACAGGCGAACCGCTTTCTCGTTAACGAAAGCGGTTCGCCCGTCGTATCTCGCCCACCTGGGTCTTGGTGGGCATCGATCACTACTCCCGGCTGGTGACCACCACCTGCCCGCTGGAGGGGCCCAACGCGGGTTGGGTCACGACCGCGCTCGAATCGGCGTTCGCCCGCTGCGGCGCATCGAAGCACATAGTGCAGCACCAGGCACCCCGATGTGGTAGAATCCAGTCCAACCACATCGCCGCAGAGCCGAGAGTGATCATCCCGTGAATCCGCGTGACCGCTTGCTTGCGACGCTGAGAGGCGAGAAAGCCGATCGAGTGCCGCTCATGCTGGAGGGCTGCCAGTTTGCCAGCCGCGCCGAGATTGATGCCCTGGCGGACGCCGCGCTCGCCGAGATCGCGCACCGCGTTTACGAGCACACGACGTATTCCGTCTCGTGTCCCTCTTACGTTAATCGCTACCTTGTCACTCCACCGCAGAGAATCGCTGATGTGGGCCGCGAGGAACGCAACGGCCAGGCGCGGATCGTCTCGGAGATCGACACACCCGGGGGACGGCTTACCGCCGTGACCGGGCGCGACAGCGTGACGCATACGACGTGGACCATCAAGTATCCAGTGGAATCCCTGGCGGACATAGAGAAAATCCGATCCGTGCCATGGGAGCTGCCGTCCGGTCTCGCGCCGCCCGATCTGTCTCAGCTGCCTGCCTGCTTCGCGGAGAGAGGCGTGCTCCGCACCGGCGTTTCGTCGCCGTTCGTCTGTGTCGCGGGAATGATGCCGTATCAGTACTTCCTGGAGTTGTGCGCGACCGACCTGGGCCTCATTCGCGAGTTGACGGCGATCTGCCACGAACGGATCATGAGCGCGCTCGAGGTGCTGCTTGCCGTAAAGACGATCGAATACGTGTGGATGGGTGGATGCGAATGGCTGACGCCGCCGATGGGTTCGCCGCGGCTGTACGAGGAACTAGTGCAGCCGTTCGAAGCGGACCTGATTTCTCGTATGCACGAGGCGGGAGCCCTGTGCCACATCCACTGTCACGGCAATGTGCGTTCGACCCTGGAGATGGTGATCGAGCGCGGGGCTGATTTCTTCGAGCCGGTGGAGCCCCCGCTTGACGGGGACATCACATTTGCCGAAGCCAAGGTAGTCGCCGCCGGGAGGATGACCTTGGGCGGCAACGTCGAGGCGCGGGTGCTCGAGAACGAGAGCGTTCAGGCGGTGGAAGAGGCGACCAGGAGCGCATTCGAGGGCGGCAAAGAGCGCATGGTACTGCAGACCTCAGCCGGGCCCATCGGCGGGGTGACCCCGAGGCTGCTCGTAAACTACCACCGGATGATAGATGTGTGGGAGGAATGCTCGGCGTTGTCGTGACGGATACGGCCGAGCCACGAGAACGCGCATGGATGCGGGCACCGGCCCGTCAGGTAGGGGATATTTCCTGCGCCATTGCTCCCAGACTTCCGCCAACCGTGCTTGCTCTTCGGCTGCGAAGCAGCCCATGGGATCGGTTACCGATGCCGTCCATGCCGCGCAGGAGGATCAGAGATCGGCTCCGTTTGCGCCCCGTGCTAATGTATGAGGCTCTCTAAGCCCGCAACGGTGGCTTCGGCAGCGGCCGCCGAAGCGTTGCTGTGGTCGGGGGGACTGCCAGCCGCGATCTCCGCTCTTCGCGGAGTGCCTACGCCGTTAGGAGACAGGAATGAGACGTGATCGCCCCAACGTGCTGTGGATCTCGCTCGAGGATACCAGCCCGCGCTTCGGCTGCTACGGAGACCCCGTTGCGCGCACGCCCAACCTGGACCGGCTTGCCGCCGAAGGCTGCCGCTTCCCTAACGCGTTCAGCACCGCCGGCGTCTGCGCGCCGAGCCGTTCCGCCATCATCACCGGCATGTACCAGACGGCCATCGGCACCCACCACATGCGCACGACGCACACCAATCCGGCGACCCCGGGTCTGCCGACGCCGTACTGGGCGGTCATCCCGCACTACGTCAAGTGCTTTCCGGAGTATATGCGGGCGGCCGGCTACTTCTGCACCAACAACTTCAAGACCGACTACCAGTTTGCGCCGCCGCTGACGGCCTGGGACGCCTGCTGCAAGGGAGCCCACTGGCGAGAGCGCCCCGGCGACCAGCCTTTCTTCGCCGTTTTCAACCTCGACGTGACCCACGAGAGCGGCATGTGGACGGACCGCGGCGCACCGATGACGGACCCTGACTCGATGAAGCTGCCGCCGTATCTGCCCGACACGCCGGAGTGCCGGCAGGCGCTCGCCCGCCAGTATGATCATATCGCGGAGAATGACGCACATGCCGGCGACCTGCTGCGGGAGCTTGAGCAGGATGGACTCGCTGACAACACCATCGTCTTCATCTGGAGTGACCACGGCGAAGGCTTACCGCGCGCGAAGCGGTGGCTATACGACGGCGGCCTGCGTGTGCCCCTCATCGTGCGCTGGCCGGGTCACATCGCCCCCGGCTCAGTTGACGAGCGGTTGGTGAGCATGGTTGACCTGGGGCCAACTGTGCTATCACTCACGAGAATCCCCATCCCGTGGCACATGCAGGGGCAGCCGTTCATCGGCCCGCCGGCGGCCGAGCGACAGTACATCTATGCCGCGCGCGACCGCTGCGACGAGTCCTACGATATGGTGAGGGGGGTGCGCGACCGTCGCTACAAGTACCTGCGCAACTATCGCCCCGACATGCCACGGCTGCCCTGGGTGCCCTACGCCAACCGTCACCCGGTCATGCGCGAGATCTGGCGCCGCTATCTCGCGGACGAGCTGAAGGGGTCGCAGCGGTGGTTCGCCGAAACGACCCGTCCGGTCGAAGAGCTCTATGACATCGCAACCGACCCGCATGAGCTCACAAACCTGGCCGCAGACCCCGCCCATCGGGATGTCTTGGAGCGCATGCGCGGCGCGCTCGACGAATGGCGCAGCGCCGTCGGCGACATGGGCGTGTACGACGAGCTCCAGATGAAGCACTACTGGTACCCAGGCGAGAGCCAGCCGCGCACCGAGCCCGTCGTGTTCGTGCCGCTGACGCCGGACGCGGATGGCGTGGAAACGCGCGCTGGCGGCAGGCTGCAGTCGCCCGCCGCGATCCAGCTTCATTCCGCCACCCAGGGGGCGTCCGTCGCCTACGGGGTGGGTGAACCTGAGGGCGGACGGTGGCTCCTCTACACTGGGCCGATCCGGCTCGGGGAGGGGGTGACCAAGATCAGGGCGAAAGCGGTGCGCATAGGCTACGCCGAGAGCTCGGAGACGGAGGCGATATTCGACTCGCGCGGCTACGGAGGAGCTGGATGAATATACACCATCTCCCGGCCTGTGCGCTGACGGCCGTCTTCTCCGCTATTGCCCTTTCGTCGCTTGCGCCGGTCGAGACATGCCGATGAAGCCGGCTGTCCTTGTCCCTATAAGACGGCGTGTGAATGGAACCGGCGCGCGGCCATCGGGACCCGCAGGAAGGTGTCTCTCTCCTGCCGTATGGCGTCTCGTGACATCCCCAGTGACGACCCTAGCCCAAGCGTGTCCGTCCGTACGACCTTGTGATGTCCGAAAGCACTCTTCCGTGCTTGGCATGATAGGACTCATCTGTTCCGGGTCGATAACCGCTCTTCCGTATGCGCTGCCGTAGCCTTCTTCTCGTCGTGATCTCCGGCTTGATGGGTCTCAAAGCGACCTGACAACTGCATCCTGGAGCATTCCGCCCGCCCTGGCCGGCTCCTGCCAGCCCCACGGGGCTCCCCATTTAGGGCCGAGGACGTGCAACGGCGCTTGGCGCAGGATTATGCAGGCACGACGAGAATGGTTGCCTGCGGAAATCACGCAGTATCGAAATCCCTGACGGATGACAAGGAGCCTATGCCATGTGTCACACCGCCGATTGCGGCCTGGCCCTGATTCTGGTCCTGATGCTTGCGGTGTCCACGTCGAGCGCCGCGGAGATCGATCTTTCGCGGGCGGCTGTCGTCGCCGTCTCGCCGGGCACGGTTTCCGCCAAGGCGGCGGCGATGGTCAGCGATGAAATCGAGAAGCGGACCCGGTTGACGCTGGAAATCGTCTCGGCGATTCCCGGCGGCGAACGGCCCGTGATCGCGATCGGTACTGCGCGCGACCTCGCCAAGAAAGGCCTCAACCCACCCTCGGGACTGGAGGTCCCACAGAAACCCGACGGCTATGCCTTGTGGGTCGAGGGCGGCCGGCGCCGCGGCGCGACGATCTGCGTGGCGGGTTGCGACAACCGGGGCGCCTTGTTCGGCGCGGGACGTCTGTTGCGCCTGCTCGAGATGGGCCGTGACAAGCTCGCGCTCGATGGCGGCGTCAAGCTGGCGACGGCGCCGCAGATCCCGCTGCGCGGCCACCAGTTCGGTTATCGCCCCAAGACGAATTCCTACGATGGCTGGACCCTCGCGATGTGGGAGCAATACTACCGGGACATGGTGGTGTTCGGGATGAACGCGATCGAGTTGATCCCACCTCGCAGCGACGACGCCGCCGACAGCTCGCATTTCCCCAAGCCGCCGATGGAGATGATGATCTCGATGTCGCGCCTGGCCGATCAATACGGCCTGGACGTGTGGATCTGGTATCCGGCGATCGACAGGGACTACACGGACGCGGCCACGGTGGTGGCGGCCCTCAAGGAGCGCGAGGAAGTCTTTAAGAACCTGCCGCGCGTGGACGCCGTGTTTGTCCCCGGCGGCGATCCCGGCGACACCCGCCCGGATATCCTTCTGGCCTTGATGGAGAAGACCAAGCAGGTTCTCAATCGATATCATCCTAAGGCTCAAATCTGGGTTTCGCCCCAGGGGTTCGATCGCCCGGGAAGAAACCGTGTGGGCTGGCTGAAGATGTTCATCGATATTCTTCAGACACAGCAGCCCAAGTGGCTTGACGGCGTGGTCTTCGGGCCGCAGGTCGAAATGAGCCTGGCCGAGCTGAGGAAGGCGGTGCCGGCCCGCTACCCCATCCGCCGCTATCCGGATATCACGCACAGCATGAGCTGCCAGTACCCGGTGGCCGGTTGGGACCCGGCCTTTCGTGCCACCGAAGGCCGGGAACCCATCAACCCGCGCCCCATGAGCTACGCGATGATTTTCACGGATCT
>Ga0315291_10002148_pt1 | contig 25971 bp, 10 predicted proteins | sample YL17G12_20_MG_FD_203070 | JGI IMG/M metagenome (GOLD analysis project Ga0315291, IMG submission 203070) | Sediment microbial communities from Yellowstone Lake, YNP, Wyoming, USA - YL17G12_20 | ecosystem: Environmental > Aquatic > Freshwater > Lake > Sediment | place: USA: Wyoming | collected...
GCTGGGCACTAAGACCTGAAGGCGAAAGTGGAACTACCCGGGGTATCCCAACGATCTCACTTTTATATATGCTCTCCTTGCCTAAGGCGTTTACTGCGGAAACTGCTATATAATATGCAGTATCACTCTGCAACCCTCGTAAGGTATCTGTGGTTATCCCCAAATCCACTAATTGTGTATCTGTATATACCCCACTCTGGGTGCCATAATATATCTTGTATCCAGTTAAATCATTTTCATCCAAAGGAGACCAGTTAAGATATAGCCGCTCTCCATCACCGGCATCTAAGGCTTGTAAATCCTTTACCGGTCCAGGTGACTCTGCTACCTCGATTAAGGTGGCTAAGTTCATCTTAGCGACTTTACTCATATAAGGGATATTAAGATAGGTTACTGAATCTGAAGGCATATGATAATGAGTAGAAAAGATATATTCAATGCTGAAAAGGGTGTTATATCCTACCTGAGAAAAAGGTAAGTTATCACTGGCCTCATCATTTTGCAGATGAACGATAAGATCCGTATAGAGCCCGGCTAAATCAGCCATAGCTAAACCGTATGGTATTGAAAACTCGGGTCTATGAACGATTATGTCTCTCTGATTTTCATAATACCCGATCATATCCATATTAAGCATCAACTGGATATCCATCCCTTGATAAAATGCATCAAAAGCATAAGCATAGCTCCCTATCATCCAGAACTCCTCAGCGGAAAAAGGTGTCAGAATAACAGTCTTTTTCAGAGGGTGGTTTACCAGAATTCTTGCAAACTCTAAGATCGCCGCAGTTCCACTGGCATTATCGTCTGCTCCAGGTGCCGGTTGGTTGAAATTGGAAGGATCAAAAGGCCAGACTATTGAATCATAATGACTACCCACTACGATTACCTTATCCGGATTTGTCGTTCCCGGTATTACCGCTATAACATTTGAATCCACTACCCAGTATCCCAACCCGTATCCATCTGATCCCTCAAAAGGATGTAAATAAACGCTGTCGATTCCAAAACTCTTGAACTTGTCCAAGAGCCAGTGCCTGGCTTTTATTACCGAATCTGAGAGAACAAATCTGGTCTGAAAAGATTGAAGTTTCGAGATATAAGAAGCGAGCGAATCAGTAGAAATCTGATCAAGCAGACTGTCTAAATCCTGAGAATAAGATAAAACCGGAATTGATGGTGAAGGTGGAGGTATATACTTTAAGGGGATAATTTGACGGTCAATCCTGCCTAAACGATAACCGGCTTTAAGCAGTTCCAGAGCTTTACCCTGATCAGTCTTTAAAAGAGTTAGATTATCCTCTTCTAATAGAATCTGACCATAACTTGATAGATTTAATTTCGTCCTCGAAAATCCTATCGATACCATAAAATAATCCTGCATCTGAGGAACCTCATCCAGGATTTGAAAAGATAAGTTGTAACTTTCCAACTTCTCGATTTTGTCTTTTTCGACTTCAGCTATATAACCATCATCCAGCCTCACATAGGCTTTGACCCCTGATTCATTTGCTTTCTGATAATCTTTTTCTGTTTTGAGTTCAATTTTAATCAAAAGACTATTTGAAGCAAAGGTGACATTGATAAAAAATACAGCTAATATTACCCCTAACCAGCTAAACCTGACTTTTCTCCAGAACATAAGTCTCCTTTCTTTTAAAGTTGGGAATACATTTTAAACAATTTAATAAAAATATTGATAATTTCAAGAGTTCAAATTGGTTTTATAATCAAAGTAAAAGCCATGTTTCCATTCAGCACCTTTTAAAGAAGATGGCAAGTTTGAGAGTTTATCTCAACAAAACCATCTTTCTGGTAGTGGTATAATCTTCAGTTTTCAACTGATAGAAATATATCCCGCTTGAGACTTCTTTACCGGAGTTATCCTTACCATCCCAGATAATTTTATAACTCCCAGGCTTCTTCTCCTCATCTACCAATGTCCTCACCAACTGTCCAAGAATATTATATATCTTGAGGGTGGTGTGGATGGGACTATGAACTATGAACTGCGAACCATAAACGGTGAAGGGTATTGTGGTGGAAGGGTTAAAAGGATTGGGATAGTTTCGCCCCAGAGAAAAATCTTCAGGAATACTTACAAATTCCTCTCCAACTTCAGTGGGAGAAAACCCGAACTCCTCTAATATCTTGTGTAATAATGGAATTGACTGCTCCTCCTTGATATAATACAAAGGAAAATCAAAGAAATAAACTTTGTAATCATTACTTATATGTCTCATCCCTATTGATTTCCTTTCAAAACTTGAACTATCATAGGCTGAATTGAAGCTGTAAATCACCTCTTCCGGATACAAGGGAACAAAATAACCTATTAGAGGAAGTCTCCCCTGCAAATCACACGAGCTCTTTGGATAACTCAAATTCACTCTGGTAGTATCAACCTCCAAATCTGAGAATCCAGATAATAGAATTGAATGAGTGCCAGTAAATTCCTCCTGCCCACAGGACCAGGTTGGAAAAAACATACTATTAAGGTGCAAAATATCATAAGCAAAATCACCCTGTTTAAAAGGTCTCAACAAATCACGAGTTGAAGGCTGGATTATATGCCTGCCAGCTAAAATCAATTTCCCCCCTGCAGCTAAATAGAGTCTAAAATTCTCTAAGGTTTCATTAAATATCCAATTAGGGTCCAAATTTGGTCCAAACCTGCCTTCTGAATGGGCAATACATACTGGATAAGGGCTTAATTCTTTTAGGGAAACATATTGAATTACAGGTAGATCATGTTTTGCGTAAACAAAAGGATAACCCTGTAATGCCCGATTATAAAATGCATTAATACTATCATCCTGAACATGCACCTTGCCCTCAGGGTTACTCATATCCACTAAGAGAATACCCTGGTCAAAAGCCATTGACATAGCATAAACGCTATCTGAAAGTAAACTTTCTAACCCATTATTATCAACAGCAGAAACTGCATAATAATAAACTATGCAATTTTCGATTTTTCTGTCACAAAAACTGGTTTTAAGACCTGCTAAACCTACACCATTTATAAACTCATATTTTCCGCTTTCCTCTTTTCTGTAAATCTTGTACCCCATAATATCTTTTTCAGGATTAGGTTTCCAAGCCAGACAAATTTTATCTTTATCAGCAACAGCTACCAGGCCAGTTGGGGGTGTAGGTTTTCCAACTAAAATCGAAAGCTCTTCAGATTTTACTCCGGTTTTACCAGTTACATCCACGCTGGCAACAGTATAATAGTAAATATAACCTTCAACCAATCCTTTATCCAGATAGAAAGTATCTTTGACAACCTCAGAATTAATTGGAATATCTGAATATTCACCTGAGATCGAGCTTCTGTAGATATTATACCCTTTTAAATTATGATGTTTCTTGGGAGACCAGGACAAAAGTAAGGTTGAATCAGGGGAATTCAAAACTTTAAAATCTCTTGGTGGACCTGGTGGTGGCAGAATATAACCGGACTCATAGACTCTTTGGGCCATAACCGTATTTAGAAATAAATCGTTGAAGTTAAGATTAGAATAATAAGTCCGGGGATTTTGATTATCAAAAGGATTTTCCCCTCGGTGCAAACTATCCCCCATTATTATCCCGACTGCGAAATTAATACTATCCTTGGCTGGAATATCAAAAGGTCCAAATGAATAAAGAAATACGATATCAGAACCATCAGCTAAATCCATACAGTTGGAAGGTGGTGGTAACCAGCCAGAAGCACCTTGATCAACACAGGTATAGATCTGGTCATAATCGAATTCTCCATTGGACATTAAAAAATATTTAGCTCGATCACCACAGGGAGTCCCTTTACCACCTTCACACCAGATATCATAATTTTCAATCCATTTTCCCCAATTAGATTTTTTCCAGGGTCCAAAGTCTAAATCAAATGGATCAATTCCCCACCAGTTATAAGATATTTTAGGTTCTGGATTGGAAGAGCCTAAAAGTTTAAACCCGAATATTCCGATTGGGCTTTTAGCAGTGATTTGACCCTTAACTAAATCTCCATTATTATCTGCCGCCCAGGCTAAACCTATCTTTTTTATTCCTTCAGGTAATTCAATTGTTTTTTCAACATAACCAGTAATGTCATCTCTATAACCTGAACTAGCATTTGATAAGTAATATATATCAGTATCCATATAAAACCCGATATAAGCCTTAGATATGAACTTGTCCCCGAAATTTCTAACCGTATAATCCAGGAGAACAAAATCGTCATAAGGCGGGCTTATCCAGGAATAGCTGTGCTGGCTGATTTCAACATTTAAAGGCTTGTGGTATCTATATTCATAAGGTTCCCAATGATCCCGGGCAGAAGGAGGTAGTGTATCAACATAGACTGCTAAAAATTCTTGATCCCCAAACTCCTCGAGTTTCTTTATCTCTCCTTCAGGGCAGACATCCGGAAACATCTCATAATTTAATAGCCCGCCATCAACTCCTATCGAAACTAAAGTCTCTCCTTCCACTACCCCACCAACCCAGACGGCACCCAAGAAAAGATACTCCAACATAGAGCCTGCTGGAAACGATGCAGCTGGATATGGCATAGGATCTGCTGAGGGCAGAGTATCCTCTACACTATAAAAAGTACCACAATTGGAAATACCCAGCCACAAATTTGATTCCGTTTGAAGGAGTTGGTTAAAACAAACCTCTTGTGATATAGTACTTTTTTGAGATTCCGGAAATAACTTTACACCCTTTAAATCTTTTCCACTTACCAGATTAAAAGTAACCAACCAGGCTAATATAAATAAGATACATTTTTTCATTTTTCATCTTCCGAAAAGTTATTAATCACATTATCAAGAAATATTATTTCATTTTCTCTTAATAATCATCTCCTTTTAATAAGAATTTATCTCAAAAGCACCATCTTCTTAGTATCTTTATAATCATCTGCCTTTAGTTGATAGAAATAGATTCCAGAAGAAACCTCTTTCCCTTTCCCATCTCTTCCGTCCCAGAGGATTTTGTAATGCCCTGGCAATTTATCCTCATTCACCAATGTTCTTACCAACTGCCCAAGAATATTATATATCTTGAGGGTGGTGCGGATGGGACTATGAACTATGAACTGCGAACCATAAACGGTGAAGGGTATTGTGGTGGAAGGGTTAAAAGGATTAGGATAATTATGCCCTAAAGAAAAACCTTCAGGAATACTTACAAATTCCTCTCCAACCTTAGTGGGAGAAAACCCGAACTCCTCTAATATCTTGTGTAATAATGGAATTGACTGCTCCTCCTTGATATAATACATAGGAAAATCAAAGAAATAAACTTGATAATCGTCCCCGATATTCCTAATCCCGACTGACTTCCCCTCAAAACCAGAAGTATCATAAATAGAGTTAAAACTATAAACCACTTCTTCAGGATTCAGGGGAACAAAATAACCTATCAGAGGAAGTTTCCCCTGCAAATCACACTCGTCCTTAGGATAGCTCCGGTTCACTCTGGCAGTGTCAACCTCTAAATCAGAAAATTCATATATTAAAGTGGAATGAGTCCCAATAAATTCCTCCAATCCGCAGGCCCAGAATGGTAGAATTATTTTTTTTAGATGCAAAATATCATAAGCAAAATCACCTTTGCTAAACGAATTAGTGATTACCCACTCAGAATAAGGATATCTGATTATACTCCAACCGATTAAAACTAATTTACCTCCTGCATTCAAATAGAGTCTTAAATTTACCAGAGTACTATCAAAGCTACTATAAAATGGTACAAATCTCCCTTCTGAATGGATAATACAAACAGGATATGGGCTTAATTCTTTAAGAGAGACATACTGAATCGAAAATCGATCATGCTTTGAGTAAATAAAAGGGTAGCCCTGTAATGCGCGATTGTAAAAAGCATTAACGCTATCATCCTGAACAAATATACTACCACCTGGATTAGTCATATCCACTAAGAGAATACCCTGGTCAAAAGCCATTATATAGGCACTAACACTATTTGAAAGAAAACTTTCTAAGCCTTTTCTATCCACGGCTGAAACGGCATAATAATAAACCACACCGCCTTCGATATTTTTATCACAGAAATTAGTATCCAGACCTGATAAACCTATCCCCTTGATAAACTCATATCCTTTTCCTTCCTCTTTTCGATAAATTTTATATCCTATAATGTCTTTTTCAGGATGAGGTTTCCAGGTTAAACAAATTTCTTTATTATCAGAAACAGCTGCCAGACCAGTTGGAGGCACAGGCTTTCCAGCTAAGATTTCAAGCTCCCTGGATCTTTTCCCGGCTTTGCCAATCTCATCCACGCTTACAATGGTATAATAGTAGGTATCACCTTCAACCAATCCATTATCCAGATAGAAAGTATCTTTAATTACCTCAGAATTAATTGGAATATCTGAATATTCATCTGAGATCGAGCTTCTGTAGATATTATAACCTTTTAAATTATGATGTTTCTTGGGAGACCAGGACAAAAGCAAGGTTGAATCAGGGGAATTCAAAACTTTAAAATCTCTCGGCGGGCCTGGTGGTGGCAGAATATAACCGGACTCATAGACCCTTTGGGCCATAACCGCATTTAGAAATAAATCGTTGAAGTTAAGATTCGAATAATAAGTCCGGGGATTTTGATTATCAAAGGGATTTTCCCCTCGGTGCAGACTATCCCCCATTATTATCCCGACTGCAAAACTAATGCTATCCTTTGCCGGAATATCAAAAGGTCCAAATGAATAAAGAAATCTGGTATCATATCCATCGGCTAAACCTGCACAGATGGCTGGTGGTGGCAGCCAGCCGGAATCGCTCTGGTCGATACAGGTATAGATCTGGTCATAATCGAATTCTCCGTTGGACATCAAAAAATACTTCGCTCGATCACCACAGGGAGTCCCTTTACCACCTTCACACCACATACCATAAGTATTATTCCAGAGTTCCCAGTTAGATTTCTTCCAGGGTCCAAAATCAAAATTCACTGGTTCAGACCCTTCGGATACCCACCAGTTATATGAGATTTGAACTTCTGGATTGAAAGAGTCTAAAAGTCTAAACCCTAATACTCCGATTGGGCTTCTGGGAGTGATTTGACCCCTAACTAAATCCCCATTATTATCAGCCGCCCAGGCCATATCTATCTTTTTTATTCCTTCAGGCAATTCAATTGTTTTTTCAACATAACCAGTAATGTCATCTCTATAACCTGAACTAACATTTGATAAGTGATATATATCGGTATCCATATAAAACCCGATATAAGCCTTAGATATGAACTTGTCCCCGAAATTTCTAACCGTATAATCCAGGAGAACAAAATCGTCATAAGGCGGGCTTATCCAGGAATAGCTATGCTGGCTGATTTCAACATTTAAAGGCCTATGGTATCTATATTCATAAGGTTCCCAGTGATCCCAGGCAGAAGGAGGTAGTGTATCAACATAGACTGCTAAAAATTCTTGGTCTCCAAACTCCTCGAGTTTCTTTATCTCTCCTTCAGGACAGACATCCGGAGACATCTCATAATCCATAAGCCAGCCATCAACTCCTATCGAAACTAAAGTCTCCCCTTCCACCACTCCTCCTACCCAGATAGCCCCCTGATAAAGATAGTCCAGATCAGATCCACCAGGGAACTCTGCAGAAGGGGCGGGTAGACCTGTTTCTGAATCGATAAACGAACCAGCCAGACTACCCAGAAGACCCCAGTTTGTAATAGTTAGCCAAAGATTAGATTCTTTGTGAACCAATTGTTGAACACAAACATCTCCAGATGGGACATATATATTCTTTTGAGATTCCAGAGATAGATTTACACTTTTTAAGTCCTTCCCAGTTGTCAGATTAAAAGCAAACAAGAAGACACCCACAAGTAGTATCGCTTTTTTCATTTTTCACCCCTTGAAAAATGTTCACTAAACACTAATTAATTATATTATAAATATAATAAAAAAATGTGCCAGGAAAAGAACAATATTTAAAATATTGTATGAGGGTTATTTATTTACATTACAACGCATTAGGGGTTGAACTTAAAACTTAACTTTAAAAAGGTGCAGGGTTTTGCTTTTCAAAGTAAGAATCTAATTTTTAACTCTTTATTTTATATTAAGTTACCTCCTCGCAGAAATTTACTGAACATTATGAAAAACTGCGAAATAACTGTAAAGGAAGGCTATCAAGGTCTTGAGACTTTAGTCTTTCATTTCTTTTCTTTCCTCAAATTTTATTTTTACAATGGAGGTCTGAAGACCTCCACTACATTTAAATCAATTTACCGGTAAAAATCGCCAGAAGCCCTAAAAGCATCCCAAATTTTAAAAGCCGGCTTAAAGAACTTAAATTTTCTCTTGAAGGATTGTTCCACAAGGAGAGCATAATATAGAACAGAATCAAATCCATAATCAAAACTAGTACCAGATAATATATGGAAAAGATATTCAGTTTATATGGGAAAACAGTCAAGATGATTAAAATCAGAAAAATAGCAATAACTAATAATTGTGAATTTTTTATCCCGTAGGCAATTGGAAAAGTCTCGGATTTTAAAACTTTATCCCCTTCCAGGTCCTCCATATCTTTAACCAGTTCCCTGCCCATATGAAAAAGAAAAGCAAAAATTGCCGGGATAAAAGAGACTTCAGGATTATAAGAAAAAACTCCACCATAAATAAAAGTCAGAGCACATATAAGGCTGACAGTTATATTCCCAATCAGAAGCTCACGTTTGAATCTGGCACTGTAAAGTGAGAGAAATATTATGGCTACAACTGACATGACCACAGAAATAGGTTTAAGAAGAAGACTTAAAATAAAACCTGAAACAAAAAGAGAAATAGAGAATAAAAGTGCCCTCTCTGGAGAGATAATCCCTTCTGGCAAGACCCGTTGTGGACGATTGATCCTATCGATCTCTAAATCGAAATAGTCGTTTAGAGCATAACCTCCAGCAGAAATAAAAAAGGCTGAGCTTGCTGTCAGAATCAATTTTAACCAGGAAGATACATCACCTACAAAACCACCTAATAATACCGAGACAAAGGTGATAAAGTTGTTCTGAATACGAATTAATTTAAAATAGCTTTTAATTCTTTCCATTTAGAAGAGCAGTGATACTTTTATCTGTTAAAACCGATTAGAAATCCCGAAATGAATCTTCCCCTCAGAGAACCTATCTTTCTCCCCTAAGGCGTAATCCACTTCATACAAACCAAATCTTGTATCAACTTTTAAGCCTAACCCGAATCCGGATTTACTCCCGGAAACTTCATACAGAGTTTTCGTTAAAGGATTTTCTGACTTGCGACTGAAATATCCATAGTCCCAGAAAAGATATGCTCGCGAGTTTGAGCTTAAGATTAATCTGTATTCTAAATTTGACCAGAAAAGCTTATCACCTGAAAATTCCTCCTCCCGGTATCCTCTCAGCGAATTAAGACCTCCTAAATAGAATAAGTCTGGTATAGAGATTTTTTCCTCTGAGCTTTTGATCTCCCGCAAATGAAAAGATAAAGCTAATACCTGGTCCTTATAAACTGAAATAAAGTTATCTAAATCCATCAATACTCTGGTCTCATTAGCTAAAAGTTCTGCTGGCTTCAACTCCGGTGTGGAGAAGTAATTTTTCCTTCCATAGATTATCTCGGTCTGGTAATAGAACCCTTTGCTGGGATTAACCGGATAGTCTAATAAATCCAGGCTAAATTTAACCCCGGCTTTATACTTCCGGCTGGAAGGGAAACTGTTTTTCAACCTTTCATCCGCAGTTGTCCTCTCCCAGCCCGTAGAGATTCCTAAGACAATTTTTTCTTTTGGAAAATAACTAAGAGAAGTGTTCAACTCTAACTTTAAATAACTCGAATCATAATCTATTTGCCGTAAGTTCAATTCCCAGCCTAAAGGCAGCTGGAAGAGGTATGGCTCACGGTAAGAGAATAAAAGGTCAGAAGAATACGGGTCTTTTTTGCTCCAGCCGATCTCAGCTCTTTTCCCGGTTCCGAAGATGTTGTCAAAAACAAAATTCAGTTTTCCGCTGAAATAGCCTTTGCGATTCTGGACCGAGGGGACATAACCTAAAACGCCAAAGACGCTATTCTGCCTTTTCTCCTCCACTTCTATTCTCAGAACAGCCCAGGAGGGATCAGGTTCCGGCATAAGCTCTGCGCTTTTAACTTCCTTTATAAAATAAAGCCGGCGAAGTCTGAATAATCCTGCCTCCAGCCTCTTCTGAGAAAAATAGTCCAGACTATCAATGGCTATCGTCCTTTCTAAAACTTCTTCTTTGGTATATCTATTCCCTTCAAACTCCGTTTTCCGTATTCTCACCCGGGGACCTTCAGTTATCTTCATTTTAAAAGAAAGCCCGGGAGAAGCACCATCTGGATTTACCCTCGAATTAAAATCCCCAAAATCGATCTGGCAGTATGGAAATCCGTTATCATCATATAGCTTTAAAATAGCTTCCGTGCTTTTCTCTAAAAGTTTATCTGAATAAGAATCGCCTGGTTTAAGCTTCATACAGGAGCGAAGTTTATTTAAGCCATAAAATTGGTTCCCGCTGATCTGGATCTCTTTAATCCTGTCCTTCACTTCAGAAGAATATCCGGTATTAAAAAAGCAAAACGTAAAGAACATCCCCAGAATAAAAGAAAAATTAATCTTTTTCATTTTAAAAATAAGCTTTGACCTCAAATTTACCAATGTGTTTTATCTCTCTGTTCGGATCTTTTAAACCGGAGTAATTAAAATTAGTTGAAAAACCTTGATTTAGCTTAAAATCAAAACTTAAAGTCCAGAAAATATTATTACCCGCCTTTTTCCCTTCTGCCATCTCCCAGGGTAATATTTTATCTGCGGGTGAAAAGCTAACCTTAGACCAGCCAAACTCAGAACGAATCTTTCCCTGACCAAGAAAGGAAAGGGAAAGTTTAGGTGAAAATTCAAACAGGTCAACTTGAAGCCCAAGCTCTTTTTCAACTTCCCTCTTCAATTTGGTAGCCAAAGTTATCTCCAGGGAGTTTTTTTCTCTTCTCGTAAAATTAAGTTTCAGGCTTCTCCCCTCGATCAAAAGATAATCAGAATAATATTTCTCCCTTTCTCTTCTCTCCTGTGAGACCTCTGACTCTAAAAGATTTTTAAATGATACCCGATAACGAAAGAGGACGGACCTGGTTGTTCTATAATCCTTATCCTTTCCCGAAAGCAGAAGTAGATTTTCTCTTTTATCCTGAGTCCATCTTAACCTGAGATTCAAAGGGGCAGAAGGGAAAAGGTAAAGGTCCTGACTCAAGGAATAATCCTTAAGGATTGTTTCTTTAGCAGAACCTCCGCTGAAAGGGTTTAAAATAAAACTACTCCAGTTTACTCTGCCAGAGATCTGGTTAGAGGACCTGATAAAAGTATCAGTATAAAATTCCTTTAAAAACTTACCTCTGGCAAAAATTTTACCCGGTTTAAAAACCATTCTCCAGCTTTTATCTAATTTTATTCCGGGTAGATATTCATCTAAAATCTCCCTTTGTAATATGTAATTCCCATCTGGATCAGGAACATACTCCCCATTCTCAAGCCGGTATTCCCCTCTACCTTCCCCTACCTCTAGATAATTATCTACTCTTTTCTCCGAGCCCAGCTGATTAACTGAATAATAAAGATTCAAAATCAAAGATTGATTCACCGGATAATAATCTAATTTCAAAACCCCCAAATTACCCCAGGTCTTATCTCCGGATTTAAGATTTTTTTCCCGGTATATGTGTTCAAGATTAGAAGAAAATACCTCTTTAAAATTTCTTAAAGCTAATCGATTTTGCCAGGTATAGGAATTCGACTCTTTTCTCCAGGAAATATCTTTTCTTTTTTCATCTCGATAAACTAACTGGCTGGATAAACCCCATAATCTGCTCGACTCTAAACTCATCTTCCCTTTCAGCTCATCATATTTTTTATTTATAAAAGCTGAATCCTGTGGAGTAAACGCTTGCATCTCTTTCTCCCAGCCAAGTTGAGTATTGAGCTTTTTCCATCTGTGTTCCAGATAAAAATTCCTTCTCTGCCAACTTCCAGCCCGGTCAATTAGTTCATCTTTTTGATTACTATTTATATTCTCAGTTGAACCTTTAGCTTCTAAGTTTTTGAAAGGGCGAAGGGCGATCTCAAACCTTTTACGCCTGGATTCAAAATGATCACCTTTTTTAAGAACTCCCAGATCTGTGTTCAGACTAAGATTTTCAACTGGTGAAAAATTGCTGTTAAATCTCAAAACCTTTTCCGAACCTCTTTCTGAATCATCCAAAAAACCCCAGACCCTCTCTTTTTCTATTTCATCCAATCTTCCCAGAGGTTGGAAGTTTTCACCAAGATTTCTATACAATCCCTCAAACTTCAGTTTAGAGAGGTTATGACCGAAAAAAGATAGATTTTGTTTATCAAATCCTGTTTTAAAAAGAAAGGCATTCCCTGAATTATCCTCATCCCCCGAATCTGAAAATGAATTGAGGTCTTTTCTGCTCAAGCCCCAGCCAATCTCTGCTGAAAGCCCCGGAAATGGGTTAATATTTAAACTCAAATCCAGCAGGGAGTGAGTTGAGGGCAAAGGCAGAAATATCACCGCCAGATAATCACCATTGCCTGGATATACATAGCTGTAAGTCCCGGCTCCCTTATAAATATAACTGCCTTTTGAATCGCCTACCCAGCTAAAGCTAACCAGATAAGTTCCGCTGTCTTTTCCAGCATAATGATAATATGGATTCCCTGAAGAATCAGCTAAAAGGATATAATCTCCTTTCCCTTCTCCTGCGAACTGAGCTCCATCTTTAAAAGCTTTGCTTTTATCCTCGCCTGAATTCTTTAAGATATTCTTGTCCTCCGAAGAAAAAGCCAATGATAATGGATTATCCTTATCATCCCGGTCATTTATATAAAGACCCTTAAGCTTAAGCTTATCTTGAAACAGAGTAAACTCTGTTTTGCTGTTATAGAAACTTTTCTCATAGCTCTGGTCAGAATATTCGAATTCCACCCTGATTCTTGAATCACCTGTTACCAGCCGGGTAGATGAAAAATAAATCGCACCTCTCAGGTAATCGATGGTATAATCGTTATCCGAACCTGTTTCCAGAAGCTCGCCATCCAGATAAACCTTCTCTGTTCCTGGAAGAATCTGAATTCCCCTTTCCCCGTTTTCTCCTTTAAGATAATAGGGACCTTGCTTCCCTTCCATTCCTGAGAAGATGTTATGAAAATATTTCCCTCTGGAGGAAGCATAGGAAACAGACAAACTATTCTCTTTGAATTTTACCTCAGATGAAGCTCCCTGCAATTTCTTCTCATATCTGCCAGCCAGATTCCCCTCCAGGGTAAGATACTGATCACCTAAGAACCCATTGAAATTTGGAGAGGTAACCTGCATCAAGATCTTATCTAATTCTTCCAGCCTTTTAGTAGTACCAGCCGGGGTTCCTCCTTTACCTTGATCTGAGATCAGGGCTAAGACCTTAACCTCCCTGGTCAAATCCCCGGAGACTTTAAGATTCAACCCCTGAGATAATGACAAAGCCTCAGCCCTGCCTAAATCCAGCGAGAAACTCTTGCTCCCGGAGATCTGAAGATTAGAGGAAAAAGCCTTATCCCGGGGTATTTGCGAAATCGACTTTTTAAAATTATACTCAGATTTTCTGCTGGATAAATTTTCACCAGAAAGATCCAGAGGATATGTAGAAGTCTGCCCGAGGTAGATCAGACCTCCATTTGAATTAAAAGATTCCTGGTCAAAGGAAAGTTCCCGGTGAAAATATCTTTTCTTAATCCCGGAGGAGAACTCCTCAAAACCTATGGTTATGGAATCACCTTTTCCGAATGGCGTAAAAAGCCAGAGGAGCCCTTTATTATAATCGATAATATAATCTTTTTCTCTTTCCAGAATAATACTATCCTTCAAAACTTTTTCTGTATGGATGAGGATATAATTTTCCGTGATAATAAAAGGTCCCGAAGTACCATCCCCCTTTAACTTGAGCTCAGTTATTTTCCCCAGGACCTGATTCTGAAGATTGGTCGCAATTAGCCAGATTAGCAGACCAATGAGAGGTAAACCAAAATTTCTTTTTAAAAGAATTTTCATCTTTTATTTTCACTCAACTAATTCGAATACCTGAATACGGTTATTCCCACTATCTACGATACAGATTTTTTTACCTTCATGGATTTTTAAATCTTTTGGTTTGGAAAACTCCCCCTCTCCCCTTCCACTCTTCCCGAACTTAAAAAGGATTTTACCGTTTTCATCCAGGGCTACCAGATTATCCCCAAAAGTATTAGCCACATATACTACCCCACTTCTACTTACCTCCACACCATAAGGTCTGTTAAGATATCCCCTGCCAAGCTCTTTGAGAAAATTCCCAAAAGAATCATATACGGCAATCCGATCGTTACCTGCATCAGCCACATAGAGATTCCCTCGAGTGTCAACTGATATCCCCTGTGGATCGTTAAGGGCTCCATAACCAGATTCAAAACCACCAAATTTTTGTTGAAAAGCAAATTGATTATCTAATTTAATTATGCAATCGTTTTCTGCATCTGCTAAAAAAAGTTCACCGCTTCTGGATAAAGCTACCCCTTTTAGCTGACTATTTTCAAAAGGCTTCTCCTGATTATTTGAACTTATCGACTGAATAAAATTCAAATAGTTATCTAACCTCTGGACCCTTTTATTCTGGGTGTCAGTAACATAAAGAGAGAGGCCATTATCCATAGTGATGTAGCTGGGAAGATTGAACTCCCCATTATCCCATCCAAACCCACCGATCTCTTTAAGAAAATCACCTTCCTGACTGCACTTTACGATTCGATTGTTTCCAGAATCAACTATATAAAGATTCCCGGCTGGATCGATAACCACTCCTTGAGGCTGATTGAGCTCAGCTGAGCCTAACTCACCTTCTCCTATGACCTTTACGGGTATAACCCCTTTAGGGGATGAATATGTGGTATCTTTATCTACCTGCCAGGAAGGGACCGAAGCACAACCACCAATCGAAATAAAAAGGCAGAAAAACATTAACTTTTGAAAGGAGCTATTCAAAATATCGATTTTCATTTTCCCGCCTTGGGCGGATATTTTATAAAAAAGCTAAAAGCTTTTACTTAAACTGAAGCTGAAATGAGGATTTTTGCCAAATAAATTAGCATCCAGGCTTAATTTTAAACCGGTTTGATCGGCAGAGGAGAATTCTGAACCGAGCTTACGATTGAATTTCTTCACACTCCGAGCTGCATCCAGGACACTCACTACTCGATTTAAAGCTGCTAAACCCACCATATATAATGCTTTTCTATAAGCTGATTTGCTCTGATTACGTAATTCTCGATAGCGCCCCTTAGAGTCCTGAGAATCCCATTCCCAGTTCCAGAAATCATTCTCCGGATAGATTACCGCTTGATCCCCATTATATAATCTGGCAAATTGATTATATTCATCCCGGTTACTATAATAGGTTATATCCTCGAAAAAGTCGTCATTTTTTCCACTTAAACTTACCCCGGCGTGCAAAGCCGCAAAACCTTTATAATCTCTCTTCTTCCAGGAACCATAAGTCCTGAAGGCAAAAAAGCTGCCCCAGATAGACCCTTCTATCCCTAAGAATATCCGTGAATGAGTTTTGTTATCAGCATAGTATTCCCCCGCTCCAGGTAAGAGTAACGAAAGTAACATAGCCTTAGTAGTGGATTTTCTCCCGATGGTCTTCTGAAACTCATCCTCCCAGAGTGAGCCTTTTTCTTTCTCGTTTTGTAAGTTCAGTCCATACAGGAATTGCCCGTTTCCAGTGGATTGGACAAACTTCAATTGGTTAGTGATTTCACTGGAAAAAAGTATTGACGACAATCCCTGATTCAACCGTGCAGGGACAGAATAATGTTCTATTCTGACTAACTCTTCTCCCTCACCAAAAGCCAGATTTATAAAAACCAGATCAAAGAGGAGAGAAATGACTATTATCCATATATAATTTAAAAACCTTTTATTCATCTTCTCTTATTCAGTTTAAAATTTTGTACTAACCGTAAGTTTGGGAATAATCTCATTTTTGTTATATTCCGCCAGCCTCAGTTTAATATCAATCTCAGAGAATTTTTCACCTTTTCGATTATAATGACGGACCGCTATGGCAGCATCAAAAGCAGATAACAGATGATTAGCTAACGAGATCATCACATAACGGTTAGCTTTATCTAAAAGAGAATTGGAATCGTGTCGAAGGTCCAGATAAAAATTACGAAAAGATAATGATGCATCAAGTGTGGTATCATAATCATTCCAGCCAAATCGAAACTGTTCATATTTTCCAATCATCTCATAATACTGTTGGTCTTTGACAAGCCCCGTTCCTGCTTCTGGATGTACCGAATGGCTCATGACAAATGTATCGCTTCCAACATAATAGACCCCAGGTGTGTCAATGACTATAAAAGTGTTATTAACAGTGTCAAGTGTTGTGGAGTCAATAGGAACTCCATAATGTGCAACCAGATACTCACTATAAGCATAAATGTCCCAGTTAGCATTAGCAAAATTTATGTACTGATCCTCTTTATCTTTCCCTTTCTTATGATTGCTAAAATAACCTGTCCAGAAAGCTGCTTCTAAACCAATAAATAATACAGCTTTGATTTTGGAGCCTGCATAAAATTCACCTGCACCGGGTAATATTAAAGAATAGAGAAATCCTCTCTTGGTGGATTTCCCTTTAAAATGATAAACGTCTATGTTTGGCTTTGGCTTACCCGTAGAATCAGATTGAGTTAAACTGTAGAGCTGTTGTGAGCTCTGATAATCTATCTGATTAAAATAGCCATTGATTGAGGGAGCATTTTCCTCGTTGGCAACTAAAGTCTCAGAGTATGACCAGGAAAAGAGCACAATCAAAACCATCAAAACCAATCCTGCGATTTTAAACCTTTTGTAATTCACCTTTCCTCCTTTGTTCTCTTTACATTTCTCTTTTTCTTCATAGCGTCAGGGTTTATCCCTGACGTTTTTTTCGTCCCGCATAAAGCGGGACGCTACATTATTATTCTGCTATTTAACTAAAGCGATCTTACAGAAAGCTACTTTCTTACCCTCAGAAGATTTTGCTTCTACCCGGCAGATATAGACTCCGCTGGCATATTTAGAACAATCCCATTTATATTCATTCTCAGTATTACTCCTGCCCATCTGGTTTGTTTCTGCAACCAGATCTCCTGAAAGGTCGTAAATCTTTATATCAACTGAAGCATCTCTGCTAAGAAAATATCGAATAGTAGTCTCATCCTTAGCTGGATTAGGATAATTATAAACCGATTTCTCAGGCATAAGATCAGCATATACCGGTATCTCTGGAAGTAAAGTCATTGGCAGACAATTAGTATGTCCTGCATTATAGCCATACATCAACCAGGGAGTCTTTTCATTTCCATCAGTATTATGAAAATCCAGGGAGAAACCATAGACCTGGCCATCTCCAGTTTTAAAGAAAAGGTCTCTTTTCATATAAATGATAATCTCATTGTAAATCTCTATGGAATCATTCAAAACTATACCGGAAGAAAGAACCTCTCCACTCAGAGCCACAGGAAACCGAGTAAACCTGGAACCATCACCCTGCAGGGCAAAAACCCGACCATCTTTTAGCCCGAAAATTATTTCAACATTTCCGTCTCCATTCAAATCTCCTAAAATGGGCGTTGAAGAAATTGCCCCGGCTGGCTCCACTCTATCTATGATAAACGGGAAATTAGTAGCCAATGCTCCATTATAATTATAAGCATAAACCTTATTATCCCCGCCAAATACAATCTCTAAATAGCCATCTGCATCAATATCCCCTAAGGCTGGACCTGATCTTATCTCCCCTACTATAACTGGAAAACCGGATAAAAGGTTACCATCAATATCCCAGGCATAGATTTTTCCATCTCCTGAAAGAACTATCACCTCTAATTTATTATCCCGGTTCATATCCCCGACCACTGGAGAAAAATTATTTTCGGAGGGAATCTCTTTTATCCAACCTGTTGGATCATCTGTTCTCCTTAGATAACCTGACTGGTTATTTTCAGTTAAAACGAAATTTATGCTATCGATATCAGTTGTAACCAGTCCGATAATTTTCTCATTATAATTCCCCTCAGTGATAGCTATGACAGATTCACCAAAAGCTAACATAACCCATTTACCATCCTCAGCCCCCACAAAAACCTCAAGTCCTGGGTCATTTAAATTAAAATCAGCAATAACGGGTGTCATAGAGATTTTATTCCCCACTGGAAGATTCATAAAGTAATCAGCTCTTCCATCAAAATCCTCATCCTGTGAATGCCAGATATTTAGTTCACCGCTCAAAGTTCCTACTGCTACCTCCATTATCCCATCTTCATCTAAGTCGCCCAATGAAGGTGTGCCAAATATTGTGGAATCTGCTTCTGCAAAAACAGCTAAAGGATAATAATAGTATCTATCATCCAGTCCTAAAATCCTAATAGAATCTGCATTAGGAATATACTTGGAGCCATCCATTCTCCAGGCATATATAAGTTTTCCTGATGCTGTTATTATCTCGTCTTTACCATCTCCGTCTAAATCCCCATAGACCAGCGAACTATTCCCTGAGCCAGGAATTACCCTTTGAGGCCAGCCTGAAAGGAACATATCATCTTTTACATTAAAACTCATCACTGTATCTTGTCTCCCGATATTGGTCACATATATATGGGTTTCAGAGCGATTATTAGACCGGCTGGAGGGGAAAGTATAAGGAGTGAAATTGGAGTTGTTCCCCAGATAATACATATCCTCCTGTAATCCATATCCGGTATAATAATTTCCTCCGAAATCTATAACCCCGTCTGCCTCCTCCAAGGTAATGAATCGGCGGTCCTTATCACATTGTAATGCGTTATCAGTAAAGTTGTCAATCCCGTTATTATTATAATCTAAGTAAGCCACCCCTTCGTCAACATGCCAGATCAAAATCCCTGAGCCGGGCAGGAGAAAATCGTATTCGCGATTAAGCTGTTTTAAGCTGTCTACCGGACCTAAAACCACACCGGTAGTTCTGTCTGCTAAAAGATTAATTGGTAGCCCATCAATATCAATCTCCCTGTTCTCCAGAAGAAAATATTCTTCTGAATTTATAGGTACCTTAACTATTTGTGTGTCTCCTGCACTTAGCAACTCAGATGCATAAAGCTGAACATTATTCTGGTTTAAAATCTCCACTGGCTGAATATAACCTAAATAGGCTTTTCCCCAGGCATCCGGATAAACCGGTAAAAGACCATTAACTGAACTTCTACAGCTATCTAAATCAATCCCCACATTCATACCATTGTTATCCATCAGGGAGAAATCACCTATTTGAGTGGTAAAGGTTTTAGTGTTGTAGAAATCCGGAAGGCCTAACTGATGCCCGAATTCGTGTGCAAAAACCGCATTCAAAGCTCCAATCCGGGTATCCTGGGACCTGGTCTCTGGCATAAGCATACCTTCAGTGATTCCGAAATTCCCGTTATCCACTAAGACTGTATCCCCTGTAATTATAAAACCGGTATAAAGGTCATTTGGAGAATAAGTGGGTGAGAAACTACCCAGATCGCTCTGTTTATCTGAGCCGGCATGAAAGATTATAAAACAATTGTATTCTGAAAAATCTATTTCTGGTGAAACCGAATCTGCTAAATGAAAAGAGTCGTGAAAAAATTGTCTTAACATTTCAAAAGGATAATTGGGCGAAGCAGGGTCTCCATAATAGGAGATAGTATGAGGGAGTTGATAGGTTGAACTTTCTGCTAATGGGTAAACCTCATACTTCAAGACCAATCTTCCATTAGAGACCATATTCCAGTAATTGTTAAGTGCTTTTAAATGAGATAAAAAATATTTCCTGAAATGAGGTGGCGGATCAATTATGTGTCCGTCTTCTGCATAATGTTCTTGGTAGGTTCTGAGGTCGAACAGTCCATCTCCCGTGGTTTTGGGATCGTCTGGAATTTCTTCTTCGAATTCAACCCTGATTCCCAAAACTTTCAATGTCTCCGCCTGTGCATAATATTCTTTTCCTGAAACCGGTAATGCAAATCTCCTCTCTCTCTTCAATCGCAAGAGATTTTTCTGAGAGACCTGACTTTTAAAATCGGATTTTGATTCCTGCAATTGTTTTTCAGTTTTCTTCAATCCTTTGATCTGAAAAATCTTGTTATCCTCGGCTAAAGAAGGGTAAGTTGTAAAGGAGAAGAGAAAAAAGATAATTACAGCAAAGAAAAGCCTGTTAGGTTGACCCCACCTTTGGCGGGGAAAGAATCTATCTTCTGTTTGGGATTTAGATGCTTCGTCCGCCTGTGGCGGACTCAGCATGACAACAATCACCCATCTTATCTTTTCAAGATTTTTATACATAAAAAGTTTTTGATCCTTAAAATATTATTGTTCCTGAGACCCTGGTGGTATTAGCCAGAGCCACATTCTGACTGGCTGGAACATAGGCAAAATCTATTCTCAAAAGGCTAACCCTCAATCCAAAGCCGAAAGTAGCAGTCTTTATATCCCCAATCTTGTCATAGATGTAACCCGCTCTCAGAGCTATATAATTAGCATACCAGTATTCTAATCCCCCATTTTTCACTGCCTGCTCCATCATCTTACCTACATCTCCACCCACATCCACTAATTCCTTATTTAGTTCTCCAACTAAGGTGAGCTTATTATAGGGTGTATCGAAAAGCTTATAAGCAAACCCCAGGGCTAAATTCCTGGGCAGTGGATCAGCCTGATCCCTGTCTATATAAGAAACATCCGGTCCTAAGTTTGTAACGGCCGCACCTAAGGTTAGTTTTTTAAAAGGTGTTTTATATATGAGCCCGGCATCAATAGCAAATGACGAACCGGTGCCACTCCCCCTCTCCTTACCAGCTCCCTGTTCAGAAAGATGACTATAGATAAACTTTGCACCCAGACCTAAGGATAATCTCTTACCCATCTTTGTCCCATAGGAAAGGGTTATAGCCACCTCATATGGATTTATTTCACCTATAATTTCAGGACCACCTTCTGCAGTTCTGGGAATTGCGCCATAGGAGATGAAGGTAATGTTTCCACCAATTGTTCCCCAGTTCTCAGTGTTCTGAACATAGGACAGGTATTCATAATAAACATCTTCAGCTAACTCTGGCAAAAGGTTAGCGTGCATAAAAGTAAGCTCCCTTTTGGCATGAGCATAGATCACCGCTTTATTATCTGTGCCAAAGAAGACATCTTTATCTTTATAGATAATGGTATGGGCCGTAGTTCTTTCTAAGTCAGCATGATAATATTTTCCCCAGTTCTCTCCGTCAAATCTCAAAGTTCCGAATTCAGTTCCCACGAAAAGATTATCCTCACCTGCCATAGTTATAGAAAGTATCTGACTGCCCAGGGAATTGGCATATACATAAAGCTTTTGCCCTGGTTTCAACTCGTTGGTTGACAGGTGATTGTACTCCATAATCTTCCCAGCCAGATCCTCGACCCTCTCTTTATCTTTGTAAGGTAAAAACTTTTCTGCTACCTCTTCAACTATTTTCTCATTTTTAACTTCATATTTCCTGTATCCATATCTTTTCCACTTTCCATCTTCAAATTTCAGGAAACCGGTTTCAGTCCCGACCAGGAGACTACCTTTCCGATCAAAAGTCAGGCAGGTTACCTTACCTTCTAAGGCTAAACTGTAATCTATTTTTAAAGGCTGTGAGGAGGAGGAAATCTGTTCCTTGATTACGTAATTCATTTCTTCAATCCTTTTATATACCATATCCAGTTTCCCTTCATCCTCACGGTCTAAAAACTTCTTAATCTCCTGGCTTAATTCATCTGGTGATTTAACACTCAACATATAATAGGGAGTAAAAAGAATCCCATCGAACTTCATAAGCTCCTTGGAAGTGGCGGCCCAGACCTCCTTATCATTTCTTGCCACAATTTGAGTAACTCTATAATCCTTGACCTCCGGAGCTAAATAGGTTCTGGTAAATACTTTGCCATCGAACTTGACTACTCCGCTGTCTGTTCCGATCCAGATTGTACCAGCAGGACTGAAAGCTAAGGAATAAACTCTATCTGTAAGAAGACCATCCACAGAGGAAAATCTTTTCCACTCTTTACCATCGAATTTATATAATCCGCTATTAGCGCCTACCCAGAGAGTTTTATCATCTGAAGATAGAGAGTTGAGAGAATCTAAAAATATAATACTATAAGGGAGCTCAAGAACCACTGGAAGTGACTTTAGGATGGTCTTTTTGGCTGAATTTAAAATCAACTCTTCTTCCTGGGCGGTAATGGAACTATCTTTAACTGCATTTCCAGTAAGATTTAAAAACTCTTTAAGAGCTTGACGCTCTAAAAGAGAATTTTCCAGGGCAGTAATAAGATCACCCAAACCTTTTTCTAAATCTGCCAGACGGGAGGAGTCCTGTGGCATAAAAGCTAAAACTGTTCCTTTTAGATTTTCCAGTGAATCTTTGCTTATTCCGCAATTCTGCCAGCCTACCTGTGCTAACATCTTCTTCAATCTATTTTCATCTTTTTCCTGAGTATATTTCCTGACAATACTTTCAGCCGTCTCTCCAGAAGAAACCGGGTAAGAAAGAAAACTCTGCCATTCTTGACCGGTCCAGGTAAAAAGCTCAGTCCCGGAGATAGCCCAGAGATCATATCTTTTATAATTGCTCTCTGGATTGTCATTGCCTAAAAGGGTTAAGGATTTGAATCTATACTCAGCTTTTCCCTTATAATCTAACCAGGTACTGGCTAAAGGATAAAGCCCTAAACCAGCCGGATTCCAGTGAGTGGCTGTGGCATCATCCGCTATAGCCACGAAAGATTCACCCATACCTGCAGCCCTTGCTCCAGCCGCAATCCTTAAGAAAAGAACAGTGGATAGACTTACCTGCGCAAAAGATTCTACTGCCAGAAAAAGCACTACTATGAAAAGCCAGCCAGTAAGAAGAAAACGTCGCATAAATGCTACCTCCTTGAGTTTGTTATCAATTTAATATATAATTTTGCTTTAAGCTTAGCAAGGAGAAACAGTTCAGTTCATAACCACTGCTTTTCCTATGGCTTCAGCCTCTTTGGTTGTTTCCTTTCCTCCAGAATTATATTTTGTTTCTGCTATGATTTTATAAATATAAACTCCATTAGCTACCTTATCTCCATCTTCATCCCTTCCATCCCAGATTACCCCGGAGTTAAACCCGGGGGAGCCAGTTCCAGATAAAATTTTGATTAACCTGCCTGATATAGTGAATATCTTTACCTCCACCTTTTCAGCAGGAACTGAAAGCTCATAGGTGAACTGAGTATATCTGGAAAAAGGGTTAGGATAGTTCATCGCCTGGGTGATTGATAATTCTTTATCCATAGACAAGACCTTCACCAGAAAACTTTGAAGAGTTGAGTTATTGGCATTATCCCAGGCTTTTATTTTCAGCGTATGTTCCCCCTCTTTTAAGTCCAATTTCTGTCTGATACTTCCCCGGGTGTAATTGTTTAAATCATATTGGAAATTTGAAGTCAAATCCTGCATATTTTCCCAATCACCATCTATAGTCAAAGTTATCCCATGTCCTAATTCACCGGTGAGATTAATCCCCTGAGGATCATTTATATAAACAACAAGCGTAGGGTTTGGTTGAACTGTATCTCCGTCTGTGAATTTCATATTTTCTTCAAATAAAATCGATATTTGTGGACCCAAACTGTCTTTTACCGTGGTATCAGTCCCAGCTACTATAAGGGAATCTAAAGCTCCTGCACCATCAATGCTGGAATCAGAATTAACCACATAAGCACTGATCTTTGCGTTTTTACCTCCGTAACCAATATCCTTAGGCACTATAAAGTTACCTGTAAACTCTCCATTTTGAACCAGGGCGATTCCTCTGAACATCACATTCCCTGGCAGATTATATTTCACACTATCCACTATTTCACCAGACTGATTACGGATCATATGAGTCCTCTGTCTTTCTGAATCAAAAGCTAAAAGATTAGCAGTTCCATTAAAATCTGCTTTAATATTTCCTTCTCTGCCTGTTACCTCGCCTCTAAAATTGATCCGGCTCAGAGCTGAAAGTGTATCCGGATTCAAATCTTTCAACCTGACCTGTAGTTCAGGAGAAGCTAAAAAAGTCAATGGGTCTCCTATGATAATATACTGGCGATCATTACTATTATAGCCCCTTAAAAGTTTGGCGATATATAATGCTTCGGATATGGAGTATAGTGAGTCAGATCTTAAAAGCAGGTCATAAACTTTGTAATTTAACATGGCATTTTCCGTGGCATAGACCAGCCAGGTAGCAGAGATTACAGAGATTGCGCCTTTTTCCTCTGCTCTCAAAAACTCCTCGCCCATCCCTTCAGCATAAGGATTATAGAAATTTCCTATACTGCAGGATGCTACATAAACTAAGGGTAATCTTTTTTTATTCTTCAACCGTGGGATATCCTGTTCCCTTTTAAAAACATATTCATGTGCCCAGACATTAGGATTCCCGTGTCCCATATAATTGATAATTACTGTTCCGTTATTAAAGGCATTTACAATAGCCTCTTCTGCCTCAGGCTTTTTCCCGTTGACATCTTTGGGATATTCCATTAGATAAATTTTATTCAGATTAAAACTCTTTTGAATATGCTCTTTAGATAAACTTTCTGTATAAACGGTGTGTTCCCATTCGTTATTAACCCCCGGTGGTCCGAACTCATCATCTGCCACTAAGGTTATCAAATTTCTCCAGGTATTCAATTCTGGAGAAGTTTCATAACCTTTGATTTTATTTATTATAATTTGCACGTCCTGATTAGTTTTAACAGGCCATCTCCCTATGAACATATCCACCACCCCGTTACTATCCTCATCCAGATAGCCATAGTTGCCGAAATAAGCGTAGTTATCATCCGAGACCGATATATCGATCGATGGATTAGCTACAAAAGGAGGGATCCAGTTAGGTGAATGAGTGCCTAAAAGGTCTCTATAATCATAGGTTCCATCCCCTACTAAAAGAGCAAAAGCTGGTGCCTGACCATCCCAGTTTTCATAAGCGAATTTAATAAAATCTCTAATCGCTACCGGATCGAAAAGCCCCCAGGAGAATTCATCATATATGGCTTGAACTTCAACTAACTTGACTCTAAGATTCAGGTTTTCTCTAAGACTTTTATATTCCTGCAGCTGGTCATAAAAATCAGAGTGGGTAATCACCAAAAGGTCAGCCTGATTTGAAACATCTCTCAAATCAGCCATCTGGTTTAAAATCAGTGAAATCGGAGTCTTGAATTTAGACTGATCAGCAAAATAAAACTGCTTTCTTTCTCCTGCAGTATTTTGGCACTGAAATCTAATCGTATCAGCGTTTTTTGTTAGATCCTTAAATTTCTTTACACCAAATCTATCCTCTATCTCAAAAAGATAGGGAGCGGTTCCATTGAAACCAACAATTCGATATTCTATTACATCAGATGTATCCTGATTTTCAAACCAGAGCTGATTGTCAGAACAGATAAGTTTTTTCCAGTATTCGATTTCATAGTAATCTAAATAGGTCTGATAAAGGAAATTGAACTGTAAAGTGTGTAATCCATCGCTCAGGTTTATAGTACGAGCAGTTGTAACACCATTAACTCTTGAGATTATCTCTATGGGAACTGAGTTGAAAGTAACAGATGTAGCATAACTCGACATGTCCTTAACCCTAATAATGGCAGTATCTCCCGGAAAAATATCGGATAATGATTGGTACAGTGTAAAAGAATAACCCCTTTGCCAGTACCATTGAAAGTAATTATAAGGAGTTCCTGAATAATCCTCAGCCAGCATTACATCACTTTCCATATGAATTCTATCCTTAGATTTTGTGGAGATGAATGGACTTGAATCAAGCAAGCTCCGATCTT
>Ga0315291_10002150_pt1 | contig 25943 bp, 26 predicted proteins | sample YL17G12_20_MG_FD_203070 | JGI IMG/M metagenome (GOLD analysis project Ga0315291, IMG submission 203070) | Sediment microbial communities from Yellowstone Lake, YNP, Wyoming, USA - YL17G12_20 | ecosystem: Environmental > Aquatic > Freshwater > Lake > Sediment | place: USA: Wyoming | collected...
CAACGGCTCTGACGACGGCTCGCCCGATGAGATATCGTGGCGGTTCCCGCAGGCGGTGCTGATCCGCAACGGGGAAAATTTGGGCATCACCGGCGGCCACAACGTGGGCATCCGCTACTGCCTGGAGGAGGGCTTCGATTACATCCTCTTCCTGAATAACGATACGGTCGTGAGCCAGGACTTCCTGGATCGCCTGGTGGAGAGCGCCGACGAGCGGACGATGGTCGCCCCCAAGACGTATCTCTACGGCCGGCCGGGCCTGCTAGACGATACGGTGGGCGACTTCGACTGGCTGCGGGGCGTCTGGCGCGGTTGGCTCTACGGCAAGCCGGAGCCTCCTGGCTTCGAGCGGCCGCGAGAGGTGGGCATGGCGAGCCTCTGCTGCCTGCTGGTGCCGGCCGCCGTCTTCCGCGACGTTGGCCTCATGGACGAGCACTTCTTCATGTACTACGACGATTTCGACTTCGTGGCTAGGGCCAAAGTGGCGGGCTATCGCCTGCGCCTCAATCCGGCGGCAGTCATTCAGCACCGCAAGGCGGCGTCCAGCGGTGGTGTCGAATCGCCGTTCAAGGTCTACTACGCCACCCGCAATCGACTCTACCTCATGAAGAAGCACTCCTCCCGCCTGCGCTTTGCGCTATTCCTGGCTCACTTCTTGCCGACTCGTGTTGGCTACTTCGTGTTGTATCTCGCCAGGGGCCGACGGCGGCAACTGAGGGCCATGCTCATGGGCATCGCCGATTTCTGCCGCGGCCGCCTGGGGCGAACACACGAGCTGGCCCATTTTCGTTAGGGGGCACTGAAGCGTGCGTATCGCCATCGACGCCACCTCGGTTCCCCGCCAGAGAGCGGGTGCCGGCACCTACATCTGCAACCTTGTGCAGGCCCTGGCCCAGGTGGACAGGGATAACACCTACTTTGTCCTCGCCAAACCCGAGACCTTCGATCGGCGCAGCCTGGAAAGGGACGGCTTCCACCTGGTGCCTGTGCACCTTCACTCGCGGCTGGCCAGAATGCTGTGGGAGCAGGCGAGGCTGCCCTTGTATCTCCGCCGCCTGGGGGTGGACGTGCTCCATTCGCCTCACTACACGACGCCGCTGGCGCCCGGCCGCTGGCGGCGGGTGATCACCTTCCACGACGTGACGTTCTTTCTCCTGCCCCAGCGCTATCCCATCCTGCGTCGCTTCTACTTCCAGGGGGTGAGCCACGCTGGCGCCCGCCTGGCCGATCTGGCCATCGCTGTCTCCGAGACGGTGAAGGGCGATGTCGTGCGCCATCTGGGCCTTTCGGCGGAAAGAGTAAGGGTGGTGCCGTTGGCGCCGGGGCCTGCCTTTCACCCGCTGGAGGATTCGGCTAGGATGGAGGCGGTTCGCGACAGGTACAGGCTGCCGCCCAGGTTCATCCTCAACGTGGGCACCCTGGAGCCGGGCAAGAATCAGGCGACGCTCGTGCGCGCTTTCCACAGGCTCAAGGGTCAGGGCCTGGAGCAAGGGCTGGTCATCGCGGGGCAGAAGGGCTGGATGTACGAGAAGCTGTTTCGGCTGGTGGACGGCCTGGGTCTGGGCAAGGACGTGCGCTTCGTCGGCCACCTGCCCGAGGACGATCTGGCGGCGGTCTACAATATGGCCGACCTGTTCGTTTTCCCATCGCTGTACGAAGGCTTTGGCCTGCCGCCCCTGGAGGCGATGGCCTGCGGCCTGCCGGTGGTGGCCTCCAGCGCGCCGGCCCTGGCCGAGGTCTTGAACGGGGCTGCTCTTCTGGTGAACCCTTCGGACGTGGATGCCTTGGCCGAGGCCTCGGCCAGGGCATTGGCTGACAAGCGCCTGCGCTCCCGTCTGCGCCGGCAGGGCCTGGAGCGGGCCAGTCAGTTCTCCTGGCAGCGGACGGCGCGCGGGACGGTGGCCGCTTATGAGGCGGCCCTGAGCTCAGCGAAGGGCTAGCCGGTGGACCTATCCGTCGTCATCGTCAGCTTTAACGCCAGGGACTACCTGCGGCACTGCCTGGGCTCGCTATTCGAACACACGCAGGGCATTGCCCATGAGGCCATCGTGGTGGACAATGCCTCCTGGGACGGCAGCGCCCAGATGGTGGAGAGCGAGTTCTCCCAGGCCATCCTCATCCGTTGCCCCGCCAACCTGGGCTTCGCCGCTGCCTGCAATCGGGGCATCGCCCAGGCAAAGGGCGAGTTCATCCTCCTCCTGAACCCCGACACGGAGATCGCCAGCAACGCCTTTGCCTCCATGGTCGCCTACTGCCGCCAGCAGCCGCAGGTGGGCATCCTCGGCCCCAAGCTGCTCAACAGCGACGGCTCCTTACAGCTCTCCTGCCGCCGCTTCCCCAGCCATCTGACCGGCCTGTTCAATCGCCAGTCCATCATCACCCGCCTCCTACCCCGCAATCGCTTCTCCAGCCGCTACCTGATGTCCGACTGGAACCATAGCAGCATCACCGAGGTGGACTGGCTGTCGGGGGCCTGCATGCTCCTCCGCCGCCAGATGCTGGCGGACACCGGCCCCCTGGACGAGGGCTTCTTCATGTACATCGAGGACGTGGACATCTGCTATCGAGCGCATCAGAGTGGCTATCGAGTGGTCTACTTCCCCCAGGCAGTGGTAACCCACCACATTGGCAGGAGCAGCGACACAATCCCCAACAGGAGCATCCTCCAGTGGCACCGCAGCATGTGGCGCTACTACCGCAAGCACATGCGCAGCAATCCTCTGGTGGACGGGCTGACCTTGGCGGGCATTGGCGCCCGCTGTGGCCATCAACTGGTGCTTCAGAACGGGCGACGCTTGCTGGCGGGGAGGCGGCGATCCTCGTAGGCGGTGTCCTGCTCGTCCGACTCGGGCGGCGGAGGCTGGCGCTGGAGGCCGACGGCGGAGGCGAGGGCACCCCTTAGGGACACCAGCGAGACGCTGTTCCACAGGGAGCGGGCGTAGCCCAATCGGGAGAGGACAGCGGCGATAGCAGCGCCGAAGGCAAAGAAGGCCAGGAACTCGGCTGCGGTTGCTTCGACGTAGTGGATGGTGAGTGCTGCGCCCGAGAAGAGGATGCAGAGGCCATAAAGGGAGAGTACGACAGCCCTGTCGCTCAATCCCCTTTGCTCCAGCCGATGCTGGATGTGATCGAGGTCAGGAACGAAGGGGTGTCTCAGGTCGGCCAGCCGCCGCACAAAAGCGAGGAGTGTGTCCAGGATAGGAAAGCCCAGGGCGACAACGGGCACGCTGATGAACATGCTGCCGCTGACACCGATGGAGCCCTCGATGGCCAGAGTCGCCAGCAGGAAGCCCAGCAACAACGCCCCTGAATCTCCCAGCAGGCGCGAGGCCACCGGCAGATTGAAGGGGAGGAAGCCAGCACAGGCTCCCGCTATCGCCACCAACTGAGCGGCCACCAGGGGATTGTCCACGTCGGCGGCGATGAAGGCCAGGGGAACGGCCACGATGATCGCTACCCCCGCCGCTATCCCATCTTTGCCATCGATCAGGTTCATGGCGTTGGTCAAGAACACCAGCCAGAGGATGGTCAGCACGGGGGCGGCCCATCCCAGGGAGAAGGTGGCGCCCCAGGGCAGGGCCACGTCCTCTATGCGGTAGCCGATAACGAACACCAGCGCCGCCGCTGCCGTCTGCACCAGGAACTTGATCTTGAAATCCACCTCTCGCAAGTCGTCCAGGAGGCCCAGGAGGAGGATCATCAGGGCGGCACCCAGGAGGCCGGCCGTCTCCCTTTTCTGGGAGGCCAGCAGGTCGGTGAGGTCGCTTGAGACCAGGCAGACCAGGAGGGGCACGAGGAGGAAGGCAGCGAAGATGGCCAATCCTCCCACCCGTCGCCTGCCCAGGCGGGCCTCGGCCGGCCGCGCCAGGCGGTCGAGGGGGAGGAAGGCTGTCAGGCCCCAGGCCCCTGCCGCAGCTAGCACAAAGACAAGAACGTAAACGTCAAGGCCAAGGCTGAGCATAGCAACAGCTTACTTTAGCAGTTTGGTGACCACTACACCATATCTCGCTCCGGCAATGGTCAAGAAATCAGCACCAGGCCCGATGCCAGGAAGTAGGTGCCCAGCCCCAGGAGGAAGAGGCCACAGACGACGAGAACGCTCCGATAGACGCCGCCGCTTATCATCCGCCTGCCGCTGGCCAGGACGAAGGCCAGCAGGCTGAGCCAGAGTATGTCCGACAGGATGTGACCGACGTAGAAGGAGGCCACGCCGGCAGCACCTTGCTCCAGGGATTGGCTGATGAAAGCAGAGCCCACGCTAGCCCACCAGGCTATCCAGGCCGGGTTGAACACGCTCACCAGGATTGCGGCAGACATCACCACCGCCGCCGTTCTCGGTAGGGATTTGCTGGCTGACTCTCCGCCGGCTAGGGAGCGCAGCCAGCGCCGTCGCCAGGAGCCATCGTAGGAGGCGGCCCCCGGCCCGTCTGATGGGGGTGGGCGTTCGACGACCAGTGGCAGTTCGGCCCGGCTGGTGGCGATGTGCACGCCCATCCACAGGAGGAACAGCCCTCCGGCAATGCCCACGCCGGCCTTCACCGGCTCTTCGACCAGGAAGCGGCTGAGGCCCAGGGCCAGCCCGACGACCAGGGCCAGCTCGATCAGGCTGTGACCGGCGGCCAGCAGCGGTCCGGCCCAGAAGCCGCGCTGCATGCTCTCCCGGACGGCCACGGTTGTGAGAGGTCCAGGCATGAGAGCGCCGGTGAAACCCACGCCGAAGGAGGTGACGAAAATGGCTGCTAGGGCTGCTGCGGGCATCCTTGTTTAGTGTTGCATTGTTCTCAAAGGTTCGTCAACGCGGGGCAAAGACGCTTGACGGTCGGCATATTAGGATGTAGAATCCGCGCGATAGGTTACCATTTTGGCCGTGCCCGTGGTGCATGGGCTAGTGGACTAGTGGCGGGTGAGCGGAGCCCGCGATCAAAGGAGGCATACATGCGTGTCTTTCGAGTAGCGCGATACTGGCTGCTCGGGTTAGTGATACTTCTCGCGGCTGCGTCCCTGGCTCTTCTTCCTGCCTGCGGGGAGGATGAGGAGAAGGAAGGGAGTCCAACCGCGAAGCCAACTGGGGCGGCCAGCCCGGCCGCTTCGCCCGTGGCAGGAGGCCCGCTGAAGATCGGCATGCTCTTCGACTACACCGGGTCGCTGGGAGAGTTCGGCCCGAACATGGAGACAGGCGCTCAGTTGGCGGTCAAGCAGATCAACGCCGCCGGCGGCGTCCTGGGCAAGCCCGTCCAGCTCATCAAGGCCGACTCGGGGACGACCGCCCAGGTGGGGACTGAGGCAGCCACCCGCCTGGTGAACGTCGATGGGGTGCAGGCCATCGTCGGCTCCCTGTCCAGCGGCGTGACCATAGCGGTGGCCGAGGGAGTGGCGGTGCCCAACAAGATCGTCATGATCTCGCCGGCCTCCACATCTCCTGGCCTGACCGCGGTCAAGGACAACGACTTCCTGTTCCGGACCGTCCTCTCTGATGCCGCCCAGGGCGTCGTCCTGGCCGACTGGGCCTGGGAGCAGGGCTACAGGAAGGTGGCTACCACCTACACCAACAATGCCTACGGCAAGGGACTTTCCGACCAGTTTGTGAAGTCTTTCGAGGCCAAGGGCGGTACGGTCACGGCCGCCGTCTCCCACGAGCAGCAGCAGACCAGCTACCTGTCGGAGCTTCAGAAGGCGGTCGAGGGGCAGCCCGAGGTTCTCGTGGCCATCAGCTACCCGGCCGAGGGCAGCATCTACCTGAAGGAGGCCATTGAGAACAACCTGATCAAGAAGTTCCTCTTTGTCGACGGCACCAAGTCTCAGGACATCATCACCGCCATCGGCGCCGATGTCCTGGAAGGAACCACCGGCACCTCCCCCAGCGCACCCGAGAACCCGGCGGCTACCACCAACTTCGACGCCGACTACCAGGCGGAGTACGGCAAGCCCGTGCCGCCCCTGCCCTACATCCGTGAATCCTACGACGCCGTCATCGCTATCGCCCTGGCGGCGGAGGCAGCCAAGTCCACCGACCCGAGCAAGATCCGCGACCAGCTCCGCGAGGTGGCCGGCCCTCCGGGCGAGAAGATCGGGGCAGGCGCCGCTGGTGTCGCGCAGGCCCTCAAGGCTGTGAAGGCCGGCACCGACATCGACTTCGAAGGCGCGGCCAACTCCGACAACTTCGACAAGAACGGCGACGTCCTCACCGGCGCCATCGAGATCTTCAAGATCACCGGCGGCAAGTTCGAGACCATCAGGACGGTTCCGGTGAACTTGAGTACCCAAACCGGCGGCTAGTCGGCAGCAACTAGGTTGAGAGCCCGACGGGCCAGACCCGCCGGGCTCTCAACCTTCCGTTGGCCCGACGGCAGGGGCGTCCACCTGGGGCGCTTCCCGCTTGCTCTCCTGTTCCGCGAACAGCGAGACTCTCTTCTCCTCCCCCATCAGTCCATGGGGCCGCAGGAGGAGTGTGACAACGATCAACAGGCCGATGAGCAGGTCGCGGATGTAGGAGGTGCGCGCCTCCAGGGCCGCAGGGAGATGGGGTTGAACCAGGCCGGTCAAGGTCCAGAAGCCCCACACTACGTAGGCGCCCAGAATGGCGCCGCGGTTGCTGCCGCTGCCCCCCACCATGAGCATGGCCCAGATGATGAACGTGCCGAAGAAGTGGCTGAAGGTGTCGGGCACGATGCTCCCCTGGTTGGCGCTGTAGACTGCACCGCCGATGCCCATGATCATCGCCCCCAGCACGAAGGCCTGCATCCGGAAAGCGAAGATGTTCTTGCCGCTGGCGGCGGTGGCTAGTTCGTCCTCGCGGATGGCCTTGAGCACGCGGCCCCAGGGCGAGCGGGCCCCCCGTTCGATGGCGATGAAGATTATGACCAGGACGACGACGGCGATGGCCAGGTAGATGAACTTGTAGTCCGGCGGCGATACCAGGTCGTGCAGAGGCCGCGGTATGCCCGTCAGGCCGCGGGTGCCGTTTACCAGCCCCTCTTCTTCGATGGCGATGCGCCGAAAGACTTCCGCCACGCCGATGGTGGCGATGGCCAGGTAGTCCTCCCGCAAACGTAAGGCGGGGATGGCGATCAGGAAGGCTACGATCCCCGATACCACGGCCGCAGCCAGCGCCCCCAGAACGAAACCGGTCAGCCCATGCAGGTTCAGTGGCCCCAGGCCCTCGGCCAGGTTCAACCCCCCCACATACTTCACGAACTCGCTGCTAGAGGGCTCCTTGGTCACAAGGGCGCTGGTGTAAGCGCCGACCATGAAGAAGGCAACGATGCCGAAGTTGAAGATGCCGGTGTAGCCCCACTGCACGTTCAGTCCCAGGGCGAAGATGGCGAAGATAGCCACGGTGGTGAGAAATACCGTGAGGAACGAGATGAATCCATTCAGGCTCTCAGAGTCGTTGGCGGAGATGCCAACGATGCCGGCTGTGATGGCCAAGACGGCCAGGAACGCGACGAGCCTTCCCCTGTCCATCAGGTCTTCCCAAACAGGCCGCGCGGCCGCACCAGCAGGACGAGGATGAGGATGCCGAAGGCCACCGCTGGCTTGTACCCCGGCACCCCGAAGGGCGGAAAGGGCAGGTCGATGCCGACGAACACCTCCTGCGAGATGCCCACGATCATCGCCCCCACCAGAGCGCCCTGGGGGCTGCCCAGCCCGCCAAGGATGGCGCCGGCGAATAGAGGCAGGAGGAGGGTGAAGCCCAGCTCCGGCTTCAGGTTGGATTGGATGCCCAGCAGGATGCCGGCCACCGCCGCTAGCGCCCCGCCGATGAGCCACGTCCACATCACCACCTGCTCGGTGTCGATGCCGGTCACGCGGGCCAGATCAGCGTTGTCGGACATCGCACGCATGGCCTTCCCCATCCTGGTCCGGAAGAGCAACAGGTAGACCGTGGCCATCAGCAGGACGGCGGTGGCGACGATGAATATCTGGTCCGGCTTGAGCATGATGTCGAAGGGGAGCTCCCTGGCCGGATGGATACCGGACACATATAGCTGCTGATCGGGGCCCCACCACAGCAGCATGATCGCCCGCAACATGATGGCCACCCCCAACGAGGCGATCGCCAGGACCACGGTGCCACTACCCCGCTGGCGCAGCGGCCGGTACACCACCCGGTCGATGGCGACGGAGCCGGCGGCCAGCACGACCATGGACAGGAGGATGGCGAAGATCATCCCCCAGCCGAAGGATAGGGGCCCGATGCTGCCACCCCCCATCAGGGCGGCGAGGGCAATGTAGGCCCCGAACATCATCATGTCGCCGTGGGCGAAGTGGGCAAACTTGAGGATGCCGAAGATGAGGGTGATGCCCAGGGCGCCCAAGGCGATGATGCTGCCGACGATGATGCCGGTCACCAGGTATTGGCGGGCGTCGACGACGCCCACCACCAGCAAGAGGCCGATGAGCAGCCAGAGACCAACAGTCCCTGCCTTATCGGCTAGCCCGCCGTACTCGCGGCGGGCCCAACCGACCAGTGCTGCTGCTCGCGTCAGGGATCGAACCATGCGCGGTCCTCAGTCACCCAGGTAGAGCCTGCCCACTTCCTCGCTCTCCAGCAGGCTTGCGCCGCTACCCTCCAGACGGTTCTGCCCCATGGCCAGAACGTATCCGCGGTGGGATAGCTTCAACGACTGTCTGGCGTTTTGCTCCACCATCACGATTGACACTCCGGAGCGGTTTATGTCCTGGATCTTGGCGAAGACCAACTGCACCATGTTGGGAGCGAGGCTGGCCGAGGGCTCATCAAGTAGGAGAACGCGAGGCTCCAGCATTAGGGCGCGGCCAAGGGCCAGCATCTGCCGCTGCCCTCCCGATAGCTTGCCCGCCCGGGTGTGGCGTCGCTCCACCACGTCGGGAAAGAGAGCCAAGACTTCTTCGATCTTTGCGCGGTAGTTGTCGCGGCGGATGAAGGCCCCCATCTCCAGGTTCTCCTGGACGGTGAGCGAAGGGAAGACGTTGTCGGACTGAGGCACGTAGGACATCCCTTTGCGCACCAAGGCTTGGGGAGAGTGGCCGGTCACGTTCTCGCCGTCGAAGAAGACCGCGCCGCGCTTGCAGGGAAGCAGGCCGAAGACGGTCTTGAGAAGGGTGGACTTCCCTGCTCCATTGGGCCCGATGATGGTGACAATCTCTCCTTCCTCCACCTTGATGGAGACGCCATGCAGGATCTCCACCTCCCCGTAGCCTGACACCACGTCGCGGGCCTCCAGCACGGTCACCGATATTGCCCTCCTAGATACGCCTCCAGGACGCGTTCGTCGGCCTTGATCTCTTCGGGCAGGCCTTCGGCGATCTTCTCACCCTCGCTCAGGACGATGACCGGGTTGCACAGCCTGGTCACCAAGTCCATGTCGTGCTCGATGATGAAGAAGGTGATCCCCTTCTCGTAGCACAGCTCCTCGATGGAGGCCACCAGGCGTTTCATGAGGGTAGGGTTGACTCCTGCCCCCGGCTCGTCCAGGAGGACGAGCTGCGGGTCGCACATGAGGGTGCGGGCCAGCTCCAGGAGCTTCTTTTGCCCCGAGGAGAGGTTTCCGGCGGACTCGTTGCGCAGGTGCCACAGGTTGACGAACTCCAGCACCGCCAGCGCCTTCTCCTGGATCGCCCGCTCCTGTTTCCGCACCAGGAAGGGCAAGAACCAGGGGCCCCAGAGGTTCTCGCCCAACTGATCCCCAGGCACCAGCATCAGGTTCTCCAGGACGGTCATCCACTTGAGTTCCCGTGGCACCTGAAATGTGCGGACGATTCCCTTCCTAAATACCCTGTGCGGGGGAAGGGCGTCAATCCGCTCTCCCTTGAAGAAGACTCTGCCGGCGGTAGGCTTCAGGAAGCCGGTGACCACGTTGAAGAGGGTGGTCTTGCCGGCGCCATTGGGCCCGATAAGACCAGTGATTGTGCCCTCCGATACCTGGAGAGAGCAGCCGTTGAGGGCTTTCAACCCGTCGAAGCTCTTGACTAGTTCTCGTATCTCCAGCAGTAGCGCCACAGTAGTGCTCCCGACTACGTGAGCATTGTCAGAGGGAGTACACTCCCTCGACACGCCCAGTATAGCGAACTTGGCTTTGCAGCGCTATCGGGTTCGCCAGCCGGGGGCGATGAGGGGCACCCAGGGGCGTCTTTCCTCGCCAATGAGCGCTATGCTATGATCATTCTGTGCTGGGGGGAGCTAGGCGTTGATTTTTGCCTATCAAGACCTTCTGCAAACTAACCCGCGGGCCTTTCTTGTCCTCGTTGGCGCGGTGGTCACCGCCTTGCTGGTAGGCATTACCGTCCACGAGTTCAGCCACGCCCTTGCTGCCACCCGTCTCGGCGACCCGACGCCCCGCTATCGCGGCCGGCTGTCTCTGAACCCCCTGGCGCACCTCGATCCCGTGGGAACCATGCTCCTGTTCATAGCCGGATTCGGCTGGGGGAAGCCGGTGGAGGTTAACCCGCGCCTGATGCGCGGCGATCCCAAGACGAACATGGCCCTGACGGCAGCCGCCGGCCCTCTCTCGAACCTAGTGGTGGCCGCGCTGGCCGGACTGGCTATCAAACTGGATATCGTCCCCTGGCGATCGCCCTTCAACGTGCCCAACCTCACCTACTGGAGCGCCGATGACTATCTTGGCCTCTACCTCAGCTCTATCGTTCTCTTTGGCATTATCCTGGCCGTATTCAACCTCACGCCTCTCTGGCCCCTGGACGGCTTCTCTGTGGCCGTTGGCATCCTGCCCCGCGACCTGTCGCGGGAGCTGGAGCGGCTGCGCCTCTGGGGACCTGGGCTCCTTCTACTGTTCCTCTTTGGCATACCCATCTTCACAGGCTGGAATCCCTTCTTCGACCTGCTGCGGCCGGCCGTGAATGGGGTGGCTAGCTTGTTGACGGGCGTTGGTGATCCCAATGTCTTCGGCTAGGGCAGCCTACCGCATACGCCAGTTATTCGCCTCTCTGGGGGCTGGCCTGAGCCGGCAAGAGCGGCAGATTGTTGCTGCTCGTCTCAGCCAGGAGCAGCTGCGCCTGTTCTACGCCATGACGGCCCGAGACCAGCGCCACTGCCTGGACGTCTTCCATGCCCTGGCGAGGGCAGGCTGCCAGGATGAGGAGGTGCTGCTGGCTGCCCTCTTGCACGACGTAGGCAAGGGGCCCGTCCGCTTGTGGCATCGGGCGGCCTACGTCCTTCTGAGGGCGATATGGCCGCGCCTGCTGGCTCGCCTGGCCCGGCCCGAGGGTCAGGGCTGGCGATGGGCCATGGCCTCCTTGGAGAACCATGCCGCCCGCGGTGCTGCCCTGGCGGAGGCCGCCGGTACGCCGGCGCCGGTGGTGGAGCTTATTCGCCATCATCAGAGGGCCGACGCCAGCGACGGCCGCCTGGCCCTCCTGAGGGCGGTCGACGATTCCTGCTAGCCAGCCTTAGGGGAGAGCTCTGTGGAACGTATAACGATCATCGGCTTGGGCCTCATCGGTGGTTCCCTGGGTCTGGCGCTGAAGACGGCCAAGCTCACGGGCATCGAGATCGTGGGCTATGACAAGGACACGCCGACTGCTGGCGAGGCCCGACGGCTGCGGGCCATCGATAGGTCGGAACCCAGCCTGCAAAGGGCGGTGCGCGATGCCAGGCTGGTGATCATTGCTACGCCCATTATGGCCGTCCGTGGCGTGATGGAGGAGATAGCGGGTGAGCTGCAGGAGAACTGCGTCGTCACCGACACCGCCAGCACGAAAGCCATCGTCATGGAGTGGGCTAGCCAGCTTTTGCCCGCCACGGTTAGCTTTGTGGGAGGCCACCCCATGGCTGGCAAGGAGACAGCCGGTGTCCAGAATGCCGAGGCCAAGCTGTTCGCTGGCAAGCCCTACTGCATCATCCCCGCCCCCGATGCCAGCGAGGGGGCGGTACGGGTGGTCACCGGCATCGTTCAACTCATCGGCGCCCGCCCGTTGTTCATCGGCGCCGAGGAGCATGACCGCTATGTAGCGGCGGTGAGCCATCTCCCTCTTGTCCTGTCCAGCGCTCTGTTCACCCTGGTGCGCAGCAGCCCCGCCTGGCCGGAGCTGGCGGGTCTGGCCAGCAGCGGCTTTCGCGATGCTACCCGCCTGGCCTCCACCGATGCCGAGCTCAGCCACGACATCTGCCTGACCAACAGGGAGAGCGTCCTTCACTGGCTGGACCGCGTGGTGGAGGAGCTGGGACGCTACCGAGAGCTGCTCGAGCAGGGGCAGGAGGAGGAGCTGTTCAAGACTCTCGCCAGGGCCCAGCTAGATCGCGATACGTACGTCGCTGCTGGGCCGCCCGTCCGCGAGCCTGTAGCGGCGGCGGAGCTGCTCACCAGTGGCGAGCAGCTAGCCGCGCTGCTGGTGGGCGAGCGCTTGGTGCGGCGGGTGAAGGACATGGGCAAGGTGCTGGAGGAGAGGCAAGAACGCGGGCACCGCCAGGGCGTGGAGGGCCGCGACCAGCCATGAGGAAGACGATTCGTTCACTGAGGAGGCTTCGGGGAAGCATCGAGCCGCCAGGCGACAAGTCCATCTCGCACCGGGCGCTCATCCTCAATGCCATCGCTCGCGGCGAGGCGGTGGTGGAGAACTTCCAGGGCGGCGCTGACTGCCTGGCCACCCTGCGCTGTCTGAGGGCCCTGGGCGTGAAGATCGACTGGGATGGCCAAGGGACCATGCGCATTCATGGCGGCGGCCGGTTCGGTCTGAGGGAGAGCGGCGATGTGCTGAACGCCGGCAACTCGGCCACCACCATGCGTCTGCTGGCCGGCCTTCTGGCTGGCCAACCGTTCTTCTCGGTGCTGACCGGCGATGCCTCCCTGCGCTCGCGCCCCATGGAGCGGGTGGTGGAGCCCCTACGGGCCATGGGGACGCACATCCGCGGGCGAGCGGGAGGCACTCACCCTCCCCTGGTCATCGAGGGTGGTCCTCTCAGGGGCATCCGCTATCGCCTGCCGGTGGCCAGCGCTCAGGTGAAGTCGGCCCTCAGCCTGGCCGCTCTCTACGGGGAGGGCGAGACGGTCCTGACGGAGCCGGCGCCCTCGCGCGACCACACCGAGCGGATGCTGCGGGCCATGGGGGTCGAAGTCCTGGGCGGAGAGGGTGGTGTCCTGCGGATACCGCCCCCGCAGCGGGAGCTGAAGCCCCTCAGCCTGCGGGTGCCGGGAGATATCAGCGCTGCCGCCCTCTGGATGGTGGCCGCTGCGGCTCACCCCGACGCCGAGATCAGGCTCACCGGCGTGGGCGTAAACCCCACTCGCAGCGGCATCATCGATGCCCTGGCCAACATGGGGGCCAGCATCGCTCTGGAAGAGGAGCGCATGTGGGGCTGTGAGCCGGTGGCCGACATCGTGGTTCGCTCCTCGTCGCTGCGAGGAACGGTCATCGAGGGGTCGCTCATCCCCCGCCTGATCGATGAGATCCCGGTGCTGGCGGTGGCCGCCTCCCTGGCTCAGGGGGAAACGGTCATCCGCCAGGCTCGCGAGCTGCGAGTGAAGGAATCGGACCGCATTCGTACCACCGTCCTGGAGCTGCGGCGGCTGGGGGCGAGTATCGAAGAGCTGTCGGATGGCATGGTTATCCAGGGCGTGGGCCGCCTGAAGGGCGGGGTGTGCGCTAGCCACGGCGACCATCGCCTGGCCATGACTATGGCCGTGGCCGGTCTCCTGGCCCAGGGAGAGACAGTGGTGCGGGGTGCTGAGGCGGCATCTGTCTCCTATCCTGGTTTCTGGCATCATTTGGAGCAGCTTTCCTCACATCACTAGATGGAGAGCAATGCCAGGGATTGGGGAGAGGGAAGGGAGCAAGCCATGACGATAGAGCTATTGGCTGTTGGCTTCAGGAACTTCATAGCCCTGAATCGGGTGATCGCTATTGTGTCCGCGGGGTCGGCACCTATCCAGCGCCTGGTTCGCGAGGGTAAGAAAAAGGGGACAGTCATCGACATAACCAGTGGGCGCCGCACTAAAGCGGCCATCTTCATGGACAATGGCCGGATCATTCTGGCCGCCATAACCCCCGAGACCATCAGCGGGCGAGTGGCGGCCGTCGGTCAGGAGGGTGTTCATGCCAGGGCCGGCCGGGAAGAGGAAGGCTAGGGGGCCGCGCCTGCCGGGGGGCAGGGCTGCCGCCGACGCACCTTCGCGCCATCCCCTGCTGGTGGTGATCTCCGGCCCCTCTGGGGTGGGGAAGGATTCCGTCCTGGCTCGTCTGAAGGCCAGGGGAGGCGGTTATCACTTCGCGGTCACTGCCACTACTCGCTCCCCGCGGCCCGGCGAGGCGGACGGCCGCCACTACCACTTCCTGACGCGCCAGCGATTCGAGGAGATAGCGGCGGCGGGCGAGCTGATGGAGAATGCCGTCGTCTACGATGAGCGCTACGGCGTGCCCAAGGCGGAAGTAAGGGAGGCCCTGGCCCGCGGCCAGGACGTCGTTATGCGCACGGACATCCAGGGGGTAGCTACCATCAAAGGGGCTGTGCCCCAGGCGGTCACTATCTTCCTGGCGCCCGCCTCCTTCGCTGAGCTGGAGGAGCGGCTGCGAGTGCGGGGGGCCGACTCTGAGGAGCAGCTTCGCTTGCGGCTGGCCACGGCCCGCCGAGAGATGGACGCCGCCTGCCACTTCGACCACGTGGTGGTGAACGCCGAGGGCAAGCTGGAGGAGGCGGTGTCTCAGGTGGAGCGCATCATCGCCGCCGAGCGCGAAAAGCCTGGCCGCCAAGTGCCGGAGGTATAAGCGGCTAAAGGTGGGCTCTGGGTGGCTCTATGCGCTGGCGCCTACGGGCCCCCGCGTGATGGCCGTCAGTCCCTCATGGACGGTGAAGGTTCTGGCCGTGAGGCCCTGGAGGGTCGGGTCGGCCTTCAGAGCTGAGACGATAGGCCCGTTCAGGTAATCGTCGCGGGCCAGCGACGTCTCGAACAGGTAAAAACCGCCGCCCTCGCTCGCTTCGCTGTTCAGGATCCACGTCTTCGAGATCAGACCCGGTACGGCGGCCACCTTATGGGCAAGGTCCTCCCAGGCCTTCTCGTCTATCCTCCCCGCAATCCTGAACGTAACCAACAGAACGTGCATGGGGTCCTCCTTCTCCTGCAAAAGATCAAACTTGGGTTCAAATTATACCGCTCGTGTCAAGGCCTTCGTCCCTGAAGAACTCGTCTTGACACACCTGCCGCTCCTTGCTATACTTCCGGTTACAATCGAATAGTTTATCGGCTGCGAACAGGGCTAGTAGGCCGCAAAGCGGGACTGAGAGAGCCGGGGTAAGGTGAGAGCCCGGTGTCAGCGCGGCGACTGAATGGGCCTGGGAGCCGTCAACCGAACGCTCCGACTGGTGGGGGTCAGTAGGCTTGGCCGCAGGGGCAGCGTTATCAGAGCCCAGGGTATCGTCCGTCGATGTAGATGGCGGGCCGTACCTGAACTGAGATTCCCCGACTGGTCGGGGAAAGAAGGGTGGCACCGCGAGAGGAAGGTCCCTCGCCCCTTAGGGCGAGGGGCCTTTGTCGTTCGCCAGAACCTATGGCAAAGGAGGTATTCCATGCAGACCAAGTTTATCCTGACCGAGAGCGATATGCCCCGGAAGTGGTACAATATCCTGCCCGACCTACCCTGGCCGCCGCCGCCGCCCATCCATCCGGCTACGCACGAGCCCGTCGGGCCGGAGGCGCTGGCTCCCATCTTCCCCATGGCCCTCATCCAGCAGGAGGTGAGCACAGAACGCTACATCGACATCCCGGAGGAGGTGCTGGACGTCTACCGGCTGTGGCGGCCCAGTCCCCTGCAGCGGGCCCATCGGCTGGAGCGGGCCCTCGATACCCCCGCCCACATCTACTACAAGTGGGAGGGTGTGAGCCCTGCTGGCTCCCACAAGCCCAACACGGCGGTGGCCCAGGCCTACTACAACAAGCAGGAGGGCGTGCGCTGCCTCACCACCGAGACGGGGGCCGGCCAGTGGGGTAGCGCCCTGGCTATGGGCTGCGCCTTCTTTGGGCTGGAGCTGAAGGTGTACATGGTGAAGGTGAGCTACCATCAGAAGCCCTACCGCCGCATTCTCATTGAGACCTGGGGCGCTAAGGTGGTGCCCAGCCCTAGCAGCGACACTCAGGCCGGCCGAAACGTGCTGGCGCAGGACCCGGACTCGCCGGGAGCTCTGGGCGTCGCCATCAGCGAGGCAGTGGAGGATGCTGTCGGCCGCGATGACACCAAGTACTCGCTGGGCAGCGTTCTCAACCACGTCCTCCTCCACCAGACGGTGGTGGGCCAGGAGGCGATGAAGCAGATGGAGATGGCGGGCGAGTACCCCGACGTGATCATCGGCTGCGTCGGCGGCGGCTCCAACTACGCCGGCCTGGCCCTGCCTTTCATGAAGGACAAGCTGGCTGGCCGGAGCAAAACCCGTTTCATCGCCGTGGAGCCCGAGTCGTGTCCGAGCATCACCCGCGGCGAGTACGCCTACGACTTCGGCGACATCGCCGAGCATACGCCCCTGCTGAAGATGCACACCCTGGGCCACACTTTCATCCCGCCTGGGATCCACGCCGGCGGCCTGCGCTATCACGGCATGGCGCCGATCATCAGCCAGCTCTGCCACGAGGGTGTGATGGAGGCCAAGGCCTATCATCAGACCAAGGCTTTCGCTGCCGCCATCCAGTTCGCTCAGACCGAGGGCATCGTTTCGGCGCCGGAGACCTCCCACGCCATCCGCTGTGCCATCGACGAGGCCCTGGCCGCCCGCGAGGCCGGCGAGAAGCGGGTGATCCTGTTCAACCACAGCGGCCACGGCCTGCTGGACCTGGCGGCCTACGAGGCTTTCCTGGCGGGCAAGCTGGAGGACTACGCCTACCCAGCCGAGAAGGTGCGCGAGGCCATGACCCACGTGCCCAAGGTGTAAGGGAGGGCAAATCAGCAAAACCAAGGAAACCAGCAAACCAGAGCGAACCAAGGCGCTAGCTACAACTAGATGAAGAGGTCTACTTGTGACAGGTTTGTTGGTTCGCTGGTTTACTGGTTCGTTATGAGGCCATGTACTATCCAAGCCTAGCTGAGGTCAAGAAGCTGGCTGGCCAGGCAAACCTGGCGCCCATCTACCGCGAGGTGACGGGCGACCTGGAGACGCCGGTGTCGGCCTACCTGAAGGTGGCTCAGGGCGATCACTCCTTCCTCCTGGAGAGCGTGGAGGGAGGCGAGCGCCTGGCCCGCTACAGCTTCATCGGCACCGAGCCCTATCGGGTGCTTCGCCTGGGGCCGTATGCCGACCTCCGCCAGGGCTCCGATCCCCTGCGGGCCATCGAGGAGGAGCTGGGGCGCTTCCGCCTGGCGCCGGTGGAGGGCCTGCCCCGGTTCACTGGCGGCGCCGTCGGCTATCTGTCCTACGAGGCGATACGCCACTTCGAGCCGCGGGTGCCCATCGGGGAGAACGAGGTGCTGAACCTGCCAGAGGCCATCTTCATGTTCGTCGATACGATGCTGGTGTTCGACCACCTGAAGCACACCATCAAGGTGGTCGCCCACGCCCGCCTGGACGGCGACATCGACGCCGCCTACCGCCAGGCGGTGTGGCGCATCGACGAGCTGGTGGGGCGGCTGGCCCAGCCCCTGCCGAGCGTGGCCTACCCCGTGGAGGCCTTGCCCAGCCCTGGCGACCAGGCCGTGCGCTCTAACATCGGCCTGGAGGAGTACCTGCACAAGGTGGAGCGCTGCCGTCAGTACATCATCGCCGGCGACATCATCCAGGTGGTGCTCTCCCAGCGCTTCTCTCGCCCCACTAGCGCCCATCCCCTCAGCATCTATCGCGCTCTGCGGGCGATAAACCCTTCGCCCTACATGTACTACCTCCAGACGGCCGACTGTCACATCGTCGGCGCCTCGCCGGAGATGCTGGTGCGGGTGGAGGACGGCGTCGTCTCCACCCACCCCATCGCCGGCACGCGGCCGCGAGGTCGCGATCCGGAGGAGGACAGGGTGCTGGAGGAGGACCTGCGGAGCGACGAGAAGGAGACGGCGGAGCACATCATGCTCCTTGACCTGGGGCGCAACGACATCGGCCGCGTGAGCCAGCCGGGGACGGTGCAGGTCAGCCAACTCATGGAGGTGGAGCGCTACTCCCACGTCATGCACCTGATCTCCCACGTGAGCGGTCGCCTGCGGCGCGAGATGAGCCACTATGATGCCCTGCGCGCCTGCTTCCCCGCTGGAACCGTCTCGGGGGCGCCCAAGATCCGGGCAATGGAGATCATTGCTGAGCTGGAGGCCGACCGGCGGGGGCCCTACGCTGGCGCTGTGGGCTACTTCAGCTTCTCGGGCAACCTGGACACCGCCATCACCATCCGCACGCTGGTGGTGAAGGAAGGGGTGGCCCACGTTCAGGCCGGCGGCGGCATCGTCTACGACAGCGTGCCCGAGCGAGAGCATCAGGAGTGCGTGAACAAGGCCAAGGCGGTGCTGGCGGCCATCAGCCAGGCGGAGACGGCGGAGGCGGGCGTGCCGCGCGGCAGCCTGGGGTACTGAACCATGCTCTTGCTCATCGATAACTACGACAGCTTTACCTACAACCTCTACCAGTACCTGTGCGAGCTGGGAGCTGAGGTGCGGGTGGTGCGCAACGACAAGGCCACCATCGCCGACATCGAGGCCATGCGCCCCGAGCGCATCGTCATATCGCCGGGGCCGTGCACGCCCAAGGAGGCGGGCATCAGCGTGGAGGTGGTGCGCCACTTCGCGGGCAAGCTGCCCATGCTGGGCGTCTGCTTGGGCCACCAGTGCATGGGCGAGGCCTTCGGGGGGACGGTGGCCGGTGCCGGCGAGATCATGCACGGCAAGATGTCGCTCATCCACCACGATGGCCGGGGCGTGCTCGCGGGCCTGCCCAATCCGTTCGAGGGCATCCGCTACCACTCGCTGGCCATCCAGCGGGAGGGCCTGCCCGACTGCCTGGAGGTCACGGCCTGGACCGACCAGGGCGTTATAATGGGCGTGCGTCACAAGGAACTGGCGGTGGAGGGGGTGCAGTTCCACCCGGAGTCGATCATGACGGCGGTGGGCAAGGACGTGCTGCGGAACTTCTTGGGGATGACCTAGCGAGGAGGCACATCATGATTACCATCGACGTTCACGCCCATCTGACCAGCGGCAAGCACATCGACCCGGCGAATCCAGTCGCTCTGGCCTTCTTCGAGTCGATGAGCGGCCTGTCGCTGGGCGAGGACTATCCGGTCGAGCTCCTCCTCTCGGAGATGGATGAGGGCGACATCCAGATGACGGTCATCCAGGGGCATCCGCCCAACTCCGGCTTCCTCAACACCAACGATGACATCGCCGCCATCGTCCGAGAGCATCCCGGCCGTCTGGCCGCCTTTGCGGGCGTCAACCCCGTCGAGGGCAAGAAGGCCGTGGAAGAGCTGGAGCGCTGCGTCAAGGAGCTGGGCTTCAAGGGCTGCGGCGAGTTCGGCTATATGGACCTCCTGGACGAACGCTGTTTCCCCATCTACAAGAAGTGCATCGAGCTGGACGTGCCCATCCTCATTCACACCGGCTTCACCAGCCCCACCTGCCCGCTGAAATACGGCAGCCCGGTGCCCTTGGACGAGGTGGCCATGCTCTATCCCGACCTGACGATCATCGCCGCTCACTGCGGCTTTCCCTGGTTCCTGGAGCTCGCCAGCGTCCTGGCGCGGCGGCCCAATGTCTACGTGGACGTGTCGGCCCTGGGTGTGCCGGCCCTGCCGGACATGCTGCGCCAGCAGGTCATCTTCGCATTCCTCGGTATGGGCGTTCGCCGCGTACTGTTCGGGACGGACTTCCCGGCGGTGAGGCCCTCGCTGTATGCGCCCTACGTCCGGAAGCTGCGGCCGACCGAGGCCGAGACCAACATGATCATGGGCGAGAACGCCGCTCGACTGCTAAAGCTGGACACGACGGAGCCACCAAAATGATCCGCGAAGCCATCGATGCAATCGTCAATCAGGGCCGCTCCCTCAGCGAGGAGGAGGCGGCGGGCGTGATGGAGGAGATCATGTCGGGCGAGGCCACCCCCGCCCAACTGGCGGCCTTCCTGGTGGCCCTGCGCCTGAAGGGCGAGACGACGGAGGAGATCACCGGCATGGCGCGGGTGATGCGGGCCAAGGCCCTGCGGGTGCCCTTCGAGGGGGCATCCCTGCTCGACACCTGCGGCACCGGCGGCGACGGCATGGGGACGTTCAACGTATCGACCGCCGCCGCCTTCGTGGCCGCCGGCGCGGGCGCCATCGTCGCCAAGCACGGCAATCGGGCGATGACCAGCCAGTGCGGCTCGGCCGACGTCCTGGAGGCCCTGGGGGCCAGGATCGACCTGCCGCCGGAGGGAGTGGCCCACTGCCTGCGCGAGGTGGGCGTCGGCTTCATGTTCGCCCCCGCCTTCCATCCGGCGATGCGCTTCGCCGCCGGCCCGCGACGGGAGATCGGCGTGCGCAGCGTGTTCAACATCCTGGGGCCGCTGACCAACCCGGCGGGGGCCAAGGCCCAGGTGCTGGGTGTGGCCGACCCTGCCATCGGCGAGAGGATGACCCAGGTGCTGGGCCGCCTGGGCTGTCGCCACGCCCTGGTGGTGCACGGCGAGGACGGCCTGGACGAGATGACCCTGGGCGGCTCCACCCTGGTCTATGAGCTCAAGGAGGGCGACATTCGCTCCTACCGGGTGACGCCGGAGGAGGTGGGTTTGCGCCCGGCTAGCGGTCAGGCGGTGAAGGGCGGCTCGCCCCAGGAGAACGCTGCCGCCATACGCGCCGTCTTTGGCGGCGAGCGGGGGCCCCTGCGGGACATCGTCCTGCTGAACTCGGCGGCGGCCCTGGTGGCTGCCGACAAGGTCGCCACCCTGGCCGAGGGCGTTGGCCTGGCCGCCCAGGCGATCGATAGCGGCGCCGCCAGGGAGAAGCTCGACCGGTTCATCGAGGTGACGGCCAGCTTTGGCTAAGGAGCTTCCCGCCATCCTCGACCGCATCGTGGCCGCCAAGCGCCGGCAGCTTGAGCGCCGTCGTCTGGACGAGCCGCTGGGCATCCTGCGCACGCGGCTGGCTCAAGCGGCGCCGCCAACGCGCTCCCTCGCCGAGGCGCTGCGGGGCCCTTCGCTGGGCCTCATCGCCGAGGTCAAGCGGGCATCGCCCTCGCGCGGCATCCTGCGCGCCGACCTCGACGCGCAGGCCCTGACCCGCACCTACGTCAGCAGCGGCGCGGCGGCGATATCGGTGCTGACCGAGAAGCGGCACTTCCGGGGCAGCCTGAGCGACCTGGAGGCTGTTCGGGCAGTCCTCGATGGCCGCGGCGGCCCTCGCCCGCCCGTTCTGCGCAAGGACTTCCTGTTCGACGCCTACCACCTGTTCGAGGCGCGGGTCTACGGTGCCGACGCTGCGCTTCTGATCGCCGCCATCCTCGACCGAGAGCTGCTGGCCGAGCTGCTGGCGCTGGCTCGAACGCTGGACATGGAGTGCCTGGTGGAGGTGCACGACGAGGAGGAGCTGGAGCGTGCCCTGGCTGCCGACGCCGAGGTGATCGGGATCAACAACCGCGACCTGCGGACGTTCGAGGTGGACCTGGCGGTGAGCGAGCGCCTGCGTCCGCTCATCCCGCGGGACAGGGTTGTCGTGGCCGAGAGCGGCATCCACACTCGCGCCGACGTGCAGCGGCTGCGGGCGCTGGGGGTGAACGCTGTGCTCATCGGCGAGGCGCTGGTCACGGCGGACGATCCGGCGGCCAAGATCGGGGAATTGTTGAGAGCATGAGCCTGGTCAAGGTCTGTGGCATCCGTGAACCCCGCCACGCCGTCGCGGCGGCGGACGCCGGCGCCGATTTCATCGGCGTTGTCTTTGCTCCCAGTCGGCGGGAGGTGACGGTCGAGCAGGCGCAGGCCATTGCGCGCGCCCTGGGCTCTGCGCAAGCGACTGCCGAGCCACCGCCGGTCGAGGCGGCGTCCGATGCGCGCTGGTTCCGCCAGTGGGCGCGCAGCATCGAGAACCTGCTGTGGCGCAAGCGGCCGCTGCTGGTGGGCGTCTTCGCCGACGCCGAGCCGGCGACCATAAACTCGATCGCTGAGAGGTGCGGGCTCGACCTGGTGCAGCTCAGCGGCCACGAGGCCTGGGGGACGTGCCTGGAGATAGCTCGGCCGGTGATCAAGGCCATACGGGTGAGCGTGTCGGCGTCGGTGCGCAGCGTCCTGACGACGATGCGCCCGGGCACGGCCGCGCTCTGCCTGCTGGACAGCGACGTGGAGGGCATCCTGGGCGGCAGCGGTCAGACCTTCGATTGGCAGGTGGCGCGGGGCGTGGCGGCCAAGCGGCCGATCGTCCTCGCCGGCGGCCTGACGCCGGAGAGCGTGGGCGAGGCGGTGCGTCTGGTGCGGCCCTGGGCGGTGGACGTGTCCAGCGGCGTGGAGACGGACGGGCTGAAGGATCCGGCCAAGATTCGGGCGTTCGTTGCGGCGGCCAAGGAGGCAGACTCGCCATGAAGCGGCAAGAGGCTCTCCCTGATTCCAGCGGCCACTTCGGGCCCTTCGGCGGCCAGTTCGTGCCGGAGACCCTGATGACCGCTCTGGCCGAGCTGACGGAGGCCTACCACCAGGCCCGAGAGGACGAGCTCTTCCAGCGGGAGCTTGAGTCCCTCCTGCGCGACTACGCCGGTCGGCCCACGCCCCTCTACTTCGCTCAGAACCTCAGCGAGCGGCTGGGCGGCGCCCGCATCTACCTCAAGCGGGAGGACCTGGCCCACACCGGCTCCCACAAGATCAACAACGCCCTGGGCCAGGGGCTGCTGGCCAAGCGCATGGGCAAGCCGCGCGTGGTCGCCGAGACGGGGGCTGGCCAGCACGGCGTGGCCGCTGCCACCGTCTGCGCCATCCTCGGTCTGGAGTGCGTGGTCTACATGGGCGAGGAGGACATCGCCCGCCAGGCCCTCAACGTCTTCCGCATGAAGCTGCTGGGGGCGCAGGTCATTCCGGTGGCCAGCGGCAGCCGCACCCTCAAGGACGCCATCAACGAGGCCATCCGCGATTGGGTGACCAACGTCGGCAACACCCACTACCTGCTGGGCAGCACCGTGGGCCCGCACCCCTACCCGATGATGGTGCGCGACTGGCAGTCGGTCATCGGCCGGGAGGCGCGCGAGCAGATGCTGACGGCGGCCGGCCGCCTGCCCGATTTCGCTGTGGCCTGCGTGGGCGGCGGCTCCAACGCCATGGGGTTGTTCCATCCCTTCTATGCCGATGCCGACGTGCGCTTCATCGGCGTGGAGGCCGCCGGCGACGGCCTGGAGAGCGGCCGCCACGCCGCCAGCCTGGGGCGAGGGCGCCCGGGCGTTCTCCACGGCTCTCTCTCCTACCTCCTGCAGGACAAGTGGGGCCAGGTGCTGGAAACCCACAGCATCTCGGCGGGGCTGGACTACCCGGGCGTGGGGCCCGAGCACAGCTACTACAAGGAGGCGGGCCGCGCCACCTACGTGGCGGTGACGGACAAGGAGGCCCTGGAGGGCTTCTGCCTCCTGTGCCAGACGGAGGGCATCCCGCCTGCCCTCGAGCCGGCGCACGCCATCGCCTATGTCGCCCAGCTTGCCCCCACCCTGCCGCCCGACGCCATCATCCTCGTCTGCCTGTCCGGCCGCGGCGACAAGGACATGGAGGTGGTGGCGAAGGCGCTGGGGGTAGGGCTTTAGGCGGCACAGTCCCCAAAATCTGTCAGCGCATCCCTTCGCGCTGCTCAGGGCAAGCCTTGCCATCTTGCCGACGGCTCCGCCGAGATTCTTCGCTTTGCTCAGAATGACGTTAGGCCAGGCTGTCACGCTGAGCGCAGCAAGGCGCCTTGTCAACTCTCGCCGCGACGAGCTAGGATGGGGAGGAGATCTAAGGTAGCCTTTTCGTCCAGAGTCATACGAATGACGAACCCGTTCTTCACACCTCAGTTCATAGAGCACTTAAAGTTCGTGGTTCAACAGCACCACCTGTCGTATCCTCGCATCCCGCCCCAGGGCATCTTCTTCGAGGCGTTGGTCGAGCGGGCGTTCCGCTTGGCCGGGATACACCCCACGAAGGTTGTCCCAACTACTCCGAACGCCCCGCAGGAAGACCTGCAGACCCCAGAGGGAAGGATCTCCATCAAGACAGAGACGGGCATTGGCACGGATCCCAACCTGATCAACATCACTAAGCTTTGCACGACAGAAAGAGAGCCCTGGGACTCCCCCACCCTGATTCAACGCGCCCTAGAACATCTATCCCGGTATGACCGTATCCTCATGTTGCGGGCTATCCGAACGGTCCCCGGAACCATCCATTACCAACTCGTAGACATTCCCATCCCTTTGCTCATGCTGATGGGAAAGATCGCGGTAGTCCCAGTGGGACGGCGAGTCGCCCGCCGAAGCCTAGGGGGCGATGTCTCCGACGGCGTCCAGCGGCTGTTTCACGTGCACTTCGATGGGACCGACGGGAAGTGCCAGATTCGGGGGTTGCTGGTGTCCCAATGTGACATGCTGCTGGAGTGGGACTACTACATCAGCGAGTGAGGGGGATGGGGTTCCCTTACTCGCACTTATTCGATTTTCGGAAGACCAGCCAGTAGGAGTGATGCCTTCTTGCGTGGTGTGCCGTCTGCCATTTCGGGTCCACGATGGGCCCCTTTCGGATCTTCACGATGCAGTCACACGGGACAAACTCGACAGCCGCTGCAGCCCGCACCAGATCGATGTGGGCCCACTGGAGGCGGTGGTTGTGGACGTAGTCCGTGATCTTACAGAAAAGGATGCCCTCTGGGGCGAGAACGCGATAGGCTTCCCGAACGAACGGAGAAAACAGGTGGGAGAAGTTGTATCCGTTCTCACGGGACGACTTTAGGACCAGCCCGAACCGCGTGTTGAAATCCTTCTGGCGATCCTGCCCCTGATTCGGTATGTGCGGCGGATCGTAGATAACCACGTCGAAGCACTCGCTCCGGAAGGGCATGAAGAGGTTGTCCCCGACCACCGTTGGCCGAAAGCCCGGGTTGACGTCGAGGCCAACTAGTTCCCGGGCGCTGCCTCTCCAAAAGCGGCCGACGTTGACCGTCGCGTCCAGGATCCGATGGGGTCGCTGCCGGGGGTAGAAGTCGAGCATTAACTCCAGAAGGTCCCGATCCTCGCCTTCCCATACAGAAGGGATAGGCTGGTAGGATCGCTCAGGCACAGTGAACCGACCAGGCTTTGGGATCTTTGAGTGAGGCGGGGCTTCACGGGAGGTCACGGATGGCTAGCTCCATTTAGTTACTTCCGATGAACACGATAAGCCGGAACACGGCCGGGTGCAAGGGGAAACGATGCTACATCCAGATGCTCTGCCTCTGCATTTCGGGCAGGCGATCGGATAGAGCACCCTCTCGCATTCTGGATTTTACCACTTAGATGTTCCAGATCTGAATGGCGACACGATGGTCGGTCGCATAGCCAAAGCACACTCGACCCAACACAACAGGCACATCGGAAGCATCCTACCACGGCTACCGCGTTCGGCAAGCGAAGCGTCTCACCCCAGGTGGCCTACTACGACGGGCTGTCGCTGTAACTCGGTCATAGTACGAACTAGCCCCGCTTGCGCCCGATGAGCCTGGCCACCGCCTTGGGGCCTCGATCCCCCTCGATCACGCCCTCGTGATAGAGCAGCGTCTCCAGGCCAGCGAACATCTCCCGCAGCTCGCCGGGGCGCAGCAGGTGGTCGGGGACCTTGGGCCCCCAGCCGAACTGGAGCTGGTCGATGGTGAAGGTCTCGAACACCAGCACGCCGCCCGGCTTGAGGGCGGCGACGATCGAGAGCGCTAGGCTGCGCTGGAGGTAGTAGAAGTTGACGATTAGGTCGTACTCTTCGCTGGGTAGGGGGTAGTGCTCCAGGTCGGCCAACAGGGCTTCGACAGGCAGGCCCAGGCGCTCCGCCTTCTCGCGGCACTTCTCGACCGCCACCGCCGATAGGTCGATGCCCGTCACCCGAAAGCCGAGGG
>Ga0315291_10002151_pt1 | contig 25931 bp, 16 predicted proteins | sample YL17G12_20_MG_FD_203070 | JGI IMG/M metagenome (GOLD analysis project Ga0315291, IMG submission 203070) | Sediment microbial communities from Yellowstone Lake, YNP, Wyoming, USA - YL17G12_20 | ecosystem: Environmental > Aquatic > Freshwater > Lake > Sediment | place: USA: Wyoming | collected...
AAGATCGTCATCGCCATTTACACCAACGACAACAAAGGCTCCTATGACCTCGAGATGACCGGCGAGCGCCTGGCGCGCATTCGCAAGGCGGAGGAAGAGGCGGCATGCGCGGCGATCGGTATCCCCAGCGAGAACATCATCTGGCTAGGTTACGATGACGGTGAGTTGGAATACGCGCCGCCGAAGACGCTCTGCGGACAGGCGACGCGCATCATCCGCCAGCACCGGCCTTACGCCGTGTTCAGCCCCGATCCCGGCCCGCTCTATGAGCGCTGGCATAAGACCGATCATCGCATGGCCGCCTTCAATAGCGTTGATGCGGTGCGGGCGGCGCCGTTCCACCTCTACTATCCCGAGCACCTGCTGGTGGACGAGCTGCAGCCTTACCACGTGCCCGAGTGCGTCTTCTATGGTTCGGCGCCCAATGACGTGAACTACTGGGCGGACATCGAGGATGTAAAGGGGCTCAAGCTGGAAGCGCTGAGCAAGCATGTCAGCCAGTTTGCGCCGTCCATCAACAAGTACCGGCCGGATTGGACGAAGGATGACTTCGGGAAGCTGATGGAGCGCCTGCAAGCGTGGCAGATGAAGAAGGACGGGCGCTGCGTCGAGCCGTTCCGACGGGCGATCGGAGAGTATTGAGGTGAGACAACGCGGTCCCCCCTGCCGTGGGGCCCGCTGCCATCTTGCCGCGGCTCTGCCGGGCGCGACCTTCATAAGGTCGCGTGGTCCCTCGCGCGCTCATGGAGCGCGCGCCCGGGCCCACGCCGCCTTCCCCGTATTCTCTAGGGGGTCGTTTCGCTCTTCGGCGCCCGGGGACTCTTCTCGCCTGGCGGCAGGCGCTTAATGGTCACGACGGCGTTGGCGGGGGCATCGAATGACAGAACGCCGTCCTCGTCCGCGGTGACGACGCGCACGGCGCCTTGCTCCTCAAGCAGGGGGCGGATGCGCACCTCATGGCGGCTGCCTTTCCACACCGGGTAGGCGCCGCGGCCGATGCGGATGTGCGCCGTCGCTTCGCCTCCCGCCGTTACGGTCAGGGCCGCACGCTGCTGCGCCGCCAGCCGCGTGGCCGGCCCGTACAGCACCAAGGACATGCCGTCCTCCTCGTAAGCGACCACCTGCACGAGCACACGCGAAGCGTCGGTCGAGACCTCGATCGGAAGCGGGTCCGCGACTTGCAGCCCACCGCGCGCGAACATCAGCAGCGAATTCGCCGACGCGCGTGCGGAACGGATCTCCTGTATCCCATCCCATATCCGGTACACGCGCCCCGCGGGATTGCGCGCGAGCACCTCCGTGGGCTCGCGCGAACGGCTCAGGGCCATTATGCTGCCGTCCCGGAACGCGCTCATGTCATCGGCCCCGCTGAAGCCCCGCGTAAGCTTCAGCGCGACCGGGCTGTTGAGCCCGATCAGGTCGCGATGGAAAGCGTCGAAGGCGATATTGCCGGGCAGCCAGTTCTGCCACAGCCGGGTGGTCGCATAGAGCGCCCATCCCTTACCCACCGGGCGGGCCATGACGCCGGCGAAGGCGGGCGCGCTGTCCCACTGCGCCAGAACCGGCGTTGCCCCGGCGGACAGGAGGACGAAGTAGATCGGTGGGTCGAATGACGCCGGCGTCCCGCCGCCGGCCGTGCCCATCTCACGCTGGAGGGAGGGGAAGCGGGGATGGGCCACCATGCACATGAAGTTCGGGGGTGCGACCCCGGTCCCGGACGCCTGGCTTACCCCGAACAGCTCGGCCAGGGCCGGCGGCAGGCGGCCGAGGTCGCCCGACTGGGCGAACCCCGCGCCCAGGTCGGCGAGCAGAGTGCCCCCTCCGGCAACGTACGCCGCGAGCGCGGCCTGGTCCGCCGGCTTCAGCGACAGGGCCAGCGGCGCGATGATCAGCGCGTAGCGCTCGAGGGGAACGGTGTCGAGACTGGACTCCGACAGGTAGTCAACGGCCCCGAACGCGGTGCCTCGCGCCAACGCACGGAACAGGTTCCCCGGTTCGGACACGGACGCGCCGGGGAGCCACCCGTACAGCGGCCGCCCTGAAGCGAACCCGCCCGCCGCGAACGGCTCGTAGAGCACGGCCACGGACGCTGCCGGCGCGCGCGGGCACAGCTTGGTCTCGCGTGTCACCATCAGCGCGGCCCGCAAGTTGCCGCGCAACGAGTCGCTGTCGCGGATCTCCGGCCAGGTGGCGAAGCCTACTCCCGCAGCGCCGTGAAGGACGGCCTGCGCGACCCATGACGCAACCTGAGTAGCGGAAGGCGCCGCCGCCACCTTCAGTACCGGCAGCGCCGCGTATTGATTGCCGCGGCGGGCAATGTCTATGCCGTGAGCATTGTGGGTCTCGAGGTCATCCTCCGCCACGCCCGGGTAAAGGCCGAGCAGCATGCCGTCGCAGCTATCGGGCACGCTGATGGCCGCGCGATAGGAGCGCTGTCGGCCCGCGAGTACCACATGACGGCGATCAGCGCTTCGGATCTCCTGGGCCCACAGGTTGAGCAGGTCGCGGTAGACCTCATTGCGGTACCGCGCAAGATCGATAGACGCCTGCCCGAGTCCCAAGGGCTTGCCGGAGTTCAGGCCGGCGACGTAGCTTTCGGTCAGCGGCTTCGCCCGGCTGATCGGCACGCCCCAGTCGCGAATGAGGCCCTGGATGCTGCCGTGCCACCGCATTAGGTAGTTCCAGAAATCCTCTTCCCCAAACCGGAGGCTGTCCGCATCCACGCTTTCCAGCACCCACCCCACAAGGCCGGGCAGGTCGGCGCCGCGCTGGACGACGGGCTGGAGGTAGTCGCGCACCGCCGTCCGGTAGCCCGCATCCCATGGGCTGGGGCTGAGGTCGCCAAATGCGCTGGCCGGGGGCGTGATGGCGATCAGCACGTACATACGCCGTTCGGCGGCCGCGCGCGCCAGTGCCTCGGCCGCGCGCCAGGCGTCGTCCGTGCCCTGGCTGATCGCGATCTCGACCGTGTTGAAACCGATCTCGGAATACGCTTCGAGGTCGGCGGGATCCGACAGGCCGGCGGCCCAGAACAGGGGGGTGGGCTCGCCGTCAACTACGATCTGGTTGCGGGCGCGCCATACGGCGTGACGGGCCGTGGGGTCGCTGGCCGGCGCCCATGCGGTGGTGCTCGCCAGGCAAGCAGTAAACAGCGATGCGAGCAAGAAGTGCCGGGGAAGCTTATCGCGGATGGCTGTCCGAATCATCAGCTTGCGCCGCCAGCCGGGCTGCCGCGCGCTCGCGCCGCTCGGCGATGCGGGCGTACCAGATGGTTCCTTCGTACAGCGCGAACATAGGCACCGCGAGCACAGCGAGCATGAAGACATCCCACGTAGGCGTGACTATGGCGGCGATGACCAGGATGCCGATGACCGCTTCCTTGCGCCGCGCCGCGAGGAAGTCAGTGGATATTACGCCGGCTTTGATGAGGAATGTGAGGACGATGGGCAACTGAAAACACAGCCCAAAGGCCAACAGCATCTTTGCCACCAAGGTGATCTGCCTCTGCAACTCGAGCAAGATGACGGTGCCCTTGGGCACGAACGCGGGCGACAGCATCCAGGTGACGAAACGCGGGGTGATGAAGTAGCCGACGGCGACCCCAGCGGCAAACAACCCGATCGCCGAGGGCAGCAGCGGCGCCGCCGCCCGGCGTTCGTCGCGCGTCATGCCTGGCGACACGAACCCCCATATCTCGTACAGGACCCCCGGCAGGGCGATGATGATCCCGGCCACTGCGCTGACCTGGAACCGCGTCATCAAGCCCTCGGTAATCATCCCCAGGCGGATGTGGCCCCCGGCCCGGAGCACAGGGTTAAGCAAGGGGGCCATGAGCATGGCGTAGATCTGGGGATAGAAGACCCAGCCCGCGACGAACCCGAGCACGACGTACAGGACGCCCCGGATGATGCGGGTGCGCAGTTCTTCGAGGTGTTCGACCAGGTCGATCTGTTCGTCTTCCTTAACCATGGGCCGGTTGTGCAGACAACCTCGGCGCCGGCCCCGGCGGTGGCTAGGTCGCAGGCGACCGCCACGGCGGCCGCAGGCCTAGCCGCGCCGGCGTGGGCGAGGACGGCGCGGGCGCCTAGACGAGCGCCTCCTCGGTGTCGGGATCGAAGATGTGCGTCTTGTCCATATCGAACAGTATCTCCAACGGCTGGCCGTCGCGGGCCGAGGTCTCGCTGTCCAGATCGGCGATCAGCGTGTGGCGTCCGCTGGTGAGGTAGGCGTAAACGCTGGGGCCCATCACCTCCGTCACGTCCACCGTCAGCCGCGTGGAGTTGTCGTGCGAGGCCGGCACCGGCACCGGCAGCGAGCGGTCGTAGATGTCGTCGGGCCTGACGCCGAAGATGATGTCGCGCCCGACGCGGTCGCGCACCCGTTCGACGTGCGACTGCGGCAGGCGGAGCTTGAAATCCCCGGCGTCAACGAAGTATGCGCCGTCTTCGGCGACAACCCGGGAGGGGATGAAGTTCATGGCCGGGCTGCCGATGAAGCTCGCCACGAACAGGTTGGCCGGGCGCCGATACAGCGCCATCGGGGTATCCACCTGGTGCATGACGCCGTCCTTCAGCACCGCGATGCGGTCACCCATGGTCATGGCCTCCACCTGGTCGTGGGTGACGTAAACCGTGGTGATGCCGAGGCGGCGGTGGAGCTTGATCAGTTCGGCGCGGGTCTGCACCCGCAGCTTGGCGTCGAGGTTCGACAGCGGCTCGTCCATGAGGAAGACCTTCGGCTCGCGCACGATAGCGCGGCCGAGCGCCACCCGCTGGCGCTGGCCGCCGGACAACTCCTTGGGCCGCCGCGAAAACAGCTCGCTGAGTCCCAACATCTGCGCCGCCTCGTGCACCCGGCGCTGGATCTCCGGCCTCGGCACCTTGCGCAGCTTGAGCCCGAAGGCCATGTTGTCGTAAACCGTCATGTGCGGATAAAGGGCGTAGTTCTGAAACACCATGGCGATATCGCGGTCCTTGGGGGAGACGTCGTTAACCAGCCGGTCGCCGATGTAGATCTCGCCCTCGGTCGCTTCCTCCAGCCCTGCGATCATGCGCAGCGCCGTGGTCTTGCCGCACCCGGACGGCCCGACCAACACCAGGAACTCCTTGTCCTTGACGTCCAGGGTGAGCTTCTCGACCGCGACCACCTTGCCGAAGTACTTGGTCAGATTGACCAGCCTCACTTCCGCCATCGGTGCCGACTCCTCCCGTTCGACCGGCTCGGGGCTAACCGCGCAAATCGTGCCAGCCGACGTATCGCGTGACCGCATGGATTATAGCACGCGCTTGTTGGCATCGGCAACCGCGCCGACCCCGCAGGTGAGACCGCGAGGCCTTGGGATCGCGGCGCAGTACGCCTCTCCCTTCCAGGGAGAGGTAGGAGAGGGTAGAAGCCCGTGGAGGTGCACCCTCACCCGGCCCGCCAGAGGTTTACCCGCCTCTGGTGGGCGGGCAAGCCTCTCATGCCTGAGGCAGACAAGTCCCTGAGAGGGAGAGGGGTTCACACAGGCGTGCCGCGCAGACCAAAAAAACCGGTCACACCCGAGTTGGCGGCACCGCTCGGCCCACAAACACATTCATTCATTCTTTATTCGACGCGCGCGCAAGAATCCCCGCCGGCATTCCGGCGCTGGGCGCGTGACGTACTGTGGCGGCTTTCGCGTCCGATCCCGCGCGCCTGGTCAGGCCTAGGGCACCAGGCGCTTGCGATCCCTGGGGAACAGCGTTGCCTCGCGCACGTTCTTGAGATTCAGCAGGCGCGCCGTGATGCGCTCCAGCCCTGCCCCGAGGCCGCCGTGCGGCGGCATGCCGCAGCGAAAAGCCTCGAGGTAGAAGTCAAACGCCGCCGGATCGAGGCTGTAGCGCGCCATCTTTGCCACATAGTCGTCGCAGCGATGTAGCCGCTGCCCGCCGGTGGTGATTTCCCATCCGCGAAAGAGCAGATCGAAGCTGAGCGTCGTGCGCGGGTCGTCAGGGTCGTCCATCGTGTAGAAGGGACGCTTCTCGGTGCCGTAGTGCGTAACGAACAGGAAGTCGCTGCCGAAGCGCTCCTGCGCCCATGCGGACGCAAGACGTTCGCCTTGAGGGTCGAGGTCGGGCTCGCCCACGCAGCGGCCAATGGCCTGCTGTAGCTGGGCGAGCCGCACACTGGGGATGCATTCCGGGACGGCCGGGATTTCGGCGCCGAGAAGCCTGAACTCGTCCGCGCAGCGCTCCCGCAGCCGCTCGGCGAGATAGCACAACCAGGCATTCTCAACAGCCATGACGTCCTCGTGACTTTCTATGAAGCCCATCTCCAGGTCCAGGCTCGTGAACTCGTTGGTGTGGCGCACAGTGTCGTGCTTCTCGGCGCGGTAGGCGGGAGCGATCTCGAACACGCGCTCGAAAACGCCCACCATGATTTGCTTGTAGAACTGTGGGCTCTGGCCGAGGTAGGCGCGCTCGCCGAAGTAGTCCATCGCGAATATGTCCGCCCCGCCCTCGGCGCCGGCGCACACAATCTTCGGCGTATGGATGCCAGTGAAGCCGTGGGCGGTGAGGAAGTCGGCAAAAGACCCGGCCACCTCGTGCTGGACGCGGAAGACGGCGCGCACTCGAGGCGCGCGGAGACTCGTCGCCCGGTGATCCAGCACCACCTCCAGACCCGCCGAGAGCGAGCGCCTGTTGACTTGCACGGGCAGCTCGCACCATGCCCGTGAGATGACCTCCACGCGTTCCGCCTTGAGCTCCACACCCATCGGCGCCCGCGGCTCATGGGCGACCGGGCCGGAGACGGCAACAACGGACTCCGCACCAAGATCGCGCAGGACATCGGCGTCGCCGCCGCCGTCCTCGATCACGACCTGGATCAGGCCCGCGCGGTCGCGCACCACGGCGAAGGTGACCCCGCCCAGCGCCCGCACGGCGTGGAGCCAGCCAGCCACTGTGATGCGATCCCCAACGCGCGCCGGCACCTCGCTGCTGAGTGTCCGCTCCATGTGCACACCTCCCGGCGAAAGAGTTGCGTCGCCCACAAACGCACAAAGCCCCTCATTCCCTGGATTGCCAGGGACGAGGGGCTCGTTAAGCGCTCGCGGTGCCACCCTGCTTCCCCGACGCAAGGTCGGGGCGCTCTACGGCACGGCCGAAAAGGGCGATGCCGTCCTCCCGCTAACGGTGGAGGTTTCCGTCAGAGCCTACTGCCCGCTGCCGCCGGGTTCAGTCTGCGGCTCCGGGGTGTCGTTCGGCGGACTTATGGGCCGACATCGCAGCAACGCCGGCTCTCTGGGCCACAGCGGCCCGCCTACTCTTCCCCTTCACAGCCTTTGCAGCACCCAGATTGTCCGCTACACTATACCCGCAGGCCCTCAACGTGTCAACTGCCCTCACCCGCGATTGGCTACCGGACGTGCAGGCGGCTGAGCGTCCGTCCACCACGACGATCAGTGCACGTGCGGCGCAAACAGGAGGGCACGTGCGGTCACGGCCAACCCGAGGATGGTGATGAAGTAGGCGCCGCCGATAGAGATGCGCCGCACCCAATCCCCGCGATCGAGCCAGCGCGATGCCACGCCCGCCGCGCGCAGCGTCACGATGCCGACCGCAATCAGGACCAGCGCCAGGCCGAGGCTGAAGCTCAATACGAGTCCCAGACCCTTCAGCACGGCGCCGAGGCCGATCGCCGCCGGGATCAGCAGCAGCGCCGCCGGGCAGGGCACGATGCCGCCCGACACGCCGAGCGCGACCAGGGAACCGAGCCCGACACCGTCCCGCCCTGGTCGTCCGGTCACGTGTCCCTCGCCTTCGATTCGGCCGTCGTGATGGTCGTGATCGTCGTCGCCGTGTGAGTGTCCGGCAGCGCCGTGAGCATGCCCGCCATGACTATGGGAATGCGTCGGGAGGCCATGCCGCGTGCGGACGAATATCATCCACGCGCCAACCGCCGTCACGAGCAAGCCGGAGCCGATAGCCAGCGCGCGCTGCACGTGCTCGGGCACCAGGTAGGCGGCGGCTACGGTGGAGGCCACAGCCAGCACAATGACGCTGAAGGTATGCGTGAACGTCACCACCGCGCCCAGGATGATCGCGTCTAGAGTGCGCCCACGCGAGCCGACCAGGTAGGCAGCGACTACGGTCTTGCCGTGGCCCGGCTCGAGAGCATGAGCCGCGCCGAGACCGAATGCCGATGCGAGCATGAGCAGATACCCCATGCGACCTCCTTTCGAAACCCTGACAACCCACCGCGTTCGCCCGGCGGACTATAGCTGCTTGAGCGCCCGCTTGAGCTCGGCGAGGGCCTGATCGTACTTGCCCTTGTGCGCCGCCTCGAGCATGCAGCTTTCCAGGTGCTCCTCCAAGATGATGCGCGCGATCTGCTTGAGCGCGGCCTGCACGGCTGCGATCTGCAGCAGAACATCCGGGCAGCCCTTGCCTTCCTCCCACATGCGCTTGATGCCCCGCACGTGTCCCTCGGCGCGGGACAACCGCTTCGAAACATCCTCGGATATGCCCTCGTGGGCATGTGTTGTCGTCTTCATAGCACTGGCCATGGCGTTCACCCCATCCGCGTCCGGAAAACAGCTCGGAGGGTTTTCTCGTGTCCCCTCCCCAGGGAGGGGGTCTCGACCTACATGGTACGTCATCCTCTACGCGGATGTCAACCCTTCACCTCCCCGCAGGTCAAGGGGGTGACGCAAGCAGTGTGACGCAAGGTAGATTTCGGCAGCCCGATACGGCGTCTAAAGGGCTCACGCGGCACGTAATCGCAACGCCCGCTCACGTGCGCGATGTCCCCGCCCGTTCGTGCAGCGGCTCATCTCCCGCGCAAGCCGCAACGCCCGGGCGCGAGCTAGCTTGCCACGATGTCCGCGCGCGCGATGACCGCGCCTTCGACTTCGATCTCCACCACGGGAAGCTGCGGCGTCGCTGAGATCACCTCAGGCCCCCGTGGCGCAGCAATGATGGTGTCCTCCGACTTGGTGCCGGCGATGGACGGGTTCCACGCGAACGCCTGGCTCTCCACTACCGCCTGATCGCTTGTCTGGGTCGCGCGAAACTCGCGTCCCGCGTAACCCGTGGGCCCGCCCTGGTGGTGCAGACGCCACTCGTCGGGAAACCCGGCGGCCGCGTACGCGCCAACCGCCGCCTGGAAGACGTCGCCGATGCGCGCCCCGGGCCTGGTGTTCGCGATGAACGTGGCGTCGACCCTGGTGACGGCATCGTGCCTGGCGCGCAGCTCCGCGGGCATCGCGCCGAAGTGCACGAGCCGGGTCATCGACAGGATGAGGCCCCACTTGCGTCCGCAGGTTACCAGCATCACGTGGTTGTCGATAGTCTTATCGGTGGGGATCGGGTGGCGATAGCCGAAGACGCGCTCGTCGGCGGCGATCAGCAGAACCACCGGAAAGACGCCTCGCGCCAGCATGGCTCCGCCGAGGAGCCCCGCCGCTTGATGCTCGCTCATGCCGGGTTTGACGCGACGGCACGCCTCCGTCATTGACTCGGCGGTCAGCATGCCCAGCCGTCGGTAACGCTCGATCTCCGCCGGCAACAGGCTTGCCCGCAGTTGGCCCAGCGCGGCATCGACGCTGCGCGTGCCGTGGCGACCGCTGTCGGATCCGAGGCGGGCGCCGGGCGCCAGGCTGTCCAGGGCGGCGGGCATGCCGTCGTCGTACCAATACCACGACGCCGATTCGAAGCCCAGCCCCGCGACCTCCTCCTCCACAACGCGCCGCACCTCTATGTTGTCACACAGGATCCACCTGCCCTCGCGTGTCACGAGGAGGTGGGCCACGCCGACGTCCGCGTTGACGGCGACGTGGTTGCTTCCGCCGCACGTCATCCACGCGAAATTGCCTGGCTTGGAAAGCACCAAGCCGTCCAGGCCTTCGCGATCCAGGAAATCGAAGACCCGTTGTTCCTTCGCGGCGAGCTCCTCATTCGGCGACATGGATTCCTCCGGCGTGCGATGTTATTGCGCCTGGGTGATTCGCCCTCGCTGTGCCCGATCCTTGGCCCATTTCGCAGCCGCAGCCGCGGGTCTTCGGCCGGAAGCCGGGCGGGCGCGCTAGCTGCCGGCGGCCGGATGACGGGACTGTTGGCCAGCGTCAAGGTCATGAGCGCTCGCTAGGATAGCTGCTGGGACCGCCCTGTTGTCGGGACGACGCAACAACGCAGCGGCGCCAATTGTTGACACGGCCGAGGAGGCCCCGCTATCATACACATTGGCGTGGGCTAGATGTGGCCCCGCACTGTTGCGCGGGGGCCGTCCGCCGCCTCCGCGTGGGTTAAGACCTGATGTCTTTCGTTCGCGCGTGTCAGAGCCGCTATCACAATGCACCAACTCCGCGTCACGTCGGACCGTCATAGTTGGGAGGCGAGATGAAGGGTCTGATCCTCGCAGGAGGCAAGAGCACTCGACTGTATCCACTGACGCTGAACATCCCCAAGCCCATGGTGCCGATGTTGAACCGGCCGTTCCTCGAGCACATGATCGATTGGCTGGGGGCACACGGCATCCGCGAAATCATTGTGACGACTTCATACCTGCCGGAGGCCATCCGCGAGCACTTCAAGTCGGGCGCAGGTCACGGCGTCAGCATCGAGTATGTCGTGGAGGCGCGGCCGCTCGGCACGGGTGGCGCGATCAAGAATGCGGAGCCACTGCTGGACGGAACCTTCTTCGTGTTCAACGGCGACATTCTGACCGGCCTCGACCTGCAGGACATGGCTCGTCAGCACCGCGAAAGCGGCGCGCAGGCGAGCATCTCGCTGACGTGGGTGGAGGACCCCACCCCGTACGGCGTCATCGAGACCGATGAGTCGGGGCGCATCCTCAGGTTCCGCGAGAAGCCCAAGCCCCACGAGGTCACGACCCAGTACATTAACGCCGGCACGTACATCTTCGAGCCGGAGGTGCTCAAGGGCATGCCTGCAGGCAGAGGGTTCTCCATCGAGAGGGAGTTCTACCCGCAGGCGTTGGAGCGCGGAGTGCCGATGTACGGGTACCGCGACCGCTCCTACTGGCTGGACATCGGCACGGTGGACAAGTACATCCAGGCTCACTGCGACATCCTGGCGGGCAAGCTTCAGCGGCGCGGAGCGGGCGAGGAGGTCGAGCCGGGCGTGTGGGCCGGCCCGGATACGCAAGTAGCGCCGGACGCAAGGCTCTCGCCGCCGGTGATGATAGGCGCGCGCTGCGTCGTCGGCGCCCGCGCCACCGTGGGGCCTTACGCGGTGCTGGGGGACGAGGTGCACATCCGCGAGGATGCCAGCGTCAGCAACAGCGTCCTGTGGCGGGGCGCCTCGGTTGGGGCCGGCGCGGCGGTGGACCGCTGCATTCTGGGCAGCGGCGTCGCGGTTCCCGCCGGCAGCCACCTGTCCGGGGAGGCCATCGCCGACCAAGAGGAAGTGACAACGCAAGCGGCTTAGGGGAGCATCGAGATGCCCGTTCTCAGCAAGGTCATGTTCCGTGCCTACGACATCCGCGGCAAAGTTGACGAAGAGCTGACCCCGGAGGCGGCGGAGATTATCGGCAAGGCCTTCGGCACCTACATCCAGGCCAAGGACGGACCGCGGCTGGCAGTCGGGTATGACAACCGCACCTCCTCGCCGTGTTTGCATCACGCGTTCATCGAGGGCGCGCGCTCGACCGGATGCGGCGTCACCGATATCGGCCTGGCGACCTCCCCCATGCTCTACTTTGCGGTCCATCGCCTGGGGGCGGACGGCGGGGTCAACATCACGGGGAGCCACAACCCCGTCGAGTACAACGGGATCAAGATGACCGGACGCGCGGCGCGCGCGATCGCGGAGGACGAGATTCAGCAGATATGGAGGATCGCCGACTCCGGCGAGTTCGCTCACGGCAAAGGCGAGCTGGAGCGGCGATCGGTGGTGGACGATTACGTGGCGGCGCTCGTGGAACGCGGCAACCTGCAGCGCCGGCTCAAGATCTGCGTGGACTGCGGCAATGGCACCGCCAGCCCCTTCGCGCCGCAGGTGCTGCGGCGGATCGGGTGCGAGGTCGTGGAGCTGTACTGCGTGTCGGACGGCACCTTTCCCCACCACCTGCCCGACCCCGAGGTGGAGGACACGCTGCGCGACCTCCAGGAGCTGGTGCTCAAGGAGAAGGCCGATCTCGGCGTCGCCTTCGACGGCGACTGCGATCGCGTCGGGATAATCGATGAGCAGGCGAAGCGCCACGAGGCGGACGAGTTGATGATCCTCCTGGCGCGGGATTTCCTGCGCAAACACCCCGGCGAGCGGGTCATGATGGACGTCAAGAGCTCGCAGACGCTGATCGACGACATCAAGGCGCACGGCGGCGAACCGGTGATGTACAAGACAGGACATTCGCTCATCAAGCGCAAGATGAAGGAGGACGGCATCCTCATGGCGGGCGAGGTGAGCGGACACATGTTCTTCGCCGACGAGTACTATGGCTTCGACGACGGCCTGTACTCGGCGGTGCGATTCCTGAGCGTGATCTCCCACGACAATCGGCCGCTGTCGCAGATGTGGGACGGCGTGCCCCAGACCTACCACACGCCGGAGCTAAAGGCGCCGACGCCGGAAACCGATAAGTTCCGTGTAGTGCAGGAAGTCAAGGAGTACTTCGCGCAACACTACCCCGTGGTCGAGATCGACGGGGTGCGGATTTCCTTCCCCGAGGGCTGGGCCCTGGTGCGGGCGTCCAACACCAACCCGTACCTGACGCTGCGCTTCGAGGCCAAGACGCCGGAGGGACTGGCTAAGGAGAAGGAAGTGGTCTATAAGAAGCTGTCGGAGTACCCCTCGGTGAAACTGCCCGAGGGCTCGTGACATCGCGAGAGGGGCACAGCCGAGGGCGGCTGTGCCACATGGTCGGGATCGAACCGGCGCGGTCCCTGCGGAAAGGAGCTGGAGCATGGTCGGAAGGATCCGCCTTTCCAGGGGCGATTCCCGTTCCGGGGCTGACCCTCTGGTCGCATACGTCGCGACATTTCCCCCCACCGAGTGCGGCATCGCGACCTTCACCGAGGACATTACGCGCGCCGTGGATCGGCAGCGCGCGCTGCCCCACTCGGTGGTCATCGCCATCAACCCGGACGAAAAGGACAACGAGTATCCGTCCCACGTGAAGTTCGTGATCTCCAAGAACAACCATGCCGACTACCTGCAGGCGGCGGACTTCATCAACCGCTCCGCCATTGATCTGGTCTGCATCCAGCACGAGTACGGCATCTTCGGCGGCACCTGGGGCTACGACGTGATCCCCTTCCTCAAGGCGCTGGAGAAGCCGGCGGTGGCCACGCTGCACACGGTGCTGCGCAGGCCCGAGCCGGAGACGAAAGAGATCACCCAGCAACTGTGTCACCTGTGCCGCTCGGTGGTGGTGATGAACAGTATCGCCGCCCACGTGCTGGAGGAGACCTACGGGGTGGCGGCGACCAAGATTCGCCACATCCACCACGGCGCGCCCAAGTTCAGCCCCGAGCTGGCGCCGAAGAAGAAAGCGCAGCTCAAGCTTACCGGGCGCAGGGTGATATCCACCTTCGGCCTCATCAACCCCGACAAGGGCATCGAGTACGCAATCCAGGCGATGCCCCAGGTGGTGGAGCGCCACCCCGATGCGCTGTATCTGATCCTGGGTGAAACCCATCCCGGCGTGCGTCGCCACTCGGGTGAGAGCTACCGCGAGATGCTGGAGCGCACCATCGCCGAACTGGGAATGCAGGAGCACGTTCGATTCGATAACCGCTATCTTACCAAGCCGCAACTTATCTCGTATCTGGAAGCGACAGACGTCTACGTCACGCCCTACCTCAACCCGGAGCAGATGGTCAGCGGCGCTCTGTGCTACGCCGTTGCCTGCGGCCTGCCGATCGTCAGCACGCCCTACCTGTACGGCTTTGAGATGCTCGGCAACGGCCGCGGCATGATCGTTGATTTCAGGGATCCCGTCGGCATCGCGGAGTGCATCAACCTGCTGCTCGACTCCTCCACCTTGCGTCAGCTCATGGCCGCCCGCACCTACGACTTCGGCCGCCGCCTGGTGTGGGACCGCATTGGCGCCGAGCACACGGCCTACTTCCGCGATGTAGTCGCCGGGTGCGCGCAGTCGAAGCGCGCAGCCCACCCCGTGCCCGCGTACGGCGTAGCGCAGGCGACGGCCGTTCCCATCCCTGCGGATGGGCGGAAATAGCGCGTCATGCACGAATACCCGCCGCTCAATCTCGACCACCTGCGGACGCTTACCGACACCACGGGCGTGATTCAGCACGCCATCTTCTCCATCCCCAACCGCAAGACCGGCTACACCACCGATGATAACGCCCGCGCCCTGGAGGTCGCCCTCCAGTACCATCAGTACATGGAGGGGCGCACCAGCCTGCGCCTGGTTTCCACCTATCTCTCCTTCCTGCACTTCGCGCAGCGCACTAACGGCAAGTTCCGCAACTTCATGAACTACGAGCAGAGCTTCATCGACGACGAGGGGTCAGGGGACTGCTTCGGGCGGTCCGTCGCCGCCTGCGCCTACACCCTTTGCTCGCCGGTGCACGACAACGTCAAGCGCACCGCGCGCCATCTCCTCAGCCGCGCGCAGCCCTGGTTCACCCGGCTCGACTCCCTGCGCGGCAACGCCCACCTCATGTCCGCCCTCTACTTCATAGCGCGCGCCGACGGCACGGTCCAGCACGTCCAGGGCCCGGTGCGTTCCATCTGCGAGTTCTACCTGGACTCCTATCGCTCGGAGAGCGCCCCCGACTGGCGCTGGTTTGAACCCATCCTGTGCTACACCAACGCCGCGCTGCCCGCCACGCTGTTTCAGGCGTACGAGCTGCTGGGCGAAGAAGAATGGCTGCAGGTCGCGCGGGAGTCGTTCGATTTCCTATGCCAGGCGACGGTCGCCAACGGCCACGTCGACCTCGTGGGCAATCACGGGTGGTGGGTACGCGGGGAGGAGCGGGCACGCTTCGATCAGCAGCCGGTTGACGCCGCCTCGTTCGTGGACTGCTGCCTCGCCGCCTGGCGCGCCACCGGCGAGGATCACTACCGCGAGTCGGCGGTCATGGGGTTGGACTGGTTCCTGGGCAAGAACGCGACCGGCACGTCGCTGCACGATCCCGCCACCGGCGGATGCTCCGACGCCCTGATCGAAGAAGGCGTCAACTGGAACCAGGGGGCGGAGTCCACCATCGCCTTCCTGCACGCCTACCTCAGCATGCTGCTCGCCGGCGCCCTCCCGGGGCGCGCGCCGGCGGTGGTGTCGAATCACGAGGCGGAGCAGTAACGGCGCGACCCTGCCGGGCGCATACCGCCCCGGAATCACAGGCCCGTAGGGCAAGCAGCTTGCATCCTGCCCAGAGCGTGGCAAAGGGGGCAGAAGACGAGCTTCTGCCCTACGAATCTACGGTTTTCCGCCCTTTGCGTGTCCTGGCATCGCTTTTGTCAGAGGTTGTGAGAATGGCCTTGGTGCGTCTGGACGTAGAGGCCTTGCCTGTGAACACGGTTCTCCTGTTCGATGCGTACGTCTTCGTTGACTGGTGCGCTGCGAAGGCTCCCAAGACCGGCAAGGACAGCATCTGGATCGCGAGCGGCTGCTGGATTCAAGGGCACTTCGAACTGGTGACCCTGTCCAATCCGCCCACCCGAGATGAAGCGACGCGGGAGGTCGCGAATCTGTTGCGCCAGCACACGCAAGCTAATCAGCGAGTCCTGATCGGCTTTGACTTTAACTATGGCTATCCGACTGGTGTCGCGCGAGCGCTCGGCATCCAGGAACCACAGCCCTGGCGAGGGGTGTGGCAATACCTCAGTGCTCGTGTGCATGACGGGCCGGACAATATGAACAACCGCTTCGAGGTCGCGGCAGAGATCAACAGGCGGCTGTGCCCGCCCACTTACGGGCCGTTCTGGGGCGCGCCAAAGAATCTGGCACTGCCGAATCTCGCCGCGACGAAACCCACCTATCCGTACCCAGTTGGTGAGACGAGTCTGGCGCAGTGCAGAGTCGTCGATTGCCACTTACGGGCCAAGGGCAAGCAGCCAAAGTCGGTCTGGCAGCTTTTCTACCGGGGTGCCGTCGGGAGCCAGGCCTTGACAGGAATACCGCGACTGGAACAACTGCGGAACGACCCGGCACTCTCGCCGCATTCGCGGGTGTGGCCTTTCGAGACCGGGTGGGATGCGCTCTTAAGTGGACGTCGTCCCCTCGTTCTTCACGCCGAGATTTGGCCCGGGGCCTTCTCGATGGAAAACGAGCTTCACTCCGTCAAAGATGCCGCGCAAGTCCTTCACCTGGTCAAATTGTGCGCAAGCCGCGATCAGCAAGGCCGCCTCGACGAAGTATTCAAGCGGCCCGCCTGTCTCACTACTGAGGAGGACCATCAGGTGAGGAACGAGGAGGGGTGGATAATAATGCCGCCCGAGGAGTGAGCCGTCCGGCCCGATAACGAGCGCAGCCGCCACGCTGCACAGAAGGCGGGTTTCCGCCCGCTCGAGGGAAACGAGGGGCTGATAGCATGGCGGGGAACCTGAGCGGCCGCCAGTTGGGCCGGGGGTGTGTTCGATCCATTCGACAGGCTCAGGACAAGCTTTAGTGGGTGGGCATGCCGCGCACCTGGATGTGGCACGGCCGCCCTCGGTCGTGGGCGGGCGGCCACAGAGGGCCGCCCCTACAAATCTTTGACCCCACTTCCCACTCCCCTCCACGTGATCCGCATCTATCCGCGCTCATCCGCGGCAAAATCCTGCCTCAGTAGTCTCCGCGTCCTCTGCGGTTCAATTTACCGCCGCCGCCACCCGCGGGTAGGCCGTGTCGTACCCCTTCACCGCGTGCCACAGGATGCGGTTGAGCGTATCCTCGTCGGCCTCGTCTATGTCGTCCAGCGGCAGCTCCACCGACTTCAACGCCCAGTAGAGCTGCGCCCCGGACAGGGCGGCCAGCGCTGGGTTCATCTCGTCGAGCGGGATGCGATTCGGCACGGCGTCGTAGGGCGTGAAGTCCAGCGCGGCGGTGAAGCACGAGGCCATCGGCGTGGCGGTGAGGTCGAACTGGTTCATGGGCGGCAAACCCAGAATCAGCTCAATGGTGCGCACCATGCTGGTCTGGTTGTAGTTGGTGCTGTCCACCGCGGCGCGCTTGGTATATGGGCTGATGACGAAAGCGACGGTGCGGTGGCCGTCCACGTGATCCAGGCCCGCCTGAGGATCGTCCTCGACCACGAAGATGCAGGTCTTGGGCCAGAAGCGGCTGTGCGACACGGCCTCAACTATCCGCCCCAGCGCGAGGTCATTGTCCGCCACGGCTGCGCGCGGCGTCGGATACCCGGGCCGCGTCCCGACTGTGTGGTTGTTGGGCAGCAGCATCATGATCAGGTTCGGCAGCTCACCCTCGGCCTCGAACCGGCGCAGCTCCTTGATGAACTCCCGCGCCCGGTAAACGTCCTGCACCTTGCCTGGGAAGCCGACGTACGTCGGGCACAGGTGAGGGCGCAGGGAATCGAGCATCGTGGTGGCGCGGACCTTGACCTTCGGCTCGCTCGTGTCGGCCAGGTAATCGGCGTAGATGTCGGCCCAGGTTGCATCCGGCGGGTCGATCTCGGCCTGAACGAACTCGCCGTAATCGCGGAAGGTCAACCCGTGCGCCAATGCGTTATCCCACAGGAAGCCCGAGCTGGCGTAGGCGAGCGCGTCGTCGCCGTCATAGGGGTAGCTGCGCTCGAAGCCGCCGAACGCTTTCTCCAGGTAGTCGGTGACATAGGCCTCGTCGGTCCACTGGTGGCCGTCGGCGCTCAGCACGCCGCTGCAGTAGAAGTTGTCGAGCAGCACGAACTCCCGCGCCAGCTTGTGGTGGTTGGGCGTGACCTCCTCCCCGAAATGCACCAGCGACGGGTCGCCGTTGCCCTCCGGCATGTCGCCCAACACCTGGTCGTAGGTGCGGTTCTCCTTGATGACGTAGATCACGTGCTCGAACACGGAATGCTGCCCCGGGCGCAGGGGCACCGGCGCCGACGCCGACTCCTGGGCCGGCTCGGTGGGCGCGAGCCCGGCAAGCGCCGCCGCGTAGCTGCTGGCGCCCTCGACGCGCGCGCTGAAGCGCGCGAGTTCGCTCGCGTCCGGGATCGGCACAATGGAGACGGAACCGCGCGCGTCGTAAACGTGCTGCGGCGCATACGGACTGCGAGGCAAGCGCTCGCTCTCCGACAACCCGTGATAGCGCAGCACCTCTTGCACCGGGCCCGCGCGGCCCGTCGGCGTGTTGAGGGAACCCACCCCTTTGACGTTGGCGACAAACAATACCTTGCCGTCGCCGCTCACCTTCACGCTTCCCGGATACCATGCGGTGGGGATAAAGCCCTCGACGACACCTACCTGCGGGTTTCCCGGCCCGCCCGCGGGCACGTCCAGCCGAACGATCGCCACCGCATTGTTGCCTCCGTTGGCGACGTAGAGCGTGCGACCATCCGGGCTTAGCGCGACCGCGTTCGGCGCGCTGCCGAAAGGCAGCGCGTGCGCCGGCGCGACCTTGATGTTCTCGGTCACGGAGTTGGTCGCGGTGTCGATAACGGTCACGGTGTCGCTGTTGGCGTTGGCGACGAAGAGCCGGCTCCCATCGCCCCGCAGCGCCAGCCCGCACGGATGCAGCCCCACCGCGACGGAGGCTACCTCCTTTTGCTGCGCGAGGTCCACGACCGACACCGTGCCGCTGCCGGCTACGCCGGTCACGCCGTCCACGATGATCGGTGTGCCCGAGGTGATTCCTGTGGCATCGCCCGCACCCGGATGGCGTCCGCCCCAATTGCTGACATAAGCGAGGCCGCCGTACAGGATGACGCCGTAAGGGGCCACTCCGACCGGCATTTCGCTGGTCAGCTTGCCGCTTGCGACATCCACCACGCCCAAGGTGTTATTGCGGCTCAGGCAGACGTACAGCGTCGCGCCGTCCGGGCTCAGGGCGAGCCCGCCCGGCACCGGGTTATCTCTGCCGGCGGGGCCGGGCAGAGCAATGGGCGGCCCCAAGGTGGCGACGCCATTGCTGAGGCTGATCCGGTTGACCTGGCCCTTGGTGCCCGACGTGAAAATGGTGTTTCCGTCCCGCGCCCAGGCGATGCCCGCAAAGGTGTGACCGCCCTCCCGTAAAGGCAGCGTCTGCATGATGGCCCGGTCGCCCACCCGGATCAGCACCAACGAGTTGCTGTTCATCACCGCCAGCAGGCTGCCGTCGGGGCTGAGCGCAAGGTCCGTCGGCCGCCCCGGGAACTCGACCTGGAAGCCTGCCGGGTCGAGTATCTGGTTCGTCGGCACGACGACGCGCCCATCGGCCTGCCGTCCCACCGCTGCGCCGTCGTAGCCCGGCGGCGCCGCTCCGGCCGAGATGGCCATTGTGCTTACCAAGCACGCAATGGCGAACGTTGCGAAGCAGTTCTTTCTCATCCCGATCTCCCTGGTCCAATCTCCTGTTACGTTCACCCTCACCTCAATCCTCTCCCGCCTTCGCGGGCATCGAAGCCCAGCTTCGTCGGGCGAAGTTGCCCTGGAAGGGAGAGGAGGCGCTCCAACCATGTGCCCCAACGTTGATCCGCGCCTCTCCCTCTCAGGGACTTGTCCGCCTCGGGCGGAGAGGTCGTCCCGCCGAAGCCTTGGCGAAGGCGGGCCGGGTGAGGGTCGCGGCTCCAATGGAACAACAGTCTCGCAAAGAAGCACTGGTGTAAGGCAAGCACTGTGGCTTTCCCCAGCGGCCCGGGCGTTTCCTCTCGCGAGCCATGGTGGCGCGCTCCTCGGGTGCCTCTCCGGTGCGATTGACCGGCGCCCACGCGCAAGCTATACTTCCGGACGAGGGTTGCGGAACTTGCGCGTTGCACCTGACGATCCCGAGTCCACATTTCGCTGGTGGCGGCCGACCCTCATCGCGCTGCTCCTCATTCCCCCCAACGCCTACTGGATAATCCAGATGGAGCGCGCGCGCCAGGGGCCCTACGTCACGAGCATATCCCTTTTCTTGAATGTCGTATTCATCGTGCTGGCCATCACTCTCCTCAACGGCCTCGTTCGCCGGTGGGCGCCGCGCTGGGCCCTGACGCAGCCCGAACTGATCACCATCTACACCATGCTCGCCGTCGCCTCGGCCCTGAGCGGCATGGACATGATGCAGGGGCTGCTCATGGTCATGACCCACTCCACCTGGTTCGCCACGCCGGAGAACAACTGGGCCGGCATGTTCGCCGAATATCCCCCGCAGTGGCTGCTGATCCGCGACCGGTCGGTGCTCGAGGGTTACTACCAGGGCCACTCGACATTGTATCGTTGGGACATCATCCGCGCCTGGCTGGGGCCGGCCGCCTGGTGGATCGGGTTCATCATCGCGCTGCTGTTTGCGTTCATGTGTCTCAGCGTCCTGCTGCGCCGGCAGTGGATGGATCACGAGCGCCTGACGTTCCCCATCGTCCAGCTTCCGCTGGAGATGACGCGGCCGCACCTGGAGCTGTTCCGCGGCAGGCTGCTGTGGCTCGGGTTCGCTGTTGCCGCCGCGGTCGATGTGGTCAACGGCCTGGCCTACTTCTATCCGGCGCTGCCGACCATCAATGTCGCCAACATCAACTTGCGCACCTACATCACCGCTCACCCGTGGACCGCCATCGACTGGATGCCCCTGACCTTCTACCCGGCGGTGATCGGGCTCAGCTTCCTGCTGCCGGTGGACTTGCTGTTCTCGTGCTGGTTTTTCTATTTCTACTGGAAGCTGCAGCGCGTGGTGAGCCGGGCGATGGCGTGGGACGCCATACCTCAGTTCCCGTTTATTGACCAGCAGGGCTTCGGCGCCTACATGGGGATCGTCGCCGGGCTGCTGTGGATCGGCCGGCGCTATCTGCGCCAGGTCGGGCGCAAGATCCTCGGCCGGCCGTCGGAGCTGGACGACTCCGCCGAGGGCCTGTCATACCGCGAGGCCGCGGCGGGCCTTGTCCTCGGCCTCGTCGCGCTGTATCTATTCTGCCTCCATGCCGGCATGTCCATCGGTATCATCGCCGCCTTCTTTGCCATCTACCTGGCGCTTGCGATAGCCGTCTCCCGCGTGCGGGCGGAGTTCGGCGCGGCGGTGCACGATTTCCACATGACGGGGCCCGACCGCATTCTGCCGCTGGTGCTGGGCGGCGAGAACATCGGGCGGCGCGACCTGTCCATGTTCGCCCTGTTCTGGTGGTTCAACCGGGCGTATCGCAGCCACCCCATGCCGCACGAGATCGAGGGGCTGTACCTGGCCCGCCGCACCCGCGCCAACGCGCGCGCGTTCATGTGGTGCGTCATGGCGGCGGTGCCGGTGGCGGCGGTGTCAACCTTCTGGGCCTACACCCACCTGGCGTACAAGCTGGGTGTGGCGGGAAAGTTCTGGAGCGGCTACGGCTACGGCGGCGAAGCGTTCGGTCAGCTCGAAACCTGGCTCACCACCCCCGAGGGGCCCAATTTCAAGGCCGCTGGCGCAATCGGCTTCGGCTTCGCGGTCGCCGCGTTCCTCATGCTCATGCGGTCCCAGTTCTTCTGGTGGCCGTTCCACCCCGTCGGCTACGCCATCTCGGGAAGCTGGAGCATCAACCTGGTGTGGACGCCGATCTTCATCGCGTGGGTGGCGAAGATCACCATCCTGCGCTACGGCGGGCTGAGCCTATACCGCCGGGCGCTGCCGTTCTTCCTGGGCCTCATCCTCGGGGAAACGGTGGTCGGCTGCGGGTGGAGCCTCATCGGCATCGCGCTCGGCATACCGACTTACAGCTTCTGGGGGCGGTGACGGCCTCGCAAGAGAAGCCGGGGATTGACGGGGCTGCTCGTTATCTGCGTCTGCGCCATGTCCGCTTTTCCTTGCTGGCTTACGAGCGTCTGCCTACCGCTCATGTGAGTCATGCCTGCAATCCGCCAGAACCCGTGGTCCTTTCCGAGGCCCGTTCCGTGCGGGCGACACATGAATCACGCTGTTCGCCGACGAAGTCAAGGCCTCGTTGGCAGAAAAACGAAAGGGGCACGCAGTGCCAGCGAGATGCGAGGGAGCGCTCGACAGTTGAAGGACATCTGCAAGCGACGAGCGAATGTGCGAGGGGTCAGAAAGACACGTCTGGGGCGTGCAGCGTGCGGCTGCCGAGGAGGGCCCACGATGACCGAAGATGGAAAGGCCAGATCCGTAATAAGGCCTTCGGCAACCCGCGCCAGAATCATAGTCTGTCTAGTTGCCGCGATCCTAATTGTGGGCGTTGGAGCCGTCGCGTGGCGGTTTGCCAGGGAGCGTCGGCTCCAGGCATGGGCAGACACGAAGCTGGCCGACTACATGGTCGTAGGCGAGTGGAATGCGCAGTTCGAGTCTCCGACCTACCAACCTGACGTCCGGCAGGTCTACGGTGGGGTCTGGAGAGCGTTCCTGCGAGAGATGGGGCTTCCGTCTACTGCGAAGGTTGTAGGAGTTATTTTTGACGCGTATACACCCTCCGCCGAACTCGCACCGTCTGGTGTGAACATGCTCTGCCGACCAGCGGAGGGGGGCATCACAGTCCAGTGGATGAACGCAGCCACGTGGCATGATGTTGGCTCGCCCTTGGGCCTCTATGTAGGTGACGGGGCGACGTTGCGTATCGCGAAAGTGGTGAAGAGGCCTCAGCCGGTGGGCAGGCTCCATCCAGATCTCGCGGAGCGATTCGGTGTGCGCGAGAGCCGGATGATGCCCCTATACATGGCGGGCGTGGAAGAGGCGTATGTGTTGCGCCGGATGCTAGAGCGCGCTCTAGGTCCCGATCGGGGCATTCGCAACTTTGACGACGAACGAGGATATGCGGTGATCGAGCAAGGCGGGGACAGGTGGGTAAGGCAGGCGCCTGAACACGCATGGGTCGTGGTCATAGACTTGCAGGATCACATACTCGTCTTCGCGCGCAGGGGCGGGCGGCGCTGTTGCTTCTACCCCGGACAAGCGCCCACCTGGCGCCCGAGTCGCGACATCTCGGCCCTCGAAAGCGCCAGCCGAGCCATCCAGCTTGAGGCGCGAGATCCGCAGATGGACATAGTGAAAGCGCAGACAACCGACGCGCGCGACGCGACCCTCCGGGACTACCTCGAGGGAGACAGGTTCCCGCCGTCTGCATGGTTCACGCTGAGACCTCGCGCTGAGCGCGCTGAAGAGTACGGGAAGATGGTTGAGCAGTGGCGGTCCAGGAAAGGCAAGGGGTAGGAGCAATGAACCGGCGGACGCTATGCTCATTTCGCCTGGCCGCTGCGGGCAGAGTGTTGCCGCCGACGGGCCGCCTATACCATGGGCCTAATCCGTACCTCAGCGGTACCCTCACGGCCTTCGCATTCCGCACCGGGCTGAGGCGGGGCATTGCGTAGGGCAGCGAAGTCGGCCGCGCATCCGAGGGCAGCTAGTACCATCGCCTCGGCGCAGAACGCGGCGTAGCCCGCCCAGGCGTCCCCATTACCACGTGCGCAACGACAGCACGGGAACGCTGAGGGCGCCGACCGAGCCCCGCCGCGGCTGAGCGGGGACTTTGTGCCGCCAGGGGCGAGAAACGCCCTACTCGGTGAGCGCATCCAGCCCCCAGACGAAGACAGGCAGGCCCCGCCAGAGGCGGACAAGCCTCGGTGAAGCGCGCCTGTCCCTAAGCCCCGGCTCGGCCGGGGCCGGGATGGCGGCCCCGAACGGGGCTTAGCCACTCCTCCGGCGAGAGCCGACCCAGCTTCACCCGCTCGCCAGAGGCGAGCAAGCCTCAGGCGGGCAAGCTTCTGCACCCCGGCGTCGCCCAGGCTTGCCCTGCCCGCCGTGAGCGCAGCCGAAGGGAGCGAAGTCGAAGGGATGGCGGCCGAGGCCGGGCCGACTTCGCCATAGTAGCCTATGGCTACGACGGCTGAACTGGTAAGACTCGCTGGTGGTTGAGGCCTCGCCTGCAAACGCTACCCGGCGGCCGCCGCCACGCCCTGCTTGATCGCCTCGACGTAGCGCTCCGCCAGGCCCGGTTCGGGATCGGTGGCCATGCGCAGGAAGACCATGCGTTGGTGCGCGTCTTCCGTCGCCGGCAGGTCGCCCGCCTTGTAGCCGGGGTAGTCGCCGGACAGCGGCCCGCGATCGCGAGTGAAGATGTCGAAGCCCCGCGCGAACAGCGGCAGCAAGTGGAGCAACGGATAGCCGCTGCCGCCGGCCCTGGCTCCTGCGGCATTGAGGGCTTCCAGCAGCCGCTCGCGCGGCAGGCCCCCGAGCTCCCGTGGGTCATACATCACCGGGAAGCCGTAGAACCCCGCCGGCTCCGCGCCCTCGTATCTACGCAGCGGCCGCAGGCAGGGCACGTCCGCCAGCCCCGCCTCGACCGTCTCCACCCATTTGCGCCGCCCGGCATTAAGCTTATCGAGCCTGCGCAGTTGCACCAGGGCGATGCCGATCCCCAGCGGGTGCGAGCGGAACTTCATCCCCAGCCCCAGCGGCTGGTATTCGGCGTAGTGCGGCGTCACCAGGTCGAGGCCGGCCGCGCGGTTGCACTGGCTCACCAGCACCGCGCGCTCGAAGTACTCATCGCTGTTGCTGACGATCATGCCGCCCTCACCGGCGCTGACGGGCTTGCTGCCCTGCAGGCTGAAGGCCCCGACATCGCCGATGCCGCCGACGGGTCTGCCCTTGTAGCGCGCGCCGTGGGCATGAGAGCAGTCCTCGACCACGGGTATGCCGTGCTCGCGGCCGATAGCCATGATCGCGTCCATGTCGCACACCCAGCCCCACAGGTGCACGGCGACGATGGCGCGCGTTCTGGGGGTTATGCGGCGGCGGAGGTCCTCGGGATCGACAAGCAGTGTCTGTGGGTCTATCTCGCAGAAGACCGGGCGCGCGCCCAGCAGCAGCGCGGGCCCGATGGTGCAGATCCAGGTGTAGCTCGGGCAGATGATCTCATCGCCCGGGCCCAGGCCGACGCCGAAGTAGGCGGCGTACAGCGCCGAGCTGCCGTTGAACACGGAGATGCCGTGCTTGGTCTGGCACAGCCTGCGGAACTCCTCCTCGAACTCGCGCACGGTCGGAGTGCCGCCGGACAACTCGTTAGCCAGAGTCATGCGATAGGCGGCTTGCGCCTCCTGCTCCGTCATCTGCTGCCAGTGGTCATCCACCGGGGCGTCTTTCCCTGCAGTCTGGACGAACACCGGCGGTTTGGCGTCGCGCCTGGACTTCAACTCAGACCTCCTATGCGGCAGTGCAATAACGAGCCATTCGAGATGCGGGTAACACGCCCCTGCTTCAGGCAAACGGAAGGGGGCGCGGCACGCGCGGCTCCAGGCGCATCTCGCCGTCCTGGCGGCGGATGACGATGTAGCGCTCCCAGTCCGGGCGGGTAGCTAGAGGTCCGCAGGTGCCAGCGCAGGCAAAGCGCAGGTGCGGCCCGCGGCTCTCGTCGCGCATGAGCGCGGCGCGCAGCACCATCTCAGCGACGGTGAGGGCGTTGACGACCTCCTGGGTGGAGGCGGCTGTGTCCCCCGCGATCCCGCGGCGCGCAGGCGGCGACACGTAGGGGCAAGGCATGCCTTGCCCGTACCTGCGCAGCGCGTTGCTCAGCCCCATCTCGGTGCGAATAACGGCTGCGACGCGCGACAGCAGCCCGCTGATTTCCCACGGGATCTCGTGTGCCTGCACGCCGCGTCGCGTCCTGCGTGCGGTTATGTGGCTCCGCGCCAAACGCGAGGCGACCGCCTCAGCCGCGCGTCGCAAGGCCCCATCATCGACATGTCGGATGGCGGCCGCACGCTGCGCCGCAGCCTGGCCGGCGATGCGCCCGAACACCTGGGTGTCGAGCAGAGCGTTCCCGCCGGGGCGGTTGGCCCCGTGCTGGCCGCCCGCACATTCGCCGGCTGCGAACAGACCGTGCACCGTCGTTTCCGCTCGGTGATTGATTCTGATGCCGCCCTGGAAATGCTGGACCTTGGGAGCGATGAGCATTTTCTCGCCCGCGCGCAAATCGA
>Ga0315291_10002152_pt1 | contig 25927 bp, 25 predicted proteins | sample YL17G12_20_MG_FD_203070 | JGI IMG/M metagenome (GOLD analysis project Ga0315291, IMG submission 203070) | Sediment microbial communities from Yellowstone Lake, YNP, Wyoming, USA - YL17G12_20 | ecosystem: Environmental > Aquatic > Freshwater > Lake > Sediment | place: USA: Wyoming | collected...
GACAAGCTGCCAGTCCTCCCGCGTAATCTCCGACCACTGTTTAACCCCGTTTTGCAAATCCCGAAACGTATTTTTCACAAACCCGTAATTATATTTTTTTGCCTCTTTCCCATCCGCCGTAGAAAACGCCCTGCGCGCGATAATCTTCGCATACTGATAATAAATCAAATCCCGTATTGTCTTTACGTCTCTATCAGGCATTATTCCCCTTGCCCCGTTAAGTATTCTTCTAATCGGCTTTTAATAAATCTTTTGCCCCACGTTGTCTTCAGTTTTTTCTCTCTTCTTATGGCATCATTTTGATTCAGGCATGCTTCGCAATAGATAAGTATTAAAGGAGTTCTGTTTCTGGTGGATGGCACCCTGCCTTTATTATGTTCATCCAGTCTTTTCTTTAAATCGTCGGTAAAACCGATATAAAAGTTTCCGTCTTTTTTCGATAACAGAACATACACATAATAAAATTTATCCATAAAAGTATTTTACCGGATTATGCGATGAAATGTAATAAAATTTTCACCTTGTCCAGTTAGACCTGCCCTGTGAGGATGCGCCAATTAACTACTTGGAAATGCTTAAGTCATCTCACCGGGGTGGCCTTTGAAGTTTCCTTCTTGGGCTACCTCTAAGGCTATCTAACTGGGGTTCGTTTCGGCGGCGTTTGCCTGCGATGCGGCAATCAAAGATTTCCATATCTGAAAACCACCAAAGGTCAGGTATATTTTTTCTAATTCTTGTATAGTCTCTTTTTTTTGTGCTATATCTATTTCATTTAAAAGTAAATCTGTTGATTTTTTAAATATTTCAGATGCAAGACTATATACATGTGCACATAGGAGGTGTGTATCATCTTCCGTTTCAGGGAAACGCGAATATCCAGAATGAATATACATATTGCCATAATAATATATATGTCTGAAAAATTCTAATTCATTTGCTTTTCGACATCTTTCTTCGAAATGCAAAGCTGTCCAATGTTTTATATCTTTAGGTCGTCTATTCCAAAGCTTCAATGCAGTTTTAGTTATCTGTTCTGAATTTTGTGCAATTTTTATTAAATTAGACGACGCTGGTATAGGTTTTTGAATTTCTTTGTCTATTCTTATTTGATTGGAAGCTGAATTAAACTCATATATCATGGAGAATGACAAAATTTTTTCTATACCATTCTCGACTATATCGTTTCTCATTAGTTGCATATCAATATAGAACTCGAGCAAACTACGAAGTGATGCACCTAAAAGTTGGCTACATCTCAAGTCATTTAACTTTACGATACTATATACTAATTGGAAGATACGGCCATACAAATGCAGCAATACTGTTTTTTTTGTTCTACCGTCTTCTAAACCTATAAGTGACGAGATAAGTTCTCTGTGTATATATTGAACGATTGCTTCTAGAGAACAAAAGTGATATTCAGCTTTCTGTTTTATATTTAATTTTTCATGTTCAAAACCTATATACCATCCGAAAAAACTTAAACATTCATTTAAGGTCGTTATTAGTTTATCTATGTTTTGTTTGCGATTAGACGTGATTACTTGTTTTTTATTAACGCATTCTTCGTGTATATTTGCAACTCCCGCAAAATCAGAATTTATTATTGTTTTAGGCAGTAATGAGTAAATAAGTCGTATGCTCGTATCTATCCAGTTGTCCATTTGAGAAGTAATGGGGATAGCTAACCCCGAAGGCCCTGAAGTTTCAAACACCTTATTCGATTCAGGTAACTTTTTTAATTTATTACCTTCAAGTATGAGAGCCTTTAATTCTTCAATTTCAGCTATTCTGTTCATGTTGTTAAATAGTGGATGTTATCAATTTTTTATTTTTCCCGTTGCTTCCTCAATGCTTTGCTAAAATACTATCTCTTTTTCTTTTCAAACTTTACTTGCCCTGCCATTCATTTCCGATGGACTAAATAAGTAAGGATACATTTGGATTATATGATTGCATTTAGGGCAAAAGCTAGTTTCAACTTTTCCATCTTTTATAAACATTACCTTGCAGTAAATACAATATCCGCGACTTTGTTTTTTTTTATTTAATTTCATTTTACTAAAAAACGTATACCATCACGAAGTTCTTGATATTCGTAAAAATTCAAATCATTTTTTCTTACATATATTTTTAACTCTGAACATGGTCGCTTTTCTTTGGCTCTATTCGCAAAAGATTGAGCGATAAAGAATATCGCATCGGAAGTTCGTTTAAATGAATGAGATATTCCAGAACCTACAGGGGGCATAGTTAAAACTTGGTCATCAATAGTAGTTTCCACTTTTTTCCACAAGTTGTCCAACGCTTTGAGTAAAAAACTTGGTTCAGAATGAATTATTGCGTTACCCTTATCATAATGTATATTAGTCGTTGCCATAAGAAAAATGTGTTTATTTTCTACCCCAACAAAAGAAATAACTGAACCGATCGGATAAGAAATATTATTGCGTATATTGACATTTATCGTTTGTCCTGGCGGCAATGAATGTAATGCGTCCTGAACTTTATGGGTTATAATCGAACTATCCCCAGCATAGTATTTAGAAATAAATTGCCCAAGAAGGCTTTTCGAAGAAATCAAAGAAGGATCTGTTGTGAAAAAGTTATTTGTAGAAATAACTAAATTATTATTTATTTTTAAAATATCTCCATACTGAATAGAAATAAATGTATCTATTCCTCCGATGCGATATCTAATCTTTTTCCATGGCCAATTTATTATAATTGAATATATCGCAGAAACTAATAGCACTCTCCAGAACATTGTAATTGAATTTAGCCAAATAAATCTATCATGAAAAAAGAAATCTGTAAGTTTCAGCAAAAGCCAACAAACACCTAATGCAAAAAGAAATTCTTTCAAAAAACTGAAAAATAAATTTTTCATATAAAAAAACTCCATTTATTGTTTTTCGTATTGATTTTTTGCCTTTTGATATTTGTTTTGTCATCATCCATAAATTTTCCTCGAACACTTTTTGAAAAAATCTACATAGATTATACTATTCCTTTTTTCAAACTCAACCGATTTCGTCAGAAGTAATAATATATCTTTTTTGTCTTAGTGTCTTAGTGCCTTTGTGGCTATATATTTTTTTATCAAAAATCGTGTAAAAACGGGGTAAAAAAACCAAAATTCGTTCAAAAAAATCAAAAAAAATGAAAATTTTTCAAAATCTTTACTAACACTTGTGCAGCAAAAAAGTTACAAACGATTTTTTAAAAAAACAGTACGCAAACAAAGGACTTATGGCAAATCCCCTCATTTTTTGTAAAAACCCTTAAAAACTCAAAATTTCAACCCCCTTTTTATCCTGTCGTGAGCCTATCCGCCGTCTTGTCCACCATAGCAGCAGTTTACTGCTGCGGCGGCCTAAGTCCCGATTTCATCGGGACTAAACCAAAAGCCGAATTTGTCAAATCTTAAATTCTGAATCTCATCAACACCTTGCTTGATAATTATCAAGTATCGATTTTCAGCCCAAAAACTTGTAAAAACCTGTAAAAAGTCATTCTTTTTTTGAAAAAATCCTTAAAAATCCGAAATTTCGCCTGTCCCGAGTCCGCCGAGGGAACCCCATTTTTAGTGCCTTTTTTGAATTTTATCCGCATCCAGCAGACTCCCCAAATCTTAAATCTTCAATCTTCCATCCCAATGCTTCCCCTCACCTTGCTTGATAATTATCAAGTATCGATTTTCAGCCCAAAAACTTGTAAAAACCTGTAAAAAGTCGCTCATTTTTTGAAAAAATCCGAAAAAATCCTTAAAAACTCAAAATTTCAACCCCATTTTTAGTGCCTTTTGGCAAAGTTTTTTCTTCTACATTCTACCTCCTGCCTCCTTTTTCAACTATTCCCTATATCCTAAACCCTCTTTTTCCTTTGTGCCTTTGCCTGTCTCGCCATAGCACAAATGTGCGACGGCGGATGTCTTCGTGGCTAAAAAATCCGTAAAATCCGCGAAATCTGCGATTAAAAATCGTGCAATTGTTCGATTTTTCCTTAAAATATCGCTTGTTTCGCATTGAAAGGACATGTTATGGCGAAAGGACTTGTGGTTTATTTTTCCAAAAGCGGCAATACCAAAGAAATGGCCGAGATGATTGCCAAGTCTATGAATGACAGTGGTTTAGCAACAGAATGCAAGCCTGTCGAAAAGGCAAAGGTTGCGGATTTGCTTGCTGCTGATGCTATTGTTATGGGTTCGCCGACGTATTACGGCCAGATGGCTCCGCTGCTTATGCAGCTTTTTACTGATTCTGTAAGCCGCCACGGTGCCCTTGCTGGCAAGGTCGGCGGGGCATTTTCAAGCTCTGCAAATATCGGCGGCGGTAATGAAACCACGATTATGGGCATTTTGGAGGCTATGCTGATTCACGGCATGATTATCCAGGGTGATGCCCAAGGGGATCATTACGGGCCAGTTTCGATTGGCAGGCCGGATGAGCGGGTATCGGCCCAGTGCCAAAGACTCGGCCAAAAAATCGCTGAACTTACCGCCAAATTGTTCGATTAAAAAATCTCGATTTTTTGGCTAAAAAAGCCTATTTTTTTTGACAATGCCTGGCCGACAGGGTAGATTCTTTGTCGGATATTTTTTGTATGGAGGCAATTATGCAGGAATATGACGACCTTAAAAGATTCGTTGAAGAGGCTGAAAGCGACATCAAAAAGGCCGGCGGCGGCAATAAGGCTGCCGGCACAAGAATCCGAAAACAAATGCAGCAGATTAAGCAGGCCGCTCAGGCGGTCAGAAACAAGGTTCTTGAACTCAGAAGCACAGCAGAATAATCCGAGAGCCTGCTTAATTCGGTAATTTTGACACCGGCATCCCCATGGATGACTAAGGGGAGTTTGTGACTTAAAATCACAATGCCGGTACATTTTTCCAAAAGAGGATTCAGATGCCTCCAGCACAACTGTTCGACCTGTCAAAAATCGACCTGAATCAGATTGTCATCGATAAAAAAACAATCCGAGAAGCCAATCCGCAGCGATTTGAAATGGAGCAGCTCGACGGCATCATCTGGTACGACAAGGAAAAATTTCTCATTCTCGGCTACAAAGACGTAACTGAAAAGGAATTCTGGACAAAAGGCCATATACCCGGCAGACCTATTATGCCGGCCGTGATAATGATTGAAGCGGCTGCTCAGCTTTCGAGCGTATTTGTAAAAAAGGTTTATCAACTTGGCGGCTTCATCGGCTTTGCGAGCATCGACGAAGCGAAGTTCAGAAGACCTATTGAGCCGGGACACAGGCTCTACCTGCTCGGACATATAACAATATTCAAAAGAAGAATGTACACCTGCGTCGTGCAGGGCATCGTTGACGGGACAATGGTTTTTGATACGGTTGTCTCCGGCCTGAATGTCTGATGACTAATCACGCAGGACAAATCCTCGAAAACTGTCTTTTAATTGAAAACTCCGCCCGTTGCGACCCGGTCGCACCGCGGCAAGCAGAACTTGACAAAAAACTTACCGAACTTCCCACTCAGGCAGGTTTAATCCTTTTTGCAGACAGCCAGGATATACCTATACTGCTCCTGACGGCTGCCAATATCAGACGAACTGTAAAAAATAAACTCGCTGAGCAAGAGGAAAAAACAAAGCGGGCAGATTTAAAAGGCATTACTGCAAAAATTTATTACACAGTCTGTCCGTGCAGATTTCGTCTGGCACTTGCACACTACAGGGCAGTCAAAAAAATCTTTCCTCAAAATTACAAAGACCATGAAACCATCGTTTATCCGTGGTTTGTCAGGATTGATTTCAGTGAAAAGATTCCGTTTTTTTCAGTAACAAAAAGACCATCGCTCGGGGAGGAAAAAATTTTAGGGCCTTTTCCAAGTCAAAAATCAGCGGCGAACTTTTTAAACACGCTCGAAGATACCTTCCGTCTATGCAGAAAGAGCGAATTTGTAAACAATCCACAGCGTGCGGCAGGCTGTCCGTATCTGCAAATGGATGCCTGCTGCGGAGTCTGCGGCGGCAAAATAAACTGCGAAGATTATCGAGTTCTTATAGATAATGCGTTTTCGGCCGGTGCAAATACGGCAAAGACAATTGAAAAACTTCAAGCCGATATGCAGACTGCTTCAAAAGAATTGAGTTTTGAAAAGGCAGCAGAGCTTAAAAGAAAAATTGAGAAATTAACCGCCCTGAAAAAGCAAATTTACCCCCACACCAATTTCCCCAGCACCTGCACCTGTTCAAAATCGTCGGCAAAAATCAGTGTCCTCCGTCAGGAGTCCCAAGGACAACATTCCCAAACAAATCGACACTCTGGGAAAATTGGTGTGGGGGCGTGTAGATGGACAGGCGATTTAAGAAAACTAAAAATTTTGCATATAGACAAGTCTGCAAAAATCAGGCAGCAGGGTTCAAGAGCAAAAAAGCAGACCTTCGCGGTATTTGTGATGAATTTTTTTGAAATAATCGACCTTGGTGATTTTGTAATCGACGAGTTTGAAAAGGTTGCCGAGGTTATTGAAAATGCCTTAGCAAAGTTAAACAGCAGCCAGCAGGAAACCTGCGACACTACAGAAATACTTGAACAATTTGCGATTGTTTCATACTTTCTTTACCGTACAAATCCATCCGGCTTGTGGATAAATGCAAGTGAAGGCTTCGACAGGACAGTTTTCGCAAAAACAATTTCCGAAAAATTTAAACTTTAGTCCGGCCTTGTAGTCTTTTTTTTGTTTCCTCGCGGATGGTTTCGAATTGCTCTTTGGTTATGTCGAGATGCTTTGCATAAGTTAAAATAATCTTTTTCTCCATCTCGTGCAGCTTCTTGTCATAATAAGCAACCAATAACATATCCTCAAGATTTTTAATCCGGTCGGAGAGGCGGGCAGGAAACTTGATTTTGAAATCGCTTGTCATTGATAAATCAAGGGCTTTTCTGGTTTCAAGATAGCCTGCACCAATATCCTTTGCTATCTCCTGCAGCAGATAATCCTCTTCGACCTCAAACTGCTCATCGGCCCGGGCAAGATAATAAATATTTGCCAAATACTGTATTTGTTCGTTTTGAGTCATATCTTACTGTTCCACATAAATAAATATTTATTGGCGTTTAAAGTTCGGTTCGCCGGCGGTATTCATATTCGCATCTAAAGACAGCGGAGAAGCCAAAGTATTCGGTTCCGTGTAATCCGGTAACATCGCGTTTTTACGAAGAATATCCGAATCCTGATAGCCCTGAAGAACTTTTTGTATTACGCCGTTGCGGTCTATAAAGAACGTCGTTGGGATAGACCTTATATTATTATAAGGAGCAGGCAAATTCGATTCCGACGCGACAGGATAATTAATTGCGTTATCCTCTACAAATTCCTTCAAGGTCTGTGTAGACTCAGAAGAGATGCCAATGATTACAAGTTCGTCAGGATTGATTTCACTTCGAATTTTAACAAAGTGCGGGATTTCTTTTTTACACGGCGGACACCACGTTGCCCAGAAATCAAGAATGACCCTTTTGCCCCTGAGGCTGGAAAGACTGATTTCATTGCCGTCAATAGTATGAACAGTAAAATCGGGACTTGGCCGATTTATCCATTTGGCAAACTGTTTTTCGCCCATTTGCTGCGAATATTTACGAGCATAAAGATAAGTCCTGACAATGAAAAAGTATCCGAAAAACAGGCCGAGAATAAATCCAATCAGATTTAGCCATAATCCCCACAACACCAGAGGCCTGCCAAGAATTTTTTTGCTGTGGATACGGCTAATTGCGAGAATAAACCCTATAAGGCCAAAAAGCAGACCAATTACAAAAATTGACAAGGCAATGGAAATAAGGCCAAGTGTAAAGCAGGCAACAGAAACCGCAAGAGAGGAATTAAACTGGCGGATGGAAATATCGGCAAGTTTTTCTTCTGGATGCTGCGGCTGGTCGGGATACAACATATTGCTCTCCTTTCAAACGGATAATGCCGGCGGTATTATAGTTTATTCCCGCACCAGGGACAGTAGTGCCACATAGCCTTGATTTTTTCGCCGCATTTAAGACAAGAGCCGGCGTCAGTAACAGCATCAAACGGCGTATGCCAGGTGAATTCTGCCCTGCTGAACGAGCCGGATGCTTCGAGAGTCAAGGCGAGCTTGTCCCTCTTTGTCGTATCAACCAAAGCTTTGCCGTTGGGGTCGTTAAAGTCAAATATGAGCATGTGCATATTGACGGCGGAATCTTCATTGTCGGTCATCGCCGTCCTTATCGCTTCGAGCTTCTGGCTAAGCTCGACCGGCACCATAGCCAAAGGCTCCAGCCGAGCAGACGAGCTGCCTTTCAGGAAAGCCCTGTTCTGGATTTGGGACCACGAAGCATAGGTCTGGCGACCGCCGCGGTCAATCGAGCACTGCACCATAAAAATCAGATAAGATTTTAATGAGGAAATATCCGTTTGCGTTTTTACATCACCGCCTATTACACCAGCGTTAAACTCAAAGGGGAGCCAAATCGCAGACTGTGTCTGATTGTCCTTGACGTTTATAACGGTAATTTCCTTTATAAACTCGCCGAGGTCAACATTGTGTTTTGTCGTCCAGCCGACAGCGGTCAACAGGAAAAAAACCACAATAACAGAAAACAATATATAAAATAGCTTAAATCGCACTAAAACAGATTTCATAGCAGGCATCCTTTTTATAAAAACAGGTTCAGGATTTCTTCCATACCTCTTTTTCTTAATCTATTTCAGCCTTTTTTGCCAGAATAAATTTATGAAAAAAAATTAAACTTTTCCATATTGCTATACCGATATGTTTTTAGATAAGGGTAGAAAAGATGGCTCGAATGACCAGCCAGGTCATGTTTAGCTGAACCGTGCTTATCCGTCTCGGCGGCAGAGATACAAGGCTGATGGTAAGCAGGATAGAGCAGGCAAGATGCTAAAACGCTAAAAGGAAAGAGCCATAAAGCAAAAGGCGGAGCTTACAAAGCTCCGCCGTTTTTTTGTGTTTTGGGCGATTATCAGGAATTTAATTTTTCAAACGTAAAGGTGTGGGCGTCAGCGTCAATTTTTATGGTGTCGCCCTCGGCAAATTTGCCTTCAAGAAGTTCCTCGGCCAGTTTGTTTTCGAGTCTCTGCTGAATGGTTCTCTTGAGCGGCCTTGCGCCAAAAGCAGGGTCATAGCTTTCGTCCATCAATTGTTTTTTCGCATTATCGGTAAACTGGACATTTATATGTCTGTCGCGCAGGCGCTGTGCAAGACGAGAAATTTGTATCTCGACAATTTTCTCAAGGTCGTCTCTGCTTAACATATGAAATACAATGCTCTCATCAATTCTATTGAGAAACTCCGGCTTGAAATATGTTCTCAAAACCTCCCTGACATGCGCTTCGATTTCCCAGTCTGCACCTTTTTCCTCGGTAAGCTGCATAATCTGTTCGCTGGCCATATTGCTGGTCATTATTATAACGGTGTTTTTGAAATCGACCGTTCTGCCATGGCCGTCAGTCAGTCTGCCTTCATCGAAGACCTGCAAGAGGACATTGAATACATCGGGATGAGCCTTTTCAATCTCATCGAGCAGCACAACCGAATAGGGTTTCCTGCGGACAGCCTCGGTTAATCTGCCGCCTTCTTCATATCCGATGTAGCCGGGCGGCGAACCGATTAAACGAGCGACGCTGTGCTGCTCCATAAATTCACTCATATCAACCCGCACCATCGCGTTGGAGTCGTTAAATAAAAATTCTGCAAGAGCCTTTGAAAGCTCGGTTTTGCCGACGCCTGTCGGGCCGAGGAATAAAAACACGCCGATGGGTCTGTCGCTATCGCCAAGGCCTGCGCGGTTTCTGCGAACGGCATTGCACAGTGCGCCGACGGCTTCGTCCTGGCCGACAACCCGCTTGTGGATTTCGTCCTCCATATGCATCAACCTTTCTCGCTGGCCGCCGAGTAATTTTGAAACCGGTATGCCGGTCCACTTCGAGACAATCTGGGCGACATGCTCTTCGGTAACTTCGTTGCGAATCATTTTGCCTGTATCACTTTGGGCAAGCTGCTGCTCCTCCTGCTGGAGCTGTTTTTGCAGCTCGACGATTGTGCTGTATTTGAGCCTCGCGGCCGTTTCAAGGTCGCCTCTGCGCTGCGCTTCGTCAAACTCTGTCCGGGCACGGTCAATTTTTTCCTTAAGCCCTTTTATTGAATTGATGTCCGCCTTTTCACTTTCCCATTTTGAGGTAAGCTCTTTGTCTTTTGTCTGGAGCTCTTTAAGCTGTTTTTCAAGATTTTCAAGCCGTTTTTTACTGGCAGGGTCGGATTCTTTTTTCAGCGCCTCTCTTTCAATCTGAAGCTGCATAATTTTTCTGCGGATATCGTCAAGTTCAGCAGGCAACGAATCATTTTCAATCCGCAGTTTCGAGGCGGCTTCGTCAATCAAATCGATGGCTTTGTCCGGCAGCCATCTGTCGGATATATACCTGTTTGAAAGGGTCGCTGCTGCGACAAGCGCACCATCGGTAATTCTTACGCCGTGATGCGTGTCGTATCTGTCTTTGAGACCCCGCAGAATCGCGATAGTTTCCTCAACGGTAGGCGGGTCAACCATAATCGGCTGAAATCTTCTTTCAAACGCAGCATCTTTTTCGACATGTTTGCGGTATTCGTCTATTGTCGTTGCACCAATGCAGCGGAGTTCGCCGCGGGCAAGCGAAGGCTTAAGTAAATTGCCGGCATCGACAGCTCCTTCGGCCTTCCCTGCGCCGACCACGGTGTGCAGCTCATCGATAAATAGTACAATTCCGCCTTCGGATGCGATAATTTCCTTGAGGACGGCCTTGAACCTGTCCTCAAATTCGCCGCGGTATTTTGTGCCGGCAATAAGAGCACCCATATCGAGAGCAACAACTTTTTTGTTCTTCAGCCCTGTCGGCACATCGCCTGCCACAATTCGCTGGGCAAGACCCTCAACGATTGCTGTTTTACCTACGCCGGGTTCGCCGATAAGCACAGGATTGTTCTTAGTCCGCCTGTTGAGCACCTGCATACAACGTCTGATTTCCTCCTCTCTGCCGATAACGGGGTCGAGCTTTCCTGCGCGGGCAAGCTCAACAAGGTCTATACTATACCTTTCGAGAGCCTTGTACTTTCCCTCAGGATTTTCGTCGATAACCTTTTCCGAGCCGCGGATTTGCCCAAGCGCCGCTTCAATCTGTTCCGGCGTGATGGAGTTAACTGATAAAACTTCCTTCGCGTCGCTGCTCACCGAAGCAAGGGACAGGAAAAGATGCTCAACACTTAAATACTCATCGCCCATTTTTCCCGCGCGGTTCTGCGCATCGAGGACTATCTGATTAAAGACGGGGTCAGGCATAATCTGGCCACCAACATTTCCAGTGGCGAGCCGGTTGATTTCGCCTTCAGTCATTTCCTTTATACGTGCGATGCCGGCTCCGATTCTCTTTAGTATCATAACCACAATGCCGTCATCATCATGTAAAATGGCACTTAACAGATGCAGCGGCGAAAGAACCGTATTGGACTTCTGCATTGCTATCTGCTGAGCTGTGGCCAAGGCTTCCTGTGCCTTTAATGTAAATTTGTCAAACTGCATATTTTTCTCTTTCTGTATTCTATCTTTCTAATGAGCAAAGGACGTGCCGAAAATAGACAAAAAACCTAACTTTAGTATCGACAAGGGGTTGCAAAAAGGGCTGGCAATATTTTTATGCCGGTTTGGCAGTTTTTAAAAAATCACAGCCAAGAACAGCAGAAGTGCCCCGGAAACCATCCCTATAAAGGTTATCTGCGAAAGCCTGCTGTAGCGGGCAAAGCCGGGGCAGGTATCCTCAAATTCCCAGTAAATATCGTCAAAATCGCCAGTCTGTCCGGGACGAAGTTTCAGTTTTACATAGATATGCGCAGCAAACGAGACAATGAAAAATAAACTGCCAATAAATAACAAAAGCGTTTTCATCGTTTCGATGTTATCACGCTATGCGACCGGCAGCAATAATTTTCCCGCAAAGGCGAATTATTTTTTACGCGCTATGACAAGAAGAGTCTGAGGACAGTTCGGCAGATGTACTCTGCCAAGCTCATAGATAAGTGCATATATAAAAGTATTATAAATTTTTTGAGCCAATCGAGGTTTGCTGCCGTAACTGTTGTCGGCGATTCGTCTGTCGGAAGATATATCCGTTTGTCGGCGTTTTGGCCGCAGAAAAGAAAAAATATTCTCAATACGATTTTTACACCACAGGGCAGCCAGAACAAACAGAATATTCCGGCTGTGAATCTCAATCAGCTCAAACCCGGCGGCATCGAGAAGTTTACCTATGCTCTTTCTGCCGAAGAAGAACAAATGCTCCGGATACTGAAAACAGTCGATGAATCCCAAATATCCGCTGCTTACGTCAGCAAGGTTGCCTGTCTCAAATACGAGCAGGCCGTTATCGGCAAGAAGATTATTTATTTGACGGAAATCTTCTATGGGGTCGTAAAAATGGCTTAACACATCACAGTGATAAACAATATCAAATCGCATATTTGCAAAATCATTCAGAGACGATTTGCAGGTGATTTTGTGTTGTCCATTTATGAATTGAGCCAGAACCGGGGACGACTCAACTGCATACGGCGTAAAACCTGCTTTTTGGGCCTGGCTGGCGAAACAGCCGGCACCTGCACCAATTTCAAGAAGCCTGCCTTGTCCGACATACTTTTTTATTATCAGCAGATTGTGTCTTGCGCGTAATGTGCTGTAATATGCGGCGGCGAGCTGCCTTTCAGCAGAAAAATGGGCTTCGTCCTGACTATAGAGCTGTTGTATTACCTGCGGAGAAGGACGAGGTGACACATAAATCAGGCCGCAATCAGGACACCTGCGGCCGGTAAAGCCATTTTCCTCAATGACAATGTCCTGCGAATCACTATGACAAAAGATACATCCTGCATCAGACATAAAAATTAGTTTCTATTTAACTTGCAAAGTTCTCTGTTCAAGAATCGCAAAGATAACTTTGGCTATATCGGTATTGTCTATGTACGAGCCGTAAACAGGGTCTTTGCTTTTTGCTTTTTTTGTAAAAAGTTTTGAACCCGGGCCTTTTGCAAAGAAAAAGACAATCGAATTTGTATGGTTTGTGCTGCTGAGCTGCATCTGCGGCAGTTTTCCTTTGCCGTTGTTTATGACGGGCCTTATTTTCCTTTTATCTTTTTGCAGTCCGGTCAGGCAGCCACATTCGTGGTCTGCTGTTATAATCAGAAGACTTTTTTGCCAACTGCTTTTTGTCTCTATCCAATCAATAACGGCACCGGCAGCACCGCTGAAATCCGTCATCTCTTCAATCATTCTTGCGCCGTTATTATCGTGCGAGGCCCAGTCAGCAGCACCGGCTTCAATCATCACAAAAAATCCATCAGGGTCATCATCGAGAACATTAAGAGCTGCCTTTGTCATTTCAGGCAGACTGGGCACATTCTGATTGAAAGGAACATCGAAAGGCACAACAGAATTGCCGCTGCGTTTTTCCTGCAGGGTAGCAGCGGTCTGAGCGATGCCCAAAACCCTTTTGGGTGTTCGGCCGCGGGCAAGATTCAAAAATTCCTTTTTGTCCTGAACCAAAGTCCATTTATCGGCTGTTCCATCGCCGTCTGCATCGGCACCGACGGAGCCTTCGAGAAGCGAGTTCCAGATTTCCTTTGAGCCGACATATTTAAAATTGCCCGGCCTATCAAGTTTTTTGCCGTCATCGTCAAACAGTGGATTTCCGCAGCCGAAGAGGACTTCGAGGGCACTTGTGTTAATCATTTCATCGGCAATTTCCTGATAGCTGCTGCGGGATTGTTTGTGAGCGACAAAGCCGGCCGGCGTGGCGTGGCTTATCGGCACTGTTGTAACTACTCCCGTAGACAAGCCGAGCTTTTCACATCTTTCGATGATATGTTCAAGCCTGCTGCCGTTGGCATCGACACCTATTGCACCGTTGGAGGTTTTGAAGCCTGTTGACATTGCCGTTGCCGCTGCCGCACTGTCGGTATAACCTGTCTTTACATAATTAAAATCCTGTGCCACTTTTTTTGGTTCGTAAGAGCCACCAGCAGAGTATGTAGTTACTGCGAGTTTTACGGGAAATTTTTCGAAGGACTGCGAACCTTTTTTGCCAGACATATAATAGTCTATTGCGTCGATATGATTAAATCCGCCGCCGTCAACAATTATAAGAATAATGTTTTGGGGATAATCCGCTGAAGATGCAAAAACAAAAGACTGTATTAAAAAGAACGCCAGAACAAGATATTTTGCCGTTTTCATTTTTTCCTTTTCTTTGGCCTATCTTTGTTTTTTGCCTCCTTTTGGCGGTCTGGTCTGTCCTTATGTTTTTCAAGCGGGATAACATTCAACTGCCTTGCCGCTATATTAACCGACACAATCCTGACGGTCAAAGGCATGCCGATATGAAAGATTTTTCCGCTGCGTGCGCCGTAAACGCATTGTGCGCGGTGGTCGTAAACAAATTTATCTTTTCCGAGCAGCTCAAGCGGAATAAGGCCTTCAATGCCAAACTTTGTGCATTGAACAAAGATGCCGAAATTTGCAAGGCCGGATACGACTGTCTCAAGGGTTTCGCCGAGACGCTTTTGAAAAAGCTGCAAGATTAAAACGGTTTTCAAATCTTCCTCTGCGTCATCAGCTCGTTCTTCAGTAAAGGCTAAATGTTTGCCGATTTCGGTGAGCTCTTCCTGCGACGGCATATTGCCGCCGCCTTTTTTCTTAAGATATATTTCGAGAAGTCTGTGGATGAGCAAATCGGCGTATCTTCTAATAGGGCTTGTAAAATGGCAGTAATGCTTTGAGGCAAGGGCGTAATGGCCGATAGGCAGCGGCGAATATTCGGCACGGGCAAGAGAACGAAGAATATAAATATTTACCGCAAAAGCGGCGGGAGAGCCCTTTACAAAGGTGAGGATATTCTGCAAATCGAACCTGTCGGGATTTTTCGGCACTGGAAAACCAAACATTTTCAGCGTTTCCGAAAGGCCCTTTAGGCTCAACGAGTCCGGGTCAGGATGAATCCTGCGCATAAAAGGAATATCACATTTGTTAAGAAGCTCTGCGACCGCTTCGTTAGCCTCGACCATAAACATTTCAATTATTGTATGAGGATAGCTGGTATCGGCAGGATGGGCGTCGATAACGCGGCCGGCTTTATCAAAGACAAGCTCTGTTTCGGGCACATCGAGATGCAGCATGCCATCACCGTTGCGTCTTGATTCTATTATTTTTGCAAGTTTTTCCATGTCGCGCAGGAGCAAGACAACTTCAGACGGTCTTTGTGTCTTTTGGCCTTTAAGGATTCTGTCGGCCTCGGTATATGTGAGCCTTGCTGTTGAGCGGATGACAGAGTTTGCAAAACTCTTTTTAAGAATATTTCCCAAAGAGTCATAAGTTATAAAGACCGATTTTGTAAGTCTCGGCTGATTCGGCTGGAGGCTGCAAACACCGTTGCTCAAGACCTCAGGCAGCATAGGCAGGACAAAACCCGGCAGATAGACACTGTTGCCCCTGTTTTTCGCCTCGAGGTCGAGAGGCAAATCGGACTCAACAAAGCTGCTGACATCGGCAATATGGACGCCGAGCACAAATTTCCCATCAGAATTTTTTTCAACGCTTACAGCATCATCGAAATCCTTCGCATCTTCGGGGTCAATGGTTATGATGATTTTTTTTGTCAAATCGAGTCTATCGGAGAAATCGGCCTGCTCGAAATTTCTTGCGGCCTGCGCCGCTGTGTCGAGACAATCTTTGCTGAACTGATATAGCAGGCCGAACCGCCGGATACTCGCGTTAATTTCAGTTTTATATGTTCCGCTTTTTCCAAGCAGTTCGACGATAACGCCGCGGGCGCAATTATATTGAGTAGGATAGCTTATTATCTCGACAACCGCCTTATCGCCCGGCTGAGCGTTTTTTGCACCGACATCGTCAATTTCCACAGGTTCGGTGAATTTACCGTCCGGCAGAAGGTAATAAAAATCTCCTTTTTTTGTTACCGTGCCGACGAAACAGCTATTTGCTCGCTGATTTATTTCGACAATTTTCCCGCTGTATCGAATCTGGTCTCCGCGACGGTCTTTCTTTACAACCTTTGCAGTAACCGTATCTCCCGTCATGGCGTCTGCGGTAAATCCTGCAGGAATGAACAAATCGCTGTGCGAACTCGGCTCAATCGGCGTTACAAATCCAAAACCTTTTGTCGTGGCCCGGAAAGTGCCGAAAATTCTGCCTGAAACAGGCGGCAGCGAGACGAGCTTTTTTGAGCCGATGATAACAAGTCCTTCGGCTCGAAGCTGTTCGAAGGCCTTTTTAAAGGTTTCCAATTCGTCCGGTTTTACGCCGAGCGATTTTGCCAGTTCGGCGGGCTTTACCGGTCTGTAGTCTCTGTGGCCGAGATGTCTGATAATTTTCTTTTTGAGGACTTCCACCATAAAGGTCTTTTCATCTGATTAGTAAAAAACAGCACCGGCCGATTATTTCAAGCGGCAAGGTGCTGCTATACACTAATTTCATTCGACAACAGGTTTTTATCCTCTTATCTTGTTCAGTTTCCGGGCCAAGCGTGATTTGAGTCTTGCAGCCTTGTTTTTATGAATTGTTTTCGCCGAGGCTATGCTGTCGAGCTTTTTGACGATGAGTCTGTACTGCTCAGATGCCGCCTTTTTGTCGCCGCTGCTTATTACAGCCTCGAGGCCCTTTATTCCGGTTTTAACCGCGCTTTTGCGCGCGCGGTTAATGACTCTGCGTTTTGCGTTCTGTCTTACTCTTTTTTTGGCCGATAATGAATGTGCCACAATAGTCTCCAAAAAAATATTATAATTTTAATCTTTTAACTCTTTACATTCTTTGCTTCATACCACACAAACAGGTGATAAAGCGGGTTTACAAACTTGTACTCCCCTCGTATTTCCGCATCTTCCATAATACCAAGTTTTTTTACTTTATTTAGGAAATTATCCAGGTTTTTCTGCTCCTTTTCCGGAGCGTTATCTTTTAAAAGTTCCTGCCTTTTGAATGTTACCCCTATGGGTAATTTTTCCCCCATTCGCATTAGGATAGAAGAATACACTTTATTCCTGAATACGTTTGATACCTGAGGGCCAATATACTTTCGACCGACAATTTTTGCGGCTTCTATTATTCCACGCCTTGCATCTATTCCATCTATCCGCTCATCTGTATCCTGCCAAAAAACTGCATCACCAACTTCGTGCATCAACATTGGAAGACCCGCCGAGAAATCCACCATTAGCGTAAGGGCGTCAGAGTCAACCTTCATACCTGCTTTCGAGAAATATTCGCTGAAAAAGTTTTTCGATTCGTCTTCAGACATAGGCGGAAGATCAACAATATCAAAAATTCGTGCCACAGAAGGTTGACTCTCAACCATCGCCTGCCTTCTTTCCTCAAGCCCCACCAGTATGAGCAATATCGCCATTCTTTCCTGTGATGTGGCTAATTCATCGACGAAACTCTTCAAAAACTCTGCAAATTCCGGCACCGAGGCAATTCCATTGAGGTCGTCAAGAATCAACACCAAGCCTTTCTTTCCAGCCTTTCCCACCTTGTCTTGAATGCTTCTCAACAGAGGCAGAAAGTTATCGACCAGATTTTGAAGCTGCTGTTCATTGTCGGTAAATTCAATCCCAATGCCAAACAGTTCAACGCCTTTAATAAAACTTCCAAAAATGCTTTTGAGACTTTCAAAAATAGTCTTGTCATTACATTGTTGCAGAAGTCTTTGAAAAACCACTCGCATTATTTGTGGTAAAGTTCTAACGCCGCCAAGAAGACAATGGGTACCGACCATATTATATTCTTTTTCGGCAAGAATTCGCACAAGACTTGCCAGAGAGCTTTTTCCTATACCTCGTTCGCCGGTAATAAAAATATTTTCGTTTCGACCCGTAGTTGTTTGCATCATCGCCCGTTTCAGCCTTTCAATTTCTTTAAGACGCGCAATAAAATACTCAACAGGAACAGGCCTGCCCGGCGTAAAGGGACTTTCTTTTTGTTGAATTCCTGCCATAATCAATCTTTAAATTTATTGCTGGTCGGTTTTTCTTAATCTGTCGACTCTTGCCCTGACGTCCTTGTAAGAGAAATCAAGCTGGGCAAGTCTGCGGTAAAGTTCCAGGGCATGGTCGATATTGCCCTGCTGCTCATAGGCTCTTGCGAGATTGTACCTTAAATCCTTTGCGATGTCATCGTCTTTTATTTCATACCCGTCGATTGCCTGCTTAAGAGTATCAATTGCGTCGTTGAACCAGCCCTTCATAAAGAAGCACAGACCGATTTTGTTCATTGCCGATATTTTGTGTTTCGGCTCTTTTTTGGCTTCCTGCAGATACGGTATGGCCTGGTCGTACTTCTGATTTCTCATAAGTCTGACGCCGTATTCATATTTGAGCCGAAGGTCCGTCGGATAATTTTCCATACAGAGCCGGTAATGCTCCAGTTCGGCGGCCAGAAGCTGCTTTGTCGCGTCGGTAAAGGCAGCTCTTGCGATTTGGTCAGAAGGATTTTTCTCAAGGCCTGCTTTCGCTTTTCTGATATGCCTGCGGAGCATTTTCAGCATTATTTCTCCTGAGCGGCGTTTAAATGTAAAATCCTTAAATCGCTGAAAAGCATCATCGAGCAGCTTCATCGCCTCATTGTCCGCATCATCGGTCTGTAACTCGTTCAGGGCGTCAGCAAGCTTAAATATATTCTGAGGCGAGTTGTCCGACTGGAGCAGCTGACGCGATTCTTCCACCGCCTGCTGACAAAAATCAACGCTTTTTACAACCGCCTGCTGCGACTGGAATTTTTCCTGGGATTCTCTATCCTTGATGGATTTTCTGAAGTCTCCATCCTGGTCGTATTTGCCCTTCTGCATAGTAAGGTTTGCAGATAAGTTTTTGAATTCATCGGCCAGAGCCCCATCGTCAGGCTTTAGTTTGCATGCATAGCCGCAGGCACTGAGGGCCTTGGCATATTCTTCAATTGCCGAATAGGAATCCTTCAAAAGCAGAAACGTCTGAAGGCTGGGCTTGTCGAGCGCCTTGTTTACCTCGAACATCAAGTCAGCAATCCACAATGTGGTTTTCTTGAACCCGCCGGCAACAGCGGCCTTGAGCATCTGTTCGGCATAAGTCAGGTTATCCGGGTCCTTTGCGAGCAGAAACTCGGCGTTGAGCATATTTTCGAGCGGGTCTTTGCCGCGCGAGCGTTTCATCATTTTTTGAATGACGGATGGTTTTTTCCCGCCTTTAGCCTGCCTTATCAAGGCGTTATGGCGGAGAGGTTTATGCCCTTCCAAGGCATCTGGCGCACGCCGCAACCCTTCAATATACATATCGATTGCATAGTCGAAGTTATCCGTGGCGGCAACCTCTTCAGCCCTTCTGAAAAAAGGAATCGCCTTGGTCAAATCGCCATTATTGTTTACAGCCGCGTCCGCCATAAAAGGCAAAACGCCTCCAGTAACACTTTATCTTTAATTTTTTATGGTAAAATAACTTATATCTTTTGTCAATAATAAAGGAAAGTCGGCAGTTTCGGCCGACAAATTTCTCTAATGTCCCTCCTTACAGACCCGGCAGACCTATATCCTGATTGCAGTTACAATCCTGTCGTTGTTATTAAAATCCTTTTCGACTTTTACCGATTCGAAAGCGTTTGTATCTTCAAGCAGTTTTTTAACTGCCGGGCTCTGGAGAAAGCCGATTTCGAGCAGAAGCGCCCCATCTTTTTTCAGGTGGCTGCCGACATCGGCAGCTATTCTTCGATAAATGTCAAGGCCGTCGGGGCCGCCGTCAAGTGCGAGCTTCGGCTCGTAATTTTTTACCTTCGCATCGAGTTTTTCATATTCAGAGCGGCTGACATAAGGCGGATTACAGACGATTAAGTCAAATTCTCTCACATCGAGCTGACTGATTACAGGCTCGAACAAATCACCCTGCAAAAGTTCGATTCTTTCTTCGAGCTGGTATTTTGCAACGTTTTGGGCGGCAATACGAAGAGCCTTATCGCAGATATCTGTGGCTATGATTTTTGTGTTTGAGAAATTTTTAGCTATGACCACGGCGATACAGCCACAGCCGGTGCACAAATCGCAGACATACTGCGCCCCTGCCCGGCTGCGCAGGAATTCTATCGCCCTTTCGACAAGCATCTCTGTTTCTGGTCTTGGTATCAGGCAGGCAGGAGAAACTTCGAGCGAGAGCGAATAAAACTCACACCTGCCCGTCAGATACTGGACAGGTTCATTCTGTGTGCAGCGATTTACCAGACTATGAAGCTTGTCGAGCTGTGGTTTTTTAACAGGCTGGTCGAAGTGCATGTAAATTTCGATTCTTTCTATTCCCAGCACAAAAGACAGGATTAATTCAGCAGTTAATCGCGGTGAGTCAATCCCCTTTTTGGTGAAATGGTGTATCATCCAGTCGAGCAGTTTTTTTATTGTCCAGACTTCTGCCAATTTAATCCCCGGAAATTTTTGCAGAGGTTAGAAGCTCCCGCTCAAGCTCGAAAATAAGCGAATCGACATAGTCGGTATCGATAGTTTTCTTACAGCGGGCGGGTATATTTCTTCTGTGGCCTTCTTCGAGCCTTTCGGCAAGCAAAACAACTCTATCGTGCATAATGCGCTTATCGGCATAATATACTATCTTTTCTTCGATGGTCTGCGGTTTGAGTTTTTCATCGAGCAGCGATTTATATGCGTGTTTTTTTATAGCAAGTGCAAGTTCGGGCCAGTCTTCTTTTAAAAATTCATAGGCTGCATCCTCGTGACGGAGTCCATTATACTGCCGACTCAGCTGCTGCCATTCTTTTACATCTTTTTCGCTTACCGGCTCATCAAATATTTCATCGAGCGGCTCGTGAAAATCGCATACCCTCATAATATCATGCAGCAGGCAGGCCCTATGGACAAAATCAGTATCGACCTTAATGCCGTTTTGTGCAATTTTCTTTGCAAGTTCAACGGCAAAATCGGCAGTTACTTCACAGTGCCTGACAATGTGTTTCGGTACATGGCACTGTTTCAAAAGTGCATAGCATTGCCGGACAGTCGGAATTTTATAGTCTTGCATTTATCAGCTCAGCAACCTTTTTGCCTGATTTGAGCATGCCGCCGAAAATCGGGCCCATTCTCGGCAGATTGTAAGCAGAACAGACGCCCATTCCCGCAATATAAAGGCCGTTAAAAATTTCGCCGGTCTTTTCGACGACACCGGCCTCGGAGGCCTCGACGTCCATATATCCTTCGCCGATTTTCTTAATATGAAAATCTTCTTTTCTGTTTTTAAGCAGTGCAACCAGTTCCGCAGGATGGCCGGTGGCGTCAACAACAAATTTCGCACTTATGCAGAATGGGTCAACGTGGAGTTTTGCAAGTCTTATCGCTGTGCCGTTAACGACAACACCACAGACGGTATTTTTCTTAACAACGATATCTTCAACCTCCATCAGATTGAATATAACCGCTCCTGCTGCGATTGCCTTGCTGCAAAGAGTCGTGGCAAATTCGATTGAATCGACGATACAAAGGCCGTTTTTCTTTTTTGACGGTATTCCTATTTCGTCGAGGATTTGGCTGTCTTCAAGGACAACTTCGTTAAAGCCTGCAGCCCCGCCCCAGATGCCTCCGCCGACAGCGAGCTTCTTCTCAATGACGGTTGTCTTTACGCCATTTTTGGCAAGGTAATAAGCCGCAGTAAGACCGGCCGGGCCGGAGCCTGCAATGACGACATCATTTTCGAGCCTGTCGAGCAGCTTTTCGCTGAACTGCTCTATAATCGCCCTGCTAATCTGAATTTCCATCTCTTTCATATTCGCTTCCTTTCATTATATATAGTTAATAAAAAAACGCACCGCCGAAAGGAAGCGCGTCTTGCTTTTTTGTGCCTCCCTTCGCAGGTATTACCGCTGTTCAGGTTCAAAGGGTCGCCGATCTCCCTGTTTGACTATTTCCATGTTAACTTCTTTTTACTGTGAAAGCCGAAGGGCTGTTTGGGTTTTTGCTCCGGCGAAGGCATAAGCAGCCGGATTGCATCAACCAAAGCGATAATATGCTTGTCGTGAGTTTTTAATTTTTCCTCAAGCTCTCTTAGTTTTTTTGCCAATTCTTTATAAGGAGCCAGTAATCGGCGGAGTTTTACAAAAGCCCTTACAACAAAAATACTTACCTGAACAGCTTGCTGAGAATTCAAGACACTGGCAGCCATAATAGCACCGTGTTCGGTAAAAGCATAAGGCAGTTTTCGACGTCCGCCCCATCTGGAACTTGATGTCGCAAATTGCGACATCAAGTGGTCCGTCTCGTCTTTGGTAAGCTGAAACATAAAATCATCCGGAAACCGTTCGCTATTGCGTTTTACCTGCTCATTTAAACGACTTGTAGTTACGCCATACAGAGCTGCCAGATCGGAGTCGAGAATTGCCTTTTGCCCTCTTATCAGCAGGATTTTATTTTCTACACGCTCTATTGGAATAATTGCACTTTGCTCCTTGGGCATAAGCAACCTTTCTCCAAACAGGTGATATTTAAACTTTACAACGAAGCAAGTGCAGAAATGATACTCCGCCTAATAAATACCGTCAATAATGAAAAACAGATACTATAATGTCAGTCTTGTAATTGACGGCATTTGGCACTATAATATGCCGTTTTATTTCTGTTTTTCAGGAAAAGACTTATGGCGAAAATAACCAAACTGGACGATATTGTGTCGCTGTGCAAAAGAAGAGGTTTCATATTCCAATCCAGCGAAATCTACGGCGGGCTTGCAAGCTGCTATGATTATGGGCCTTTGGGTGTCGAACTTAAGCGAAATGTCCGAAACGAATGGTGGAAAAGCACCGTGCAGATGAGAGACGATATTGTGGGACTCGATTGCAGTATATTCATGCATCCCCTGGTCTGGAAGGCGTCGGGGCATGCTGACAAATTTGCTGATTTGATTGTCGAATGCAAAAAATGTAACGTAAGGAGCCGGGTTGACCATCTGGCCCAGCACGCCCAGGAGCATACCGCTCATGTTTCAATCGAGACCGCACAAAAGGACGCTCAAAATCTTTCCAACAAGGTCTGCCCGGCTTGCGGCACGGTTGGAAAATTTACCGAGCCGATGCCTTTCAGGCTGATGTTTGAGACACAAATGGGAGCAAATGTTGACGACTCAATGACGATATTTTTAAGACCTGAGACCGCTCAGGGAATCTTTGTAAACTTCCGGAACGTGCTTGATACAACAAGGGTGAAGGTGCCTTTCGGCATAGCACAAATCGGCAAAAGTTTTCGCAACGAAGTAACGACAAAGGCATTTATCTTTCGGACAAGAGAATTCGAACAGGCCGAGATAGAATTTTTCTGTGCTCCGGGCACAGATGAACAGTGGTACGAACACTGGAAAGAAGTTCGCTTCAAATGGTATCTGGATTTGGGCATAAAGAAGGAAAACCTGCGGCTTCGTCAGCACGAAAAGGATGAGCTTGCTCATTATGCAAAGGCCTGTGTTGATGTCGAATACAAATTTCCATTCGGCTCCGGCGACTGGCAGGAGCTCGAAGGAATTGCCAACAGAACTGACTTTGACCTGCGTCAGCATCAAAAAGGCATGAGAACTCTGAATGCCTGGTACGAAAAGAAAGGAGACTTGTCGAAAATCGAACTTAACAGCGAGGCAGAGGATTATGAAAAAGGCCCATTAAGCTTTTTCGACGAACAGACCGGCAAACGGTTTATCCCTTACGTGATTGAGCCGAGCGCCGGTATCGACAGAAGCTGTCTTGCGTTTTTAGCTGATGCTTATGATGAGGACGAGGTCAACGGCGAAAAGAGAAATCTGCTTCGCTTCCATCCGGCCATCGCACCGATAAAGGCCGCTATCTTTCCGCTTGTAAAAAAAGACGGAATGCCTGAAATCGCGGTGAAAATTTACGACAATTTAAAAAAGTATTTCACCTGTTTCTACGACGAAAAAGGAGCTATCGGCAGAAGATACCGCAGGCAGGATGAAGCAGGCACGCCGTTCTGCATTACCGTTGACGGCCAGACAAAAGAAGACGACACTGTAACCGTAAGAGAACGCGACAGTATGAAGCAGGAAAGAGTGAACATCTCGCAGGTAAAACAATATCTGCGTGAGAAACTTGATTTGTAAGAAAATCAATGGGCAAAATAAAAAAAATATTTGGAGTTACCAGCAAAATCATAAGATGGATTTGGCGGGTAATACTCTCGCTCCTTCTTATCCTCTGTATAGTCTTTCAGGCGCCTTTGAAACTCTTAACACTTGTGGCAATTTTTCTTTTGGCATGCACGGTCTTACCTTTACGCTATCGCAAATGGTTCTGGGCCGGGGTGGGAGTTGTTGTTCTTGCGTTGGTTTTGTGGGTATTTATCCCTGAAAAAGACGGTGACTGGAAACCTTTTACCTTCGACGAGGAGTTAGCGACTCTGGAGGCCAAACGCGAAATACCAGATGGGGAAAATGCCGCTGTTATATATAACCAGCTATTAGCGGATTATAACGAAAACACCTTTGGGCCTAATTGCCTTAACGATGATTTTATAGATAGTGAAACATTAGGAACTTACTGGCATAGCAAGGACTATCCCGAAGTCGCCAAGTGGATAAATAGGCATAAGGAAACGATAAATAAACTGATACAAGTATCAAAATTTGAGAAATGCAAATTTAAGATAACATCAAAATCTCCGTTTTTTCTCGATATGGAAAGGCCAGGCGCTTTTAGGCGATGGGCACAGTTGCTCTCAAGAGCCAGTAACAACGATATTGCCGAAGGAAGAATTAGGCAAGGTCTGGATAAAATTTATTGCATGCTTCAAATGGGAAAGCATCTGTGTCAGCAGCCATCATTAGTTGAAATATTAGTTGGAATTGCGATTAAAAACATTGCGATTGAATGTTTCAATAATTTTGCAATCACCGGTAATATAAATAAAAAACAACTGGATATGATTGAGGAGTCAATTGATACAATTAAATATGACTGGCAATCGGATTTACCAAGAGTTATTGATTATGAAAAGCTGCTTTTCAAAAATACGCTTGGCCTTTTCTATGAAGTAAATGCAAAGGGACAATATAGATTCTTACGCCATCCTGAAAATGCTATAAAGCTTTTTTCCCCAGAAGTTAATATTCTTCCGAAAAATTATCTACAATTAAAACTTGTCAAAGCAGGTAGTATAATAAACTGGTTTTTTTATCCGGCAACCCCTCAGGAGCTTTCAAAGGCAATCGATATTGCTTATCAGAAATATTACGAAATGGCAAACTTGAATTTTGACTGGAGCAGGAAACCGAAACCGACAGAATTTCCCCTGCCATTGTTCGAATTAAACTATAAATTGAACTATAAATACCTGATCAAAATGTTAGCCCTTATGGAAGAATCAACCTATTACAAAATACATGATTTATATTTACGCCAGGAATCTGGGAAAAATGGCTCATTGCTTTTAATAGCCTTGAGGCGTTATAAAGATAAAACCGGAGTTTGGCCTGAGAATTTAGATGAGACTAAAGGTTTAACAAATGAAGAAAACTTCATAGACCCAGTTAACGGCCAATCCTTTGTATATAAACTTACTGATGGCGGTTTCACTCTTTACAGCAAAGGAAAAAATGGAATAGACGACAATGGAGAACGTTTTTCTGAGTATTGCACTGAAACCAATCAGACTAAAAAGACAGCGGATGATATTAAAATATGGTCTTTGAAACAGTGCCAAAAAGAATCGCCGAAAGAAACATACAAAGAACCTAATGCCGTTTCTATTAAATAAATGTCACTTTTGCTGAGTCTTTTTATTGCGATATCTGACATATTTATTCAAGGCTGTTTTGAGTTCGTTATGATTCTTATAATTGGAACCTCGAATTACAAATTCTTT
>Ga0315291_10002153_pt1 | contig 25926 bp, 20 predicted proteins | sample YL17G12_20_MG_FD_203070 | JGI IMG/M metagenome (GOLD analysis project Ga0315291, IMG submission 203070) | Sediment microbial communities from Yellowstone Lake, YNP, Wyoming, USA - YL17G12_20 | ecosystem: Environmental > Aquatic > Freshwater > Lake > Sediment | place: USA: Wyoming | collected...
CGGACCGCGAAAAGAAGCTCCCGTCGGCGACTGGAGTCGCCTCCTACAACTCGGTGGTCTGCTTTTTTCCGCGTTGACCCTTACCTGACGATCTTGCCTGAGAGAGTGACGATGCTCTGGGGCGTCATCTGGAAAGCAGCCTTGTCGTCTTTGACCGCCACTTCGCCCAATGCCTTGAGATTCTCGGCTGCCGAAGTCCGATAAGTGCTGAGCCATGAGAGGCCCTTGAGGTTCTGGAAGGCCAGATTCAGGGCTTGCTCCCGGTCGGTAGGGTTGATGGCCACGATGGCCAGCTCGCCACGGTTCTCGTGCAAGAAGGCGCCCACCTGGACGGTGCCGAAACCGGGCTGGGCGTCGATCCGCCTGGCGCCGGGCCGGATGAACTTGGTGTAATGCATCGCCGTGTAGGTCTTGGGCGTGTACGTGCTCATCACCATCAGGGCGTGGATGGACTTGTTGCGCTCCGTTCTGGCGCAGAAAAATCAAGCGGTCCGATCGGCAATCGACCGGACCGCTTGCTCTCGTGCAAAGGAGGTTGCTCAAACCCGGATCGGGATGGGCTTGAGCCGCCGGAGCACCTACTTGGCCGCGGGCGCAGGGTTGGCGGGCTCGGCAGTGGCGGCGGGCTCGGGGCTGGCGGCCTCGGAGCCGGCGGCCTCGCAGCAACCGGGCTCACCGCATTCAGACTCGCAGCACCCACGTCCACAGCAAGCGGCCAACCGGGCCCTCAGCCGGGCCAGCAGGCCGATCCGCGGGCAGCACGTCGCCGGCTCGCAGGTCGCCGGTTCACAGGTCGCCGGCTCGCAAGTCTTCGGCTCGCAGGTGGCCGGGGCACAGGTCTTGGGCTCGCAGGTGTTGACCGGGCAGCAGGTCTTCGGGCGGCAAGTCCTCGGACGGCAGGCGAACAGGCGGCACTTCGGACGGCAAGTCTTCGGCTCGCAGGTCGCCGGCTCGCAGGTCGCCGGCTCGCAAGTCTTCGGCTCGCAGGTGTCGACCGGGCAGCAGGTCTTGGGGCGGCAGGTCCTCGGACGGCAGGCAAACAGGCGGCACTTCGGACGACAAGTCTTCGGGGCGCAGGTCGCCGGCTCGCAGGTCGCCGGTTCGCAAGTGGCGGGCTCGCAAGTTGCCGGCTCACAGGTGGCCGGCTCACAGGTGGCCGGCGCACAGGTGGCCGGCCGGCAGCCAAACATGCCAAGCAAGCCAGCCTGAGCGTCGGAGGTGCCCAGTGCCAGCGCGAAGGCGACTGCGGCCATCGCCGGCAACAGGAAGCGACGTTTCATGGGAGGTACTCCTTGTTAGGAAAAAGCTACTGGGAAACTCACGCAAACTAGCGCGGTTAGGGGTTCTGGATCCAATCCAAGTGTTGCTATCGACGCGGAGTCACACTTTTCTTAACCAGACGCCCTATCTCTGCCAGAACTCGCAGATTCCAGGGCCGCCTGTAGGGCAGAATCGTCCTATGCCAAATATGCCGGCCGTTCGGCCGAGAAGGCGATTCACGCAAGACGCCGCCCAGCCACAAGGAACCGCCTCCCAGCGCCTAAGACTAGCTGTTCGTTTCGTGAGTTGACAAACAGTTATGGTTGGGACCCTGGACGACATCCAGTTCTATCAACAGGGACGGCTGGTCATCTGCTCGGACGAAAAGACGGGCATGCAAATCCTCCTGGTGTCCTGCGGCTGTTGCATAACGTGGTTTGACCACAAGTTATGTGGCAGTTGCCAGTCCGTGACCACTACAGGTTGTACTATGCAACAGCCGCAGGACACGGGGCAGATCCCGTTCCTCAGCCTAGCGAACCCTGTCGTGCACCCACGAGGAGAGTTCCCCGGGCCCACACTCGACAGCTCCCAATCGACGTGCTTGACAGCCGTCGCTCGATACGCTCTTTTCCTTTTCCTGGGGATGACCTTCCAGACGTGGTGAAAACGGTAGTCACTACCGCTTGTCATATCGCTTTCGAGGCATTCCCACCGTCTTGTCGATCGCCAACTCTGCCCGCAAGCGGGGCGAGGGGAGGAGGTTTTTGGATGGGCGGTCAGCCGCCCAAGGCCGGATCGACCGACACGTGCGGCCGCAACCACACCGAGGATGCACGGCATGAACGGCGTCGCCACGTACAACATGAAATACGTTTGGGCAATCTGCCTGGTGGCCGCCCTGGGGGGGCTGCTCTTCGGCTACGACTGGGTAGTTATCGGCGGGGCCAAACCGTTCTACGAGTCGCTGTTCGGGATCTCCGAGTCGCCTTATCTCCAAGGCTGGGCCATGAGCAGCGCCCTGGTGGGCTGCCTGGTCGGGGCACTGGTCTCCGGGGCGCTGAGCGACAAGTTCGGCCGCAAGCGGCTGCTGATCCTCTCCGGGTTGGTTTTCACGCTCTCGGCGGTGGGCACGGGCTTGGCCTGGAGCTTCGCCTGGTTCAACGTCTTCCGTTGGCTGGGCGGCGTGGGCATCGGCCTGGCCTCGAACCTCTCGCCGATGTACATCGCCGAAGTCGCCCCGGCCCAGATTCGCGGCCGCCTGGTCTCGATCAATCAGTTGACCATCGTGATCGGCATCCTGGCCGCCCAGATCACCAATTGGCAGATTGCGGACGCCGTTCCCACGGCCGACCAGGTGCGGCTGCTGCTGAGCCCGCCGTCGGCCATCTCGTCGGCCATCTCGTCGTCGGCCGGCGAGGACGGCTTCGACGTGGAGAAGGAAAGGGCCGCCGGCCAGGCAATCGCCGACCAGTCCGGTCTGGCGGCCGTCCAGCGGGCCTTCCCGAAGATCGAGTTCTTCCGCCCCGTCACCGACGCCGAAAAAAAGGCCAAGGCGGAAGAGGACGCCCGCATCGTGACCGCCTACGTGCTGCCGACCTGGAACGGCCAGTACGGCTGGCGGTGGATGTTCGCCGCCACGACGCTGCCGGCCGCCGTGTTCTTCCTGTTGATGTTCTTCGTGCCCGAGAGTCCCCGCTGGCTGGTCAAGAACGCCCAGGACGAGCCCGCGCGCGGAATCCTCGCCCGCATCGGCGGCCCGTCCTACGCCGACTCCGCGATTGCCGACATCCGCCAGACGGTGGTCAACGAGATCGAGCGGGTCAACTTCCGCGATCTGCTCGATCCCAAGATGACCAAGATTCTCCTGTTGGGCGTGGTCTTGGCCGTGTTCCAGCAGTGGTGCGGGATCAACGTGATCTTCAACTACGCCCAGGACGTGTTCCACGCCGCCGGGTACGGCGTGAGCGAGATGCTCATGCAGATCGTGATCACCGGGACGGTCAACCTGGTCTTGACCTTTGTGGCCATCTACACGGTGGATCGCTGGGGGCGGCGGGTGCTGATGCTGGCCGGGGCGTCCTCGCTGGCCGTAGTCTACACGCTCATGGCGGCCTGCTTCTTTTACCAAAGCAAGGGGCCGCACGTGGTGCTGCTGGTGCTCCTGGCCATCGCCTGCTACGCCTGCACCCTGGCGCCGGTCACCTGGGTGGTGCTCTCGGAGATCTTCCCCAACCGCATCCGCGGTGCGGCGATGTCGGTGTCCGTGTTCGCCCTCTGGATCGGCTGCTTCACGCTCACCTTCACCTTCCCGCAGCTCAGAGACAACCTGGGGCCGGCCGGCACGTTCTGGCTCTACAGCGGGATCTGTGTCCTCGGGTTCCTGTTCATCCTCAGGCGGCTTCCGGAAACCAAGGGCAAGACGCTGGAGCAGATCGAGCGCGATCTGGTCGACTGATCTTGCCTCCCAGCCCCGCCCGGCAGGGCGGGGTCTGACCTGCCAACAACGCAGCCGTAGCGTATAGCACGGAAGGACAAGCCAACCGTGGCGCCAGTCGCAACATTCTCTGAACCTCTCGCAGCACCGGAGGAGGAACGCGACCAATGAGCAGCTCGATCAGACGCTGTTGTGCCCTGGCGGCATCCGCCTTGACGTTGATTCTGGCCGGTGCGGCGGCGGGAGGGTGGTCCGCTACCAGGTCAAGGCGGCCGAACTGCCGATCGTGCCTTACCAGCAGTGGGACTACGCCCGCGACTCAGGCAAGACCCGCAACTGGTGGCGGGCGGTCAACTGTCAGGGCGAACCGGCGCCCTCTCAACCCGGCACGCAGGAGCACTTCGTGGTCGCCGGCCTGCCCCCAGGCGACACCTTCTACTTCGCGGTCAGCAGCTTTGACCAGAGCGGCAACCGCAGCCCGCTGAGTAACCTCTGCGGCAAGGTCGGCGGCCAGCAGTAAAGGCGCTGGTGCAGCGCGCCGACGTCACTGATGCCACTCGCCCACGTAGGGCACATAGTAGCGGCGCCATTCGCGACGGGACCAGACGGGTTGCGAAGGCTCACCCTCCTGGCCCAGGGCATCGACGGCCACGATCTCGTAGCGGCGGGTGTCACGGCCGGCCTGCTCGTCCAGGAATTCGGTCGCCCGGATCGGCTGCGGCGTCAGCCGCACAATCGGGTCGGTGTCCCAGCGGCCGTCCTGGCGATAGACCAGGTATCCGGCGACGGCCTGCTCGCGGTTGGGCTGCCATTTCAGGCGGGTTCGGCTTTCGCCTTCTTCCTTGGCGAAGACATGCTGGACCGCCGAGGGATAGGTGAATCTCAGCGGCGACGGCCCGCTCTCGATGCCCAGGCGGTTGACCGCCGCCACGCGGTAGGCATACGTTGCCCAGCGGTACGGCTTGCCGGCGGTATCCAGCTCGTCGGCTGGCAGGGGCGTATCGGAGAGCGCCGGCCCGGCGGGCGGCTGCTGCCCGGTGGCCAAGTTAGCCTGCTGATCGACGAACGTGGGGACCGTAAGGGGCCGCTCGGTGAGGCGTCGGAAGGCGCCGATTTGCCGGATCCGCCCCACCGCCATCTCGGAGGTCTGCCGGTAGCGGCCCTTGATCCGCAGCACCTGGTCGGTCGAGTAGGCGCTCACGTCGGCCCGCTCGACGTGGTACCCGACGATGTCTTCCGCACCGGGCTTGGCCCATTGCAGCTCGACCCGGTTGGGTTTGAGCACGGAGACACAGAGGTCGACCGGCAAGGGCGGCTGTGTCCGCGCCATGTCGGACGGCGGCCCTTCGTTGCCCTGGGTGTCTACGCCGCGGACTTGATAGAAGTAGGTGCCGCCCTGCTGAAGGCCGGTGTCTTTGAACTCCGTCTGCTGCAACCCTTCGGCGACCCGCTTGAGCTCGACCTGCCAGGGCCGCGTGCCTTGGCCGCGGTAGACATTGTGACGTAGCGACGCACCGTCGGCCGGGGCCTGCCAAGTCAACCTCGCCCCGCCGGCTTCCGTCACCACCCGCAGGTCCTGCGGCCGCGGTTTGTCGGCCGGGGCCTCGGCATAGCGGAAGGTCCAGATCTGCTGCTCGTCGTTGGTGCGGTTCTCGAGCACGAAGAGGTTCTCATCCGGCAGGTAGATCAGCACCCGGTTGCGCGAGCCGGAGAAGTCGGGCTCGCGCTGGAGCTTCAGCCGCGTCCACTCCGGCTTGGCCACGTCCAGAACCCAGGTCTCCAGTCGGTCTTCGCCGCCCTTGACGCTGCACAGCACGATCCCGTTGCGGGTGTCGGCGGCCAGCACCGGGCAGCTCTCCTCCGCGGGCGGATGTTGCTTGACTTGAAGCTCCCGCCAGCGGTTCGCCCGCAGGTCGTAGGCCCAGGTCCGCGGGTCCTTCTGGAACTGCGAGCCGAACAGCACGAAGACCCGGTTGACCGCGTCGTAAGTGAAACCCGGCTGCGAGATGCCGGCGTCCGGCACGGGTTCGGGCGGGTTCATCTCGTGCCAGGTGTTCGCGTAGAGATCGTAGACGACCGTGCCGTGGCGGGCGCCCTCGCCGCCGTGGAGCACCACGACCTGGTGCTGCACGTCGTACGCCGCCCCGCGGAGCGGATGCGGCCAGACCTCCGGACAAGGCCGCATCGCCCGCCAGGTGTTGCTTCCCAGCTCGTATGTCCAGACGGAGCTGTTCTTCAGGGCGATCTCCCGGGGCGACTGCCAGCCGTGGCTGCCGCTGAAGGCAGGAAAGCGGATGAACTTGCCCGCCGCGTCGTCGAAGACGTTTTGCTGGGCGCAGCAGACCCCCGGCGGGGCGTCGTTGGGCTCCTTCAGCGTCCAGATGTCTCGATCGAGGTCGTAGGTCCAGACCTCGGAGTTCTGCTCGCCGCCGCCGCCCTGGTTGTGGCCGGCGTAGCGGATCAGCAGCCGCCGCAGCGGGTCGTAGCCGTACGACGTTTCATATCCCATCCGCGGAGACGGTTTGCCTTGGGTACCCTCGGGCGGGTGGCGCTTCACCCAGGTCAACAGTGGATGGGGTCTCTCGGCAGCCGCCGCGGCAGCAGCAAGACAGCAAACGGCGAACACGCTGAGCAGGCATTTTGTGGGGCTTGGCGGTTTCATTCTATCCTCCGCTGGATGGGGCGCAGGTTTAGCGGGGATTATTCATCAGACCGTGGTTGAGTCGGTTATCGGGTGCCACGGCTGTATCAGCCGTGCTCCAGACTCCCACATTTTCCCCTGGGTCACACGGCCGACACGGCCGTGGCACCCGCACGAATAATCCGGGTTTAGCGGGGCCGCTTGCGGCCCGCGACCGATGCCGGCTGATCACGCCAGCCGAAACGGGCCGCAAGCGGCCCCGCTAAACGTCTCACTCCGCGGAGCGAATCTCGATGATCTCGAACTTGAGCGTCCCCTGCGGGACCTCGATCTGGACCCGCTGGCCGACCTTCTTGCCCATCAGCCCTTGAGCCAGGGGACTGGTCGAGAGGATCTTGCCCGTGTCGTAATCCTCCTCGCCGGCGCCGACCAGGGTGAACTCCTCCTCGTCGCCGAAATCGAGGTCCTTCACGCGGACCGTCGAGCCGAAGGCCACTTCGTCCTTGGGCATTTGCGCCGGATCGATCAGCACGGCGCGGGAAAGCTTGTCGCGGAGGACGTTGATGCGGGCCTCCATCATCGCCCGGCTCTCCTGCGCACCCTGATACTCGGCGTTCTCGCCCAGGTCGCCTTCCGCCCTGGCCCGCTTGAGCCGTTCAAGGATCTTGGGCAGCTCGACCGTATGCAACTGATCGAGATCGGCCTTGAGCTTGTCGTAGCCGGCGCGGGTCATGGGGATGCGGTCGGACATCGGTCGTATCCTCGGAAAAAGGGGACAGGTCCAATTTGCCGCAACGGCCCGCAACCAACCTTCGGTCGGTGCCCGGCTTCGCACAAATTGGACCTGTCCCCTTTTTCCTCCTCGCAGGGCGCAAAAAAGGCGACCTCCCACGCGGGCTGGCGGGGCGCCCGCGCAGCGGGTTGGCTGGCCTGAGTCGGCGAACACCCTCTATTGTCGGCCATCCGACCGCCCGCGTAAAGGCGAAATCCGTGGCTCGTGACTCGACTGTGGCGGCCCCTCACCCCGACCCTCTCCCCGCAGGCGGGGAGAGGGAGTCATGGTCGCACAGCTCCTTGTCGCACAGCTCCTTGGAATCCCCCTCCGCCGAGCGAAGCGGCAACCGAAGCCGATTGCCCACGCCGCGACGAGATGATATGGTGCGGGTCCGTAGACCACTGAACAGCCCAGGGGAGAAGACCATGCAATACCGCTCTTGGCTTCCCGTGTTCTGGACGCTGCTGATCGGCATCGCCGCCGGCGTGCGGGCAGCAGCGGCCGAGCAGTCGACAGACCAGGCAAACGCTACGACCACCGTGGAGACAGTCCGCGATCGCATCAAGGCGGCGAGAAAAGAGATCGCGGAACTCAAAGGAGAAGACCGGCAGCGGGCCTTCTGGCGCGTCGCCGGCGCCCGACAATTGCAGCGACTGGGGCGGCTGGATGAAGCACTCGCAATAGCCGGCGGACAACGTCCGCCGGGTTGGACGGTCCTCACCGCCGGCGACCTGGGTCTGATCCTCAGTCGCAGCGACGACGGCGTCCGCGTGCTGAGCCTCTGCGACTCGGCCGCCGACCAAGAATTCCTCCTGCCGAGTCCTCTGCCACTGTTTACGCTTTCGCTCCGCGAAGCCGGGACCAAGCAGGAGGTACGGCTGGCCGCCGACGCCGGTTGGCACGAAGTCGCAGTGGGCTCCGCCAGGCCGGATGAAGGCATCGAGATCCGCTGGGGGCGGTCCCGCCAGGAAGGGCTGGACGACCTGCGGGTGACGGCCCGGGCAGCACCGGACCGCCCGGCCGGCGCGATCCGGTGGAAGCTCGATGTGACCAACGAGAGCAAGAATTGGATCGTCCGCCGCGTGGTGTTCCCCCAGCTCGCCGTGGCGGAGCTGGGCCCGCAGGCCGAGGTGTTCTTTCCCCGCGGCCCCGGAGAGGTGCAGCGGGGGTTGTGGCAGCGGGCGCTGCGCTACCAGGGCACCTATCCCAACGGCTGGACGACCATGCAGTTGATGGCCGTCTACGACCGGCCGCGGAACACGGGGCTCTACTTCGCCGTACACGACCCGAAAAGCAGCACCAAGGACATTTCCCTGGAAAGCCGGCCGTCGCAGCGCGACCCACGAAGCGTGGGTGCCCCGGTCCTGAGCTTCGATCACCCGGCAGAGAACATGGATACGCCCGGGAACGACTTCTCCCTAAGCGGCGAGGCCGTTTGGCAGCTCCTGCGGGGCGACTGGTTCGACGCGGCCAGCATCTACGGCGATTGGGTCCGCAGCCAGGCACAGTGGTTTCCCAAGCTGACCGCGGAGGGACGGGAGGACACGCCGAAGTGGATGCGGGAGCTGCCGGTGTGGGTGATGACCGGCGGCGCCCCGAAGGATTGCGTGCCGGCGGTCGAGGAGTTCGCCAAATTCATGGGCGTGCCGGTGGGCTTCCACTGGTACAACTGGCACCAGATCCCCTTCGACAACGATTACCCCCATTACTTTCCCGCCAAGGAAGGTTTTGCGGAGGGCGTCCGCAGGTTGCAGTCCGCCGGCGTGTACGTGATGCCTTACATCAACGGGCGGCTGTGGGACACGCGAGATCAGGGCGAGAAAGACTTCGAGTTCGGCCGGCTGGCCTTGCCCGCCGCCAGCAAAGACGAAGACCACCAGCCCTACGTCGAGACCTACGGCAGCAAAGAGACGGACGGCAGCAGCGTGCGGCTGGCCGCCATGTGCCCGGCCACCGAGCTGTGGCAGCAGCGGGTCCGACAGATCGTGCTGCGGCTGTTCGACGAGTGCGGCGTGAAGGCGGTTTACATCGACCAGGTGGCGGCGGCCCAGCCGAGACTGTGCTTCGACAAGACCCACGGGCATCCGACCGGCGGCGGGCACTGGTGGACCGCGGCCTACGGGCGGCTGCTGGAGCCGATCCGGCAGGCCATGCCCGAGGACCGCATGCTCACGACCGAATGCAACGCCGAGCCGTACGTCAAATGGTTCGACGGGTATCTGACCTGGCACTGGCAGCACGACGGCCAGGTGCCGGCGTTTCCGGCAGTCTACGGGGGCGCGATCCAGATGTTCGGCCGTGCCTACCGCGGCGGCCAGACCAAAGACCTCGCGCTGCGGATGAAGGCCGGCCAGCAACTGATCTTCGGCGAGCAGATCGGCTGGTTCGACCCGGGCGTGATTCGGGAAAAGGAGAATGCCGAGTTCCTGCGGCAGGTCGTCCGCCTCCGCTGGCAGTTGCGGCGGTACTTTTATGCCGGCCGGATGGCCCGGCCACCGATGCTCCTGGGTGAGATCCCCAAGGTGCGTGCCGACTGGCAGTGGTCAGGCGAGTGGTGGGTCACGACCGACGCGGTGCTCAGCGGGGCGTGGCGGCTGCCAAACGACAACCGCTGCATCCTCTTGCTGGTCAACGTCTCCGACCGGCCCGTCTCCACACGGCTGGAGATTAACGCCGGCGACTACGGCCTTTCGGACGCCCAGCTAAACCTGACCAGGGTCGGCCCCGAGGGCCCCGGCGAGACGCTGACGGTGGCGAGAGTCTTCCAGCAGGAGTTGGCGCTACCCCCCCGGACGGCGTGGGCGTGGGAACTGGCACCGCCCTGATCGTCGGTGCAGGGTGATTGCCTAAATGGGCCCGGCGCGGTATCATAAGCGTGCAAGAAAGGGCTCTCCGAACACGAAAGGAGGCAGCAGTGAAACGCGCTCTGACGATTCGACCCGTGTGGGCGGCAACCATCCTTCTGGCACTCTGGGCGGCCGGAGTGCAATCCGGCCTGGGGGTCGAGATCCAGGTGGACCTCGATCCATTTCTCGACCGCTTCGGCAGCCAGATCGAGACCATCCAGATCTACCGAGATGTCTCCGGAGATCGGGCGGCATACAGCATCTACGACACCGGGGCCTCGGTGATCACGTGGGCTGCGGCTGACCAGGCGGAGGGAATCCCCATTCCCATCAAGGTTCCCAACGGTGCCCAGGCCGAGGGAATCGGAGGGACGTTGATCGGTGACGTCTCCCAGCCGGGAACCGTGCTGTCCGTGGGGATGGACGCGGCCCGGTACACCAGCGTGTTTCCTTACATAGAGTACGATTTCAGCAACGCCGCGTTCGTGCCTGGCAGCCCTGCCGAACACGGCGTCCAGGTCTTGGTCGGCACACCCGGCGGCAGCCCGGACCTGCCCACGATCACCGGCACGCCCATCCACAACGGCCGCTTGTCGTCGTTCGATGCCGGCAGGCCCAACGGCCTCGCCGCCAAGATGAACATGCAGTGGGGGATCGACATGGGCGAGCTCCTCCAGGGCATCTTGGGCGAAGACGACCCGTTGGTAGCTCTGTTTACAGGCATCAAGTGGCCCGTACCCAACGTCCAGTTTGTCGCCCCCGGCATGTCGTTGCAGCAGATTCCCGACGACCCGCTCACCCCGCTGAACGAGTCGACCACTGCGCCGGTGCGAATCCCGCTGGCTCATTACGGGCTGGACAACCACCAGGATCCCGGCGACACGATCACCGCTTCGTACAACCCGTTTCAGAATACGGGCGTCGTGCTCTCGCACCATGGGGCCACCGTTGGCGACGATCCGAACGACCGGTTGGCGATGCTCTTCGACACGGGCGCCGCGCTGAGCATCATTTCCACGAAGATGGCGGCCGACTTGGGGCTTGATCTCTTGGCCCCCGAGTACACCGTCGAGGTGGAAGGTGCGGCCGGGGGCATCGGGGCGATTCGAGGCTTCACGATCGACTCGCTAGAGCTGCCCGTCGATGATGACGGCGACGGTCTGTTCGACGGCAAGGTGGCTTTCTCCCACGTACCCGTCTTCGTGTACGACGTGACCCCTGCCGACACCGATCCGGAAGAAGGCCTGGACGGTATCCTGGGAATGAACCTGTTCAATTCGGCCTACGAAATGCTCTACGATCCTTTTGACCCCTCGGGGGCGTCGGTCAGGCTGACGTTCCTGAACAGTTATTACCAGGAGGAGATCGACCCGGGGCTCCTGGCGCTGCTGGCCCCGCTAGGTCTCGATTTACCGCAGTCGGCGCAGACCATTGGGATCCCGGGTGTGCGGGGAGGCCCTGCAGCAGTTCCCGAGCCGTCGACCCTCGCGCTGCTGGCCACGGGGGGATTGCTGTGGGTGGCCTGGCGGCTGCGTCGCCGCCGGTGATCCGACCATCGGTCGTCCAGACCATGTAGTCATCTCGCTCCGCGAGATGAAGCCCCTGCGACGAGGCTGGGTCTTCTCCGGTGCCGCTTCGTCTCGCGGAGCGAGACGACTACTGCGCTTCGTCTCGCGGAGCGAGACGACTACCCTGGTCGCGGAGCGTCAGTCGGTGGGCTTGGTCTCCAGCCGCAAGGCCTCAGCCAGTCTCTGGCGGTATTCGCCCACGTCCAGCGGGCTCCCTTCCCGCAGCCGCGTCAGGCCGCTGGGCCCGAGCACCTCGAAGAAGGGCTTGAAGCGGGCGGCTGTTAGGGCCTTGATCTCCGCGTTGGCCGGGAGCTTCTCGGCGGCCTGGAGTCGGGCCCGCTCCAGGATCGCGTAGTCGACGCTCATCCGCGAGAGCTTCACCCGCTTGAGCACCTCCGGATCGTCCGCCGCCAATGTCTCGGCCTGCTGCCAGAGCTGGTCGGCCTTCAGCAGCAACTCGTCGGTCAGGTGGCGGCTTTCGGGGCCGGCCCAGATGTCGACGTGGACGTTCTCCTGCTCGGCCCGATCGTGGAGCATGTCGACATAAGCCCGGATCGGCCCGGCCGCCCCGCCATAGTACCCGGCGAGAAACTCGTTGATCGCCGTGTCCTCGTCGTAGTCGGGGTTCCAGAGGAACTTGGCCGTGAGGTAGCCGCCCAGTTGGGCCAGTTCGCTGTGGGGGGTGTCGTAGGTGTCCTGCTCGAAGATCCCCTTGACGTTGTGGCGGACGAAGAAACGGATGTTGTCGTTGCGGATCCGCTGGTTGGGAAACGGCAGCAGGTAATTGTGAAAATCGGTCACGTAGTCCCAGACCCAGAGCCGGTCGGCTACCTTGGCCCAGGCCGCGGCGTCCTCGCGGAACTTGCGGTTGGGCTCGCTGTCGCAGGTGGCCAGCGGATGGGAGAAGCAGCACTCGATCGAGCAGAGCCGGACGATTACGTTGGGCCGCGGGCGCATGGTCTTGGGCGCATTGCGGGTCCACTGGTAGGCCAGCGTCTCGACGAACTGGTTGGGGAACTCCTTCTCTACCGCCGCGGCCACCCGGTTGACCAGGTGCAGCACCGGTGCGATCTGGGAGTCTTCCTCTTTGGCCAGCGCCTGGCATTTGTCACACTGGCACTGGTTGTGCCAATCGTTCTGCGAGACGGAGAACACGAAGGCGTCGGGCTGGTCTTTCATGGCCTGGCGGATGCCCTCGGTGCACAGGCGGATCACCTCTTCGTTGGTGCAGCAGAGTTGCGAGCGGTCCTTCAGCCGCTTACCGTCGACCAGCGAGAAATACTCGGGATGTTCATCAAAGTATTTGTCCGGCGGGACCAGGTGATTGAAGGTGTGGACGAAGAACCCGCCGCCAAAGCGGACCTTGCCGCCGTGCTTGGCCTCCAGCCGGCCGGAGCTGGAGTTGACGCGGTTGCGGGCACACCAGTCGCCGTCGAAGCAGTCATAGGTGAACGGCTCGCGATACTCCAGCACGGGCACCCGCCGGTCGTCGATCGGGCCGACGGCCAGCCGCTGCTGTTTCAGGACGCGGCTCACGCCGGGCGCGAACCAGCGGCAACCCAGGTGGTCCTCCAGCAGCCCGTAGACGCCGTACATGTTCCCCCGCAGGCTGCCGCCGGCGATCACCAGGTGGTCGCCCACGGTGCGGATGACGTATCCTTCCGCGCCGAGGGGCTCGAAATCGATCTTGGTGGCCAGTTGTCGCAGATGGGCGTTGTTACCCAGGATGATCTCTTGCCGGCCCGGCGGTTCCCGGTCTGAGACGATCGGCAGCTTGGCGCCGGAGATCTCTTGCAGGAACGTCTGTAATTCCTCCGCCCCGTGCTTGGTGGAGGGCGAAGCATCGTCGGCCAGCACGATGCGATAGACCGACTGGCCGTTTTCGGCCAGCACGAGATCGGCTGCCCGTGTGCCTGTGGTTGCGGCCGCCCAGAGTGTGATCACCCCTACGAGACTCAAGATCAGTCTTGCCATCTGATGGATCCTCTCATGCAGTGGGTTGCAGATTGCATCGAACACAACATAAAGCCGCGACCGGTGGTCGCGGTCGCCCAGTGTACTGCTGATTACGGTCGTGGTAAGCGTGGCCCTGGTACGTGCGCGACTAGATTACTTTGCATGATTCCGGGAATGCACCAATGCGCAGAGGAACCAGTGGCACCGGCGTCTCGCCGGTGTTTTCCGGCCACTATGTGCCCCCCTTGTTTTCCACCGGCGAGACGCCGGTGCCACTTGCCTCCCGGAATCGTGCAAGTCCATTTAGCGCTCGCGACTTTGTGCCCATCCTCAATCACCGTTTCTCGATCCGGACGAACGCCTCCGTCTGCTCTCGGATCGCCCGCTCGGTGGGCAGCCGCTCCATTGAGCTGGCCCCGTAGAAACCGTCGACGGCCCGGCAGTGCCTGAGCACGTACTGGGCATCGTCGGGCTCGGCGATCGGGCCGCCGTGGCACAGCACAATCACGTCGTCGCGGATCTGCTTGGCGGCGTCCGTGATCTGGTCGATCAGCGCCACCGACTCATCGAGCGTCTTGGCCGTCTGGGCCCCGATCGAGCCGGAGGTCGTCAGCCCCATGTGGGCCACCAGGACGTCGGCGCCGGCCTCGGTCATCTTCCGCGCATCCTCGGGCGTGAAGACGTACGGGGTGGTCAGCAGGTCGAGATGTCGCGCCAGGTGGATCATCTCCACTTCCCTGTCGTAGCCGAAGTTGGTCTCTTCCAGGTTGACGCGGAAGGAGCCGTCGATCAGGCCGACGGTGGGAAAGTTCTGCACCCCGGCGAACCCGACGTCCTTGATCTGCTGCAGGAAACGGTCCATCAGCCGCATAGGATCGGTGCCGCAGACGCCGGCCAGCACCGGCGTGCTGCGGACCACGGGCAGGACCTCGGCGGCCATTTCCAGCACGATGGCGTTGGCGTCGCCGTAAGGCATCAGCCCGGCCAGCGATCCGTGCCCGGCCATGCGGAACCGCCCGGAGTTGTAGATCACGATCAGGTCGATGCCGCCGGCTTCCTCGAACTTGGCGCTGATGCCGGTGCCGGCGCCGCCGCCGATGATCGGTCTGCCCTCGGCGATCTTCCGCCGGAAACGCTTGAGGATTTCGTTGCGTGATTCGGCCATATCAGCTCCGCGTTAGAACAAGGGCTCTCGCCAAGGCGCCAAGGCACAAAGAAGCATCGCATGAAAAAGTCTGTCGGAGTCATTCCTCAAGGTTGTTCACGACGCGGGTTATTCCGTCTCGAATCAGCTCTTTGGCGAAGTTGATCAACAGGCCGAGGCGCTTGTCTGCCAGGCGCAGGTATGTCAGCAATTGCTTCTTGTGTGCTGGGTTGAGTGATTCCACACACTTCAGCTCCACAATCACCTTCTCCTCAACGATCAAGTCGGCTCGAAACCCCTCTTCGAACTTGATACCGTCGTATTCAATCGGGATCGGCACTTGCCGAGCCACGTGAAGCTGCCGCTTCTTCAGTTCGTGTGCCAGGACGACCTCGTACACGCTCTCCAGCAGCCCCGGCCCAAGCTTGGTGTGGATCTGGTAGGCTGCGTCGACAACCTGTTTCGCTATCTCGTTCTCGGTGAGCATGGCCTAAGAAAGGACTCTCGCAAAGGCGCCAAGGCGCAAAGAAATGTTAGTGTTTCAGTTGGCAGGTAACATGGGTTGGTAGCACGGCACAGATGCTGCGATCATCGTTGCGTCAACTCGACATTGTCTTTACCACTCTCTTTGATTTCTTTGCGCCTTTGCGCCTTAGCGAGAGTCCTCAGCCTCGCGTAATGGATTGCTTCGATCCCATGCCCTCAAGCAACGTCTCCGCGCAGTGTTGGGCGAAGGGCGGGTCGTTGACGTTACAGTCCAGCTCGATCAGCGGGATGTCCTCGCGGAGGTTCTGCTTCAACGCCTGGAACAACGCCCGATCGGCCTCCGGCCACCAGAACGGCCCGCCCTCGGCGTCGATCATACTCAGGCCCCGCAGCGGAATCAACACGCGCACCGGCCCCGTGCTTTTGTTGAGCTTCTCGGCGATGATCCGGCCCAACTGCCGGCATTCCGCCGGCGTGGTCCGCATCAGGGTGATGTTGGGGTTGTGCGGATAGAACTTGCGATCCTTGAACTTCTCGGGCACGGTCTCGGGGGCCCAGAAGTTGACCATGTCCAGGCAGCCCGGCGTGACCACGGCGGGGATACCGCGCCGGGCGGCCGCCTCCAGCCGCGTCGGGCCGGCCGCCAGCACCCCGCCCACCAGCTCGTCGGCCCATTCCGTGGTGGTGATATCCAGCACGCCGGCGATCAGCCCGGCGGCAATCAGGTTCTCCATCGTCTTGCCGCCAATCCCCGTGGCGTGGAACACGAGCACCTCGTACCCGGCCTGCTCGAGAATCGCCTTGGCGGCCTCGACGCACGGGGTGGTGTTGCCGAACATCGAGGCGGCCACCAGGGGCTTGTCTTCCCCGGGCGGGATCTCGGTCTCCAGCATCCCGCAGACGGCCCCCGCCGCCTGGGCGAATACCCGACGACTGATCCGGTTGACGCCCGAGACGTCCACGACGGCGGGGATCATCACGATGTCCTGCACGCCCACGTAGCCGGAGACGTCGGTGCCGGCCACGGTGGAGACCATCACCTTGGGCACGCCCAGGGGCAGGGCCCGCATCGCCCCGCAGGCCACCGAGGTCCCTCCCCCGCCGCCCAAGGCCATGACGGCGTCAAACTTCTTCTCGGCATAGAGCCGCGGCACGACGACCGCCGCGCCCCGACTCATGGCGGCCACGGCCTCGCCGCGGTCCTTCTTCTCCACCAGCGCAGCCAGCTCGACGCCCGCGGCCCGGGCGACTTCCTCGCGGGAGACGTCGGGCTCGATCCGCGGCGGCCCGAGGACCCCCACGTCGATAAGCAGCGTTCGATGCCCGCGTGCCTCGATACACTGCTTCACGAAGGCGTACTCCGCCCCCTTGGTGTCCAGCGCGCCCAGCAGTGCGACGGTCTTCGCCATGGAACGTCCTCCGGAAAGCCCGCCCGGCCTCGCCAACCTTGCAGGATGGTGTAGCAGCCCTGTGCCGCGAAGGCAATCCCCGGCGGCACTATGCAGCCGGCAGTGCGTATCCGGGCATGATCCTCTCGTTGACCACGTCCTGCAGCAGTTCGATGCCGATGCCCGGCTTATCCGGCAGGTAAACGAACCCCGCACGGTAATCCGCCGGTTCCGCGATCTGCTGGCCGTACTCCCAGGTGGACCATTCCTGGATCTTGAAGTTGGGCACGGTAGCGCAGATGTGGGACATGGCCATCTTGCCCAGTTGGGTGGCGGTCCCGTGCGGAGCGATGGGAATCCCGTACACCTCGGCCATGGCGGCGATCTTGCGGGTCTCCAGCAGACCGCCGCACTTGAGCATGTCGGGCTGAATGACGCTGACGGCCTGCTTTTCCAGAAAGGGCCGGAAGCCATAACGCGTATACACGTTCTCCCCGCAGGCGATGGGGACTCGCGTGGCCTTGCGAATCAAGGCCATGGCGTCGGGGTTATCGCTGGGGATCGGCTCTTCCAGCCACATCGGCCGGAACGGTTCCACGGCCTTGGCGATCTGAATCGCGCTCTCGGTGCTGTACTTGGCGTGACATTCCAGCGCGATTTCAATGTCCGGCCCCACGGCCTTCCGCAGAGCCCGCATGAACTCGACAACTTCGTCGAGCTGCCGGCTGGTGAGTTCCCAGCCGAAGGGGGCCCCGGGATCCAGCTTCTCGACCTTGCTGGCCGTTCCGGTGACGCGGTCGAGGCTCGTTTTGAACGCTCGCACGCCGGTGCGGCGAACCATTTCGGCCGCCTGTTCGGGCGGCTCCAGGTGGGGCGCGTGATGGAAATAGACGGCCACCTTTCTGCGAACCGGCCCACCAAAAAGGCGATAGATGGGAACACCGAGGGCCTTGCCGGCAATGTCCCACAGGGCCACGTCGATCCCGCTGACCGCGGTGAGCCAGGGTCCGCCCAGTCCACGCTCGAAGACCCTGCCCCAGAAATCCACGTAGATCCGCTCGATGTCCAGCGGATCACGTCCCTTGAGCTCCTCGTTGAAGGACTGGTTGATGATCTCGACGGAGCCGACCTCATTGACCATCTCGCCCGTGCCGACAATCCCCTGGTCGGTGTAGACGCGAACGAAACTGCTGCCCATGTTCCGGAAGCGCGCGGCCCTGATGCCGGCGATCTTGAGCTTCGGTACATGGGACGTGCCCGCCGCGCGAGCGTCCCTAACCAGAGCGGTGTAAGCCCCGATTCCGGCCAGACAGCCTTGGAGAAACGTGCGTCGTCTCATTCTTTCCCCCTGTGCCAACCTAAGAGCTTATCTCAGAACCGCACGGAACGCTCCGGGTGGCCGGGGTCGAGCGTAGCGAGCCCCCGGAACCCTGCGGCTGGGGGCGGCCTCCAGCCGACCGCCAGCCACCCCGGCAACAGGTGGCTGTCACCTTTTCCGTTTCCACGGCCAGCGTGCAGTCTAGGCAGAGACAGCGGTGTCGTCAAGAATCCGCCTCGTTTGGCCGCTTCATGCCGGCCGGCACGGCCTGCGCTATGCACCCCGGTCCCGACGGCGGAGCCCATCGAGCCAGTGCAACAGCGCCAGCAGGGGGTGCCGATAGAGCATCCGAGGGCCGGCGTAGCGCATCACCGCTTGGGCCTTGCTCCGCATCGCCGGCTTGTAGCAGTGGACGGGGCACTTGGCACAAGGGGGCTTCTCGGCGCCGAAGAAGCAGCGATCCAGCCGTCCGGTGGCGTAGTCGAGCAACTCACGACACTCGGGGCAGAGCCCGCCGGCCGTGCCGTGATGGGCCCGGCAGTAGATCGTGACCATCGCACGGATGGTCCGTTTTTCTCGGGCGATTCGCGGCGAAGGGGACATGGGGAATGCTGAATGCTGAGTGCTGAATGCTGAGTGCTGAATGCTGAGTGCTGAATGGCAGAGGTTGGGTGGGCCGCCGTACCGGCGGCCGCTAAACGCCCCACTGCCTCCTGCCCACTCCCTACTGCCTACTGCCCACTGCCTACTGCCTACTGCCCACTGCCTACTGCCCACTGCCTACTGCCTACTGCCCACTGCCTACTGCCCACTGCCTACTGCCTACTGCCCACTGCCTCCTGCCCACTGCCTACTGCCTACTGTACTACACAACTTCACCAGCCGGTAGCGGCGGACGGCCCCATCGGCGTCGGCGAAGTGGTAGTCGGTGAGCGTGAGCAGTTCTTTGTCGCCGGTCGCTATTTGGGCGTCCGTCAGGCGGCTGAGCGTGGGATCGTACTGGAGGCCGTCGCCGGTGAGCGTCTCGGCCAGCAACAGGTAAGTGAACCCGGCATCGCGCAACTGCCGGCTGAGCTGGGCCGGGTCGGTGATCTGCCGGTCGTAGTGGGTGCGGCGGCGGTAGGCGTTCTCGCGGGTGACCCGGCCGGCGAAGTAGAACGCCCGATAGTCCTGGCTCAAGAGCTGGTCGTCCGGGGAGGCCAGGGCATTGAACACCGCGGCGGCCCGATAGGTCGGCTCGTGCCGGAGCAGGTAATCCTCGCGGTCTTCCCGGCCGAGGGCCACGGCCACTTGATCGCGGCAGCGGGCCAGCGGGACGGCCGCCATCACCAGGAGCACGGCGGCAAACGTCGCCGCCGCGACCCATCGCGCAGAGCGGGGGAAGCGACGCATCTCGATCCACACCCAGACCACCGCCACACTCAAGGGCGCGACGACCGGCAGCAGGAATCGCACGTTCTGGCGCAGCAGGTACCAGAGGACGCAATAGCAGAGCCCTGCACCCAGCAGCGTGCCCAGGCCGCGGAGCCGCCGGCAGAACAGCACGCCGGGCACGCCCGCCAGCAGCAGCACGCCCAGTTGATGCCCCCGCCCGCCGAACCGCTCAGGGTGCATGGTTATCTGCCATGGGGCAGCGGCCAAACCCAGCGGGCCGCGGCCCAGGGGCGACTTGCCCTTGGGCAAGGTTTCGCTTGCGCCGGCGGCCGTGTCACTGCCGCCGAAGACCTCGCCCAGGAAGGGGAAGACCGGGTTGCCGTGATGCCAGGCCGCCCGGGCGTACCAGGGGCCGCCGACGCTTACGGCCACGACGGTCACCACGGCGGCCCCCTCGAGCAGCAACCGCCGTTGTCCGGTTCGGCGAGCGATGGCCCAGAGCCAGCCGAGTCCCATCGCGGCGGCGAAGACCAGTGCGATGTACTTCGTCCCCAGGGCGCCGCCGGCAACCAGGCCGGCCAGCAGGAACCAGCGGTGACCCTGCTGGGCCACTGCCCCCTGGCACCAGGCCGCCAGGGCGAGCGTGGTCAGGGTGGCCAGGGCCACGTCGCTGAGCGGGGCGGTCATCTGGTTGTTCACACCCGGCGTCAACACCACCACCGCACCGGCGATCCACGCCCAGCGGCGGCCGAGGATCGGCGTGGCCAGCAAGACGGTGGCCAGGGCCAGCAGGATGCCTAGTCCCCAGTGGACGAGTTGTGCACACACGCCGCCGTCGAGCGCCAGGCCCCAGAGGTACCACATCTCTGCCAGCAGCGGGTAGGTCGAGTTGTCGTGACAGGGCAGGTAGAGCACGCGATGCTCGGCCAGGAACGTCTTGGGCAACTCCAGGTGGTAGCACAGGGCGTCGCCGGCGGTCGGAGGGGCCAGGGCACCGACGAGCGACCCCAGCGACGCCACGACGGCCGCCAGCAGGACGCCCCGCCCGAGCCAGCGTGCCGGCGGCGCCCAAGGCGGATCGTCCGGCAGGTCGTCCGGTTGCGGCGGAACGTCTTCCGGCCGCAGGGCCTGTTGCCCTTCACTGCGAAGCCGTCCGCGGAGGATTTCTCCCAGCCCCCAGAAACAGCCGGCCACGGTGATTGCGCCGATCAGCGGGAAGTACAGCCCGCCAAGCAACCCCAACCCGAGCAGCAACAGACCCGCGGCGATCAGTCCCAGCACGATGCTCCACACGCCGACCGAGAGCCGGTCATCCTGCCCCACGTCCAGCCCGCGCAAAATGGGCCGGCCCAGGCCAAAGGCCGCCAGGGCCAGGGTGCAGAAGGCGAGGATGGATAGGAGGGGGGAGAGCATGGGGGAGTGGAGAGTGGTGAGTGGAGAGTGGTGAGTGGTGAGTGGTGAGTGGTGAGTGGATAGTTGGGAGTGGGTGGTGGATGGTGCTGCGCGTTTAGCGGCGGGGCTTGCCCCGCGCGGTCTCCTACAACAATCCGATCATGTACGCAGAATACACTGCCACAACCACCACAACCCACGCCGTGAACAACCAGGCCCGCCAGGCGGGCACGGTTGGCGCGTCGGGGGGACGCGGTCGGTGCGGCAACAACGCAGAAGCCACGAGTTGACGGGCGCGGCGAATGCCGGGCGAGGAGCGCGAAGCCTTGGGGCTCTTGATCGGGGCAATCATCGTCAAACCCTCTCCCGACCCAATTGCCGGCGCCTGTCGTCGCCGACCCCCTGGCGAAGCACTCGTTCGACCTCGGTGGCGATCTGCCGTGGATGAAGCAGCTTCATGCACGGGTGGCCGGCCCTCGGGCAACGCTCACGATGACAGGGCGAACAGTCGACTTCGTGGCGGATCACGCTGACCTGCCCGCCGCAAGGCTGCCACTGGCGCGGGCTGTTGGTGCCGCTAAACAGGACGACGGTGGGAGTGCCGACTGCGGCCGCCAGGTGGGCAGGACCCGAGTCGGCGCCCACCAGCACGTCGGCCTGCTCCAACAGGCCGGCCAACTCCACGATGCTCAGCCGGCCGGTCCAATCGGCCACCCCGGGCCAGCCGCGGCCGCCCAGGATTCGGTCGGCAATCATACGATCCCCGAGACTGCCGACCAATACCACCTGGGCCCCGTGGCCGACAATGATTCGGCCCAGCAACTCCTGCCAGTGTTCCACGGGCCAGCTCTTGGCCGGCGTGCCGGCGCCGACGTGGAGGACTACCCGCAGACAAAGCACTCGCTCCCTTGCAGAGAACTCCGGGAGTTCCAAGTTGGGGGAGAGGGTGGCTGGGGTCGAACGAAGAGAGCCCCCAGCCCCCAGAATTTCCGGGGGCTCGCTGACGCTCGACCCCGGCCACCCCTGCTGCGTTGCAGAAAACTCGGTCAACTCTCGGACGATCAGACGGCGGGCCGCAGCGGTAGGACGGAAGCTCGGCCGCAGGGCGCCGGCCGTCGACGCGCGGATCCCGAGCACTGCCAACAGGGCCGCCCGCGACTCGACCTCGGGCCGTCCGGCCACGAACCCGGCGTGGTCGGTCAGCAGGAAGCCGCCGCCGCCCGAGGCCCATCCCAGCCGCCGCCGCGCCCTGCAGAGCCAGAGGATCAGCGCCACCGGGAACTCGCCCCGCACGTCGATGCCCAGGTCGACCTTCCGCCGCCGCAGGATCAGGCCCCAGTAGAACGCGGCCGGAATCCAGACCAGGCGTGCCAGGCCGGTGCGGGCGAAGCGGTTTACGCGCGAGACGTGCACGCGGTCCACTTCCGGCAGCGCCGTGAAGACTTCGCGGTTCCAGGCACCGGCCAGCACCTCGATCGAGGCCTTCGGATACTGCGCTCGCAGGGCCGGCAACATCGCGGTCGAGATGATCGCGTCGCCCAGGTGGTCCAACTGCACCAACAAGATGACCTTCGGATCGTGCTGCGGGCTGGGGGAGGTCGTCGTCCCTCCGGTAAGCCATCGCCGTAACGCCCGTGCGGCGGTAAACACGATCGTCCCCAGCAGATCGACCACCGCAAACGTCGCCCGCCAGCGCAGGCGGACGTAGCGATACTGCCCCAGCGGGCGGCGCCGCAGCCGACGGATTCGGCGTGATTTATTGACCCTCAGAAGGCTGGTGCGACACCGTTTAGCCGTCGCCGGCACGGCGACGCTGGCGTTTCTCCCGGCCGACGCACCGTCGGCCGCTAAACGGCAGGTCGCAATCCTTTTCTGTGCATCAATAGTCTCAGTAGACGACCTTCTCATACGCTTCCCGCGTGATCTGGGCGGCCTTGTTCCAGGAGAAGTTGTCGCGGACGAGTCTGGCCAACGCTGGGCTGCGACCGCGCCGCAGCGCGGCCAACACCGCCCGGTGGATCCCCGGCAGGTCGTTCGGCCTGACGTAAGCGGCCAGTGGGCCGAAGTACTCGGGTGCGGCGCCGTGCTGGGGCAGCACCAGGGGCGTGCCCGAGAGGCCAGCCTCCAGGGCTGCCAGGCCCGGCGTCTCGAACCAACTGGCCAACGCCAGGCACCCGCAGGCGGCGTAGGCGCTGGCCAGCAGCGGATCGTCGTGGTCGAGACGAGGCACGAATTGCACACTGCGGTCGGCCACGCCGCGGCAGGCGGCCAGGTAGCGCTCGTGTCCGGGAACCGCGTCGCCGAGGACCACGATCGGCACGCCGGTCCCGCGCATGGCGCGGAGGAAGCCGAGCTGGTTCTTGCGAGGCTCGATCCGGCCGGCGTAGAGGACGAAGTCGCGGGTGCCGACCAGTCGGGCAAACGGTTCGGGGTCGGCCGCGGCGAAGCGCTCATCGGCCCCGTTGGGGACGACGTGGATCCGCTCGGGCGGGACCTGGAAGTACCGGGCGAGCTGTTCGGCCTCGGCGTTGGAGTTGGGCAGCAGCAGATCGACCGCCCGATAGAGCCGCCGCCGCCAGGAGGGTAGTCGTGGGCAACTCGCCCGAACCAGGAACCTGGCGCAGGCCGCCAGGCGTCCGGCCAGCGGCCGGGGTTCCCGCCAGCAATTGGCCAACTCGAACCAGGCGATGGGCGAGAGGACCACGGCCAGATTGCGCCGCCGGGCGGCCTCGACCACCGCCAGATGCTCAGGCAGGCTGCCGAACAGGTGCAGGCAATCAACGCCGGAAAACGAATCTTCCCAAGGCCGCCACAAGCGGGCCGCCACTCCTGCCGATCGCAGCGCACCGGCCAGGGCAAGCATCTGGACTTCGCCCCCGCCGGGCGCGTCCATGGCGGCAAGCTTCCCCGCCAACAGCACCACCGGCCAACGGCCCGTCGAACGGAGCGTCGTCGTGGTCGTTGTAGGGTGGGACGAAGTCCCACCTTGTCGTCGCGCGTCGCTCGGTGTGATATGTGTCATGGTTGGCTAAGGCCAATAGCGTTCGATTACGGGCGAACTTGGCGTCAACACAGTGGCACCGGCGTCTCGCCGGTGTCACGCAATTCATGGCAACGCATTCACCTATGTCACACCGGCGAGACGCCGGTGCCACTTGATCTTCCTTGATATTCTGGTCAAACGGTACTGCGACTAAGCCGTAAGCGGCTACTGGCGCAAGCGGCGCAACGTTCGCTTGGCCCAGTTGCGCCAGTTGTTCGTTTCGATCTCCTCGATGGGCGTCTCGCGTTCCCAATCGATCCATCGCCGGATGCGGCCGCGGAGTCCCTCGGGGCCGTCGACGCGGACCGGCCGGATGTCGGCCCGGGGGGCGGAGTTTTCGTAGGCCAGCGCCGAGGGCGAAAACTGCACCACGCGGCCTTCCAAAGGCATCCGGGCGACGTGCCGGCCGCGCCAGTATTCAATCCCCAGCCGGTACCCGGCCGGCCGCTGATTGGCCGTAACCACGAAAGTGTCCTGCTGGCGGACGACACTCAGCCGGACTTCGGCCCGGGCCCGCCACCAGGCGGCAAACTTGCTCAGCGTGGTCTTCCAGATTGCGGCGAAGGTGTCGGCCGTGTCGAAGACCGATCGCAAGACCTGCGGATACGTTCCCAGCCCTCCGGTCGGGTGCCCATAGAAGAAGACCGGCTCACCGGCCCGATACTTCGCCCGGGCGGTCTCTCGGAAGTAGTCGATGGCTGTGCGGACGACTTGCTGGACGGCCGCTTGGCGGCGCGGTCCATCACCGCGGACGGCCTCCAGGAAGAGGTCCAAGCAGACGGGGTGGATGGGGATCTGCAGGACGTCGCCGTCATGGGGAAAGAAGGGCAGCTCGTCGTACGCCAGGCCGAACTCCGAACTGTGGCCCACGTGGAGCTGCTCCAGGGCAGAGAGCAGTCCGCGGTTGAACCGGCCGTGTGGCGCGGCGAACCCCGAGGGCTCGATCCCCAACACACCAAGCGTCTCGATCCCCCGGCGAACGTTGGTCAGGTTCTCTGCTTCGGTCAGGTAGGTATGGTGCCGGAAGCCGTGCGAGCCGACGTCCAGGCCGCGGAGCCGGCGGATCGCATCGTCGTGGGGCAGATAGGCGGCCGCATTGACGAAATGGCTGGTGGCGTGCTCGTTGCCGGCCAGGGTGTCGAGCGTGGCGTCGAAGTCTGCGGGGTCGTAGTGGTCGTAGTCGATGCGGAAGTTCAAGGCGCTGCGATAGGGGAAAGGAAAGGCCGCCACGGAGAGCCAGATGCCGCCGGCCTGCTCGATCTCGGCGGAGAGCTGTGCGAGGATCTTCTGGCGGACCGCCCGCCGGTCTACCCGGGCAATCTCCTCGGTGACGGTCAGCCCGGCGATCTGCCAGCGATGGCGTGCGGAGCGTTCGTCCAAGAGGGTCTGGAACGGGTCTTGGTCCCATCCGGCGCGGAGCGGATGCACGTCGAGGGCGACCTGCCCGTAGCTGAGCGGTCGGCAAGGTCCGCTGCGGCTGTCGAAGAGCACGAAGCGGCCTTCTGCCGGGCACCCTCTGGGTGCGGCCGCGCGGCGGCGAAACGGGATCCCTTGCTGCGCCAGGGCCCGGACCAGCCCCGGCGGGACGTTGTCGAGGATCAGCGGCAGCAGGGGCAGGAGGCTATCGGGCATTGGTGTGCGAAAGCGGATCATTGCTCGGTCAATATCATATCGGCCTCTTGGGAATAGCCGGTGGGCAACGCCCGGCGGTCGGTCCCCGGGGCGGGCGTCTGCCGGCTTGGCCCGGCGGGCGTTGCCCACCGGCTATTGGCAGTTGCCCGCATCAACCGGTGATGCTCGCGTGCCTGGACCCACTCGGACAGCCCGCTTAAGAAGCAGAAGGCCCAGCCGGCCGGTCCGTCCCACAGGCCCTGTTTGTAGATCAGGCGGCGGAGGATCTCGCCGGCCGGGACGAACCAGGTGTCGCTCCAGGCGGGCCGACGTCCCGCGGCCGCCCGTCGGTTCGCCTCCAAACGCGCGTAGCGATGCATCTTGGCCAGGAAGGTTTCCAGGTCGGGCGTGGTGTCGTGCATCAGCCAGTTGTGCAGCCGGCCCAGGCGCCCCGGGACCTGGAGCACCTCGTGCACGTCGCCGCTCCAGCGGCCCGCGTGGCGGCGGAACAGCCGCACGGGGCAATCGTCCTGCGTGCCCGAAAGCCGCAGTCGCCGCCCAAAAACCCAACTGCGGATCGGCACACGGAAGGCCTCCGCCCGCGATAGCGCGATCCGGCGGCGGATCTCGGCCACCAGCCGCGGCGTGGGGCGCTCGTCGGCGTCGATCGAGAAGACCCAATCGCCG
>Ga0315291_10002154_pt1 | contig 25921 bp, 21 predicted proteins | sample YL17G12_20_MG_FD_203070 | JGI IMG/M metagenome (GOLD analysis project Ga0315291, IMG submission 203070) | Sediment microbial communities from Yellowstone Lake, YNP, Wyoming, USA - YL17G12_20 | ecosystem: Environmental > Aquatic > Freshwater > Lake > Sediment | place: USA: Wyoming | collected...
TACGAAATCCCTCAATTCAAAAGCTGTTTTTGCGACATTCAAATATTCTAAGCGATCTGTAAAAAATCGCCTAACAAGAGCAGCTTTAATACTCATTTCATCTTCAGGAGAAATCGCAGTTTCAATATCTTCTTGGTCAAAAAATCTGTTCAGTTCTGCAGTTATTTCTACTAAAGGAATACCTGTTTTCTGTGAGGTAAGTAATAATGGTCGTGCTTTATCTTGTTTCATCCAGTTGGCAAACAATGTGGCGATAATATCTGAAGCAATGCTTTCCTTTGCAATATCAAAAACCTGTTTTTGAACAGTAAGAAAAGTATCAAGGTCCTGCTTTGGGTTTGGCATATTTAATCGACGCCAATCTACCGCAGTTGAATCACTATCTTGAGGGGTAATTTTAGTTAACAGATTTGAGATTTTCTCGTTTTCCATTCTGTAAAGATAGTATGTCATCTTTCTTGTGAGTCGAAGCAATGTTCGAGGATCGGTTTTTGCTAATAAATCAAGTATAACTTCCCAGTCTTGCTTTTTCTCAGGAGTTTTTATTTTTAAAGGAGTTTCTTTTTCCTCCGCTTTCATCATTTTTTCGACGTAATCAAGTTTTTTTCGCTGCTGCTCTAATTCTTCTTTTATATGTCGCTCTTCAATGAATTTTCCTAAAAGATCAGCGATTGCGTCGATAAGTCTGCGTTCTTCGGCAAGAAACGGCCCTTCATTTGCCTGTGGTTTTTCTTCAAGGTAGTAAACCTCAAGAACTCCAATTTTTTTGTCCTCTACGATTATGTCACTTTCTAGTATCCATTGTGTTTTTTTGAAATTCTCTGTTTTAAATTCTCGTCCATCAAGATGAATTCTTACACAGGTAATATCACGAAACTGCCAAGCTGTTGGAACCAAAACAACGATTTGTTGTAATGCTTCATCTATGGAAAGCTTACTGTTTCGAATAATTTTTGTAATACGATAGAAACAATTTAGTTCTTTTACACGCTCATTCAACTCATGCATCATCGTACCATTCTGAGCAGTTTTAAAAGTATTTTGATCTTCTTGTTTTAGCGATTTTGTGAAATCTGATTTATCAATCATGGTTGTCTCCAAGGTCATACGATGAGCATCCACCCCTTCGTATTTCACCTAATTTGTTACCCTTATTTATTTCTTTTCCTTGTCGGATTACTGCTTTTCCATGTTTTCCGTCAATTTTGATCATGAGCAGATAAGGTGTTTTCACATGTCTTACATCTGCCTGATCTTCCACAACAGGGAGAGAATCAAGCCATTTATAATCAATATTCCCTTTCTCTTTTTTTGTAATCAAATATCCAACTTGCGAGGAAATTAAATCATGGAAGAAATGCGAGCCTTGGGATGGATCAATTGTTCTTTCTTTAAAGGGTATTTCCACAATTGCCTTAGTCCCAGCGATATCGCTCCAAATAACAGGAATACCTAACCATTGATCAGCAGAACCCCACCGGCCTGGTCCGATGAGAAGATATGGTTTTTTTTCTTCCATCAATTTACTATTAAACTTCCGAATTTGACCAACAGCTCTTGTAGAATTCATCATTTCAAAATCGGATTTCACATAAACAATATCCTGGATGCCCTCAATGATACCATTACCAAGTGCATTCTCACTGTAACAAAGATCAATGTTAGGATTGTAATCCTCAATGACAATATTAGAGGATTTTCCTAATGGTAGCATACTTCTTATCTGCAAAATAACCAAATCGGCTCTCTGAGATTCTGTTTCTCCAAGATTTACTGCAAATTCAATCTCAACAGGATATCCAAGGGCAATCTCGCTAATTTTCAACAACAACTTTAATGCTTTTGCCAGAGGTAAAGCTTCATATTGTACAATTGGACCGAAATCGATAACAAGCGAACCTTCTTCGTAAACCCCTGGATAAAGCCGATCATCTTGACGAATATAAGTTGATGCGACCTTGTCTAATAACCCATGTCGTTTTGCATCCTCTAAGTCTAAGATACGATACGAGGTTTCCTCATTTCTATCCACAATACGGTAAATAGATTTCAAATTCAATGAATAGAATCGTCTTTGCGAATATCTTATAAAATCTTTTGGAGTTCCAAACAATGGAGTCATAGGACATTCGGGACAAAAACAAAATGAGCATCCACCATCAACAATTGCTTTTCCTAAACCCAAGGCAAGATAAACAATTCCGTCCTCTTGTTTACAACCACCGGAAGGATAATAATTGTATGATTTTGCTACACCAGATATAACCGGGTAAAAATAATTTTCATATTTCCGCCCAACAACTTCTTGAATAATCACTGCCATTTTTTCATCACCGATGTTTTTTGGTGTTGATTTAATGTAGGTTCTTGCTTTTTCGAAAAATGTTGAAGCATATACATACTTCACTGCGTTGCACACTTCTTGAAACCGAAAATCGGCTTCCCAAGATTCGTTCGGTAACAGAATCGAATCATAAATACCTGCAAATGATTGTAACAGTGAATCCTCAAGCATCCCTGAAGAACGAACAACCAGAGGTTTTCGTGTTTTTTGAATAAACGCGCGAAGATCACCTAAAACTGTAGCAGGGAGGCTCCCACTCATGAATTTTAATGCAATACGCTCATCTGGTAACTCATACAATGTTGGATCATTTAATTTATTTTGAGCCATATATGTATCAAACACATCAGTGGATAAAACAATAGTACGTGGGGCTGTAATACGAAGATTTGGAAACATCTCATCTGAAACATACTTTGAGATAAGTTTTGCTAAAAACGATAACCCTCGTGCTTTTCCTCCAAGGGCGCCTTTACCGATACGACTAATTTCAAGATGTGATGCAAAAGTAGTACGTTCAAAAACTGTAACTGATGATTGTGTTTGAGCATATTTGAGTTCCTCAAAAAGATCAACGATTCGTTTACGAAGCTCAGATGCTTTTTTTATTTCAACTTCAGCAACGTGAATTTTTTCTGCAAGTTCAGTTTCTCCACGTGCATTTAACCAATGTGAAAAAAGATATTTATGTGCTGTGTTTGTAAGAATTTTCTCATCAATAGATAATATTGTATCTTCGAAATCTTTCAAATTTTTTATAATAAAAATGCTTTTTCCATTCGGGTCTTTTATGTCGATATCTCGCGGACCGATACATTCATTAATAAAATCTTTAAGAATAAGAGCAAGGGTATCTATTTTTTTTGAAACAAATCTTATATTTTTATTAAGTGATTCATTATATTTAAGAGGTTCTGATGATTGAATTAGAATGGGTAAATCTGGTTTTTCTTTACTAATGATTTGAGCAAGTTCAAGGCCTGCTTGTGATCCTCTCTTTATTGTATTATTGATTTCATTATCTGTGATAATTCCTATAATATTTTCTTTGTATGAATCATATAGAGTTTTTCCTTCCTCAAAATTTATCGTATGAAGAATAACTGGGCGGTGTTTCAGTCGTTGCTGTCGTTGCTCCTCACTAAGAGAATCTTGCATTGTAGCAACAAGAAAACCCCAAATCTCATCATATAGTAATAGAATATATGTAGAATAGTATTGAATTGAATCTTCAATTAATAGCACACATTTACATTGTTCTGCAAACAATCGATCTTGTTGTACAGTACGTGCATCTTCAAATAATTGTATAATTGCAAGAATAATTTTTCCGTCCCCATTCCATGTTAAAATTTTACTCAGTATTCTTTCGCTATCTTCCTTTGCGATTTTCGACAGCTCAGTGATGTTGTTTCCTATTAATACTATTGGAATGTCTGCAATTTTTTTAATTTTTTTTGCTAGAGTAAGTGCGTCGATATCCTCCAGTTTATCAAAAATAATAATAAAATCAATTTTATTTGTATTTAAAAATTCAATACATTCTTTTCCAGTTTCTAAGTGTGTAATTTCTGGAGGTTTTTCACTTAATTTGAATAGGTGTCTTTCGCTTAGAAGAGCATTCAGCCTTCCTTCTTCTTCTAACTGAAAATAATGATACGAAGAAGAAAGAATGAGGATATGTTGGAAGTAAAATTGATCAACAGAGGGCTGTTCTTTCTCGTCCTCCATCTGTGCAATTGGAGGTGTAATACCCGTAATTTCTTCAATACAATCTATGATCTTTTTTTCTTTGTCGCTGAACCGAATTTGCATAGATTTATTTACACCCAGCCTCGCATTTTACATGCATCGGCTACTCGGGAAATTGCTATCATATATGCTGCATCACTAATTCGAATCTTTTTCCGTTTCGAAAGTTCCCAGACTTTATAAAACGCATCAGTCATTTTATTATCCAGTTTTCCAAGGACCTCTTCTTTTGTCCAGTAATAATTTTGATTGCTTTGTACTTGTTCAAAGTAGCTGCAGACAACACCACCAGCATTTGCTAGAAAATCAGGTATTACTACAACGCCTTTTTTCTCAAGTATATCTTCTGCTTCAGGAGTAACAGGTCCATTTGCGCCACAAATAATGATTTTAACATTCTGTTTAATCTCATTTACGTTCTCTTCAGTAATGGCGTGTTCAAGCGCCGCTGGGATAAGGATATCAACCTCGTTTTTTAACCAATCCTCGCCAGAGTGGACCTCGTAACCAAGTTTCTCTGCTTGTGACTTGTCAATTGTTCCAAAGCGATCGGTAATTTTCATAAGTTCATCTAATTTTATTCCTTCCTTCTTATAGTAACTATAGGTACAATTATCTTTTTGATCCCAGCAAGAGACTGAAACAACTTTTCCTCCATATTGAATCAATAATTCTGCAGAATAGCGAGCAACATTTCCAAATCCTTGAATAGAAGTAGTTGTTTTAGCTACATCCATGTTCATCTCTTTTAAAAGGTCACGAAGGATGAACACAACTCCATAACCTGTTGCCTCAGTACGACCAAGGGACCCACCTAGTTCTACAGGTTTACCTGTAATAAACCCTGGGTATTGCCCGCCCATTATAGTTTGATATTCATCCATGATCCACAACATGTGTTGTCCACTAGTCATAACATCTGGAGCAGGAATATCACGAACCGGTCCAACATCTCGTGCTATTTGACGTACCCAACCTCTGCACAATCGCTCTTGTTCACGTTCAGAAAGGTTATGAGGATCACAAATAATACCACCTTTCCCACCACCAAGAGGAATATCGACGACAGAGCATTTCCAAGTCATCCACATTGCAAGTGCACGAACCGTATCAATAGTTTCCTGTGGATGGAACCTGATTCCACCTTTGCAGGGTCCTCGTGCATCATTGTGTTGTACACGGAATCCTCGGAACACTTTCATGTTACCATCATCCATACGAATCGGGATCGCAAAATTGTATTCTCTAAGCGAGTTTCGCAAAAGTTCTCGAGTTGGTTCATCGAGATCGAGTTTATCTGAAATTCTATCAAATTGTTGTTGTGCCATTTTAAATGGGTTAAACCCTTCTTTTTCTTTTTTAAAAACTCCTCTAGTACCTTTTTCATGCTTTAATTCCTGTTTTAATTGCATAATCATAATCGCCTCTTAATCGCCCTGAATCATAACTGTATATAAATAATTTAGTAAGAGTTAAAAATAAACATAAAAATACAGATTTTCTAAGATATGGATTTAAATAGATAAAAAAAAAATAGGAGGATAGTATTTATTTTATACTAATCCCTGATCAATCATTGCATCGGCTACTTTTACAAAACCTGCAATATTAGCTCCTTTAACATAATTAACAAAATTGCTTTCTTTACCGTATTTCAAACATGACTGATGAATTTGTGACATTATCCACTGTAATTTCTGATCAACTTCTTCTCTGCTCCAGGATAAACGCATACTATTTTGAGACATTTCAAGACCGCTGGTTGCAACGCCACCTGCATTAGCTGCCTTACCTGGTCCAAAGAGAATTTTGTTCTCAAGGAATATTTCTACAGCATCAGGAGTTGTAGGCATATTTGCACCCTCCGAAACCAATTTACAACCATTATCAACAAGTACCTTTGCATCCTCTTTACTTATCTCATTTTGTGTTGCTGAAGGAAATCCTAGTTCACATTTATATTTCCAGGGGGTTTTTCCTGATTCATACTCACAACCAAATTTATCTGCGTACTCTTTTATTCGCCCACGTTGCACATTTTTAAGCTCCATCACAAAGGCTAGTTTCTTTTCATCAATTCCATTTGGATCATATATTGTACCAGAAGAGTCTGAGAGTGTTACTACTTTTCCACCTAGCTGGTTTATTTTTTGAACTGTGTATTGCGCAACATTTCCTGAACCAGAAACTGCACATATTTTATCTTTAATTGATTCTCCCTTAGTTTTTAGCATTTCTTGAGCAAAATAGACGCAACCATAACCTGTTGCTTCAGGTCGTATAAGACTACCACCCCAATTCAACCCTTTACCTGTTAAAACACCAGTAAACTCATTGCATAACCTCTTATACTGACCGAACATAAAACCTATTTCACGACCGCCCACACCTATATCACCTGCAGGAACATCAGTATTTGGACCGATATGCCTAAAAAGTTCGGTCATGAAACTTTGGCAGAATTTCATAACTTCGTTGTCAGTTTTACCTTTTGGGTCAAAGTCCGACCCACCTTTTCCACCACCCATTGGTAGAGTAGTTAAGCTGTTTTTAAAAACTTGCTCAAAAGCTAAAAATTTCAAAATACTCAGATTTACACTCGGATGAAATCTAAGACCACCTTTATAGGGACCTATTGCACTATTCATCTCAATTCGATATCCTCTATTAACTTGAATTTCACCTTTATCATCAAGCCAAGGAACCCTAAACATTATTAGACGCTCAGGTTCAACTATACGTTCCAAAATTTTAGATTTTTTGTATTTCGGGTTTTTTTGAATAAAGGGCATTAAACATTCGATAACTTCTTTTACAGCTTGATGAAACTCTTTTTCACCAGGGTTCTTATCAATTACTTTGCTCATGAATAATTCTACATCTTTTTCCATAATAAACCTCCCAAATTAATTAGTTCACCGTATCGACAAATCTTATTAAAACTTTATTGTCTCCTATAATATACATTATATAAACTAAAAAAATTTTTATTTTTTTTTTTGTTTTTTTACTAATCATTAAATAAAGTAAATGCATTTAGAAAAAAATGATTATAAGTTTTTATATAAAAAGGTGAGGAGTATGAATTTTAATATTAAAGATGAAAATGATTTATTAAATATTGTTAAGGAACAAAAAATTGTATTTGTTAGATTACAGTTTATTGATATTTTGGGTACACCAAAAAATATTGTTATTCCTTCCGCAAGGCTCGAAGAGGCTTTAGAAGAAGGTATTCCATTTGATGCATCTTCTGTTGAAGGTTATGCCACAATAGAGGAATCTGATAAGATTGCTATACCTGATCCTCATAGTTTTGTGATACTACCTGTCGGTATTGAAAAAAGAAAAACTGCAAAACTAAATTGTGATATATATGAACCAAGTGGTAAACGATTCACTGGTGACGTTAAATATATTTTAGAAAAGACCGTGGAAAAATTACAACATTTGAAATATACATATAACACAGGACCCGAAATAGAGTTTTTTTTGTTTAAAAGAGAAGGAGATAATTCGACTTTAATTCCCAACGATTACGCAGGGTATTTTGACTTGTCTCATCTTGATTTAGCTGAAGGGGTTCGTGCAGATATATCTTTGGCTCTTGAAGAATTTGGTATACAAACATATACTTCTCATCACGAGGTTGCTTCTGGCCAACATGAAATCAATTTTCATTATGCTGATGCAATAACTACAGCAGATAGAGTGATTACTTTAAAGTATATTACTAAAGTTATTGCGACACAACATAATCTTCATGCATCTTTTATGCCTAAGCCTTTCTTTGGATCATGCGGTTCAGGTATGCATACGCATCAATCACTTTTTACATACGATGGCGAAAACGCATTTTATGATCCAAATGACAAAAATCAGTTAAGTGTAATTGCTTATCAGTTTATTGCAGGTCTTTTGAAATATATTAATGAGATTTGTGCAGTGGTTAATCCAACAGTTAACTCTTATAAACGACTTGTTCCTGGTTATGAAGCACCAACATATATTGCCTGGGCTAACCGTAATCGCAGTGCACTTATTCGTATACCTTCTAAGCATGGAAAAAGTACAAGGTGCGAGCTTAGAAATCCTGATGTTTCCTGCAACCCGTATCTAGCTTTCTCTGTTATGCTTGCAGCGGGTCTTAGAGGAATTGAGGAAAAACTTTATCCTCCCGAACCTGTAGAACAAAACATATATGCTCTATCTGAGAAGGAAAGAGAAAAACTAGGGATAGAACAATTACCAGATAGTCTTGGTGATGCACTTTCGCTTATGTCAAAAAGTGAACTTGCTAAGACTACATTAGGTGAACATGTATTTGAAAACTTTTTACATGTGAAGCGAAAAGAATGGAATGAATACAGAACTCAGGTTACCAAATGGGAGACGGATAATTACTTACCTATTTTATAATTTAAGGTGTTTTATATACAAATTTATCTTTTTTCCTTTTCATTGTTAAGCAAATAATATAAATTGATTATTGTATTCTGCATCGGAGATAACATCTTATGAGATTTGAAATGCAAGTGGTTAGTAACACACCGCTAGTTGGCGAAGAAGACCCAGATATTGTTGCAAAAAAATTTTTTGAGCAAATCGGTTATTTATCAAAAGGATCTAATCCTGAAATTCCTTATAAAATTTTTAATGAATTTTTTTTAAAACATCCAATGAAGGCCTGGTACGTAGATGAGATTTCTGCAAAATTAAAAACATCAAAGCCTACAATTTACAGACATTTAAATAAACTGAAAGGTTTTGATATTCTTGAGGAAACCCAAGTTTTTGATGAAAGTACGAAACAGAACAAAAAAGCATACAGGCTTAGGTATGGAAACATTCAAAAAGCTTGGAACTTTGTTGAAGCTCATCTTAAAGTAGCAATTGAAAATTATGGAAAAACTGTAGAGCATTTACAAACGCTTATAGAAAAGCAGAAGAAGGGAACAGAATGAATAAAGATAAAAAATTGGAGTTAACAGAAGGATCTGTTTACAAAATAACATCTTTGGGTGGTAGGGATATTTTGCTTGAAACCGAAGGTGTTTTTAGAGGTTTTATCTCAATAGGTGTTGACGAAACAGGTCTTTTGATGGAGCTTGGTAAAAGTCATGGGGCAATGTCCGGTAAGATAAGAATCGTCCCACTTCATGTAATATTGTTAATCGATGTTTTAGATGTAAAGGAAAACGAGAAGAAAGAAGATGACAGAGGAATGTCTCACTACGTGGGATAAATAATTTTTCTTTTTTTTAATTTTTAATATATATAATTATACATTAGATATTTATATTAGTTCTATTTATTAATAAAAGAATTTATGCCTAAAAAAAACATCCCCATTATTGAACTTGATAATATATCTAAGAAATATAATGAGTACGGCGTTATAGTTAATGCTTTAGATAATGTTTCTTTGAAAATTTTTCCTGGAGAGTTTGTTTCAATAATAGGTCCTTCTGGTAGCGGAAAATCAACATTACTTCACTGTATGGGTCTATTAGATCGACCTTCTTCAGGGCTTTTGTATATTGAAGGTAAAGATACAACAAAAATAAGTGGTAAAGAAATAGCAGAGTTTAGAGGAGAAAAACTTGGTTTTGTTTTTCAAAGTTACAATCTAATTCCGCGCTTGACTGTTTTAGAAAATGTGATTTTACCTGGATTAATAATGAAAAAAGAACCTCTAGATTTAGAGAAAAAAGCAAAAATTCTGCTAAAAGAAGTCGGAATAATTCATCGTGCTGACCACAAAGGAATACATTTATCTGGAGGTGAGCAACAAAGAGTTGCTATTGCACGAGCTTTAATCAACGACCCTGCTCTTGTGCTTGCCGATGAACCAACTGGAGCATTGGATTCTGAAAGTAGCAAAGATATTATGAATCTTTTATTGGAAATGAATACGAAAAAAAATGTAACTTCTGTATTTGTATCTCATGATATGCATATTGCACGCTATGGAAAAAGAACACTTAGTTTGAAAGATGGAAAGATTGTTGGAGACATCCATGGAAATTTAAAGGAAAATAATGTTTCAAAAAAGTTCGATAAAATAAAAGAGGGAAATAAAGTTGGGAGTTAGCAGTCTTTTAGCACTTGGTGAATTAAAGGATCATAAACGAATTTATGCAATAATAATTTTAGTGATTGCTCTTACCATGACTTCCTTTATGCTTGAAAATGCTTATTTGAATTATATGATGCAAGTTGTTGATGATACAACCAAACTTGTTACTTCTGATGCAGCTATTGTTAATAAAGATAGTACTATTAGAGATCTTTATGGTACTGAAATTGAACTACAAAATGCAGGAGAAATAGCTAAAAGAATAGAACGAAATCTACCTGATTATAAAACCACTATAAGGGTAACTGCTCAAGGAACCTATGGTCTTGGCACAGAGGGAGAAGTAGTTGATGGATGTACTATCCAGGGCATTGATCCAAAAAAAGACAATAGCATTTCAGAACTTGCAAACAAAATAGTAAAAGGAAGATTTTTTAAAAATGATGATCCTATTTTAAGAGGACATACACCTCTATATATAGAAATAAAGGGCCCCGGTGACTTGCCTGATTTTACATATGGGACAGGTGAAAAACTTCTGGTGGATGAAAAACCTTATCCTATAATAGTTGGGGCGTCAGCTGCAAAGATTCACCCTTCAATTGATGTTGGAAAAACATTTTCTATTACATTAAGTGTCTCCAGTAGAAAAACAAGTTATGCAAGCATTCTTGTTAGCGTAATTGGCTTATATGAAAGTGGCACACCTACTTTAGATGCTTTGATATGGTTTATGCATGCTGATTCTCTAAGAGAAATCAAAGGATATGGAGAGATAACTGGTAAAGATTGGTACATTCCTGGTATTGGTACATTCAGAGGTTATAATCCAATATTAATTGATAGAAATAGGGGAGATGTTGTTATTGTAAAAGCACCTGAACCTTTGCATACGTTAAACCCACAAGGTTATGCTGATTATGTAAAGGAAGAAATAAGCAGTGTTGTACCATCTTTTAAGATTTATAGTTGGCATGATTTTTTAATTTATATAGCAGGTTCTATGCAGGATGTTATAACAATTATGCTTTGGGGCAGTATTGCGGTGACATTATTTTTATCTGGTGCAGCAATAAAATATGTTATGGATTCGATCATAATGCGAAAAACAAGAGAAATTGGTTCACTTAAAGCATTTGGTGCTCGAGATAGGGTTGTTTTTAGCATATTCCTATATCAAGGTTTGATTATTGGTCTAATTGCTGGGATTCTTGGAATTTTATTTTCAGTTATTGTAATGTATTTTGTCAATTGGTATGGATTGAGTGTAGAATTTATTTCTGGAACTCAGCTAAAAGTTGGTTTTATTGTTAATTGGCTAACAATATTGATTGCTTTGGTTTTACCTGTTACGCTCTCAGTACTTGCTGCAGCGTTACCTGCTAAAAAAGCATCAAGGTTGTCTCCAGTAGAAGCTTTAAGAAAAGGAGAATTGTCTCTCTAACGTTTATTTAAAATGTATAACAAGACTGACTTTTTTAAGGGTAAAAATATATTGAAAAAAACAAGGATACGAAGGGAGACGTATCGTACCCTTACGCACCTGCGAATACATAATGGGTTATTTACCCTATACCTTGCCTCCCCATTATCATAAATAATAAATTGATTTATAAAATTTTCTGAATAAAATTAACATGTGTTAAGTACATCTGTAATTTTTTTTCTAAATTTTAAAATGTTATCATCTTTATTAAAATATTTTTCAGCACTTCTAATTTTCTTTTATTACTAGTTTAATATAAGAGAATTATTTTAATAGATATACATGTTCTAGGTTTTGTCAATATAAGAACATCAAAGTGTATTATTTAATGGAAAGTGAAGATATATGGCTGAAATAAAAATACAAAATATTGTGGCATCTACAACGTTTGCAGATAAATTGGATTTAGATTTAATAGCACAATCATTGGAAGATGCAGAATATGAGCCCGAACAATTTCCGGGACTAGTTCATAGATTAAATGAGCCGAAAACAGCAACACTACTATTTAGAAGCGGAAAAGCAAACTGTACAGGTGCAAAAAATGTTGAAGATGTGAGAAAAACAGTTGAAATTATAGCAGAAAAACTAGAAAAAATAGGTGTAAAAGTGTATAAAAATCCTGAGATAGTCATTCAAAATATTGTCGCCACATCTGATCTTGAAGGGGAATTAAATCTTAGCGAAGTAGCTTTAGCACTTGGTTTAGAAAATGTAGAATACGAACCGGAGCAATTTCCGGGACTAGTTTACAGAATAAAGGAACCCAAAGTAGCAATGCTCTTGTTTGGTTCTGGCAAGATTGTTTGTGCTGGTGCAAGAAAGACGGAGGAAGTGGTACTAGCTGTTGATAAATTATCAAAGGAGCTTTCTTCATTAGGACTTTTACGTAAGTAAAGCATCTTTCTTTTTTTTCTTTTATAAAATTCAATATTTAATATCAACACAAAAACTAATCCTATAATATAAGATGCTGGTTAAAAAATAATAGAGACTTATTAAAAATTAAAACATATAAGTATTTATATAACTTGGCTGTAGATAAGTTATAGATTATTAGGAAACTGATTTATTTGGTTAAAAAAGAAAAACAGAAGATAGAAGAAATTACTCGATGTCAAAAATGTGGAAGTACACATCTTATCAAAGATTATTCTAGAGCAGAATTGATATGTAAAGATTGCGGACTTGTTATTGATGAAGATTTAATTGACCATGGTCCTGAATGGCGTGCATTTGACAGCGAACAGCGTGATAAACGATCTAGAACTGGATCTCCAATGACATATACAATTCATGATAAAGGTCTTAGTACGACGATAGGCTGGAAAAATCGTGATTCTTATGGTAAATCAATTCCAACAAGAAATAGGGCACAGATATATCGACTACGGAAATGGCAAAGTAGAATTAGACTAAATGATGCAACAGAAAGAACCCTAGCAACCGCTCTTTCAGCACTTGATAGGATGGCATCAAGCATGAGCCTTCCAAGAACAGTAAGAGAGACTGCAGCTATGATTTACAGAAAAGCAGCGTGGAACAAATTGGTTCGTGGTAGAAGTATAGAAGGCGTTACCGCTGCATCACTCTACGCAGCATGCCGGCAATGCCACGTACCACGTACTTTAGATGAAATAAGTAACACAGCGCATATTACTAGGAAAGAAATAGGAAGGACCTACAGATACATTTCCCATGAATTGGGATTAAAATTGTTGCCTACCTCGCCCGAGGATTATGTATCAAGGTTTTGTAGCGAATTAAAACTTAGTAGCGTTGTACAAGCAAAGACCTTACAGATATTAAAAGAAGCTGCACAAAAAGAGCTTACTAGTGGACGTGGCCCAACTGGTTTAGCAGCATCATCACTGTATATAGCATCAGTAATTTGTTCTGAACGTAGGACTCAACGTGAAATAGCAAATATCGCAGGTGTAACAGAGGTCACCATTAGAAATAGATACAAGGAAATTACAGAAAAACTCGATATCGACATTATCCAATAGTTCAATGATTTTCTATTTTTCCTTCTTTTTAGTTGTTAAGATTATTTCAATTGAAGATACATTCGAGGTTCTGCCTTCTTCATTTGTGATGCTTTCTGTGTCAATTTTTATATCTTTTATCTTTGCAGATGTGATAAATCTGTTTCTCACAATTTCTGCTGTATCTACTGCTGTGCTTATTGCCCTGCCCCTTGCTTTAATAATAACCTCATCAGAACCACTGCCCTGAAATTGTGTTACTACTGCAAGCACATAGCTCATAGGGGGTTTATGCCCAACAAAGATTATGTTTTCATCACTTTTTCTTCTTTCAGTTGTTTTTTCGGTTTTTGTTTCTTCTGTCATAATTTTTTCCTCTCTTAAATCAAGATTCATTATATCTTTTAAAATTAAATAGTTTCTGCAAATAATAAAAACTCTAAAATAAGCAATATGTAGTTTTATTTATATTTTTTTATTTTAATTTTTATTAATTAAAAATTTCTAAAGGTTTATGTATTAAGAATCTATTCAATTATTTGGGGGAATTTGGTGGACCAAAAAGTATGGCAAAGGATGGGTCTTCCATTTCCGATTCCGTAAATTAAAAGTATTTGGGGGAAGCTTGTGAGGGGATACCAAATACTACTTAAAAAAACATGCGAGTCACGTAAAAACGTGTAACGCCTGATTCCCCCACCAAAACCAAAAATTAAGCTTTCTTATTAAAAAATAATATTAAATATTAAATTAGTCGCGTCTGTCCTCGGATTTTATAATTAGAAAGCTCTTTAAAAACCTCATCCTCTTGAAGACTTTTCATTACATCCTCTGTTGTTGGTGAGATTTTAATGTCCCTAGTTCTACCATATCTGCCTTTTGATATTACGCGAGCGGTTATTATTCCAAGCATGTCAAGTTCTGATATAAGATCTGCAACACGCCTTTGGGTTAAGGATTCTGTTCTAGTTTTTTTGCATAAATCTTTGTATATATCATAAACATCACCTGTAGTAACTGCACCAGTTGATGCTGTTTTTTTATTATGTTGTTCTTGTAAAAGAATAGAAAAAAGTAGCAATTTTGATTGAGTAGGCAGGGTACGTGTAACTTCCATTATACGATTTATTTCTATTTTATTTTGAGCAAGCTGCACATGTTTTTTTGAAATTCTCGGGGATTTTGCTCTTTCTGCTATTTCCGCAGATATTCTAAGTAAATCTAAAGCTCGTCTTGCATCACCATGCTCTTGCGCGGCAAGTGCAGCACATAGAGGAATTACATCTGTATCAAGTGCATCTGATTTTAATGCAAGCTCTACACGTTGATTCAAGATATCTTGAAGCTCTTCAGCGTTATACGGTGAAAAAATCAAGTTTTCTTCACCTAAACTAGATTTAACACGAGGATCTAAAAACTCAGTAAATTTCAAATCATTTGACAATCCTACAATAGACACCTTTGATTTTTCAAGATCAGAATTAATACGAGTAAGATTATAAAGTGCTTCGTCACCCTTTAATTTATCTACTTCATCAAGAGTTATTACTGTTACTCCTCCTTCCTTTTCAACCATTTGTTTGAGTTTTGCATAAACCTCATCTGTTGGCCATCCTGTAAAAGGTATTCTTTCTGACCAGTTATCTACAAAATGATTAGTAATATTTTGAAGAAGACGATATTGGGTATCTACAACTTCACAGTTAATATAAATGAAATTGACTTTTTTACTTGTTTCTTCTCCTTTTTTTAAAAGCTCTTTTCCAACAAATTTTGTAACAGCAGTTTTCCCGGTACCTGTCTTTCCATAAATAAAAACATTTGAAGGTGTTTCACCACGTAATGCCGGTACAAGTATTGATGCTAAATGATTAATTTCTTTATCCCTATGCGGAAGTAAGTCAGGAATATAAGAAGGTCTCATAGCTTCCCTGTTTTCAAATAAGCCATCAGCGCCTAGTAAATTGCCAAATATGTCGCTGTTTACAGTAGTTTTTTTAATCGTAAAAATAAACCTCCCGGGACCTGTGTAATCAATGATTGTATATTAAAAATTTGTGTAAAATTTCGTATGTTTTTTCTCCTTATTTTCTCCTGTTAAATAATTCTTAAAGAGAGGCCTTTGTTTCCTATGGAAAACTCTCATGAAAGATATTTTATATTTTAATATTTTTTTATATTTATATTTTTAAAAATCAAAATATTAAAGTACTATTAATTTAATACGTTTATGGCTATACTCACGTCCATATTTTTTATAAAAAACAAATACTCACAATAAATAGTTTCCACAGGAAACATAGGGGTCTATCTTAAAATAAAAAAATGAGTAAAATTAAATAAAAAAATAATAAAAATAAAAGGGAAGATTCAATGAGCCCCAATAATAATTACATCTTTAACAGATTTGATTGATTCAAATGGAAAAACAAGATTGCCCTGGGTGTCTAAATGATACAATCTTGGATCTATATCATCAGAGGGTTCAACAAGTATTCCAACTAATTTACCTGTTCTGCTTTCTACAGTTGTATTCCTCATAATGCCTAAATACAAACCCTCTTCGCTCATAACCGATTTTCCTCTAAGCTGATTTTCAGTTAACTTCATTTTTTTACCATCCTTTTTATTTTAATGTTCTACAAATATTGAATATCTTTTTCACTTTTATCTTTTTTGGCTATTCCGCTACCTAAAGTTTCTGACACTCTCTCATAAAATTTCATCATATTTGGAGTAATTGATGCTCGAACAGCCTCCATTGCTTTTTCAAAATGAACATTTTTAACCTTTTTTGCATCAGCATTTTCTCGTATTGCAAGCATAGCCGCTTCTCTACATAAAGCTTCTATATCAGCACCAGAATAGTTTTCGCAAACTTCAGACAGATTTTCTAAATCAACGTCTTTGTCAAGAGGCATAGACTTTGTATGAATCTTGAAAATCTGCAACCTTGCTTTTTTATCAGGGGTACGAATCAGAACTAGACGGTCAAATCTACCAGGTCTAAGTAAACCGGGATCGATGATATCGGGTCTATTTGTCGCAGCAATTACAACTACACCCTCCATACTTTCAAGACCATCAATACTAGTTAAAAGCTGATTTACCACACTATCAGTTACATGAGATCCTACATCAGCTCCTCGTGGTGGAGCGATAGAATCAATTTCATCAAGAAAAACAATTGATGGTGCAACCTGTCTTGCTTTTTTAAATAACTCTCTTACAGCTTTTTCACTTTCTCCAACCCATTTACTCATAACTTCAGGTCCTTTAATTGAAATAAAATTTGCATTTGATTCACTGGCAACTGCTTTTGCAAGCAACGTTTTTCCAGTTCCAGGTGGACCATATAATAGAATCCCTCTTGGCGGGGTTATACCCATTCTTTTAAAAACCTCAGGTTTAGTTAGGGGCCACTCGACAGCTTCCTGCAATTGTTGTTTAGCTTCTTCAAGGCCACCTATATCCTCCCAAGATATTTTTGGAATTTCAATTAAAAATTCTCTCATTGCTGAGGGCTCTATGCCTCTGTGTGCATTTTTAAAATCATCCATCGTAACTTCCATTTTTTCAAGAAGTTCAACAGGAATTGGTTTCTCAAGATCAATTTCAGGCAAATACCTTCTAAGGGCATTCATTGCAGATTCCCGTGCAAGAGCCATTAGATCCGCACCAACATAACCATAGGTTATATCCGCAAGATCATCAAGAACCACATCCTTATCCATTGGCATGCCTCTAGTATGAATCTGTAAAATCTCTTTTCTGCCATCTCTGTCAGGCGCACCAATAATAATTTCCCTATCAAATCTACCAGGTCGTCTAAGAGCAGGGTCAATCGAATCAGGTATATTTGTTGCACCAATTACAATGAGTTTTCCTCTACCTTTCAACCCATCCATAAGAGTTAGTAATTGAGAAACTACTCTGCGCTCGACCTCACCATGAACTTCACTTCTTTTTGGTGCAATAGCATCAATTTCATCAATAAAGACGATGGAAGGTGCATTTTTTTCTGCTTCTTCAAAGATTTTCCTTAGATTTTCCTCGCTTTGGCCATAAAATTTTGACATAATTTCCGGGCCATTGATTGTATAAAAATTCGCATTTGATTCATTTGCAACTGCTTTTGCAATAAGTGTTTTACCAGTTCCAGGGGGCCCATGTAAAAGAACTCCTTTGGGGGGGTCTATTCCTAAACGATCAAAAAGCTCAGGATGCTTAAGAGGTAGTTCTATCATTTCCCTAACCTTTAAAATTTCCTCATGAAGACCGCCTATATCTTCGTAACTTACACGAGGGCCTTCTATTTCGGCTTCTCGCGCTGCCTCTTCTTTTACTTTGATAAAAGTTTCTTCACTAATAGATACAATGCCACCAGGAATTGTGCTGATGATAATAAAAGGTAGTGAACTTCCAAATAAAGCAATTCCAGGTATTATAACACTATCTCCCTTAGTAATTGGTCTTTTCAATAACCCTTTTTTAATAAGAATATCTATACCTTCTCCAAACTGAATCTGCTGACCTTTTGATATTAAAGGGGCAAGTGCGATTTCCCTTGCTTCTTTTACCTCTGCTTTTCTTATCTTTACGCGATCGCCTAGACCGCCACCACTATTTTTTCTAGTTAAATTATCAATCCTAAGAATTCCTTTACCCTCATCAGAAGGATGTGCTCTCCAAACCATTGCTGCAGTTATTTTTGTACCTTCTATTTCTATAACATCCCCAATAGATAAATCTAAAGTTAATCTGGTTTGATTATCAATACGTGCTCTACCATATCCTACATCTTGTTGGAAAGCTTCAGCAATTTTTAATTCTGCTTCCTTTTGTTTCATAAACACTCCCACCAAATTAGTATTTTAGGGCTAATGAAGAAGTTGTTATTATAATTTTTCTGTTGTTATTGATTACAAATAGTATATTTTTGGTTATTTTACAGATGAAGAGGCATAATTGTAACACAATATTTAAATTAATAATTTAAAATTAAAATGAGAGGAAAAAATGAAGCTTAAACATTATTCATTAATATTTTCAATTGTAGGAATTTTGGTATTATATTTTCTTTTAAAGGTCTCGCAACCGTCTGTAATAGGTATTTATGAAATACCAAAATATGAAGGTAAACAGGTTACTGTAGAAGGAATGATTATAGAACATCACCAGACAAAATATAGTAGTCAAATAATAAAAATTGAAAACAATAATGCCACAACAACCGTTTTTATTGAAGGAAAAATAGAAGTAGAATTTGGTGATAAAATACAAGTTACAGGAGAAGTGCAAAAATATGAAGGTGAATGGGAGATTGTAGTTAATAGCATTAATCTGGTAAAGATAATAGAAAAATGGGGTAATCGCTCTTTTCCACTTTGGCAACTTGCGGAAAATCCTACAAAGTATGTTGGTTTGGATATCAATGTTTCAGGTTACATAGATTATATTTCTAACTCATATTTTTATATTGCAGATTTTGAAAGAAAATATTCATTACTTGTAACATATGATCTTGCAAAAAATATAACGATTTCACCTGGTCAAAAAATATGTGCATTTGGGCGATTCTTATTTGATGAAGAGAATTTTAGGTATAAATTGGAGCTCAGTGATCAAACTCATGGTATTACAACTTTGGAGGAATAAGCTCTGTGTTGCCTCTAATGCTTGTTCTTTTATTTTGTGCACTTGGTGTTTTAACCGGTGTTTTGACAGGGATTCTACCTGGTCTTCATGTTAATAATATAGCTTTAATTTTTCTTTCTTTATCAGGTACTATTGTGTCAGCATTTGGTTTTCTTTTAGATTATGGTATATCTACGGATTTCATTTTGGTTTTAATTTGTGTTTATATTATTTCAGTGTCAATTTCCCATACTTTTCACGACATAATCCCTTCTACTTTTTTGGGTGCACCCGATGAAGACAAAGCCTTATCTGTTCTTCCTGCTCACTCTCTGCTATTGGAAGGTAAAGGTTACGAAGCTGTTGCTCTTTCAGCAATAGGTAGTTATGGTGCGATTTTATTTTGTTTCTTTTTGATTTATCCATTTCGTTTTATTATAGGCAGTCCTTTGTTTTTTTATGAGTCTTTAAGAGAAATTATGGTGTTTGTGCTAATTGCAGTATCTATATTGTTGTTGGCAACTGAGAAAGCCAAAATTGATGTTTTTGGAAAAAAAGGATTTACTTCTTCAATAGTTGGAATTTTATTTGCAACAGGTGTATTTTTTATTTCAGGTATTTTTGGTGTCATAACCTTTGAGCTACCAGTTGATTCTCCAATAGGTTTATCCTCACCTGTTTTATTTCCTGCACTTGCTGGGCTTTTTGGTACACCCACACTTTTAACCTCTCTTTTGACTAAACCAAAACTTCCTAAACAGAAACTAACAGATGTGTCTTTTGATAAAAAAACAAAAAAATCGCTATTTTTATCTATTCTTACTGGTAGTCTTGGTGGAGCTTTTGTTTCAGTTATTCCAGGACTTACTTCTTCGACAGGAACAGTTATTACAATGACTGCAAGAGGAAAATCGGATAAAAAACAAACAATTATTACTCTTTCAGCTGTTAATACGGCATGTGCTTTTTTTGTTGTTGTAATTATGTTTATTACTCTTAGAGCTAGAAGTGGTGCAACACTCGCTGTAAAAGATCTTATCTCTCTTGATGAATGGAGTGAGTTATTTATTCCAACTAATCTAACTTATTTTTTAATAGCACTTATTTTTGGGGGAATGTTATCCTATTTTTTAACTTTGAAAATCGGGAAAATTTTTGCTAAACATTTTGCAAATGTGCCTTATCTATTATTAATAAAATCAACAATCTGCATGATAATAATTCTTGTATTTCTTTTTACAGGATTCTTGGGTTTAATTGTCTTGGTGGTTGCAACACTAATAGGTCTAATACCTGTACAATGGGGAATTAGACGAAGTCATTGTATGGGTATTTTGCTGATTCCAATTATATTATATTTTGTCTAAATTTGTTATCTAGAAATAATTTTGACAAAAAGTTTTTTTAAATTATTTTCTCTTCAACTTCTTTAAAAAAATCATTAATTTCTATTTCAAACTCTTTGCCAACAAACAATGCGGCTATTTCTACAAGTATATTTTTTTCTTTTGAAATTGCATTTATTTTTTCAATAATTTGATCCTCATTCAGATTAGTTTTCTCAACAATTCTGTTTACAATTTTTTTGAAAACAGTTATTTCCTCCAGCTCTTTTTGGCTTTTTTTCTCAGAAAATACTCGTTTAGAAGGAGAAAAGCCCATTGGAATCGTGATTTTATTTATATCGAAAGAAAGTGAAATTTGATCGTCTTCTTTTATTAATAATTTCTTTTTAATTGCATCATTTAAAAATTTTTTTGCATCCTCAGGTGAGAACCAGTTCAGATTCATTGAAAGATCCAAATAAAGTTCAGAAAAATTCATTTTTTCTTTTCCACTACGTTTAAATATAAAAGCAATTATTATCTCGTATTCAGATGCCATTTTTAAACTCCTTCAACTTGCTTATATCAACTAGTAAACCGTTGGCACCATGAGCTTCCCAGAAAGATTTATTTTTTGCATTGTCTTCATAAAAATAAATTTTATTTTTGTACTTGTCAAATTCATTATCTTGTTCAATATCTTGTCTATTATTGAAATTTACAAAACCATCAAAATCATTTAAAGATGAGTCATCAACCTTATAATTTTTAAGATCACTTAGCTCAATATTTAGATATACTTTGTTTTCAGAAATATCTCTTATATCAGCTATATTAAATTTACGATATTTGTTTTTTCTTATTGTTATACTGGTTGCACCAATCATAAAAATATCAACTACATCTCCAATATTTCTTGGTCCACAATCTATCCATAAATCGTACGAAGAAGATATCTTTTGATAAAGCTCAAAATTTGTCTTATTTTTTTCTATTCCGTCTAAATCTAAAATGTAGAGTTTTTCTCCTTCTTTAATGTAATTAGAAATATTCTCCGGAGTAACAGAATTATTTATCGTATTATAGTTTTTTAAGGTAATACATGGAATAATTTCCATAATTTATGCAAAGGCTCATAAGTAAAAAAAGTTTTCTAGAATAAAAAAAGATAAAGAAAAAAAAGGATTTTATTACTATTTTTGTGTTAACCGTTTTTCTGCTTCTGCTATTACGAGTCTTGTTTTTATAACTGTATCCGGATTTAGTGATATACTATCAATACCGCACTCGACAAGAAACTCAGCAAACTCCGGAAAATCAGATGGTGCTTGTCCACAAATGCCAACCTTTCTCCTTGGTTTATGAGCATGTGCAACAGTTATTACCTGAGATACCAGTCTTTTCACGGCATCGTTTCTTTCATCAAAAATGTGTGCAACTAGATCTGAATCTCTATCTAAACCAAGTGTTAATTGCGTTAGATCATTTGAGCCGATGGAAAAACCGTCGAACACTTCTGAGAATTGATCAGCAACAATCACATTTGATGGTATTTCACACATGACATAGACTTCTAGACCGTTTTCCCCTTGTTTCAATCCGAATTCTTTCATTGTTTCAATGACCTTTCGGCCTTCATCAGGTGTTCTGCAGAATGGTATCATTGGTTTTATGTTTGTTAGACCCATTTCATCTCGTGCCTTTTTTAATGCTCTGCATTCTAAGCCGAAGGCTGGTTTGAATTTCTTATCATAATAACGTGATGCCCCGCGCCAACCTATCATGGGATTATGTTCTTGAGGTTCGTAGAGATATCCGCCAACCAAGTTTGCGTATTCGTTTGTTTTAAAATCAGACATACGAACAATGACATCATTTGGATAGAATCCTGCTGCTATTTTTGCAATACCTCTTGCTAAATTGTCAACAAAGAACTCAACTTTATCCTTGTGAGTGCTACTTTTTTCATCAATCTTCATTATCACCTTTTTAATCTTTGGATCTTTACCCGCCCTCTTTTTTAGCTGGTTATAATCAATCAGTGCAAGAGGATGAATTCCAATATATGAGTTTATTATGAATTCTTCTCTAGCAAGACCTACACCATCATTTGGTATCTGTCCTTGAGTAAAAGCTTGTTCTGGTACTCCTGCATTCATCATTATCTTTGTTTTTGTTCTGGGTAGGCTGTCTAATCTCAACTCGTTAACTCTGAATTTCAACAAGCCGTCATAAATCCTACCAACACCTTCACTGCAATCAACTGTTACTTTGGCACCTGCTTTTATTTTGGAAGTACCGTCACCAGTTCCTATAACACATGGAATCCCCAGTTCTCTTGAAATAATTGCAGCATGGCATGTTCTGCCTCCTCTGTTTGTGACAATTGCACCAGCGATTTTCATGATTGGTTCCCAATCTGGATCGGTCATATTTGTAACTAAAACTTGACCCTTTTTGAACTTGGCAATATCTTTTGTGTCTTGGATAACGTTTACGTCTCCTTGGCCAATTTTACTTCCAACAGCTTCACCTTCAGCTAGTAGCTTACCTTTTTGCTCGAGTATATATGTTTTTAATGTAGCCATATCTTTTAAGGAGTGAACCGTCTCAGGTCTTGCCTGAACAATAAAAAGCTCTTTTGTTTTACCGTCTTTAGCCCACTCTATATCCATTGGTTTTTTGTAGTGATCCTCAATTATGCAAGCCCATTTTGCAAGTATTAAAATTTCATCATCATTAATAACAAATTGTTGTTGATCGGCTTTACTAACTGGTTTTTGTACAGTGCCCTTTTTTCCATAAACTAGTTTTTTATCTTTTGATCCCACTTTCTTTTCAACAATTGGTTTGAATCCTTTATTTAAAGTGGGTTTAAAAACATAAAATTGATCAGGGTTAACCTTACCTTGAACAACATTTTCACCAAGACCATAGGCACCAGTTATATAGACAGCGTCCTTAAATCCACTTTCTGTATCAATTGAGAATATTACGCCTGAGGATGCAAGATCTGAACGCACCATCTTTTGTACACCAACTGATAGATAAACGCTGAAGTGGTCAAATCCCTTGTCAACACGATAAGAAATAGCTCTGTTTGTAAATAAAGATGCAAAACATTCTCTTGTTTTTTTAAGAAGTTCTTCTTCTCCTCTAACATTCAGATAAGTTTCTTGCTGACCTGCAAAACTTGCATCAGGTAGATCTTCAGCGGTTGCACTGCTTCTAACTGCTACATCAACGTTTTTACCGTAGCGTTTTTCCATTTCTTTGTAATGTTTACGAATATCTTCTTCAAGTTCTGGCGGTATTTGTGTTTTGGTAATTATATTTCTGATTTTTTCTCCTCTTTCTGCAATATTTTTTACATTACGAGTATCTAAATCTGAAAGTATTTCCCTGATTTTTTTATCAATTCCCGCTTTTTCGATCATATATTGGTAAGCATAAGCAGTTATTGCAAAACCAGATGGGACATTTACTCCTTTTTTCCCAAGATTCTGTATCATTTCACCTAAAGATGCGTTTTTCCCACCGACTAAGGGCACATCTGATATTTTTAGTTCTTCAAACCATTTTATAAACACTTTTTCCATAGTCATTCCCTTTTTTTTATTTAATATAAATCAGGTGCAGACATTCTAAATCTATATTAAAAACTTGCGATAGAAGAGTATTTTTTAACAAAAAAAGGTTTTAAATTTATTAAATCAAAGATCATCTTCTAAAAATACAGCGGCCGCAACAACTGTAGTCCATAAACCATTTTTATCTCCTTCAGCTGTTTGAGCAACACTTTGTGTACGAACAATTTTTTTACTCATTTTGTATTCTTGTTTTCTTTTATCCCATGCTCTGTCAGGATCAAATTCAAGACCTAGAGTTGTTGCAAGCATTGTTGCAGCAAGGTCCTCTGTGTATTCCTCTAATTTTTTTCCAATAGTACCATAACTATGATGCTCTGAGATATACCCGTAGGATGATCTGTCTTTAGGAACAGCTATACCAACTGCTGCACCAATCAACCTATTTGGCTCATTTGTAGAATTTCTAGACATGACCACATAAGTAATTTGGCCTGCACTAAGATGTTGAACACCTTTTTCTTTGGAAATTATTTTACAATATGGCGGAATAATACTTGAAACGTATACCAAATTGCATTGTTCGATATCAGCGTCACGTAAAGCTAACTCAAAAGATTGTAACTCGTGTTTATGTCTCCCCACGCCTTTAGTGAAAAAAACCCTTTTTGGTACCATAATTTTTTACAAATAATATAGATTTATCTTATAAACATATCTATTGCTTTATGATTTTTCTTCTACAACTTCCTCTTCGTTTTCTTCATCGTTTTCTTCTTCGATTTTTTCTGTTTCTTTTATAGCACCTTGTTTTTTTAGGAGTTCTTTCATCTGCTTTTGTATATCGTCTTGTTCAGGTTCTTGTGTCTCTTCTACTTCCTCTTCAGTTTCCTCAGAAACTTCAGTATTATTTGCTGATTTTTTATTAGTTTCTTTTGTTTGCACCTTCAATAAATCTCTCATTTGTTTTTGTAAATCTACTTGTTGTTTTTGGAAAACAACTTGTTCCTGATGATATGCTGTTGGTACGCTTTCCTGCACAAGTTTTTCAATTAAATTTTTTATTTCTCTATAAGGATGCACACCGTGTAACTCAAATGAACTTCTAGATCTGGGAGTTTGCACTTCCTTTCCACCACCTGCAACACCCAGTAGCTTTGCTTTTTTTCCTCCAAGCATTAGTCCACCTGCTGCCAAAGTTTGGTCACTACCTAAACCTAAACCAGATTGGGTTATAGGAATAATGGTACCGAAGTTGAAAATCTGACCTAAGACACTTTGTTTCCCAAAAACAGTTATTTTGTCATATCTAATACTCAGCTCTGTTTTTGTCAAAAATCCGCTCATAAGAACAATGCGTAAATTTGTTATTATGTAGTGATGCGATCTTCTATAGATTTCAACAAATAAAAAACCTACAATAGATACAGCAACAGAATAAAATGGAATAAACACCGGTGCTGCATCAACATTTAACCAGCCCTGCCAGATCATTATTGCAATAGCACTAGCAAAAACAGATAAATAAAGAAAGAAAATAGTCCATCTGATTGCAACCAAAGACGCAATAACCCCGGCAAGAAGTAAAACAAGACCCCATGCCATTATAATAAACCACTCGTTTCCATTAAATAGTGTTTTGTACTCTGAAAAATTTACTAACCATCCTAAAACTACTCCCCAAATAATTAAAAATAGGCATAGCGACTGAAGCTTCATGAAT
>Ga0315291_10002155_pt1 | contig 25919 bp, 17 predicted proteins | sample YL17G12_20_MG_FD_203070 | JGI IMG/M metagenome (GOLD analysis project Ga0315291, IMG submission 203070) | Sediment microbial communities from Yellowstone Lake, YNP, Wyoming, USA - YL17G12_20 | ecosystem: Environmental > Aquatic > Freshwater > Lake > Sediment | place: USA: Wyoming | collected...
ATGGCAGTGATAAAGATAGAGAACGTTGTCGCCTCAGCATCTCTCGGGGCGGAGCTAGATCTTCAGGCGATTGCGCTTACACTTGACGGTGCGGAATACGAACCTGAGCAGTTCCCGGGTCTGATATACAGGCTGAAAGAACCGAAGACGGCGACGCTGCTTTTTAGGAGCGGGAAGGTCGTTTGCACGGGTGCCAAGAGCCTCGAGCAGGTCAAGACAGCCGTCAGCAAGGTGGTCAAGCAGATAGAAGCTGCTGGCGTTGTGATCAAGAAAGAGCCGGAGATCGTGGTGCAGAACATCGTTGCCACAAGCAACCTCGGGGCGAAGATCAATCTCAACGCAACAGCCATCACCCTTGGTCTTGAGAAGGTCGAGTACGAACCGGAGCAGTTTCCTGGACTCGTGTACCGTCTCGACTCGCCGAAGGTGGTCATGCTTCTGTTCGGCAGCGGGAAGCTTGTGTGCACGGGCGCCCGAAAACCGGAGGATGCCGAGACTGCCGTCGACAAGATTACAGAAGAGCTAAAGGCCGCTGGCCTGCTTGCATAGACTGAGATAGTAGGCCCATGCAAGTCCCCATTCTGGAGAACCACATTCGCCTGGATCCCCGCAAGGGGAGGAACATCGAGGAGTTCGTTCCTCATAGTCGCTCCCATAGCCGTCGCCGTTCCTTCTCTATGGTCTTTTCTCAGTCCGGGCCCAATCGGATTCGGCGACGACATACTGGCAGGATTCTAATCTGCGTTTTGGAGTTCTCGAAAGAGCGCACCTAAACCCCTTGTCTTTCTTCCTCTCAACCTACTCTGCGCATAGGAAAATCGCAGGCGTTCGTTTCGAGCGCGTAGTGCCTCGGTGGCCGATATCTTTTGCCCTGATAGCGCGCGTCCGTGCGCGCAGCATGCCCGTCTACGCGCCGGACCCACGACAGCACATAATCTGCCCTGATTGCGGCTGCTCACGCTGACGTCAGGGCTGTCTGCGTGTGCTAGGTCCTAGCAAGTGCTTCTCTGCCGTTATCGCATCAGCAGATGCAAGCAACGGCCTTGGACGCTCGAGCTGGGATGTTAGAACCCTCAAATGACTCCAACCCAATCATTCGGAGCATCAACCCGATTGCATCGATTCGCACGCTTCCAGGTCTATCGTGTCCAACAGCCTGCGGAGGCGCGGGCCCTTGCTCTCGATTTCATTCCGCGTCACTGTATCCGCCTCAGGGCACAACCGATCGATGACGATTTCGCCACCAGCCGACAGGCTAACTGGGTAGATGGCGCAGCCGAGCGGCCGGTAGGCGTATTCCTTACACCGTTTCCGGTCATGGTCGTAAAAGAAGCAGTAGACTCCGACATTACGCAGCCTTGGTATCCCGTCGGTGCTCAGATAGGAGAAATCATCTTTCTGGTAGCCGCGGCGTTCCAGCCGCCTGATGTCCGCATTGCAGAGCTCCATTTCCGTATCCCGGCAACACTTCTCGCAATGGGAGCAGCGCATTGAACCACCGAGATCAGGAGGACAAATAAACCTTGGGGTCAAGGTGCTTTCCTACGCCAGCCTTGGTGCACCAAGATCTGCTGGCTATGGGGCGATTCCTGCCCTCCCTGTCCCCATCAGACCCTTTCGCTTTTGCTTCCTTATGGTCTCTTCCTACGGTAATCCGTGTGTGAACTCGGACATCTGGCTGTCTTTCAATCAGAGTATTATTGCGCTGAGTGAGGCCTGTTCCGGCACTACAAAGGAATTCTTTGACAGCAAAGATTCCCATTGCCCTACCCGGCTACTGAGGAGGTCTGGCCGCTGCTTTCGTACTGGTAGATATCTCATGTTCAAACTAGCGTCGACCCCAGCTCTGAGAAAAGCCCATAGGGGAGGAAAGACGACTGTTTGCGGATCACTATGGCTTCCCTCGCCTCGCCTCTCTAGTCAACACGATTGCCACCAGGAGGACCATCACCACTAGGGGCATCGTGTCGGACTCGAGTATCAGTGTCGGAGGCAGAGTCTAAGGCGCCGCCAGAGGATAGTAGTCCTTCGAACCTGCGCTCCCTGAGACGTTGTATGGCAGGTCGACTATGCCGTCATAATTCGCATCGGGCGTCGTCCAGTCGCTCCAGTAGTTCCCAGAGCCGTCCGCGCTGTTCCACCAATTGCCGGTTCCGTCGTCAGAGGCCTGAGCATGGTTTGAGTCGTATGTGTTCCCCGCGCCGTTGTTACCTATGAAAGTGTTGCTAGAGACCATGTTTGAGGAGAATCCCGAATCAATCCTCACTCCATACTGTGAGTTGTCGTACAGTTGATTCCAGTCGATGGTAACGTACTCGCAGCTTGTGAGATTGATTCCGTTCAGACCATTCGACGAAGCGTTGTTGCCACGGACATCTACATTCGTGCTGTTCGCGACAGCGATTCCGTCCCCGTAATTGAACGAGGCGATGTTATTCAGTATGGAGATACCATCGGACCTCCAGAATGAGATGCCGTTGTTGACGTAGTCCGTCGGTACTTCGCTGGAGCCGTAGGGATTGCTCCCCAACAAGAGGTCGCTGACGCCGCTCGCGTTGTTCCCTGATACGGTTACGTTGGTGTCCCAGAAAAAGATCATCCCCCGAATGATGCTGTCAGCGATTGAGATGTAATGGCAAACCTGTATTTGAGTTAGGCCACATGTAAGGTTTACTATGGAAACATCGTTGGAAAATCTCACCGTTGCCCCGACATCGACGGAATTTGTAATGGTTGTGTTCATTATTGAGACCGCGCTGCTTTCATCTACGCCGATCCCTCCTGGGCCATTCAGGACTCCGCCCCCGATGTATGATGATTCGTTTGTCTGGACGTCGCAGTTCCCTATTGAGATCTCGCTGCATTGGCGCAAGTAGATACCACATGAGCCATTCTTGATTCTGCTGTCGACGATCGAGATCTGCGCGCTGTTGTCCAACCATATCCCTGCGGCCCCTCGGGAATCTACCGACACGTTGTTTATTTGGCAATTCCTGGAATTGTGAATCGAGATTCCGTTGCTGTTATTGATTCCCGGAGACTCGATCGTCAAGTTGCGAATGACGATGTGGGCCGTCGTGTCCGATATTTCAATGGCGGTCGAGTTCGAGGTGATCGACCAGCCCTCGATGATGAACGGGTCATCCGCCGTCCCGATTCCGCTCAGCACGCCGCTGGTGTTGATTATTCCTGCATTTCCCAAGATGAAAATCGGATCATGGGCTTTCAAGTTGCCCTGTCCACCACCCCCCGGACCATCGGGAAGATTCGACTCGCTGATCGATATTGAGAAAATCGCAAGGACCGCCAATATGAGGATCGAGGCCATCGCGATGCTGCTCAGCGCAGCTCTCTTTCTCGCGCGCCCTCTCTGGAGGGGCGCGTATGCGATTGCGGGGGCCTCCGTTACCTTCTTCTCATCCTCCTTGGTGATTGCTTCCGAGGGGGCCGAAGCTATCTGGTAGCCCTTTCTCGAGACGAATATCATCGTCCTTAGCACGCTGCACTTCGCCGGGCTCCTCCATTTCTCATCGTCCTGGGAGAATCCGACCGCCTGTTCGGTGAGGTCGTTCTGCCAGACGGCCAATATGTCCGCCCTCCTGGGCCTTGCCGTTGCGATAACACTCCGGATTTCCTCGCTCAGCTTCGCGATATCGGCTTCCTCAATTCTGCGTCCCTGGTCGGCATATGATTGGACCAGGACGAGTCTCCTCCTCCCGGATATCACCGCGTCGAACGGGAAAGTAAGTCCTCCGGCTTTCATGTCGACATCATATTGTATCTCCGCCCTTCCAGTATCGACCTCCTTCCTCAGGAGCGGGTCAACGGAGAGCAGACGGTCGACGACGTCCGGGGCGATCTTCCCGCCCGGTGGGTCGCCGAATTCGAAAACGGTCCTCAGCCCAATCGAGAAGTATCTGTCCTGCAGCCTTCCTATGTCGTCCTGTTCTCTTGCAATCCGCAGGAGGAATATCACGCAGATCGCGGACATCCACAGAACTGTGAGGATCGTCGCTCGAAGGAGGATTTCGGGATCCGCCGCGATGACCTTCTGCAGGAACAGGACATATGTTGCAGATACAGCAATTCCAACGACGCAGAAGATCGCGAATAGAAGCGCGCTCGATCTGAGCGCAGTCGCGGCATTCACTAGCGATCTGGTGATCCCGAAAGCATCCCCGCTCTCCGAATCCCGGGAGGCGGATCTTCTGCGGAGGAAATCTCTCATCACCGATGGAGAATGCGCTACGCTCTTAAGATACCGGTTGGAAGATTCTTCCAACCTCTTTTAATCCCCTTGAAACGATGCCAGGTCGTGGTTGGCAATATATATAGCATCGGCAAGGAGGACGGCGGCAAGCGATATTCGAGCCGCGTCAGTAAGAAGTTCTGGATTATGAGATATCTCTTCTTCCAGTACGATTCACAGGCCAATCTCCATGCGATAGCAAAAGAGGTCGGCCAGAAGTTGGGGATAACCGTCAGGGACGAGGACATCCACGAGCTATTGGACGAGCTCGTTTCCAAGGGGATGGTCGAGGGCATCAGGGTGCGGGATTCGGAGATGACCTATCGCATGAGCAAGTTCGGGCATGATTGGTGGAGGCTGTATGCATCGGGCGTGCAACAGCTGCTCTGACCTTGCGGGATGAGGGAGCAGTGCCTTCTCTAGGGGAGGAGAGATTCCAGGCGCAGTACCAGGATCATTCCATTGAGATCACATCTAACAGAATTCATCGGTTTCCGCAGGATCTGATATATGAGAGAGTTTGGAAGATTTTTCTAATCTAGGATATGATTGCAATCATCAATTCGCCAACTCGCTATGAGGATAGGATTGATTCGGGATTCTCGTTCCAGGTAGCCGACGATACTCGCCAGTCCTCACCGATTCCGAGGACTGTCTGCGACGCCGGAGAATCGGAGATAGGTTCTCCGCTCAGAGAGGAATCGGAAAAAGCCAGGAAGGAATTCGACGCATTCTCCCGATTTTCAATCCCCTCTGATTGGAAAATAGCCAGAAAGTCGAAAGTGGGGTAGGTCGGATTTGAACCGGGGTAGACTCGGTCGATCCCAATCAGTAGATCATTGAGCCAAGTTAAACCCATTCCGACCGCAATGAGATCTTTGCCTGCAAGAAATGACTTGCCTTTCTGATCTGACAGGAAGCCTGGCGGCGTTGTTCTGGCGACAGCTCTGTCATGTTCAAACTATAAGCTCATCGGGCTAGCGTTTCGACACCCGTCTCTGGTGCTGTGATACACAACAAACGAGCCAGAGTGAATTCTCCCTCCGACGTCATGTTGTCCACGACCAGCACATGTTTGAATTGTGGCCTTATGTGTCACAGCAACGAAGTCCGCAAAGCCTTTATGTGGCTAGAAAGATAGCTTGAATCATGCCAATTGTCCACGTAAACGTATGGAAGGGTTTCTCAAGCGAGGCTAAGAAGACGGTGATAGCAGGCATAACTCAAGTCTTCACTGAAATGGGCATTCCTGCGGAAGCGGTCGAAGTCGTGGTCCATGAGATTCCAATGGAAAACTGGGGAGTGGGCGGAGAACAAGCCAGCGAGAGACTGAAACATATAAAGATACCGTGAGAGCCGCGCGCGCCCGCTTGTTTGGTGCGTTCAGTATCCAACCAATTGGTTAGGGCTGGATTTGCCTTAGACCCTCAGTTGATGATCCTCTCGGTTCCGTACCGGCAAAGAATTCCTGCTCGACTATTCACGCTTCCAGCTTTGATCACCGGTATATTCCAGGCGCTAATCCGTGCCCTCGCACATTTTAATCCCAGAGAACAGATTAATGTTCAAACTATAACGGTCGCATTGAGCTTGGTGTGACCTCGAACATCTGGCTGTTTTTTCAATCAGAGGACTATTGCGTCGAGCTAAGATTCCCCGTTTCTCACTTGCAGACGGGTTCGAACCAATGACCATGACCGGGTCTCGATCATGCCATAGCTGCACACAGTGGCATCTTCGTTCTTGTCACTCCTTCTAGACGTCCCAATATGCGTTGAGGAAGTCAAGCCATATCTCGCTTGCGAAGAGCGTCTGCCCGTAGCAATCACCGTATATCATCCCGCAATGCTCGTACGACCCGCGGCTAGAGGGGAAGTACACTCCCATGCCGAGGCACCCCGCTTTCTCCATCGGGTACAGGCTGCGGCAGTAGAGAATCGCATCCGACAGACTCAGCATCGCATTCTCGCACGCAGAGACGACAGATGTGACTGCAGCTGGATCTATGCCGCGCGTATACCTCGCATCGAGGCTTTGGTCGTGGATCACCCTCACGAGCGTCGGGAGATCAACGTCCCTTTCCCAGCCGTTCTCGCACCAGGGCAGGTTCGCGTGCCCTCTCGCGTTCGACACGATATCCGCATATGCACCCATCTCAGGGATCATCGCAGACGCCATGTCCTTGATGTCGGATACGACATCGCCCAGTTTGGAGAGCTGTATGACGGAGAGCGTCACTTGCCGATATTGCTGGTCGAGGGACATGGTGCGCCGCTTGCCGGTGATGGCGTAATAGTCGATGTAGTCGTCAACAAAGGTCTTGGCGAGCGCAAGTGAAGACATGCTGGGCTGCGCGACGAGCTTCGCCAGGATCTTATCGTATGGGAAGCCAGGCATCGGATCGTATCCTTCGTTGGCGACATAGTAGTCGATGTCCAGTCCAGAGGCATAGTATTCGTAGGCGACCTCGACCATCGAGAGAACGCAGGCTGCATAGATGAGCACGTCTATCTTGAAGCCAGCAAGGGCCGTCACAACCTCCTGGTGAGTGAGGAGGTCGAACCCGTCGTAAGGTATGTGATCATCGTACATGCAACCCCTGAAGTCGTCGCCGTGGTCCCAGGCGAGCAAGGCGTATCGTTCAGCTGGGAAGCTGCTGAATGTGTAGGAGACGAACTCCCTCAGCGTCTGCGGGTCGCCCATGTTTGTCTCAATCCCGTTCAGCTTGCAGTCCTTCAGCTCCCGCAGCTCCCCCTTGAGCACCATATAGACGTGCGCAGGCCCCGTCGTCGTGTCCCACAGAACGATAAGGTTCACAGCATTCGAGGAACCAACACTCAGCATCTCGTTCACATCTTTCTGCGCCCAGATATCGAGGTTGTTATCGGAGTCGAGGTATATCGCCAATGTCCAGTCGGCCAGAGTTCGCGTCTGTGCTTGCGAGGCGACCGGCGCCGCTGACAGCATCACAAAGACAGCTAGTATTCCAAGAGCTCCAACGATTCTGAATGAAGAAACCACCTCAAATCCTCCCCCGAAGCACTCTGAGCGGGCTCACGCTATAAACGTCTTTCTGCGACTTCCTCAGCCAACGCTTCTCCTAGTACTTCGGACCTTGCCCCTTGACGTGGCGATGAATTGTTTCTAAAATCGAAAGTCTAGTTCTTCGGCAATCAGCGGATTATTGCACCGAGCTGAACTCCTTCCGTCTGCGCGAAGGAAATCTCTGCCGGCAATGAATGCTACTTCGTTCGCGGAAATCGAAGATCTGGTTGCGCTCTGGCAGTAAGTGCCTTGTCATGTTCAAACTATAACGTGAAAACTCCACAAAGCTACAAGATGGGACCAGAATCCTGGCATTTCGTTTTAGAAAAGACCTTAGAGGAGAAAGGGCGATTACCCACCGGCCTGGGGGACATGCCAGAAGAATCGCGAACCCAACAGTCCTTAATGGACCATGCAGCAGAACAAGAGACGCTCTACGATTGGCTCGGGGCAGCAGAGACCCATGAGAAGGTTCTTGGACTGGTCCCTGGAGACGATTCTGGGAGAGTCGGAGACGTGCTTGAGCGGAAGGCTTATGCCCTCCACAAGGCCGCTTTCCAGTCCGACAGCAATGATCAGTTCAGGGACAGAATATCGATGTCAATCGAATGCTATCGCAAGGCCGCTGAATCATATGGGAAGGCCGGTGTTCGGGAGAGTGAGGGTAAGAAACTCCGATGCGATGGGATGGCCAAGTATCTCGGGTTCTGGCATGCCTCCAAATCGGAAGAGAAGAAGAAGCTGGTAAACGAATCGTGGGAAACAACGACGAAAGCCCTTGATTTCTTCCGGTCGACTGGAGAAGTAGCGGAATTCTGCCGCACCTACAATCAGCTCTCATGGAGCGCGATTCGCGTCATCGAATACGCAGACGACTATGGGGCCAGAACCGCTATCATCAAGAACGCCTTGGCTTACGGACAACATGCGCTTGATCACATCGTAGAACTTGCAGATTCGAATGCACGAGGATTGGTGTACGTGAGAGCCTCGTCGTTCCTGAATTTATACAGCCTAGACTTCTCCGGAGGGAAGGAGAGCCTCAGGTATGACCAGGCATCGAGAGAATTGTGGGACAAGGCAATGGCGTTCTCCGAGGAGGTTACGTGCAAGGAGACGGTGTCATTCTACTACCTGCCTTCGCCCATTGACTCTTGTGAACAACTCCGAGTAGCCGAGAAGGCCCTGGAATTCGGCAAGAAAGCCAACGACAAGCTCGTCGTCGGCTCCGCGCTCGATTGGATTGCGCAGAGAACCTACTGGTCCCTTGCGCAGGCCGTGGACATGGACGAGTTAGAATCGACCGCCGCACGAGGCTACGACCTATACCTGCAAGCCCAGAAGATGTACGCCAATGTTGGGTATATCCCCGCTATGATCGAGTGGGCGTGGGTTCCATATCCTGATCCTTGGCACTACACCTACCTATCTTCCTTCGTCACGGATCCAAAGAGAAAACGCGAGCTTGCCATGAAAGCCATAGCACTCGAGCCGAAAATGAGGGATATGGCTATCGCGTCCGGGTATCCCGATGTCTTCATCGACGTAGACATGAGGATCGCAGAAGCTCTTACAAGCCTGGCAAAGACAGAGCTGGATCTCGAGAAGAAGAGACGGCTGCTCGAGGACGCCTTGAGGAGAGGGGCAGCGCAGGAGGAAAGATATGCGCGACTCCATCCGCTCCATCATGGGGCGCTGAGCACCAATGCAAACACGGTCGCCGAAATTGAGTTCGAGCTGGCAATCATGGAGACCGATCCGATGCTTAGGACGCAAAGACTCAGGAAGGCTTTGCAGCGGAAGGAGAAGGTGATCGACCTCGGAAGGAAGTTGCTGGAGGAATTGCAGGACACGTCGCCGAGGAGCTTCATCTCGACCTTCGTTGGAGTGTTCCACAGCGCCCACGGCGCCTGCGCCCTCAAGCTCTACGAGGCGACCGCCGATAGGAGGGACCTGGAGGTCGCAATTCACTCCTTCGAGGAAGCCGTCGAAAGCTTCATCAACGCAGACCAACCGAGCCGATGCGCAGAGAGCTACTGGAAAATCGCGCGAGCGTATGATGTCCTTGGGGAACATCAGAAATCGTACGAACGATTCTCGAATGCAGCAAAGCAGTACAATTCAGCCTCAAAGAAACTCCCGCAACTAGCCGCTCTCTATCAGGACTACTCCAAGTACATGGAGGCCTGGGGCGAGATTCAACTGGCCAAGCACCAGCATCTCAGGCAGGAGTACGTCCAGGCCGGAGAGCATTATGAGAAGGCGGCTAGTCTGCTGGCTTCCACGGAGCATTGGGAGTTCCTTGCGATCAACTACACCGCATGGTCCATCGTCGAGAAGGCAGAGGGCCTCAGCAAGGCCGATGAAAGCAAGGAAGCGATCCGAGCCTTTGGCGAAGCACAGAAGTCATTTGAGGCGAGCAGGAAAGCGGTTCAGGCTGGACTCTCAGAGTCCAAGGATACCGAGGAGACTGCTATGGCCGTGAGCTTGATCAAGGCTGCTGATGTCCGACGAGACAATTGCGTGGCGAGAGCAATGATCGAGGAAGCGAGACTACTAGATAGAGAGGGCCATGAGTCTGCCAGCTCCGAGAAGTACGGCCAGGCAGCCGGCATGCTCGAGAGGACGGAGTCAATGCTCGAGAACGACCGAGACAAGAGGGAGATTGGTCTGTCGATTGCCATCGCAAGGGCATGGCAGATGCTGAAGAGCGCAGAGGCGGAAGCTTCTCCTGAGCTATTCGACCGAGCGTCTCAGCTCTTCGAGCGGGTCAAGGACCTGAGCCAGAATGAGAAAGCAAAATCGCTTGCCCTCGGGCACAGCCGGTTCTGCAAGGCCCTGGAGGCTGGCATGAGGTTCTCCGACACAGCTGAGGCGTCGTTCCACACCGAAGCGACAAAGCATCTGGAGAGCGCGGCGAAGCACTATCTCAAGGCGGACTATCGTACAGCATCTGAGTATGCTAATGCTAGTAAGCTGTTGTTTGACGGCTACGTCTACATGGACCGGGCCAGCAGGGAAGAGGATCAAGGAGCCAAGGCGAGACTGTACACGCTGGCAGAGAAGGTCCTTGAAGCATCCGCCGCATCATACGAGCAAGCGGAGTACCCAGGGAAGAACGAGCAGGTACTCAAGCTTCTCGCGAAAGTCAAACGCGACAGGCAGCTAGCCCTCTCCCTGACAGACGCCCTTCGCGCTCCTGACTCCTCCTCGAAGGCTGCAGGGTTCGTCACACCAACGCCCACGCACGAGACGGCGACCGGCCTCGAGAGGTTCGAGCATGCCGACATACAAGCCACCTTGGTGGCCCGACCAAGGGACCTTCACGTGGGCGAAGACTTCAGCCTGGAGATTGAGCTGGTGAATGCCGGAAAAGGGGCAGCCCAGCTCACAAAGGTCGAAGAGATCGTCCCTCACGGCTTTGATGTGACGGTGGTGCCTCAGAAGTATAGGATCGAGGACAGCTACCTCAACTTGAGAGGCAGGCGGCTAGATGCTCTGAAGACGGAGGATGTCAGGCTTGTCCTGAAACCCCGCACACGTGGTCATTTCTCTTTGAAGCCACGAATCACGTACTTGGATGACGTGGGCAAGTACAGGTCCGTTGAGCCCGAGTCGGTCGAAATCACCGTGAAAGAGTTGGGCATCTCGGGATGGCTCAAAGGCCCAGAGAAGAAGTAGAGAGGATTTGAAACCACCTCGAGCCAGACATACTTTTTCTGATCTCAATTGGAGCGGAAAATGCGGAATCCAGAGTTGCCTAGCGATTGTTGCACCGAGCTAAACTCCTTCCGACTGCGCGAAGGAAATCTCTGCTGGCAATGAATGCTACCTCGTTCGCGGAAATCATAGATCTGGCAGCGCTCAGGCAGCGGGTGCCTTGTCATGTTCAAACTAGCGTCTCTCGATACCCGTCTCTGAGAGAAGCCCATAGGGGAGGAAACGCCATTCCAGTCAGAGGCGATTGGCAACAGAACAGAAAGCGAAAAGGGTTTTGGGCCAAGCTTAGGACTGCCAGGGCAACCACCCGATGTCTGCATAGTCTATCAAGAAGAAACCGTAAGTTCCTTCCGACTGCCCGATCCAGATGGACGTCGATGCGCCCCAGGAGAACTCTGCGATGTCATCAATCATCCAAGCCTCCACGGTAAGGCTCAGTTCGCTGCCCTTGATGACAAATGGTACCTCCCAGAAGATGTCTTCTCCACCAGTCAGCAGTGGCCGATGGTCTATCACGAACGCGGAGAACTTCTCACCGTCCCAAATGATTGGGATGTGGAACTCCGGCCATGTCGGCCATCCTGGCGGCAATGGCCACGCCCCCCAGTAAACGCTCGGATCATAGTCAATCGCCCAATTCCAGAATATCATCTTGACGCCCTGCGAAAGAACCGGCTTGTCTGGGACTGGAGCAGCCACTTTCATAGAGAACTCGTAGACGTCGCCCTTCTTCGCCAGCTTCTCGCTGACTATGTCCATGTACCCTGGCGAACGCTTGCCCTTGCAGACTTGGTTCGTGTCGCCGATCGGATCTTCTGCAACCATCGCACCCGCACAAGTTGGTTGGGCAATCATCAGAAACGCAATTGGCAAGCAAAGCATCACTATCATTACACTTCTCATTTCCTCACCTCCCCCTCGAACCACCCCGAGGCAAAAGGGGGAATCGCGGTATGCTGTACTTGGAGATTTCCACTTCGAATGTCGAATCGCCTCAGGTTCGGCCCAATGCGCCCCTTATGGTTTGAACATGACACCAGCAATTGCCGTGAGGCTCCAAATCCCTGCCCTGAGAAAAGACCTTAGGGGAGGAAAGGCGATTAGCCCTCGTCTGAGGACATGGCTGGGAAACAGGTCGATCTAGAGTCACTTTTGAACCGTGCGAAGGAACAGGAAAAGGAATACGATTGGAGTGGTGCTGCGGCAACATACGAGAGCCTCGTCAAAGCGATTCCTGACTCTGAACCTTACCGCCTGGGCGAAATGTCCGAGAGAATCGCCTACTCACTGCATCGCCACGCCTTCCAATGTTCAACGAGTGAGGAGTTCGCCCAGCGTATCAACAATGCCGTTGCAGCGTACTCGAAGGCCAAGGAGCATTATGACAGGTTGCCCAGTGTCGAAGCCAAGCCATATGCGCTTCGCTGCGACGCGATGATGGCCCTTGAGGAGTACTGGCGGGCGCCCAGCGTCAGCGAGAAGAAACGACACATAACCACATCGTGGGGCCATGCGACGAAGTCCATGAAGGAATTCGAGAGGCATGACAAGTTTCGGGAATTGGCCGATACCTATCTGCAGCTCGCGTTCAGTGGATACATCAGCCACGCCTATTCATGGGACTTCAGCCAGCGAAAGGCGATTGTCCAACACGCGATGGAAATAGTGGAACTGGTTACAGATCGCCTGGCTCACGAGAAAGACACCAACCTCTTCGCAAGGATGCTGCTGAATCTCTCTCTGATCTCGGAATTTTGGGGGATGTCCTACGCGAACCACAAGGAGCGTTCGAAGTACATAAGAAAGGCAACAGATCTTTTCAATAGGGCAATTCGTCTTTCTGAGGAGACCGTCGCCTGCCAGCTTGCACTTCCTGATTCTCTGGGTCGTTTCCCCCTAGACACGGTAACCTCTACAGGTCTTATTGAAAGGGCCCTCGGAATCTTCCGAAAGACGGGTGATTTGTACTCGATCGGCTCGGCTTTGAACGAACTAGCCATCCAGACGTATTGGAGAGCGGGTGAGTTCGACACCAGGGACGAGCAGAAGGGGGTGATCGAGAGAGCTATTGGATACGCACGTGAGGCTCGCGACATCTTCTCCATTATCTCGTACAGGACGCCAAATTGGAATGGAATCCTGTGGATTGAAGCGCCTGAGGTTGCGCTGTATGGATGGCACGTAAACTTCGAAGGGGACATCAGCAGAAAACGTGAATACGCTCTAAAGTGTCTTGAATACGCGCCCAAGATGCTTGAACTCGCGAAGGAGTCTGAATATCCAGACGTTCTGAGCCTCTCCTACTGGGCCAATGGTCTATGCACTCTTGCCATGGCTAAGGGCGAGACAAATGATGACAGGAAGAAGGAAATGCTGCAAAGTGCCATTGAATTCTACGCCGAGAGTAGCAGAATCGAAGAGACCGTTGACCCAGGCATGCTGTGGGACCGAGGATTTGTACTATGTGATACCGCTCAGATAGCCCATGAACTCTCACTTCTTGCCAACAACATTGAACAGAGACGGAACGAGGCATCTGCCGCGACAGTCCGGCTGAGCGAAGGCATCGAACTCCTAGAAGACTGGATGACACAGTTTGGAATGGAGCAGACAAGCGATTTGATCACTGGCAGGCATTCCTCCATCCTTGGAGATTGGCTCCAAGAGCTCCACGGCCTCGATGGTCAGGAGAGCAGTCTCCTCAGAAGCAGGGATGCATACTGCAGGGCTTCAAAGCATTTTGAACAGGGAGGCCACTTCAGTCGTGCGGCAGAGAGTTGTTGGAATGCAGCTAAAGTCAGTGATTCTCTAGGTGACCATTCAAAGGCGTCCGATCTGTTCAAGCAGGCCTCGGACAACTACTTGAAGGCTATCGAAAAAGTCCCGCGTCTTCGAGAGATGTACGAGGACCACGCAAAGTACATGTCTGCCTGGAGCGAGATTGAACTTGCCAGGCAGGCTCACTCAAGACAGGAATACGGCAAGGCGAGAGATCACTACGAGAAGGCTGCAAATCACCATGGATCCACCGCCAGATGGAAACACCTCGCATCGAACTACATGGCCTGGGCAGGGATTGAGGGCGGCGAGGATCTCAGCCGAAGAGAAAGGAGCAATGAAGCCATCGAATTGTTCCATAAGGCGGAAGACTTGTTCATCAAGACCAAGTCGTCCCTTGATGATTTCAAGAGGAAACTGGATGACCAAGACGAGCTTCTGAACGTAGACAGGTTGATCAGAGCCGCTGAACTGCGACGAGAGTATTGCGTTGGCCGCGTCGCTCTTGAGGAGGCAAAGACTCTAGAAAGACAAGGCGAAGAGTTCGCAAGCTGTGAGAGGTTCGGCTGTGCCGAGGCAACCTTTAGGAGAATACGCTCTGACCTTGAATCTAGTCAAGACAAGCGCGAGATGGGACTCATTATGACACTAGCGAGAGCTTGGCAAACAATGGCAAGGGCTGAATCTGAGACTTCGCCCGAACTGTATGAGGACGCATCGAAGTTGTTCGAAGAGGCTAAGGACCTTAGTGTCGGAGAGATGGCAAAGCTGCTTGCTCTTGGTCACAGCAAGTTCTGCAAGGCTCTCGCTGCAGGTACCAAGTTCGCAGAATCAGGAGACACCGCCTTGCACGGACTCGCTACCCAGAACCTCGAGAGTGCCGCAAAGTCGTACCTCAAAGCTGGTCTTGAGAAAGAAGCTGAGTATGCAAACGCTAGCAAGTTATTGTTCGACGCATACATCTATATGGACAAGGCGGCCAAGGAAGAAGACACAACGAAGAAGGCGAGATTTTATGCAATGACGGAAAAGGTGCTTGAGGCTTCAGCAGCAGCGTTCGTGAAAGCGGATTACCCCAAGAAGAAGAAGCAGGTCGCGAAACTACAGCAGAAAGTGAAGCAGGACAGAGAGCTAGCGGTTTCCCTCATGGAGATCTTCCACGCACCGGACGCAGTATCGAGCACCATGGCCTTCGCGGTTCCAGCAGCAACACAGGAGACAGCGAACGGAGTCGAGGAGTTTCGGCATGCTTCAATCCAGGCAACGCTCATTGCGAAACCGAGAGAGATGAACGTGGGAGAGGAAATGAGACTTGATGTGGAGATAGTGAATGCCGGCGGAGCTCCTGCTCAGATTATGAAGATAGAAAGGGCTGTGCCCGAGGGGTTTGAGTTGCTCTCAAGACCCGAATCATACAGGATTGAGGACAATTACCTCAATATGAAGGGCAAGAGACTCGATGCACTAAAGACCGAGGACATAACCCTTCTGCTGAAGTCGTCAAATCAAGGGCACTTCTCTTTGAACCCAAGGATCATGTACCTTGACGAATCTGGAAAGTACAAACACTGCGAGCCCGAGCCCATCGAAGTCACGGTGAAGGAGCTCGGCGTAGCGGGATGGCTTAGAGGACCAGAGAAGAAAAAGAAGTCATGAGTCTAGCTCGGTGCAGTAGTCCTCTGATTGAAAATCAGCCAGATGCCTCGTTTCACATCCGGCTCCATGCAAACCGAGACCCCGAATCCGTCTAACGCTTCTCCGAGAGTCAAATGCTAGAAAGATTGATGCAACGTAAGGTATTCATCCCCGAACGGGAAGATGAATCGGATTCTCTGGTGGCTCATTGCGGGAAGCAAAGGCGGCGCCAACAGGGCGAGCATGATTATCGCACTCAGGGAGAGACCATGCAACGCGCACCAGCTGTCCGAGCGTCTTTCGCTGGACTATAAGACCGTCCAGCACCATCTCAGGATCCTGGACGAGAACAGGCTCGTCGTATCGCAAGGCGGCGGCTACGGCAAAGTGTACTTTCTCTCGAAGGAGCTAGAGGCCGACTACCAAGAGTTCCTCGAGATTTGGGAGAGAGTTGGGAAAAGGTAGATAACGTCAGAATGAGGAGTTAGGAGTTGAACGCATGAACAAGTCACAGACGCTCATACTCGTCGGAACCATGCTCGCCATCGGGATCATGCTGGGCCTCGCCCTCTCGACCCTCCGCCCCGGTCCCGTGCACCGGGAACACCAACCAATACAGCCGCCGAGCGAACTCATGCTCACCGCCAAGCTCGTAATCTCGTTCGTCAACGTTTTCCTGATCATCTCCCTGCTCGTCATCTACATCGACATCTACCGCACCGTGAGATCGAGGTTCACGGTCGGCCTGATCGTCACGATTGTCGCTCTTCTCGTGTACGCCATCACCTCGAACCCCATTCTTCAGATATTCCTCGGATATCCGATTTCCGGGCCCGGGCCCTTCCTGTTCATTCCTGACATATTCACCGCCCTCGCTGCGGGCGTGCTGATCTACCTGAGCATGGAATGAAGAGCCCTTTCGTTCAATCACTCGGGCATCAATGATCATTCTATCTATCTTCAGAAGCTGGCAGGAATTGGTAGTGATTTGGGTCTGACTCTGGGCAACCCCTAACTACGCCCCTGCGAATAGAACACATCGCCGCGATACGCGGCGAAGGTGAACTGATGAAGACGAGATGGATGGTTGCCTTGAGCGTCTTGTCCGTGGCTGCCATACTCGGAGCGGGGTTTGCGTACGCCGTTGCTGCAGACAGCAGCGTCGTCAGCGCAAGCACCACAGATCTGAAGCCCCTGCTCACGGAAGAGCAGCTAGCGGACATCAGGGCGATGATGGACGAGCTCCGAGCGAACGGAACCGACAGGAACGAGACGATGGCGCTGGTCGAGGCGCAGGTAGAGCAATACATCACAGAGAACCTCCAGGCTTACAACCTGACCGACGAACAGATAGCCGAGGTGCTTGGGATGTTCGAAGCGATCGGCGACAAGATGGCCGAGATCAAGGAAGTTGCCTTCGAGATGAGAGAGCAGGGCGCTACCTTCGAAGAGATCCGTGATGTCATCGACCCGATGATGGTGGAGCTCAAGAGCCTCCAGGACCAGCTTGTCCAGACGCTCTACGGCTACGGCATCTCGTTCGACCTACCGCAGCCTCCGCATGACCACATGAGACCGGAGGGTCCCCGGCCCCCTATGCCGTGCAATTGCTCCGACAATTACACCTGCAATTGTTCCTCCCCCGAACCCTAGGCAGATGTGGCCCTCCGATCTCTCCAACCCTTTCCCCCCTTTCTTGTTTTCTTCTACACATGGGGCTTCTGCGTGAGACGATGGCATAGACGAGCGCCGCTCAATCGATTATCACCGATGATAACTGTATGTGGCGTTTATAAATCGGCCATTACCACATCGATACTGGCAGTTATTGTCAGACAGACTGAGGTGAAATCAATCATGTCAAGAGGCGGGCGTCTAGCACTCGTGATTCCGGGAACGGCTTTGATCGTGTTGTCTTTCATGCTCATCGCCTGCGGTGGCACGAGAGCGGATAGCGTGAGCGGCACGTGGACGTCCACTGTCCCTGGTCACGGGTATTTCGATCACACCTGGCCGGCCGATTTCTATTACGATGGCAGGCTCTCTATCGATGGGGGCACTGGTTCTTTCAAGCTGACATGCACTGATGTAGTAATCAACCAGCCGGGTTGGGAGTCGGCCCTGCAGGGAATCGGCAAGATTACCACGGTAGGTGTCGACTACACGGTGCTCGGCTCAAGCGTCACCCTGAACGTGCACGGAACCGACGGAAGGACCTACACTTATGCCCTGACGGTATCTGGTGGAAGGCTGAGTGGAAGCGGTCAATATACGGACTCTTCAGGAACCGTGAACAGCTGGACCATGGACCTCACGCGCGGCAGTGGTGGTACCAGTGTGGGTGCGTTACCGAATCTGACAGGAATCGCGGCAGCCGCATCGATCGGAGGGTTTCTGGCTGGCTTTGCGGTATCCCTATTGCCCCCGCCCCGTTACATGGGAGGTTCGATTCTGCCCCCGTCAAAGACGACCCTCGGCACGCCCTACGCGCCTTCGCAATCGATCGGCTCGTTCAGGGACCAGACGGGAGGGGTCACGAGGCCTCTGCCGGATGTGCCGCGGATGAGGATGCCGCTCGACCCGATCCAATTCCCAAATGTCCAGATGGGCACACCGACTGAAATCCGACCGACGGACATTCACCCGACGGATACGCTTTCGAAGCGCTTCTGCCAGTTCTGCGGTTCGCCACTCATGGTAACCGCTGGAGGATGGTCATGTCCAGCCTGCAACCGAGCACCGCCAGGGGGTCTCGACAAATGAACGCGCCCCAGATGTATTACCCAGGTCAGGCGACAGCTTTCAATCGGATAGTCAAACGGCCGCTGACGGATGCGGAGAGGCAATTCGCAGTCGGATCGTACAAGATGCTCCAGAACGGACTGAGGGCGCTCGCCATCGTATCGCTGGTCTTCTTCATCATGTATACGTATGTGATAGCCGACCTCGTAGCCGATGAGACGCTGTCCATGATATTCTCCATCATCATGATCGTCATAGGCGTCATGGCGCTCGGCATGTCTCTCAACACTCTTGTGATGCGCAAGAAGCTCACGGATGCGATGAGAGATGGTATGGCGGTCGAGGTCCAGGGGCCGGCGTACAAGAGCCGCGCGATGAAGAATGTCCCGTCATGGACTGTCGGCCCGATCTCCCTGATGGCAACCAGGGAGATGGAGGGCTTGATCCAGGAGGGGGCTCAGGTCAGCGTCCTGTGCATACCCAGGTTGAAGCTCGCCCTCGCGATCAACAACTATGGCCTGAAGCACGGAGCCCGCGCGATATTCCCGCCGAATCTGGAAGCAATGGCCGTCCCCGTCGACCAGTTCGTGATGCCATCAGCGGGACAACCACATCAGACTGCGTACCCTGAGTACCGCCCTTCGCCCCCTCAAGGACAACCACCACAGACGGCGTATCCTGAGGAGGAACCGCCACCGCCTCCCCCTGATTTCTGACCGATCGGCATTGATGGGCGGCTGCTCCGAGCATGCTCCTGGCATCCTACTCTGTCGCACCATCAGCCTTCATCATCATGATGTATGCGATCCCGGCGCCCCTCCAGCCGATAGATATTCTGGTGAGAGGGCGATGCTTAAATCCTCAACAAATGAATCGCATCATGCACAGAAGGAAATCACCCAAATGAAACCGAAACAGATAGTGGGCGTGGTCCTCGGAATCATTCTATTGCTGCTAGCGTTGATGGCATTCCTCATGGGCGGGCCCACGACGGAAGGCCAGACCGGACAGATAAGCCTCTTGTTCGCCGTGGTCCTGGGCGTCATCATCATTGTAAGCAACCTCAAGGAACCGAAGGCGAAGCAGGCTCCGGGAGCTCAACAGGAACAGCCTCTGCCTCCTCCTCCATCGGACGAGGAGCTGCCCCCGCCTCCGCCAGGGTACGAACCTCCCACCAGCCCCCAGCCACAACAGGCGATCCATCCTCCAACTGCCGCGAAGGCGAAGAAGACCCCGCAGGTCGTCGCGGTCGTGATTGTCGTCATCGTGGCCGTGGCACTCATCCTCGTCATGTTCGGCGGGACGCTCCTGGGCCTCGGAGGACCGTTCTCCGGCACCTGGAAGGGTACGGGTGACTACTACTATGTCGACATCTTTGGCCAGCGCGATTCCTACATTCACGGCAGCGTCGTCATGAAGCTGACCCAGACGGGCAGCACCGTCAAGGGCACGCTGAACATCGAGGTGCTCACCCAAGTGGACGTCGGAGACCCGGGCTACGTGCCTGCAGTCGATGAGCACAAGTCCGTCAGGGGCACCGTGAACGGCACGACGGTCGTGTTCATGATAAAAGGCCTCGGCATAGGCGGCACGGAATACACTGAGCGCTGGGACTTCACCAAGGTCGGCAACGAGCTCGTCGGCAAGGTGACCAACCTCGACACCTACGCATATCTCGGCCTTGACTCAGATGCGGGCGCGTTCCATCTCAGCAAGTGAGCGTCCGGAAGGATACCAGCTTCAACCGCTCAAGGTCGCGCAGGAACTTCAGCACGTGCGCGTGATCGGTCGGCCCGTACTCCGCATACAGCACCATCACGATCTCGTCGACCGTCCGCTTGCCGTCCATGAGATTGACGGTCTCGGCAATCTTGGAACCGAAGTCAACGTCCTCCTCTCCGATCTTCTTGTAGGCCTTGACGGCTTCCTCACCGAGTGAGTCGAGCAGTTCGAACCAGTCCAGAGTACCCTTGAATCGTCTCTTGGGAACGAGCTTCTTCGATTCCCTCTCTGCCTTCGTCTCCCTCGGCGCTGAAGGGATCTGCCGCTTCAGACGCCCCTCGATGATCTTGACGATTCTCTCGAGACCCGCGAGCCCCTTCTTGCCCGCCTCGGCAAGGTCCTTGGCCATCGACTCTACGGAGTCCTCGAGCTCCTTATCGGTGCCGAGCCTAGTGACAGATCTCACGGCCTCCTGCTCCCGCCGAGCAACGTGCTCGATCCTGTTCCGGTGATGCCTCACGAGCTTCGCCAGCTCCTGCACCTTGCCCTTCGTGTTCCGGTCTTCCATCTTACCGAATAGATCCTGGGATGCCTTGCCCGAGGCCTCTGCAATCCTGGCAGCCCCTCGTGAACATGTCAGGCTCGCGAGTTCGAATGCAGTCCCCGTGTCCGCATTCGCCAGCCTGAGCGCGGTCATGGCGCTAGTCCAGCCGACCCTCCTGAGGCTCTCCTCGCTCACCCTGTCGATCGTGTCCATGCTCGTATGGTAGAACCTGTCCGGCCACTGCGTGAAGCTCACGCATGGGACTCCGACCGTCGGCTCGACGAACTCCGCATGGTCGCTCCCTGGGCTGAACGGCGACCTCGCATACCTGAAGTTGCTGACCAGGCCGATCTGGTTCAGCGGATCGAGCTCCTTGGCGGCGCTCTCCAGGACCGATATCACAAGGTCGTTGAGGTATGACGGAAGTGAGTCGGGAGTAACCCCCACAAGGAGGGTCGATTTGCACATCTCCTGATTCTCTCCGACCATGTCCAGGTTCAGGCCGGCGACGAGCTTGTCCCACATGTCCGGACGAGTCGATAGGAGTGCGACAGTTCCGGTTGTCTCAGGCACCCAGAGGAAGCGGATGGTCCTTGCCGGCCTCTTCATCTTACCGGACCGGATCAAAGCCATCAACGTGCGCGCAATCTCCATGAGCAGGCCGCTGCCGGACGCGTTGTCGTTGGCACCGGGCTTGGGATGACACAAGTGGGCGATGAGGAATATCTCCTCTTCCGGTCTGGACGAGCCCCTGATCGTGGCGGTGACGACATCGTACTTTCCGCGGAACAGCCTGGCATCGACCTTCGCGCGGAGCGTGACCTTCTGGCCCTTCGCGAGATACCGCCTCAGCATGTCCCCCTGGCGCTTGCTCAGGGAGAACCCGAACCTGACCTTCTTGGCATTGGCTGCGGTCGGCCAGATGCCCTGATAGGAATGCGCATCCGGGATGTCTATGCTCTCTCTGATCTTTGGGAACTCGTGTGTTAGGGTGTCCGTGAGCACACCCGCTGCCCCGCGCTTCACGACGGCTTCTTTGTGGACGGCATGAGCGTTGCCCTTGGCGAGGACGATCTTCCCCCGGACTCTCTTGCCCTTGTAGTCCTTCGCGAAGGTCCCTGCCCCGACATCGACGAGCTCCGCGGTCACGCCGTCCCTCGGCGTGCCCTGGCTGGACGAGTGCAAAGAAGTCGGGATGTCGTCGAACGTGGCCAGGAGTTCCTCTTTGGGCTTGACGAGGCGCAGCTCTGTGCTCCTGACCTCCCAGCCAAGTGTCGAGGCATGCGTCCAGAACTTCTGTCTGCCATCGGCCGGGAAGTGCAGTATCTCAGCATCTCTGACCCCCATGCTGCGAAGCTCCTCCACGACGTACAACGCAGCGTCATGGAACATGGTCGATGCTTGGATCCGGTGGTACTGGGATATCTGTGAGACATAGGATTTGGCAATCGAGCCAGATAGTTCGTCTCTTACCAGCCTTCCGTCATCCATGTACAACCCGGAGTACGTGACAAACAATTGCCCTTAAGAAACTTTCCCGATGCAGAGTCTTGACGTGCGAATAGAATCGGAATCTCATCGGGTCTGCGACCGATGCGGTCAATCATCAATCAGTGTGGGAATCCGGCTCGGGGCAATTGCTCTCTGATTGAAAAAGAGCCGAACTTTCGAGTTCACACTCGTGTCCCTGGACAGTTCACGAGATTACGCTCGCCTTCTCGATTTGACTACCGAAAGGATTTCTCATAGTTGCTGATGATATCGTTGCCTTTGCCCAGGACTGCCCTGTCGAGCGGTTCGACAGAATGCTCCCTCAGGGTCTTCCTCACGATCTCCTTGGCATCCGCCACCATCGTATCGGACATCGTGGCTCCGTAGAGCTCCGTCTTCTTGCCCCTGAGGAATATCTGGCTCCGGAAGTTCCTCACAGTATGAGGATGATTGAGGAAGGTGTTTCCTTGACCGACCTCCTTGACCACATCGAGCGCCACAGTCTCCTTCGTCACCTTGATATCTCTCATGAATGCCCGGAACTCCTCCCATTGATATGCATCTATCACAACCTGTTCCAGGGAGCAGCCTCCGTCCAAATCGAGTCCGCCGATCCCGGAACAGAGATCGGTTCCCGTCATGCTCGTGAGCATCAGGGAGGCCATCTCGCCGAAAGATATGAGGACTCCTGGCCTCTCGGCATCGACTCCCAGAACGCCGGTCATCTTGGGAAGGCCGTACCTCCGGGCCATCTGACCAGCAGCCGCGAAGATGATCGGAGCCTCGACCCCCCGATATCCTATGTAGCCCGTGGATACGTTGGCGAGGGTCGCCTCAGAAGAGTATATCTGAGGAGCGCCTGGCGCCGCGGTCTGAGTGATCACGAGACTGGCAAGGTTCTCGGCGTTCGCGATAACGACCGTACCCGCGACGGTGACCGGGCTGGTCATGCCCCCCATGCACATGGACATCGAGATTATGGGCACGCCCGCTTGCGCGTATTCCACCTGAGCCTCGACAGCGCCGGTCTCGAAGGACAATGGCGCGGTGATGCAGCTGAGGACGGAGAACGGAGGGCGTTTCTTCAGCTCCTTTGCTCCGCCCGCGACTAGGGCGCCGAGGGCGATCTGAGTCCTGGCATCCGCTATCCCGAGGGTGCCCGAACCTGCAGAACCGAGTATATGCTTGGTCGTGTTCTGGAAAGATGTCCACAGCTCATGAACGAACTGGGCGTGAGGAGGAACGTCGGAGGTCGTGACAATCGGCCAGAACGCATCTATCGGATCGAGCGCATCGGTGAGCCGGGCAAAGTCGGCCAAGTCCTTCCTGGTGGCTTTGCGCCGCTCGCCAGATTCGAGGTCCGTCATGAACAGGGTCACGCCCGCCGTGGATACGAACGGGTACCTCTCCACTGGAAGCTTCAAGTCGCGATTTGGGTCCCTGGCGCCAAGCGTGACGGTCTTGGGCGCATTCTTGATAGCTTCATTGACGATGCCTTCCGGGATCCTTGCTATCTTCTTCTCGAAATCCACTTTGACGCCGGAATCAGCCAGCATCTTCAATACGCTCTTGCTGCGGACCAGCACGCCAATCCCGTTGAGGCATTCTAGACTCTGTGAGTGAACGAGTTCTTCCTCTCCCTTGTCAAAGAATTTCAGGCCAAGGACCGCCATACACATTACCTCCGTTCAGCCTGATTGTCGGCATCCTATTTCATTGATTCTCCGTTGGTCAAAATACATCACGATTAAGTACAATGTGACCACTCCACTGCCGAGACAGCTGGTGAAGAATGGTCACTACAAGTTGCGGCATGTGCTATGGCACCTGCACCGTCAATGTGCGTGTGGAGGACGGAATCGTCGTTGGGATCGAGGGCAATCCCGATTCGCCACAAGGCTACGGAAACGTGTGCGCGAAGGGCATCTCTTCCCTCATGATGCTCTATGATCCCAACAGGCTGAACTACCCCCTGCTCCGGACGAATCCCGAGAAGGGAATAGGTGTGGATCCTGGCTGGAAGCGAATCGGATGGGACGAGGCGATGGACCTTCTCACTTCGAAGCTGAAAGAGTGCATGCAGAGGGATCCGCGAGGGCTCTATACCGTCGGCAGCCCAACCTTCCCCGCCGAGAGAGCTTTCAACGTTCTCTGCTTCAGGAAAGCTTTCGGCACGCCGAACTACTACACTGGTGGCGGAGGGCTGCATTGCGGCAACGGAGCCCACATGATTGGCGGAATCTATCACGCCTCGTGGTCCATCATTCCGGATTTCAAGTACTGCAACCTCGCGGTCTACTGGGGATGCTCGAAAGGGCACGGTGCGGGACATGCTGCCAACGTGGCTGCGAAGCAGGCAGCTGATGCCAAGGCAAGGGGAATGAGGCTCATAGTCTTCGATCCGTTCCTAAGCACGCAAGCATCGACCGCGGAGGAGTGGGTTCCCATCAAGGCCGGGACCGACGCCGCTGCGGCTCTCGCGATGGCTAACCTGCTTGTGAACGATTACGGAGCCTTCGACAGCCAGTATCTCAAGTGGAAGACCAATGGACCTTATCTTGTCGGGCCGGATGGACTGTATCTCCGAGACAAGAAGTCGGGAGTTCCTCTTGTGTGGAACAGCGCCGACAGCAAGCAGGAGGCGTTCACGTCCAATTACATGAAAGACTGTGCGTTGACCGGAGAGTTCGAAGTCAACGGCGTGAAGTGCACCCCCTCCTTCCAACTCCTCAAGGATCATCTCAAGAAATACTCCCCGGAATATGCGTCAGGGATCTGCGGAGTCTCGGCCAACACGCTCAGGAGAATCGCCAAGGACTTTGGCGAAGAGGCGAAGATAGGCAGCACTATCACGATTGACGGGAAGACACTGCCCTACAGACCGGTGGCATCCATATACTTCCGAGGCTCGCAGGGCCACTACAACCAGGCTTGGGACTGCATGTCTCTGGTCCTGCTGAACCACCTGGTCGGGGCCGCAGACGTGCCCGGCGGGGCTCTGGCTTTCGGCCCACCCGTACATCTTGGATATCCCGGGACAGGGAAGCTGAAGTACTCCGTCGAGCCTGACAAGGACGGGCTCCTGGTCGCCCGTAACTGGCCGTACTCTCATCTACCGTACCCACCGCCCGAGCCCAAGGATCCGCCCGAGAGGCTCGATCTTCAGGACATGTTCTACATACCGACATACACGACCATCATGGCCTGGGACAACAACGAGGAGCTCTGGCAGAAGTTCAAGATACCCTATAGGCCAGACGTGATGATCAGCTTCGCGACCAACCAGATCATGTCGGTCGGAAACCCCAAGACGCTCTTGAACAACTTCCTGAAGAAGTTCAGGTTCATCGTCTCGTTCAACATCTACTCGACGGAGTTCGAGGAGGCGGCCGCGGACCTGCTCCTGCCTGACGCATGCTACCTGGAGCGCTATGCCTGCGCGACCACTTTCCCTACCGTGGGCGTCTCCTGTCACGCAACAGGATTGGGCGAGTGGATATGGGCGATCAGGCAGCCGGTCGTGAAGCCAATGGCCGAGCGGAGGCCCATGATCGACGTGATCCTGGAACTTTCCGAGCGGCTCGGGCTGCATGACAGATACCTGGAGGCTGCCCGGGAATGGGTCAACCGGGCCTATGGCGGCGACCTCGATTTCAAGAGAGTGCTCGGTCCTAACGAGAAGCTCAACTTCGAGAGGATCTTGGACATCATCATGAAGGACCGGTTCGGCCCCGACAAGGGACTGGACTGGTTCAAGGAACACGGCTATCTGAAATGGGACAAGCGAGTTGAGGAGGTCTACTGGCGAGCATTCAACGATGTCAGAGTCCCGGTCTACCTCGAATGGATCATCAGGGCTGGAAGGAAGAGCAAGGCCATCGCCGAGAAGTACGGCGTGCCTGACCTCGTGGACTGGAGCGCTCACAACGCGCTCCCCGAATGGCGGCCGTGCCCGACACACACGGAGAAGAACCCGGAGTACGACCTCGAGGC
>Ga0315291_10002156_pt1 | contig 25908 bp, 10 predicted proteins | sample YL17G12_20_MG_FD_203070 | JGI IMG/M metagenome (GOLD analysis project Ga0315291, IMG submission 203070) | Sediment microbial communities from Yellowstone Lake, YNP, Wyoming, USA - YL17G12_20 | ecosystem: Environmental > Aquatic > Freshwater > Lake > Sediment | place: USA: Wyoming | collected...
GTACGTGCCGCCCGCCAACGGGCTGGAGGCCGCGGTCGCCGCGGTCTGGCAGGACGTGCTCGGCCTGGACAAGATTTCGAGCGCCGCCAACTTTTTCAGCGTGGGCGGGACCTCGCTCCAGGCGGGCCTGGTCTCAAGCCGCCTGCGCATGGCCACCGGCATCGCCCTGCCCGCTCTGGCCGTCTTCCAGGCCAAGACAATTGCCGGGATGGCGGCCGTCGCTGCGCTCGCCGCGCCCGCGACTGCTGCCGCCCTGATAGCGGGTGGTGGTGCAGCTGGGGTTGGTGCGACCGCCTCTGCCGTGGCCACCAGCGCGGCGGCCACCACCGTCGTGTCCGCCACCACGGCCGCGACAACTGCCGCCACCGTGGCGGCCGCCGGCACGGCCGCTCGCTGGCTGGGCTGCTGCGGAAAGCGCCGCGCGCGCGCCGCTGGTCCATCCCACCCGACCGCCGGTCGCGCGCTCCTGCCCCAGTTCCTCGGCTTCTCGCTCTCCCTGCTCCTGCCCTACCTGGCCTACCTGTGCGGCGCCATTCTGGTCGCCTCCCTAAACGTCTGGTTCCCGGCCAACGGCAAGCTAGCCATCACGCTAGCAATGGGCCCCGTCGTCCTGGGCTGCGTCCTCTTCATCATGTTCGGCGGCATCGGCCTGCGGCGGCTGATCCTGCCCGCCCTGGCCGACGGCGACACCGCCCCTTTGTGGGGCGCCACCTACATCCGGTGGTGGGTGGCCCGGGCGGTCCTGATGAACGTGGAAGCCTTCCTACCCTTCCTGCGCGGGACAGAGATCCAGTGTGCCATCTACCGAGCCCTGGGCGCCAAGGTCGGCGCGCGGGTGGTGTTCGACACGACGTCGATCGCTGATTACTCCCTGCTGGAGATAGGGGACGACGTGGTGGTTGGCGAGGGCGCCTCCATTTCGGGCGTCGAGCTGGAGGCCGCCCCCGGGCCTGGCCAGCCGGGCCGCATGGTGTGCCGCCGGGTGGTCATCGGCCACGGCTGCACGGTCGGCCCGGGCGCTATCGTCGCGCCAGGCGCCCGCCTCGCCCCAGGCACCGCCCTGGGCCCAGGCGAGTCGTCGGCCGACGCGCGCCCGCCGCCCGAGTCGCCCGCCCCGCACGTCCGCACGGTGCCGCCGCCGGTGCCCGGGTCGATCGCCCTGGCCAGCGCGCTCACCGTCACCTTCCTCCAGGCCCTCGTCATCATCCCCTCCTTCATCTTCTCGCTCTACATGACCTTTGCGGCCTTGTACGGCACCGACCTCTACCACAATTTCGGGGCGACCCTGCACTGCCTGTTTGAGGCCCGCCCCCACCTGGCCGACAACAAGTGCGGAGTGTGGGTGAAGGGCGTCTTTGCCGACGTCGCCTGCATCCCCTTTGTCTTCTTGGTGTCAGCCCTCCAGTTCCTGGTCATCGTCATCGCCACCAAGCGCTATTTTGTCGGCCGGTTCACGGCCGCCAACGCCGACTCCTTCTCGCACGGATGGGGTGCGTTCAAGATGTGCGTCTACCGGGGCCTCCTCCACGCGCCGTTGCTGGGCCTGGCGACCGGCCTGCTGGAGGGCACACCCCTGATGGCGTCCTACCTGCGGGCCATGGGCGCGACCGTGGGCGCCAACGCCTGGATCGCGGGCGACGTCAAGTTTGTGGAGTCCGACATGATCTCGATCGGTGAGGGCGTCAGTGTTGGGTCGCTGGTCACCTTCATCACCCGCACCTACGGCGACGCGCCGTCCTCCTCCGCCAAGGCCCGGGCCCTGACCGCCAAGGCCGGCATCATCCCCCGCCGCCGCCGCGGGCGGGACGGGAAAAAGGAGCCCCTGGCCGCATCGGCGGCGGAGGTGGCGGCCATCGAGGAAGGGCGGGGCGGTGGTAGGCCTGGTGGTGCCCGCGTCGACCGCCCGCACTCGGCCATGGTCAGCGCCGACTCGGCGGCCTCTTACGGACTCAAGCCCACGCTGAGCGGGCGGTCGTCCTCGCCGTCCTCCTCCTCGGCGTCCTCCACCACCGCCAGTGCCACGCCGCCGGCCCCTGACCCGGTCGCGGCGTGCGCGCCGATTGTGGTCGGCAAGAACACCGACGTCGCGACGCGCTGCCTGGTCTTCCCGGGCGCGGTCATGGGCGAGGAATGTATCCTGGGCAATGGCACGGTCGTCCCCACTGGCTTTGTCCTGTCCCGGGCGTCCGTAATGATGGGAAACGCCGTCCTGCGGGACGGGTCGGACGTGGAAGCGGCTGACGCGGCCGCGCGCGCGCGCGGTGAGGCCGTGGAAGCCTGGCCGGAAGGGGCGGCCCTGACGGCCCGCTTCCGCCGGTATGGAGTGGGCGCCCTGGCGGCATGCGGCCTGGGTGGCGCCGTCTTGCTTTCCATCGAGGCTGCTACGCTCTTCGGCGTGGTCCTGACGGCCGAGCTGCTCCTGGGACTGCCCATCGCCATCGCGGCCTTCCCCCTCGCGGTCGCCCTGTCCCTGGCCGTGACGGTGCTCATCGTCACGGCCGTCTCCCGGTCCCTGGGCGCCCGGGCCCCCGGCACCTTCCCCTTCTTCGGCGGGTCCCACCTGGCCTGGCACGTGCGCGGCCACTTTGCGGATGCGGGCCTGTCCGCCTGGACGCGCCTGCTGCACGGGTCGGCCCTGGGCGTCTGGGTCCTGCGGGCGCTGGGCGCGACCGTCGGGGCGGGCGCGCTCATCGACACGGACGCGACGGGCGAGCCCCACCTGGTCACGATCGGCGCGGGGGCCGTCCTCAACGGCGGGTCCGAACTGCAGGCCCACTCCATCGAGGCCAGGCGCCTGAAGCTGGTGGCGACGGGCGTCCACCCGGCGGCCACGCTGGGCGGGCACGCGTATGTCATGGCGGGCGCGGCCGTGGAGAGCCACGGTGTGCTCGCGCCAGGGGCCATCCTGATGAAGGGTGAGAGCCTGCCGGGCGGGGCGGTGTGGCGGGGCGTGCCGGCGGTGCCTGACTACGCGAAAGGCAGCAACGGGCTGTGAGCTGGGTATTTTTTCTACCCTCGCGCTCCCTTTTCTCCTTTTTTTTTCTTGCTTTTTTACCTTCTTGATTTTTTTGTCCTGCTTGGTCCTTGTCTGATATTGCGGGGTGTGTGTGTGTATGCGTATGTGTGTGTGTGGGTATGTGGGTGGGTGGATGGGTGGGTGTGGGTGTGCGTTACGGTCCCCCCTGGTGCGTGCGTGGTTAAAACATATAAAGGAGGCGGGTGGAGGTGAATGCATGGCTGGAAAGGAAAGCAAACGCTTTTTTAGCAGGCGTTAGGTGAGAGAGGAAGGATGGTATATTTGGTGGCGTGTGTGTGTGTGTTGGGTGGTGGTGCGGGCGTGGTGCGCGATCAAAAAACGGTATATTGTGGTGCGTTGGAGAGAGGAACGGAAATTGGAGTGGTGTGGTCGGTGGGAGATGGGGTTTGACAGGCGAGGTTTGTAAATGACAAACACGCGGGTCCTCGGTCTACCTTTTTTCATTCACCCTCGCCGCGCGGGCGGAGGAGACGGGGTTGGTACGGCGAGGTTGGCGGGACCGTCCCGCAAAGGCGAGAGCCGCATCATCCTGGGATGAAAGACGAAAGAGAGGGTGGTGGTGGTGGCGGGTTCCTCTTCTTTCATCTCAAAACTCATACTTCCCAGGCTGGTGACTAGCGCGCGCCTAAAGGAGGGGGCGGGCATCATACAGCCTCCTAGCCAGCGGGCTAAGGTCTGGGGCGCACACGCACTGCCTCTCGCACGTGGGTGCCCGTGAAGGCAGCGGGCTGAGCCCCGCATGCGACCACACCCTCTCATCATTGCTCCAGCTGCACCCTCTTTGTGAGAACGCACGCACGCACGCACGCACGCACGCACGCACGCACGGACGCCGTCCCACTCTCTCCATCTCATTCCTGATATCAATCTTATGACCTCTTACTACGACATGCTGGGCGTCCCGGCCTCGGCCTCCCAGGACGACATCACGGCCGCCTTTCGGGCGCGAGCCCTGGAGAGCCACCCCGACGTGGCGGGCGCTGAGAGCGCGGACGCGTTCCGGGCCCTCGCCGACGCTTACGCCGTGCTGAAAGACCCGGTCACCCGGCGGCGGTATGACTCTCTGCAGGCGGGTGGCTTCCCCAGCGTGGGTGGCGGCGGCTTTGCCGCGGGCGGCGGCGGCCCCTCTGCCTCCACCGCGTCCTCCTCTGACCCCTGGGAGGAGCACTTTGCACGGTTTTGGGAGGCGCAGGGATTCGGGGGGGCAAAGCCGGACGGGCGGACGCGAGAGCAAGCCCGTGCCGCGGCCGCCGCCGCCGCCGCGGAGGAGTGGGAGCGTGAGAAAGCGGGCGCCCGGGCAAACGCCGCGGCGTTTGCCCGGCGGCGAGCGAAGGTTGAGGAAGCCCGGGCCGCCCGGCACGCGGCCATCCTGCGCGGCTTTTGGCAGGCCAAACCAGGGTTTGGGGTGGTGGACGGGTTGGCGGTGGCCGGGCTGGTCGCCAGTCTGGCGGGCATCGCCTGGCTGGCGGGGCAGCCCGCGGCGCGCGCCGCGGGCGCGAGTGTAGAAGATGAGGAGTAGATAAAGGAGGGGGACGGTTTTCGCGCGCCGCGACTTTTCTCTGATTCGCTAGTTGTGGAAGTGTGAGAGAGAGAGGGTGTGAGTGAGTGAGTGAGTGAGGACGTGGGGCGCGGGGCACACACGTTGGTGCGTGCGTGCCCAAGTTTGACGAAGAAGGGGGGGGGCGCGCTCTTTGGGTGCCTCCCGGGCTCTGGCACACTTGAGTTTGGGCGGCTCCTCCGTCGCGATTCCCGTCGGCTGCAGCCCTCGGCCACTCCAATGGCCTCCACCGCTGTGGAGGATGTGGCTGCCACGCTGCGGGTCTTACCCGGGCGCCGACGGCGCCTGCTCATCACTAGCTCGCTCATTCTAGGTGAGGGCAGAGGAAAGAGTTGCGCCGCCGGCCCATGCGCCCTTCCCTCGAGGACCTCCCGCTCTACGGCGGGAGTCCACGCCTGGCTTCAGGCTACCGCACGCGCCAGGGCGGCCCTTTGAAGGCCTCACAACGCACTCTCGCGAGGGGGTGCGCATAGAAGGAAGAAGGAGCCAGGCCCAGGGGGCCCAACTGGCCGACCAGATGTGCGCAGAGGCGCGCGAGCCCCCGCCGCACCCCTGGCCTCCCGTCCCGCCGGGGGCGCGACTGGGGGGTCCCCACCTAGCCCACACACAAAAAAAATGTTTGTGGGCGAAACGCGCCGGGCGCGCGCCGACCTTCGCAGGGCGCTTTAGAGCGCTGCCGGGCGCCGACCTTGCACTGCAACGCCCGTTCTGGACACGCGCGTGCCCGCGCCCCACACACATTCATACCCTCACTCTCTTTTTTAACCCCACCCCATTAAACAGGAAACGAATTAATGGAGCGCCTCGCGTACTTTTCGCTGGCCACCGACCTCATCACTCGCCTTGACATGCTTGGCGCCACATCTGCCCAGGCCGCGACCGCGACGACCGTGTGGCAGGGGGCCTGCTACGCGGTCTCCATTCTCGGGGCGTACGTCGCGGACGCCTGGCTCGGAAGGTATTGGACCATCGTCGCCTTCTCCTGCATCTACCTGCTCGGCCTGGTCGGCGTCGTCCTGTGCACGGGCGTGGCCGCCCTCAACTCCCGGGTCGCGCTCATGGCGGCGCTGTACGTCGTCGCCCTGGGCACGGGCGGCATCAAGGCCAACGTCTCCACGTTCGGGGCCGACCAGTTTGACGACGGCGACCCAGCGGAGGCGGCCGCCAAGTCTCGGTACTTCAACGCCTTTTATTTCACTATCAACATCGGTGCGCTCATCGCGTCGCTTGTCGTGGTGAACGTGCAGACCTCCGTATCGTGGCTGGTTGGCTACACGATCCCGGCGGTCGCGTTTGCGACGGCGTTCGTAGTGTTCGTGGCTGGCACGCCCTTGTACACCCACGTCGCGCCCCGGGGGTCGCCCTTCTCCCGCCTGGGCGCCGTCTTCGTGGCGGCGGCCGCGAAGTGGAGGGTGACCCCCCCGTCCGACCCGACCCTCCTGTTCGAGAGCGACAGCGGGGAGGACGAGGAGGAGGAGGACGGGTGGACGGGCCCGGGCTCGCCCCTGGCGGCCGCCCTGGCCAAACGCCGGGCGGGATCGGCCGGTAGCAGCGTCCGATTAGAGGGTGGCCGGGGCTGGCGCACCGTGTCTGCTGGGTCAATGGGACGGGAGCCGCTGCCCGCGGATGCCGCCGCGGCCGCCCGGGCGGGCGACGACTCGGCTGGGGCGGAGGGCGGGGCCGCGCCCGCACGCACGCCCTTCTCCACGCACGGCACGGAGGCTGGGGCCGTCCCAGACCCTGAGGACGCCCTGGCCCGCCACCACGATCCGCCCTTCCGCCTGCCAGCCTCCCTGGTGCGGGCGGCGCTGCGGGCCGAGCGGCGCACCTCCAGCGCGGGCGGCGAAGCAGCCTGGCAGCGGACAGCGGCCGGCGGGTGGCTGGGCACGCCACGCCCCCTCTCAGCCGGCATCGTGTCTTTAGCCGCCTCCTCCCACGGCGGCGCCCGCACCGAGCCTGCCCCCTCCCGGGCCGGCTCTTATGCGGACGCCCACTCCCGAGTGCCCGGATCGGCCGCCATCACGTCGGCGGCCGCCGCGGCCGCGGCCGCCACCGCTGCCGCGTCGGGCGTGCGCCGGCGGGCCCGCGCCGCGGCCGCCGCTTTTGAGGCCGCCGCCGACGCAGGCGCCGACGCCGACGCCTATATTCCGCCGCCCTCCCGCCGCCTGGCCCACACGACGTACGCGCCCTGGCTGGACAAGGCGGCCACGCCGCTGGCGCTCTACTACCGGGCGGCGGCGGAGGCGGGCGTGGCTCGCCCGCGCCCGCCGGGCGGCGCACCCCTGAGCTGCTGTGGTGGTGGGCTGGGCCCTGAGGACGTGGTCGCGCCCCTGCCGACGGCGGCCCCGGCCGGCGGCCTCAAGCTGAGCGAGGCGACAGGAATGACGCGTAGTGGTGGTGCGCCGCCGCCCTTGCGCCCCATCCGCTTGCCCGGCGGCGGCGGCCCTTCCACCTCCCCACCACCCCGGGAACGCCACTTGTGCTCCGTCACCCAGACCGAGGAGACCAAGCGCATGCTGTCCTTCCTACCGCTCTGCCTGACGACCGTGATCTTCCAAGCGGTCTACGCCCAGATGAGCTCCACGTTCGTCCTCCAGGGCCGCTTCATGGACCGCATTGTGGGCGGGCAGTTTGATGCGGGCGGCGTCCACACTGGCGGGTTCACGATCTCGTCCGCCACGCTGAGCGCGTTCAACACGATTGCGGTCCTGGTCTGCGTGCCGCTGTACGACCTGGTAAGGCAGAGAGAGCGTGTTCCTGGGGGCGAGGGCGGGTGCGGCCTTGCTGCGCGCGCGCGCTCTCAACCTCTGAACACCCCGGCTCACCCCCCCTTCTGGTCACTTTCCCTCCTTCCTTCAGGTCGTCGTCCCGCTCGTCGTCCGCGCCCGCGGCCGCGCCCCGACCTACCTCCAACGCATCGGCGCGGGCCTGGTCGTGTCCGTCCTCACCATGGCCATCGCTGCCAGCCTGGAAGCCTGGCGCCTAGCCGTCGCGGCCCGGGGCGGCCCGCCCGTCAGCGTCTTTGCCCTCGCGCTCCCCTATGCCCTCGTCGGCGTGAGCGAGGTGTGCGTCTTCATTGGCCTCATGGAGATGTGTTACTCCGAGTCCCCCGACTCCATGCGCTCCCTGGCGTCCGCCCTGCAGTTGCTGACGGGGGCCCTCGGCTCCTTCCTGTCCTCGGCGATTGTGGCGGCGGTCGAGGCGGGCGGCAGGGCCTACAGCGCCAGCGGCCGGGGTTGGCTGCCCGACACGGACGAGGGCTACCAGGGCCGGCTGGACCTGTTCTACACGCTCCTAATGGCCATCTCGGCGGCCAACCTGGCGTTCTTCGCGTACGTCGCGTCCTGCTACCAGTACAAGGTCCTGGCGGACCCGTCGGTGCGGGCGGGGCGGGGCGGGCTGTCCGCGCTACGGGCGGCGGAGGCCGGGGCGGGCCGGGCGGGCGTGGCGGGCACCAAGGAGGTCGGCGCGGTCGGCGCGGCGTCAGCAGCCGGTCGCCTGTAGGCGGGGAAATGTTGGTGAGAGTGGAGGGAGGGGATGATGTATGAACATGACGTGAAGAAGGCAACACTTGTAAAACTAAAAAAGGTTACGGCTAGCGTGCGCGAAGACGGCGGGACTGGGACGGGGACGATGAATGGACAGAGAAAAAAGAGGAGGTCGGAGGCATAATACATGAGCGAATCGGAGAGCAGAAGTAGCGAGGGAGAGAACCCTTTCAAATGCCCCGCCGCGGCGACCTGGACCCTTCCCTCCAGACAGGCGCCTACTGGGTAGACGCGGTCGCGGTCGCTGGCCTGCTGGCCGTCGCCCTCTACTTCCTCCTGTTTTGGTAGAGGAGAAGATGAGCAGCGGCGACGGCGCGAGCGGCGCCGGCGTCGCTCCTCCGCCGCCAACCTCGCCCTCGACCCCCACCCCGCTCCGCCTGCTCCCGCGCACCGTCATTTACCGGGCCCGCTTCATGGTTCCCATACGCGCCCTGGTCCGGTTCAAGCTGTTTCACTTGGCGGCGGCCGCCATTGCGGCGGGACCCGCCGCGTCGGCCGTAGCGGGGGCCGCCGTCCCGGGCGCGGAGGTCGTCCTGGCTGCCGCGGCGGTGGGCGCTTGCGGCGGCGGCGCGGCCGCCCTGACCTGGCTCAGCCGGCGGTACGTCGGCGAACTGTCCCTGTTGGTGAAGGGTCAGGGGAAGAGCTCCTCCTCCGCGCCGCCGCCAGGCACGCTCATCGTCAGCACGCTGGACGGGTGGGGCAACCGGGCCGATACTGCGGTCGCGGTCCGCGACGTCATCCCCCCCCTCGCCGGGCTGGGCCGGGACGCCGCGGCCGCCGCAGCCGCCGCCCGCCCGTTGCTGGCCCTCGACATCGCGGGCGGTGCGACCGGCGGCGGAGATGGCCGCCGCCAATTGCTGGTCAGCCTGACGCACGCGGCGTTCGTGGACCGGGAGACGATGATGGCGTTGATGGTAGGGGGAGGGGATGGGACGGGTGGTCTTTGAGGGCGTGTGGTGTGTTTGTGTGGTGTGAATGAAATACTGCGCTGCCGACCTAAAAAGAATGCACTCTGCTCTCTCATCTCTCTCTACCCAAATGCATGCTCGGTTGGGGTGGGTGCCGGCAGGGACTTCCGTGGCGGGGGTGGCGGTTTCGGCGCCGTCCGGTGCCTCATGAAAACGACCGGCTTTTTGGTGGGCACCGCCGACGCGCGCGCCACCACCGCCCTCGCTTCCGGCACCCGCCCCAGCTTGGCCAGGATGCGGGCGGGGGCCGGGATGTGCGGATCGAGGCGGGCACGCCCGCCACGCCCGCCCCGGCCCCTTCCTCGACGGCCAGGCGGTGGAGTGTCCAAGAGCACCACTCCGCGGCTCCTGGCATCGGCAGCGGCCGCCTCAAAGCGGGACCGCACGCGTGCACCCGCGTCCGCGGTGCGGGCTGCCCGACGGGCGGCCTCCGCCTCATACCGTCGCCGCCACCGACCGGGGGCGGGCGACTCTACGGCCCCAAACTCGCTTTTGTACAGCCGCTCCCACGCCGGGTCCAGTTCGGCCACCAAGCTCCGCCCCACACTCCCCGTCGCGTCCGCGATGGTGGCGAGGGCGGCCGCATCGGAGACGCGGGCGACGAGCGGGGGGATGAGCTCGGAGGGCAGGTCGCCCAGGGAGCCGACCAGGCCGGCGGACGCGGCGTCGGCGATGAAGGCCGTGGTAAGGGCGAGGAGGGTCGGCGGGCCGAAAGGGAGCATGGATGGGTTGAGAGAATGCGTTTCCCTTTTTCGTGGCACCCTTTTTCTCGCTCACACGCTGAAGGTGGCTTCTGCAAGCCCGCGCGCGTGTGTTAGTGTGTGTGTGTGTGTGTGTGTGTGTGTGTTAGGGCCGCGTGAGGGCCACGTGAGGGCCGCGTCCCCGCAGAAATATGATTTTCTGAAAAAAGGAACATCTGACCTCTCTCCATTTTCCCATCAAATGTTGCACCCACAGCCGCAGCATCCGTCCCGACAGCACCGCGGGGACACACTTGACAAACATGAAAATCGTCGGATGGCAAACATGAATGCCGTCGGATGGCTGGCCGGGCGCCCCGTATGGAACGCGCGTGCCGGCCGGGTGTGCAGCCGCTGGGGGCCGACGGTGGGGCTCACTGGGCTGGCTCGTGCGGCTGCCAGCCCGCCTGCACCGGCGGCGGCGGCAGCGCCGCCGGACCGAGATGGGTCGCCCAGTGCGCAGCATCCTGCTCATGCTGCCCACCATCATTGCGCCCGGCCGCCGCCGCGATGGCGGCCCTCTGCAAAGCTGCAAATGCCGACCGCAGGTCAGCTGAGGTGGTGGCCGTTCCGAGGGTCAAGCCGACTCCAAGGTTGAAGGCGATGGGCGGGATGAGCTCGCCGGTTGCCGCCGCCTATCCAGCCGCCGCGTCAAAATCGAGTGAAGTCAGGAAAGGGTCATGCTAATGCCCAGGGCTACGTGCGGCGCAATGGCGGCGACCCGGGCATTAGTTTTGGAAGAAAAGCAACTTTCGCTGTCAAACGGAGGCCGCGCCGTCGTGGCCTCGCCCACCCGCTCGGTCGTGCCACCGCCGGGTGTGGTGGGGGCGGGGGTGCGGTGCCGGTGGGTGGTCATGGTTGTGTGCGTGCCGGTGAGAAAGGTTTTTTTTTTTTTTTTTTTTTTTTTTCTGATGATGTGTGTGTGGTATGCACGCCGCACGCCGCGCGTGTGTGATATGCACGCCACGCCCAGCCACACCGCATACAAACTTTTCAACATCAAAACCCCGCCCCGCCGCCCAAACTACTCTGCCGCCTCGCCACCACCTCACCCCGACTACCACCCTGCGCCGCCAACACCGCTGCCGCCAGGGCCCGCGCATCGGCCTCACTCTCGCAGTCCAGCACGACCGACCGGAAGGGCTTGAAGGACAGAGCGCCGCCGCCTCCACCCATCCTCCCTCGCCCGACCACGGCCGCGCTCGCCGGCCGGCCCCGCCCGCCTCGCCCGCCTCCAGCCGCTGCTGCGGCCGACAGCCCCATGGGCGACGGCGAGAGGGCAAGCACCTCGACCCGGCGCATCTCCCCACCCACGCTCACAACCCGCACGCCCACCACGTCCGCCGTCGCGGCCGCCCAGTCCGCGGTGCGCGCGCGGCCGCCGCCGACCGCGGCGGGCGCGGCATGCTGCCTGCGCGCGGCCGCCGCCGCCACGTCAAACTGGTGGTGGTGGGCCGCCGCCGCCGCCGCCGCCGCCCCCGCCGCCGCAGCCGCCAGGGCGCGCATGCCGTGGGGCGGCGGCGGTGGGCGGATGGGAGCGACCAGGATGCGGGCCTCCGTGACCAGGACCAGGCGGCCCGGGAGGAGGAGGGGTTGCAGGTGTTGTTGTTGAGGGCCGCGGCCGCGCGCCGCCCGCCCACCCGGCTCAGACGCCCGCACGGCAGGCGGTGTGGGGCTGGCTTCGACCCCACCTAGCACCACCACCGCCCGGCGGCATTCCAAGTAAGTCTCCGCGCCGGGCCGAGCACTCGGCCCGCCGCCACCAGCGAGCGGCAGCTCCCTCAGCAGGGCCAGCCCTGCCGCCTCCCTCCAATCGTAGGACGGCAGGGGCCGGCCGCGCCCGTCCACGCGCCGGGGCGGGCGGACACGGGCGAAGCGTGGGGGTTCGCCCACGGCGGCGGCGCGGAGGGCGGCGGCGGCCGCGGCGGATACGTCCAGGGCCGCGGCGGCAGGGGCGGCCAGGGCAGCCGCCGCACTGCGGGCCGCGCCCAACAGCCCGCCCCTGGTGCCGATGGCGTTGGCACCGCCGCCGCCGCCGCCGCCGCCGCCCGGGCCGCGCAGCCCAGCCAGGGCACTCTCAAGCCCAAACACGTCCAGGGCAGCCCTCGCGGTCGCCGTCCCTTTGGCGGCCGCATTGGACAGGCCGAAGACGGCGTGGGCCGCCGAAGCGCGCACGCCCGCGGCCGCCGCGCGCACCGCGCGCGACGCCGCCGTGAGCGGGTGGAACTCGCCGGGCGACGCTTCCGCGGCGGCGGCAGCAATGCCCGCCGCGGGGGCGGCGGCCAGGGCCCACAAGCCCATGCCCAGGTGGGCCAGCAGCTGGGCTGGGTCGCCCAGGACGGAGGCGGACCCGACCAGCTTGACGACTACGGGCAGCGCCGCCCGGGTGTAGTGCGCGGCAACCGCCTGCCGCAGCTGGGCGGGCCCCAGCAAGGGGTGGCGCAGGGTGAGGCCGGCGATGGTGACGTGCGCGCCCTCGACCTCGCCGACCAGGGCCAGGACGGCCTGGACGCCCGGGGAGGGGGCGGACGAGGAGGGGGAGGAGGGGGAGGAGGCGGTGCCCCCACCACGACCGCCCCCAACCCCGCGCGCTGCTGCCCGGCGCCGGCGGACTTCCCCGGCCACGACCGCCAACGCTTTCGCCTGGGGCGCTGCCGGGTGCAGGGACAGGATGGCCCGGACGGGGCCGACCCGGATGGCGTCCGCATACACTTTAAATGGAGCGCCGGCGGGGGGAGGTGTGGCGATGGCCGGCGGGGGCGGCGGCAGGGCGGGGCCCGTGCCAGGCTCGCCTCCCCCTCCCTCTCGCGGCGGCGCGACGCTGGCGCCCCGGGCGAGGGACGCCCGCCCACACTGCTGCTGTTGTGGCGCCACAGACTCGCCACGCCCGCTGGGCGCGACACTGGCTTCCTGGCGGGCGGGGGAGGAGGGCGGGTTGCTCCCCCAACCCCCACCCCCGCCTCTCAGGCAAGCAAAACCCGCCCGCCCGCTGGCAAGCCCGGCCGCGACAGCGCCCGCCACCGCCGTCGCGTACGCCTGCTCCAAGTTCAAGGCGACCGGCGAAAATTCGACTTCCGCGGTTTCAATACAGAGGACGCCGTCCGGGCGGCGCGTCCAGGCGGCGAAGCGGGCGCGGTGGGCGGGGGAGGGGGGTGCGACCGCTGAGAGGGTGGTGGCGGTGGTCGAGGGGGCACGACCGCCAGCCGGCCCGCCAGGCCCGCCAGTCGCCCCGCCCTGCTCGCCGACCGCCGAGTAGTGTACCCCGAGCAGCCCGCCCAGCTCTACCGGCGTCACCAGGACGACCGGGTGGGCGGTCCAGGGGCGGGCATCATCCAGTTGGGCCCGCCCTAGGGCGACCTCGGCCCACGCGCGCGTGCCGTCGTGGGCAAGCCGCGCCCGCAGGCCGCCCAGGCGACCGTAGGCGAGCTCGACGACCGAGAGGGCGCCACCAACTGTGGTCCCTAGTCCAACCAGGGAGACGCCGACGCCCGCAAAGTGGAGGGCCAGGTCGAGCAGGGGTGGCGGGGCGCGGGAGGATGGCGAGAAAGGCTGGGGAGGGCGTTGAGCGGGCGCCGCCGGCGGCGTGCCTGCTGCCGCCGCCGCCGCCACCGCGCCGCCGACCTGCCACCACGCCCCGGGACCCCGAGCCGACCAGGGCCGCCAGTCGACGGGCGAGGAGGTCGACCCGGTCAGCCCCGCACCCCCCGTCACGATGCCGACCAAAGCAGAAGATGCAGAAGGCAACCCCCCACCCACCCGCGGCATGGGCGGGTGGACATCCAAGTCGACGACCGTCAGCACCCGGGTGGGGCCTTCCGCGGACACGCTCGCCCGCAGGCGGCGCGTGCGACGCAGGCGGGGCTCGGGGGAGGGCGCGGTGCCACCGCCGCCGCCGCCAGATCGGGCCGCAGCGACGGCGCCCGCGGCCGCCGCGGCTGCCGCGTCGCCGAGGGAGGCCGTGAACCCGCCGCCCACCCGGTCCAGGGAAAACACGCCCAGCCGCCGGCCGTCCGCCAGGGAGACCACCAGCCGCCGCGCGCCCGTCGGCTCATCCCAGGCGTAAGGCGTGGACGACCAGGGGCGCAAGACGTCCCGCCGGGCGGCCGCGTCGGCGGCGGCCGAGGTGGAGGAGGAGGAGGCAGAGGCGCCACCCCCACCACCGACCGCGCCCAGCACGCCCGCCTGGGAAACCACCAGCTCCTCGCCCGTGCAGTTGTCCAGGCGGTAGGGCGCGAACCGCCCCGACTGGCCATGGTCGGACAGGGTGGCCACCAGGCAGCCCCCGCCCACCGCCACCACGTCCACGCGCAGCAAGCGCGCCCCCACCGCGTACCCGCCGCCGCCGCCGCCGCCGTGCTGGTCGGCCAGGGCGGCCGCGACCCGGTCGCGGTGGCGCAGGCGCACCAGCTGGTCACCCGGGGTGGCCGGGTCGAAGGCGCCCGACCACAGCCACCCCGGCTCGTGCGGGCGTACGGTGAGGGTCAGCGGGCGCCCGGTGTCCCGCCAGTGCACGATCCGGGCGGTACCGGGCGCCAGAGGGCGGCCACTGTCGGCTGGGTGCGGGCCAACGCCGGCCTGGGCAAACTGGAGGGAGGGGCCGCCGGGGGGGAGGGCGGACCGCAAGACGAAGCGGGGACCGACCCGCAGTTCCAGGCCGCCGGGCGTCGGGCGCGCCGCCAGGGCCACCAAATACCCGGCCCGCGCCTGGTCCGAGCTGGCGGGCGTGGAGGCGGCCGCCCGGGCGGCCGGGGTGGAGCTGGCCGCGTGGTGCGCGAGCGCGCCGCCGGGGCCAAACCCCATGCCGCGCGCCAGGGCGCAGGGGACGACGACGGCCGCCGCCCCGCCGACAGCCGCATCCAGGGGCACCGCCTCCGACCAGTACGTCCGCCCAGGAGGGGCCCGGGCGGGCGAGGCGCGCAAGCGGACCCGCAGGCGCGGGGTGGCAGCCGCTCCCGAGGAGCGGGCGGACCCGGCCGGGGCGGCCGCCGCCGCCGCCGCCGCCGCGACCGCGTCCGCCACGGATGTGGGCGTGTCCAGCAAGGTCGGGTACCGGCGTGACGGGTCGTCCACAGGCTGAGGGGTGGGAATGGCGCCAGCCGGGCCGGCGGCGCCATTCCCACCGCCACCGCCTCCATTCCAGCCCCCACCCTCGGCGGCCGTCCCGAGCGCCAGGACGCCGTGGAACGCGTACCCGAGGTCTGGCCCGGCCAGCGCCTGGCCAAGGCCGTCCAGGGCCGGCTCGGCGTCCGCCCCGTCCGACGGCGCGGGCGGGACCCAGGTGTCCGGCACCCAGTCCGGGCGTGGGGTGGCGACTGCGGCAGCGTCGAGGCCGCCGCCGGCCAGGAGTGAGGTGCCGCCGCCTGGCGTGGCGGCCGCTGCCCCACCACCGTCCACCTCAAAGTCAAAGGCCAGGGGGACGCCCGCCGTGTTGATGGCGTACGCGCCGGCCCGGACGCGCAGGGTGATGGCGCCCGTGTCCGGGCAGGCCTCGCGCTCCAGGCGGAGGGTGATGCCGGGGCCGCCGCCGCCGCCACCACTCCCACCACCCGCACTGTGCCTGCTGCTCCTGGCCCCGGTCGTGGCGGGCCGCCCGCCACCGCCGCCCGCGTCCAGGCCACGCGGCATGACAGACCGGGCACATCGCACCACCACCGCGGGCGGTAGGAGTGGCGGGCCGGCGGGGCGCCCAGCCCCGGCAGCAGCGGGAGGAGGGGGCAGCGGGAGCAGGGCGGGCGCGGACTTCAGAAAGCCGAGCGGTTGGAGGACGGCATCGTCCGGGGACGTCGCGTCCTGGGCGGCCGGCAGGTCGGCCCGCCCGCCCGGGCCCAGGGACAGCCGCGCCCCGCCCGGCCCCAGGGACAGGGTCATGGGCACGGGCAGCGCGTTCTCCACGGCCAGGGGCGCCCGGACTAGGACATCCCACCCGGCGTCGCCGCCGGCCGAGGGTGAGAGGCCCACGCTCAGCCGCAGCTCCGGCGTGCGCGGCGGGGCGGCGCGGGCCGGGCGCACCCTCACCAACCGAGCCGGGCGTGAGGGTGGCGGGTCGGAGGAGGAGGGGGGCGCGGCGGACGCGGCGGACGCGGCAGCAGCCTCCGCCGCGTCCACCAGGGGCCCCAGGCGGACGCCGACACTCCATTCGTACCTGTGAGCGGCAGCGCCGCCGCCGGCCGCGCTCGTCGCCGCCAACCCCGCCGGCCGCAGGGCCAGCATGCCGGGCTCCGACCGAATCGCTGGCAGCCAGGCGGCTTGCCCCGGGCCCAGGACCGCGAGCGGCGTCGGCTCCAGGCCCAGCGGCGACAGCAGCCCCACCTCGAGCACCGCGGTCGGGGGTGGGGCCACGCCCGCGGGCCCCCGCGGCCCGTCGACGCCCGTCGACCCGGGCGGCGTGGCGTTGACGACCCGCAGGCAGGAGTGTAGTAGAACGGCCCGCCCACCCCCGACCCCACCCGCCCCCACACGCCAGCCGATGCGGGCCCGGACGCCGCCCGCGACCGCGTCGGCGTCGCCGACCTCTTCCTCTGAGAAAAACGCGTCGCCAGCAGCCTGCTCCCGTCCTCCTCCGCCATTGCCCTGGCCGACGACACCGCCCGCATCGACGCCCAAGTCGATGAGGGGCAAGGGAGCGCCGCCTGCCATGCCACACTGGACCAGGACGGCCAGGGCCCGGGGCGGCGGTGGGCGGAAGGTGGCTAGGGCGCGCAAGGGTGGGGCGGTCGGCCGGGCCGCGCGCGCGCCAGCCGCGCCTGTCGCGCCGGCCTTGAAGAAAGAATCGGGTGGCCCCGCAAACCGTCCATGGCGCTCATCATCCGCCCAGGTGGACAGGGGGAGGTCCGCAGAGTCTCCCGGCGGGATAAGGGTGCGAGCAACGCCAGCAACGCTCCCACCCAGCGCCCGGCGCGGGCGGGGTGGGGACAGGCCGCCGGGCGTGGTCGCCCTGCTCGGGCCGCCACCACCACTCTCACCAGCAGTCGTCAGCCACACCTCGACCGGAGCGCCCGTCGCGTTGGTGACGGCCACGACGGGCGCGGCGGCCCGGGCGGCCGCGCCTGCAGCCTCCAGCGCTACATCCAAGGACCCTGCCGCCACCCACCAGGGGTTGGACGCGGCCGCGCCCCGGGCGGCGACCAGGGCGATGGAGGCCGCCGCGGCCGCCGTCGCGCCCGCGGCCGGCAAGGCCGGCGGGGCTGTCAGCTCCATCACCGCCCGGGACCGGAGGCGGACGCGCAGGGAGGGGGTGGTGTCTGCGTCGGGCTGGGCGGCAGGAGCGCCCAGGGTGGCGGAGCCCTTGCCACCCCCCGCCGGTGCCCGGCCGGACAGCGCCAGGTCCACGGGCCAGGCCGGGTCGAGGACGGGCTCCCACCCGCCTGCGCCCGGGTTGAAGGCCCGGGCGGCCAAGGAAGCCCTGACGCGGGCCCGCACCGTGGAGGCGGCGGCGCCTGGGCCTGGTGGTGGACCTGCTGGACCTGCTGGAGGGAGGGCGGTCCACACCACGCGGGCGTGCCCGCCCTGGACGGCGGCTTCCAGGACGGGCGCACCCGACCGGGCGCCGGGCGCCGTCTCCAGCAGGGCGCCGGCGGTCGCGACCGACACCCGCAGCACGACGGACCGCCGTGGCGGGGGCAGGGGCCGGGACTGTGCTGGCGGTTTCCTGTGCTGGTCGGGCGGGGGCAGGGGCGCGGCCGCCCCGTTGAGGACGGCCGCAGCAGCTGCGGCCGCGGCCGCCGCGGCGGCCGCCCCGCCATCCACCTCCTCTTCCACGAGCAGGCAGGCGGGCCCAGCCGTCGCGGCTTCTGCGGCCGCGGCGGCAGCAGCTGCGGCGGCCGCCAGGATCACCTCACCCGCCACATCCGCCACCTGGCGAGCACTGGAAGCCAGGGCCACGACGAGGGCCGCCGCCACGGCCAGGCGGTCCGGCGACAACCACAGAGCGACTGCGGCGATAGAGACAGCCACGCGCGCGGTGGTGGTGGAGAGGGTGGTGGGCGGCTGGTGCGCGCCTGCGGCTGCTTCCTCGCCGTCGGACGAGCCTCCGTCATCTAACGCTTGGCCGCCCACCTCATCATCACCACCAGGCGCACCACCACCGGCGGGGGTGAATCGTGTCACGATATCACGTGCCGCCGCCAAGGCTCCATGCGCTGCGCCCCGGCGGCGTGGGGCCGCGACCGCGGCCGCCTTTGCGTCGGCGGCCAAGGTCGCGCTCCTCCGTGCCCGCCGCCCGGGGCTGGCTGGGGGGCCGACCGCTACGCCTGCGCCCAGGCGCGGAATGGAGATGGTCCAGGCACCGTCTGCCGCGCGTGAAGCGGACGCGGCGGGCATGGCAAGCGCCAGGGCGGGCACGTCGCCTCCATCTACCTCACCCGTGGCGCGGGGTGGAGGCGAGGGCGACCGGGAGGAAGGGTGGGGTGGGGGCGCTGCTGCTGCGCGCGCGGCCCCAGGCGCCCCCGCGGCCTGCATGGCCAGGGACAGAGGCCCACAGACGGCGCGCAAAGGCGCGCGCGGGCCGACCGGCGGGCGGGCCGGCGCGCTGGCTGGGCCCGCCTTGCCCGCCGTCGCCGCCAGCCCGGCCGCCAGGGCGGCCCCCACCCCCGCAGCCGCACGGGGCAGGCCCGCCGCGGCGGCCACGCATTCCGCGCCGATACGGGCCCCATCCCGCCAGGCCGAGGCCGCCAGGACCAGGCGCAAGTTGGAGGCGCCCATGGCTAGGAGGGGAGGAGAGGCGGCACCGCCGCCTACGACAAGGGCGGCTCCGACCCGGGCACGCGCGGCGCGCGCCCGCCGCCGCCGGGGCGGGGCCTCAAAAAAGGCGACCTCCACCGCGGGGCCTGCGGGCGTGTCGGCTGGCGGGCTTCCTCCTCCTGTCGGCCCGTCTGGGGGTGGGGACGTGAAGAAAGGCGACCGGGCCCGGCCGAGCCCGCCGCCACCACCACCACCGCCAGAGACGGATGAGCCTGCGGCGGGCGAGGACAGGCCATCATCTCCACCCTCCTCGGCGGCCGAGGGGGACGCCCCCGCCGCGGACGGCGGCATGGCGGACCAGGACGGGGAGGTGATGTCATGTAGCTGCTGGAAGTCGCCTCCGCCATCCACGCTGGAGTGGGCAGACAGGTAGGTGGACGCGGCGTCGTCGCCATCACCCTCGCCGTTGCCGTCGCTGGCGGATGAAGAGGAGGCGGGCGTGGCCACCCGGCTGCCACGGCCGCCCCACCCCGCCGCGGCCCGGCGGGGCACGGCCAGGCGGGGCAGGTCCGGTGCGGACGAGGAGCCACCGCCGCCACCGCGCAGCAAATTGCCTCCCAAGGCCGCTGCCAGACCTCCCAGGCCGGGCGTGACCGACCAGGCGCCACCGCGTGCCAGCGGCGCAGCAGCAGAGGACGCGAGCGAGGACGCCGACCCGCCCGTGCCCGCCAGGCCCAACGCGGGCGTGGTTCCACGGGACGGGGGTGGGCCTATGGTGCCACGCCGGCTCGTAGGCGCCGCCTCCTCGACCGCCGGCTCGACCGCCGCTGCCGCCCAGGCCAGGGAGACCGACCCGCCCGCGCGGCCACGCAGGTCGAGGCGGGGCGCACCCACCCGCACCACCACCGCCCCGCCGCCCGCGTCGGGCGCGCCCCGTACCCGGACCCGGATGGAGGCGATTAGGAGGCGGGCGATGGGGAGGGTGATGAAGGAGGGGGAAGGAGGTGGGGGACGGGCCGGGCTGAGGGGCGGAGGAGGAGCGGCATCGTCGACGGCCGCAACCTGGTCGCCTGCAGGCAGGGCCGCCCCCACCACGCCCGCGCCCCAGGCCGCCACCCGGCCCAGGGTGGCGAAGGCGCCTGGGCCAACGTCGACCGTCACCCCACCGCATGTCGCGTCCAAGGCACCCGTCGCCCGTGCATCCACGCGCAGACCGGACAGGGCCAGGACGGCCGCCCGCTCGCGGCCGGTGCTGGCAGCGGCAGCAGACAGGGAGGGCGGGAGCAAGCCGAGCGCGAGCGCGGCTACCAAGTCGGGCGGCAGGCCACCCGCGCCTGGCCCTAGGCCGCCCCACCACCCGCTGGCCGATACCGCGCTGGATTTGGTGGTGCCGTCCACGGGGGATGGGGCGATGCGCAAAGCAAGGCGGGCCACACGAGCGACGGTGAGCGGACCGTCGTTCTGGCCGTCTGCGGGCGGCGGGACGGGTGGGGGTGAGGCGTGCGTCGTTGTGCTGCCGACTGGTGCCGCCCCGGTTGCATCTGTGGACCGCCCCGGCGCGAGGGCCGGGTGTGAGGCCGAACCTGGGACGGGTGGCGGTCTGTCCAAGGGCAGGCAGACGACCGCCCGCTCGACCGCCAGGCGCAGGGCGTCGGCGGGCTGCTGGGTGGTTGAGGAGGTTGAGGCGGCGGCGGCCCGCCCCCGCCGCCCGCGCTTGCCCCCGCTGCCAGCCAGCCAAACCAGGCCCGCCGCCGGGTCAGTCCCGATGGCGGCGGCGGGGAGGGCGATGGCTAGGCCGCTCAGGTCCAGGGCGACGGTGGATGGGAGGGGCGGAGAAGGTGGGGTGGCAGGCGTCGGAGCGACTGCGGCTGCTGCCGCCTTGGCCGCGTCGCACGCCGCAACGGCCGCTCCGATCCGCACTGCCAACCCGGCCCCGACCACCAGGCCCGCCGCCGTGACGGCAGTCGCCCGCCGCACGCCCCGCTGAAATGTGTGGGTCACCCGAAGCCGGCCAGGCGCGGCCGGGAGGGCGGGATCAATGGTCGAGCACGCCAGGACGCCGGCGGCGGGAGGGGCTGGAGGCCCGCCGCCCAGGCCAAACGCGGCAGGTTGGTCGGCCGCCGCGGCCGCCGGCGCTACCTCCCAGTCAACCACGCGCAGGCCGACCGCGTCCACCGAGATGACCTCCCACCCAGCGTCCTGGGGTGTCCCTGTCGACGTCGCAAAGGTGACCGCCAGGGATGCCAAGCCCAGGCCGGCGGCGATGCGGGGCGGGCCTTGGGGCGCGGTGCCAGGCCCGCACGGGCAGGCAAGGACGGGCGGGGGGAGGGTGGAATAAGCCGACTCGTCCCGGAGGGCGACGCCCGACGCGGACGCCTGCACGCACAGCTGGCCCAGGGCCGGGCCGGACCGGGCACGCACGTGCAGCATGGTACCGACCTCAACCACCCCACGCCCGCCGGCCTCGGCGTCCATGGAGATCGACAAGCTTGGCAAGTCGACCCGCAGGTCGAGGCCGGGCGCGGCGGCCGTGAACTGGGCCGCGACCAGCGCCGACGGGCAGGCGGGCAGAGGGGGCGGCGCGCTGGTGGGCAGCAGCGCCACCTCCGTCCCGCCTTTTTTGCCGTCAGGCGGCAGGGACGCGGCCAGCGCGGCCGCCGCGGCAGCCACGGCCTCCGTCGCGAGCGCCAAATGGAGCGGGGCGGGAGAGCTGATCGTCACCCCGACCCCCGCCGCGTCCCGCCCGGGCCCGCCCACAGCCAGGGCTAGGCGGGCCGTGGCCTGGGTGGGTGGCATGAGGGTCAGCCAAGCACGGGTCCGATTAAGTGGTGGCCGTGAGCCGCCGGCGGCGGCCTTGCCAGGCGGAGAGGCGGAGGCTGGCAGCGGGCTGGTGCCGGCTGGGGTGGTGGCGGGCGTGCCCGGCACGTTGGCGGTGGTGCCGGCCACCGCCGCCGCCCCTGCCTGCAGCGATCCCACCACGCCCGCCGCCGCGGACAGACCACCCACTTTGATGGTGGCCTCCGCGGTCAGGGCACGGGTCAGGACGTCGGCGGCCAGGCGGTCAGCGGTCGCGGCACGGCGGGCCGGGTCGCCGCCGCTGGAGCTTGCCAAGGCGAGCACACGGAAGAGGGCGGCGACGGCGGCTGCCCCGCCTGCCCCGCCGTCTGGCGGTGGGGCAGTCGTCAGGATGATGTGGCCGGCGCGCAGGACTAGGGCAGGGCCTGGGAGCGTGGGTGCTAGGGCGGCGGTGGTTGTGCTGGTTGTGCGGGCCGCGCGGCGACGGGCGCCCGCTGCGCTGCCCCCTGCCGCGCCCGCGACCGCCGCGCTGGATGGCGGGGGAGGCGGGGGGCGGGGCGGCCCGGGCGCCTCGCACATCAGGGACAAGCCAGCTAGGTCCAGCGTGAGCGCCAGCCGCCCACCCGCCACCTTGGCCGCCACCGCCCGCGCCTCGGCCGCCGTCGCCGCCGCTGCCGGGCGGCAGCCCAGCACCCGGGCCGCCCGGGCCGCGACCCGGGCGGCCCGGGTGGGCAGGCCCGCCTCCGCCGCCAGTTCCCGGGCGGCCAGGGTGGATGCCCACACGCCGGGAGGCCCGGCGCACGCGTCCAGGGCGGCGCCCAGGGCCGCCAGCGCGGTGGCGCGGGGGTAAACCTCCAGGGCCCGCACGCCCAGGCGCAGGGCGGCCGCCGACCCGGGCGCGTGCGTGGCGGCCAAGCGGATAAGGGGCGGCAGGGGCGACGGCAACGCCGGGCCACCGCCCTCGTCCGGCGGTGCAGCCGTCAGCAGGACGTGTGGGGTGAGCGACACACCGTCGGTCCAGGCGAGGACCTGCGCCGACTGCACGCCCCCCGTCGCCCGCCCCGCCCCGTCGGCGCCCTCCCGCACCCGCAACCAGGCGCCACCCAGGAGGAGTGTCGCCACGCGTGGGCCGTCGTCAGGCCCGTGCAGATCCATCTTGGCCGCATCGATGCGGGCCGAGAGCGTGAGGCGTGGGGCGGCAGGCGCGGTAGCAGCAGCAGCAGCGCCAGGCCCCGAGGGCGGCGCCGCGGCCACGGTGGCCGCGCGGCTGCCCTCCAGTTCTTCCAGCAACTCGTCCGCCAGCTCGCCCGCCCGCCTGGCCGCATTGGCTGCCAAGCCCGCCGCGTCCTCCTCCTCCTCCTCGCCACCATCCTCCACCGACGTGCCCGACCTGAGGTCGGCAGAGGACGGGACGTACCCGAGCACCCGGGCGGCCGCGGCGGGCAGACCCAAGCCTGCGCCCCACAGGCGGGGGACGAGGCCGGAAGAAGAGGAGGAAGAGGCGGACGCGGCGACGGCGGCGGCTTCCAGGGCGGCGGCACGCCGGACAGCCGCGTCCGCAATGGCTGGGCCTGCCCGGGCTTCAGCCGCGGATCGGAGCGCCAGCAAGACGGAGGTCGGCAGGGCGGCCTCCAGGTCGGTCAGGGCGGGCGCGCACTCGGTGAGTGTCGCGCACGCGGTGGCCGCGGCGGCCGACGCAGCCGCGGCCGCAGCCACCGCCTCCGACCCGCCTCCTCCCTTGCCGGACCCGCTCATCGCTTCCGCGGCCGCCCGGTCCGCCAGGGCCGCCAAGCGGCGGGCGTACAGGCTCACATACCGTGCTTTTGCCGACCCGCCTCTGCCCACCAGGCGCGAGGCGGCCGCGACGGCCGGGCGGCGCAGCAGGGCGGCAAAGGCGGCAGCCCCGCCCGGTCGAGGAGACGAGGCCGCCCCCGCCCCTGCCGCTGCCGCCGGGTCCAGGCGAATGACGGACCAGGGGTCCCCGCCCGCGTCTTGCAGGGCGGCCGCCGCGGCGTACCGCCACACGCGGGCCCAGGAGCAGGGCGCGAGCGAGTGGGCGGCGCTGCTGCTCCCGCCACCCCGCCCACGCCACCCGGCCGGGCACAGGGCCGCGTGGCGTCGCCGCCGGGCCCAGGTAGCCGCCGCGTCCGACGCCGAGCTGGCGCCGGCCACCGCGGACGGGCGCAAGGCCACGCCCAGGCCTGTCACCCGTGCTGTGATGGACAGGGATGGGCCGCTTGATGAGACTCCGCTTCCACTGGGCAGGGCCAGTTCCAGGACGGCGACCGCGCCCGCGGGGCGGAGCACGCAGTCCGCCAGCGGGCAGGGCAGGAAGGAAGCCGCGGGCCCGGCGGGCGGTGGTGGGTGAGGTGGGCGGGTGGTGGGTGAGGAGGCGGCGGGCGACCAGTAGAGGGCAAGGCCTTCAACCACCAGGCCCTTGGCGAGCGCCGCGGCGGCGGTGGGCGGTGGCGGTGCGGTCTCGCCGTCCTCGCCTTCCGTGGTGGTGCTAGCATCGCGGTTGGTGGTGGCGTTTGGCGCGCCGGCACTGGTCAGCCCTGCCGCCACCTCGGCCGGCGGGGCGGTGCGGGCGAGGGCGAGGTAGAGGCCTGCCGCCGCGCCACCGCCACCACTCCCGGCCTCGCCGCCCTCGCCGTCCGGCAGGCCCTCAAACCGGATGTGGACGTCCCGCACCGTCAGGTCCAGGCGTTCCACCAGGCGGGCCGCAGCGGCGGCTGCCAGGGAGGCCAGGCCGCCCCGGGCGGGGGCGGGCGCGGCGGCCGTGGCCGGGGTCGTGCCGCCCGCCGCCTGCCCATCCCCACCGCCAGCCAGCACAGCTCCCAGGCGTTCCGCCTCCGCAGCGGCCAGGGCAGCCCGCTTGGCCGCCAACGCCCGCACCCCGGCCGCCCCTTCCTCCCAGTCCGCCTCCGGGCGGGGGCAGGCGACGACCTCGACGCCGCACAGTTCCACTGAGACGGCCGCCCGCCCCGCGCGGGGCGCGCGCCAGGGGACGCGGGCCACCAGGCGGCCGACCTTGCCGCCCCGGACCTCGAAGGGCAGGTCAAGGTAGTCGAAGGCACCCGGCTTCAGGCTCACATTCTCAAGGACGAAGCCGGTCGACCAGGCTGAGAGGGAAAGGGGGGCGTGTTGTGTTTGAGTGAGGCAGGTTGGGAGGTTGAGCGCGCATAGAGAGAGGGACGGAAAGAGAGGGAGAGAGCACGCCCGTCGTTCTCACCTTTCCACAGGGACACGCGCAGGGCTTCTGGCTTGACGTCCAGGAAGTGGCCCAGGTAGGAGGCCAGCAGGTCGGACAGCCAGGCCTCGAACATGACGACTCGGCGGCGAATGCGCCGACGGCGCGTCAGGGAAAAGAAAAAATAGAGAGAGACAAGCGCAATGCTTTACTTTGCGAATGTCGTCCGCCCCGCCACACCCACCCCTCGCCTGGGATGTGGATTTCACCCCCTCCGCCTACGCGGTCAGCCTGCGCCTGCCCGTGGGCGTGCTCCAGGGGCTGGTAACGGAAGCCGCGGCGGCGGCGGAGGGACATGGAGCTGATAAAATTCCGCAGCCGACCTTGGCGGTCAACGTGCCGGCGGCGGCGGACGGCCCGCCGGGCAGTGCGGTGAGTCGGTCAGAAGGAGCAAGGGTGTGTGATACTTGGCCCCCGCCGCGCAGGAGGTCGGCGACAGGCGTGATCAAAACGATGCCGCCCCCCAAAAAAAACTCATCAATCCATCCATCCACTCTCATGCACAGACCCTCACCGCCGCCACCGCCACCATCACCTTCACGACCACCCGCCTGCCCGAGGACCGGCCCGTCGACATTGTATGGCTGCCCGGGCCGTCCGGGCGGGCGGGCGCCGCCCGCCGCGTCGCCGCGGTCGCCGCCCGCCTGGCGCCTGTCAAAAAAGCGGTGGGCGAGGAGGACAGGGCCCGGGTGCGGGCCCGGGTGGAGGAGGTGGAGCGCGGGAGGAAGGCCCGCACCGCCCAGATCCTGGACCGCCTGCCCTCCCGGCCGGGTCGGGTGATGGTGCGCGGCGGGGGGTCGCCCTCCACCTCGTCGCGGCTCGGGGGTGGGGGTGGGGGTGGGGGTGGCGCTGGGGCGGCCCGCCCAGCCTCGGCTGGCGCTGCTGCCCCGGCGGCTGGCGGCGCGCGCCGGGTCGCCCTGACGCCCGCAGAGCTGCGGGTCCGGGTGGCGGAGGCGTCGCATGCAGCGACGGTGGCGGCGGCGGCCAAGCCCGGTGGCGCCGCCAAGCGCGGCGCCAAGGGGCTGCTGGGCCGCGGGCGTGGGCGCCGCGCCGCTGCTGCTGCGAGGCCCGCCCGGCCGGGCCCGCCCGCCACCATCCACGCTGCCGCCGCCCTCCCGCCCGCCGCCATCCACGCCGCCGCCTCCGGCTCCCTCCGCTCCGCACTCATCGGCCTGCTGGCCGCCCCGGGCCGGGCGTGGACGTCGGTGGCGTCCGTCGAAAAGGCGCTGACTGCGCTCGCTGGAGGTGGGCAGGGCACAGCTGGCGGCCGCTCCGCCTTTTGCGCGCCGACCCGGGAGACGCTGACCCTGGCCCTCAAGGATGTGGGCGAGT
>Ga0315291_10002157_pt1 | contig 25908 bp, 19 predicted proteins | sample YL17G12_20_MG_FD_203070 | JGI IMG/M metagenome (GOLD analysis project Ga0315291, IMG submission 203070) | Sediment microbial communities from Yellowstone Lake, YNP, Wyoming, USA - YL17G12_20 | ecosystem: Environmental > Aquatic > Freshwater > Lake > Sediment | place: USA: Wyoming | collected...
CCACTCTCTGGACGAGCTAGCCCGCTGCCATCCCGATGCGCTGTTTGCCAATCTTGGCGACTGGCAGGCAGCCCTGACTGCGGTCGTGGGCAAGTCTCAGGGGTAGCTGGTCGGGATGGGAAGAGACGGAGGGAAGGGAACCATGAGACGTGTACAGGCCGTGCTGAGGGACGCTGATCCCAAGGACATGGGCATCACGGATGCCCACGACCATGATCGAGGCCGGCTACCAAAGCGCGTGTTGCTCGGTGTCGACGCCGGACGCGCCTCGTACCAGAAAGTCTATGGCGACGGTGGGGGCATCGACCATGACCTGACCGTGTTCGTACCGCGCTACGGTGGAGTTGCCTGGGGCGCGTCGCCCAGAGTCGGCTACTGCTCGCTCGTGTCCGTGGAAGCGTTCTCCTCCGGGGGTTGATCCTCGATCAGAAGGTTGCGTGCCTCTTCCGCAAATGACTCGGGAACCAAGACGCACACCTTGCCAATGCCATCCACCGTGATGCCAAAGAGCAGGCTCGCGCTGTCGTACGACAGCATGACGGGGATGCCGGCAGCCTCCAGCTTGGACTTGGCCACACGGGCCCCCAGGTGGCCCTGAGAGCTGAAAACCTCGACGAGGTTGGGTGCGCTGGGATCGACGGCCTCTCCCGCCATTCTCCTGTCCTTTCGTGGGTCTCCATCGCGCTGCTGTGCTGCCTGGCCATGGAGCATCGTTCTGACAACGCCTGAGGATTATAGCGCCACACCGACCGCGCCACAAATCGAGTGCAGCGTCAGGACGCCCGAGCAGGGCGCACAGGTTCCGCGGCTCTTCCTTGTGGCCTGTCCCATGCCTCTCAGAACAGCTCGAGCAGGATGACAACCAGCGCGAGCATGGAGAGCAAGAGCAGCCCGTCACGCCAGCTGACCTGGGTGCTGTGATAGTACGTCCTCCGCCCAGCAGCGCGGAAGGCGCGGCTGTCCATCGCCAGCGCTACGCGCTCGGCCTTGCGCACGGCGGAGGCCAGCAGCGGCAAGGCGTAGCGCTGCATGCGCTGCATCACAGCCAATGGCCCGTGCGCATCTGCTGCCCCCCGCAAGCGGTGCGCCGCCGTGATGATGCCATACTCTGTGCCAAAGAAAGGCGCCAGGCGGTAGGCCGCCAGTGTGCTGTACCCCAGTCGGTAGTCCAGATGACCCTGCTGGATCAGGCTCAACACCAGCAGGGCAGGGTCTGTGGTCGAGACAAAGAGCAGGGCAAAGCTGATCAGGCTCAACATGCGCAGTGCCACGTTCGAGCTGAAGCGTAGCGCCTCCACGGACAATACGACCGGCCCCCAAGCGAGCAGACTGTGCGCTCGCGGCCCGCGGTAGAACAGCAGGTTGAACAGCACCAGGGCTGCGCCCAGCAGGAAGAAGGGCGCAAAGGAGCGCAGGATGCGCAGCAGCGGCACGCGGCCCGCCAGCCAGGTGGCCAGCAGGAGCGTGACAATCAGGAGCGCCGGAACGCGCGGATCGCGGGCCAGCACCACGCCCAGGAGGACGACTGCGTTGCAGACTAGCTTGACCAGCGGGTTGCAGTCGTGTAGAAACGACTTGCCCTCGTAGTAGTCAAAGAGGCTCATGCGCAGCGCACCCCCAGATAGGCACAGTATTCGTCAATCGTGGCCAGGGGTGGCCAGGTGGGTTTGCATGCGGCAATCGCCCGCGACAGGGAATACAAGGCAGGTGCCCGCAGTTGTGCGCGACGCAAAGCATCCGCATGAGCGAACAGGTCTTGCGGGCTCCCATCAAAGAAAATGCGTCCCTCGTCCAGCACCGCCACGCGCGTGGCGTATTCGGCCACCAACCGCATGTCGTGCGTGGCAAAGACAATCGTGCACCCCTCTTGCTGCAGACGGCGCATCTCGTCAATCAGACGGTAGGCGTTGGAGCGGTCCTGGCCAAAGGTGGGTTCGTCCAGAATGAGAACCTCCTGCCCCAGGATTAACATCGTGGCCACGCTGAGCCGGCGTTTCTGACCCTGGCTGAGTTTAAACGGGTTGACGTCTGCCTGGTCAGTCAGGCCGAACTGCTCCAACATCGCTGAGACCTTGCCCTGCACCTCTTCTTCGGGCCTGTGCCGCAGGCGCAGGCCATAAGCCAGCTCGTCCGCGACGCTGGCGGTCACGAACTGGTGCTCCGGGTTCTGGAAGACGTAGCCGATCTGCGCCGCCAGTTGCTTCCCATCCAACCGAGAGACGTCAGCTCCGTCCAGCTGCACTTGCCCATGCGTCGGTCGCAGGATGCCGCACAGGCTCAGCGCAAGGGTGGTCTTACCAGAGCCGTTGGCTCCCACCAGGGCCAGCAACTCGCCGCGCTGCACCTCCAGATTGAGGCCACGCAGCACCTCCGGCCCACGCGGATAAGTGTACTCGAGCCCGACGGCCTGGATGGAGTAATGCCTTCCAGAGATTGGATTTGGCTGCGCAGCACTGGCTGTTCCGGGACCATGGGTGGTGAACGGCAGCAGGAGCTGCTGGGCTTCGGCCGAATTCACCGGGAAGCGTTCGATAGGCAGGCCTGCTCTCGACAAGCGGTAGGCAAGTTCGGTGACCTGCGGCAGCCAGATGCCATACTCAAGTAGCTTTCCCGCCTGCTGCTGGAAGACCGTGTGCGGGTCTCCGGTGGCAGCGATGCGCCCGTCTGGCCCCCACACTACCACCCGACCCACTAGGCCCTGGCCGGGGTGGGCCGGATCGCCGAGGTCCATCAACTCATCCAGCTTGTGTTCGACCAGCACGATGGTGTAGCCCTGGCGCTTGAGGGTGGCCAGGTGCGCAAAAAGGTCAGCGGTTCCCTGCGGGTCCAGGTTGGAGGTCGGTTCGTCGAGCACCAGGATGCGCGCGCCCAGCGCCAGCACGGCGGCCAGAGCCAGGCGCTGCTTCATGCCGCCAGAAAGTCGGTCCAATCGCGTGTGCCGCTGCTCAGACAACCCCACGAGTGCGAGAGCGGCCGCGATGCGCGCGTCCATGTTTTCCGCAGGGATGCCGAGGTTCTCCAGGCCAAAGGCGACCTCGTCTTCCACGGTCAACATGCAGAACTGCGCCTCGGGGTCCTGGAATACCAGTCCCACCTGGCGCGCCAGTTCGCCCACCGGGGTCTGCCGCGTATCCCTGCCCCGAATGGAGACGTGCCCCTGCATCTCGCCGCCGACGAGCTGCGGAATCAGGCCGTTTAGGCACAGGGCCAGCGTGCTTTTGCCGCAGCCTGTAGGCCCCAGCAGCAGCACACACTCCCCCTCCTCAATCTGCAACTGTACGTCGCGCAGAGCGAGTTCGCTTCGCCGTGGGTAGCGGAAACTCAGATTCTCAACGGTGATGGCTGCAACCAAGTATGGCCTATCTTCAATGCCTTAACTGGTTTCCAGTTGCCAGTATCCAGTTTCCAGTAGCTGCGCCGTGTGCGTCAACTGGCAGCCAGGAACTGGGCACTGGCGACTGGTAACTGGCAGCCGGTAACTGGTGCTACCGGCTTCTTTCCGCCCCAAGCGGATAATTGTCCAGCACGCCGGTGCCTGCCAACGCGTCCCCCAGTGCTTTGGCCAGCCATCCGCCCAGGACCGCGCCGCTGATCAGGCGCACCACGAACAGCGCAGTCTGCACGCTGATCGCTAGCTCGGCAAACCCGTACAGTGGATAGTCGTGTACGAAGCTGATCAGCGCGGCTGCGGCGCCGGCCACCATTAGCGTGCTCAGGTGGTAGTTCTTCCAACGCCCGATCAGGAAGAACACGGCCTCACAGGCCAGGCCCTGCAAGGCAGCGCTCAGCAGCGCGTCCAGGCCCCATTGGGCCCCCAGCAGCATCGAGATCAAGCCTGCCAGGAACTCTCCCAGCAAGGCGGCTCCCGGACGCCGGATGATGTAGGGCACCAGAATGCCGGCAATGAACCAGAAGCCGTACATGGCGGCGTCGCCCAGGATGGGGCTGATCGTCTCCAGCGGCACGTACAGGTAGTTCCACGCCTGGTAGAGCACACCAAAGACGGCCCCCAGCATGGCCGTCAGCAGAATATCGCGCGTGCTCCAGCTTGCCAATCCAGTGTTTCTCTGCTCCATTTCGATCTACCTCCCTGTGGTCTGAATACTCCGATGCGATGCGTCTCTCAGGCGCTGGTTTTCGCCACCCGCAGTACCAGCAGAAGCCCCTGGCGCAGAGAGACATGCGCCTGGGTGGACAGCATGACGTTGCTGACGCCGCGCGCCGGCCCGAAGCGTAACTTGTCGTCGTGCAAGGCATACTCCAGGCCCTCGGTGCTGACTCCGATAGCGTCCTGGCCCAGGGGCAGCAATGTCACGATGTCCCCAGGCTGGCCGTCGATCTCCAGTGAGTCTCGCACCAGCCAGATCTCGGCGTCGCGCGTCACGATGCGTGCCTTGACCCCCGCCAGCTCGGGCATGCCCAACAGCAGGATGTTGGCCAGCGCGTGGTCGAGGCGGTGCCCGGTGGCTCCTAGGAACAGCAGCTCGTCCGCCCCCTGCTTCAGCGCATAGCGGACGGCTAGTTCGGTATCGGTCTCGTCTTTGCGCACGGGGTAGCGCAGGAACAGGCACCCGCGCCCCTGCAACTCGTCGCGCAGCTCGGAGGGTAGCGAGTCCATGTCGCCGATGACCGCCTGGGGTTCCAGCCCCATCTGACGCGCCAACACCGAGCCACCGTCGGCGGCGATGATGAGGTCGCCCGGACGGGCCAGGGAGTCGTGCCGTTCGTCTTCTTCCGCGTACCCGTTGGCCACAATGATGGCGCGCATTCGCCCTCCTGGTAATAGTGAAAGCCGCTGAACCCTGACATGGGCCAACGGCTATCAATTCACAACGATGGTTTCCCTACGCTAGCATTACCCAGGTCAGGTGTTAAGGGTCGATGACTATGCACTGTTTTGCGCGGTCATCCTCTCAGCCCGGCTCTCCGAGCTCCCCTAGCACTGCATTATTCAGTTGACTGCATCATAGCTCAGGCCGGCACTCCAGTCAAATCGAAGGTCTGCCCGCGCAATCACCCGAGCTCGGCCGGCCCCCTGGGCTGCACGCCGAGCGTCTTCTGCCCCATATAGACGACTTGGCCCCGCTTGCCGCCCTTGAGGCGGCGCACGTTCTTGCGTAGGGTATAGTCCACCTGGACCCTGTTGTCTTGTCTGGCTGCGGAGTAGTAGGCTGCCAGCTCGGCGGCCAGGCGCAGCACCGACTCGGGCACGTCACGCCCCTCGCTGCGGATGAGCACGTGCGCGCCATGCACGTCCCTGGCGTGAAGCCAGACGTCGTGCGCGGCGCTGTGGCGAAAGGTTACCTGCTCGTTCTGCCAGCTATTGCGCCCCACCAGGATGCTGAAGCCCTCGGGTGACAGCACGTGCAGCGGTTCTGCCACAGAGCGCTCCACCTTCCTGGCGGGCGGAGCACGGCCGCCTTGAGCGCCCGGAAGGGTGCCGAAGGCTTCCGTGAGCGCGCCCTCCACCGCGGCGATGCCGGGCCGGCCCTCTGCCAGTGCCAGGTCCGTGGACAACTGGTCCAGATAGGCCAGTTCGCCATCCACCCGGGCCAGCAGCTCTGGCACCTCGGCCGCGGCGCCCTTGGCCTTGTCGTAACGTTTAAAGTACTCGCGTGCGTTCTCAATCGCAGACAGGCCTGGGTCCAGCGGGATGCGGATGGGCGCTTCTTCTTCGCTCCAAGACACCACCAGCTCTGACTGCGTGGGCTTGACCTCGTGCGCATAGGCCAGCAACCACTCGCCGTTGCGGCGCAGCTCCTCCAGCGCCTCGGGCGTGGGGCGCTCTGAGAGCAGTGCCTCGCGTTTGTGCGACTGGCGCTCGCGCTGCCTGTTAATCAGGCCCTGCACTCGCGCCTTAGCCACGGCGTAGGCATCCTCGCCCACGTGCTGCTCATAGAAGGCGGCCATGACTTCGCTGATGCTGGCGCGCGCCTCGCGCTGCGGGTACTGTGTGAGCACATAGGGGGCGTAGGCAATGGCCTTGCCTTCCTCCTCCAGCGCCAGAGTGGGCTGCCATTGCTGACTGGTGACCAGGCCAAGCAGTTCCTGCAAGTGCCGCAACACGGCCTGCGGCTCGGCCACCGCGCAGCGCGCATCGCCGCTGGCGCGGAACACCACCTCGCGCGCCAGCAGGGGGCTGACGGCAAATACGGTCGCGACCAGTCTCTGCCAGAGCAAGAGATCCGGATCCTGCACGGCCAGCAGATCCTGCAGGCGTGCGGCGGTGAGGGAGAGCCCGTTGGCTTTGCTCTGGGGCGGAGGTGGGACGTAGGGACGGCCAGGCAGGACCACGCGGTAGCGGTTCTGGGTCGCGGGCACGCGCCGGGCGCATTCCAGAATTGTGCTGTCTTCTTCCAGCAGCACGATGTTGCTGCGCTGACCCATGATCTCGACCACCAGTACACGCATGCCCTCTGGGCCCTCGACGCTCAGTCGCAGCACACGCTCCCAGGGCGGCTGCTGGATGTCCACCAGGCGGCCACCTTCGACGTCTTTGCGCAGGCGCAGCAGCAGCGGCGTGGGCGCTTCCACGCCGCGTCGCAGCTTCTGCGTCGCCAGGTGGATGCGGCCACCCTCGTCGGGACGTGCCGAGATAAGCAAGTACTGACGACGCCTGGCGTAGACTTCGAGTCCGAGGGCGTAGCGATCCACGAGCAGCACCTGTTGGATGCGTCCACCCAGGAGCTCGCGGCGCAGTTCGTCTGCCACCGCCGCCACGGTCAGCGCATCACAGTACAACTCGCATCACGCTTTCCACTCGAGCGCGGCCTCGTGCAGCACGCCAGGCATGCACGCTAGCTGCGCAAGGACTGAGCCAGCGTCTCGAATACCTGGAACGGGTCGTTGCTGATGATGGTGCTGGCATAGAGCTCCATTGCGCCAAAGTCGGCCGTCTTGTTGTTTGGGTCGCCGCGGTCGACGATGCGCACCAGCACAGGGAAATCGCTCCAGTCCTCCGGGACGCTGTCGATCGGCCTCATGTACAGCGCCAGGTTAAAGCTTCTGACGCCCATGGTGTCCACGAGACACCGCAGCACCTTGTAGACGGCCTGTTTGAGGCCGTCGTCGACGCGCGGGGCAATCAGGATGGTCTCGCGCTCCTTGATGGGGGCCATATACGACAGAATGCGTACGCCATCGTGTTCCAGGGCCAGCCCGAGCGCCTGGTGCACGGCAAACAGGTCGTCAAAGTAGTTCACGCCGTGCCCAATGCGGTACAGCAGCGCGCAGCGCCGCAGATGCTCGATTCTGGCATAGTGGATGCCGCGGCCCAGCGTCATCTGCATGTGTCCGTGCAGGATGGATGCGCCGCTCTTCCACAGGCAGTTCCACGTCAGGAGAAAGTAGCGCGCGTCCTTGTCGACGCAGTGCGCCTCGCGCGCCCAGCGCAGCGCAGTATCGATATAGTCGTTGACGCCCTCGGCGGTAAAATGCAGGGGATGGTGCTCGTTGAAAACCACCAGGCCGTGAAAGCCGTCGTACTTGGCCACGTTGGAGGCGGTGATGCAGTGCTCGCCCTGGACGCGCCCAAAGACGTCTTCTGGCGTGCCCTCTAGCGGCTTGCAGAAGGGATCGCCCACGTTGCCCTGGATGATCTGCTCAATATCGGCGGCACCCTTGGTCTCCATGGGGCGGCTGGCGCGCAGTTCGTTGAACAGCGCGGCTTCCAGCGTGATCAGGTTGGTGACCTTGACGATGCGCTGCTTCTGCACCGCCTCCAGCGCCCCAAAGTACTTGACGATCCACTCGTGCATGGAGGGCGGCGCGACCAGTTCGCCAACCGTGGTGTTGACCTGGAAAATGCGCGCAAAGCGCTGCCGTTCGTCGGCTGGCAGAGCCTGTACCAGCTCCTCCAGATGAGCGATAGTCCTGGGTGAATTCGACATAGTCATCCCCTTTCGCACGCGAAATCTGCGGCACAGCGGGCCACAGCGGCAATACTCTAGCACAGCCACACCAAAACACAAAAGGCAACAACCTTCCCGAAGGATGGCGGCGCGCGATCCAGTTGGGAGCGCGTGGCAATCCTTCGGGAAGGTGGTCGACAGCCAGCGGCAACATCCTTGACAAATGCCAGGCGCTATGTTAACATCGCGCGCATTGTGACCCGTTTGGATGGAAACAAGCTGCATACGAAGCGCCCGTTGAGCGAGGGGCTCTGCCTCGTGTGTTTGGCATTCTTCTTGGCCCTGGTTGCTTGCGCTCCACCCCCAGCCGCCTATACCCCTACGCCCCACGCCCTGCTCGTATCCGCGCCCACGCTGACACCCACACCGGCGGCCAGGCGTAACCCCTCCACCCCGCCACCAACCGCGACGCCACTCGTTGTGGCAGGCGAGCTGCACCTGGCGGTGCGCGAGGACATCAAGACGCTCAATCCCTACCTGGTCTCCAACCGCAGTGAAGAGTTCGCTGTGAGCCTGCTATACGACACCCTGCTGGACAACGACCCGCAGGCTGGCCTGCTGCCCAACCTGGCGCAGCGCTGGGAGCTGGCGCCCGATGGCATGCGCCTCACGTTCTGGCTCCATCCGCAAGCCCGCTGGCACGACGGACAGCCCGTCACCGCGCAGGACGTGACGTTCTCCTTCCACCTGGTGCAGAAGCAGGCCTTTGCGGGATTCGCACGCCTGGTGGCGCTCGTGGATCGCGTGGAAGCCATCGGCCCCGAGGAAGTCAAGTTCACGCTGCTGGCGCGCGAGGCTGATGCCATGCGCTTGCTGGGTGCCACGCTGCGCATCGTTCCGCAGCACGTCTGGGAGACTATCGCGGATCCCGTGCAGGAATCCAACCTGCAGAGGCCTGTGGGCTCGGGGCCCTTTGCTTTTGTGGAGCTATCACCGGGCAAGCAGCTCGTGCTGCGCAACGCCGGCCGTCACCCTGCCGCACAGGCCAGACTCGAACGGGTGGTGATCGAGGTTGTGCGCGATGAGGACAAGGCTTTGCAGGCGCTCAAGGATGGTAAGCTCGACGCGTTGGGCTGGGAGGTCACGCCACAAACGGCCAGCGAGGCGCTCAAGTCGACCAGCAGCCCCGCCAGCATCCAGCGCCTCGAGGCGCCCGGTGTGGACGTGCAGACGCTGTTGCTGAATCTGCGCAAGCCGCCCTACGACAGCCGTGCCCTACGTGAAGCCCTGGCACAGGCCATTGACACGCAGGCCCTCGTCAAGACCGTGCTGCTGGGGTTTGGGGATGGCGCGACGCCCGACCTCTTCCCGCCCACCTCCCCATGGAGGAATCCGAGCATCCTGCCGGTGACCTTTGACTCACAACAGGCTGGCAAGAAGCTGGAGGCGGCTGGCTTCCGCGACAGCAACGGGGACGGGCTGCGTGAGGGGCCCGATGGTGGTGCCCTCCAGATTCCGATCCTGTGCCCCAACGTGCCCGCCTCGCTGCGCGTCGTCGAGGCGATTGTCGCCAACTGGAAAGCGGTCGGCATTGCGTCCAAGGCAGCGCCGCTGGCGCAAGATGCGCTGCTGCCGGCCCTCATGCAGGCCCAATTCGACGCCGCTCTGTATAGCCTTTCGTTGCAGGAGCCCGACGCGGCCTTCTTCCACCTGACCAGCGGGCGCGGACTGCTGAGGGACGGGCACGTGTCTGGCCTGAACTTTGGCGGCTACTCGAACGCGGAATTCGACGAGCTAGCGGCTGCCTCGCAGGAGGAATCCGACCCAGAGAAGCGGCGGGAGATGCTGTTCACAATGCAGGCCATCCTGGCAGCCGATCTGCCTCAGATTCCCCTGTACGTGCCCCGCGTGCTGGGTCTTTGCCGTGACGACCACCTGACTGGCTGGAGCGCGGAGTCTGGCGTGGGGCTGCTCAGTCGCGCGACCGTCGTCAAGCTGCACCCGCGCTAGAGCTACTTCTTGACCACCCCGTAGTCTTCCAGATTGCCGCGGCTGCCCAGAGCGGCGAGGGCACGGTAATACAAGTCCACGTACTTGCGGGCCGAGGCCCCCCAGGAAAAGTCGGCGCTCATGCCGCGCGCCTGCAGCTTGAGCCAGGTGTCGCGGTATTTGTAGTTCTCCAGGGCGCGCACGATGGCGGCGAACAGCGCCCAGCGGTCGTAGGCAGTGAAGGAGAAGCCGTTGCCTTCGCCCGTGCGCGGGTCGAAATCCTTGACGGTGTCGGCCAGGCCGCCGGTGGCGCGCACGATAGGCACGCTGCCGTAGCGCATGGCGATCATCTGGCCCAGGCCGCAGGGCTCGAAGCGCGAGGGCATCAGGAACATGTCCGTGCCACCGTAGATCTTTTGCGCCAGCTCGGCGTTGAAAGTCAGGAACACGGCCGCCCGGCCGGGGAATGCCTGCGCCACGCGCGTGAACATCTCGTGGTAGTGGGGATCGCCGGTGCCCAGCAGCACGAATTGCAGGTCGAGGTCCAGCAGGTGGTCGATCACGTCGCCCAGGATGTCAAAGCCCTTCTGGTCCGCCAGGCGCGAGATGATCCCGATCAGGGGTACGTCGACATTTTCCTTGAGACCGGCGTCCCGCTGCAGGGCCAGCTTGTTGGCCACGCGCTGATCAAGGTGGTTGACGTCAAAGTGCTGCGCCAGGTACTTGTCCGTCGCCGGGTTGAGCACCTCGTCGTCGATGCCGTTCAGGATGCCAAACAGTCGGTCCCGCCGGTCGCGCAGCAGGGGGTCCAGCTTTTCGCCGTACTCTGGCGTCAGGACCTCTTGCGCGTACTTTTCGCTGACCGTGTTGATCACGTCGGCAAAGTAGATGCCACGCGCCATGAAATCCACCACCTCGGTCAGGTCGGCCATCGCGGGGTGGTACATGAACCCGAACTCGGCGATGCCGGCCACTTCCAGCACACGGTAGCCGAAAATGCCCTGGTAGGCCAGGTTGTGGATGGTGTAGACCGCAGCGGTGTGGGCAAAGAAGGGGTCGTCCTTGTAGATCGTCTTGAGCCAGTTGGGGACCAGGGCAGTGTGCCAGTCGTTGCAGTGGATGATGTCAGGCTGCCAGTTCAGGCGCTTGAGCATCTCCAGCGCGCTGCGGCAAAAGAAGATGAAGCGCTCGGCATCGTCGGGGTACATGTAGATGCCATCGCGGTCATAGTACTTGCCATTCTCGACAAAGTAGACCGGGACGCCGGGCGCCAGGGAGCCCTCCAGGATGGAGGCCTCCTCCATCTGTTTGTCCATGGGCACGGGGAAGGCGGGCACGACTTGCTTGAGCCCAAAGCGCGGCGGGTCAATGCGTCCGTAGCGCGGCATGGCCACGCGCACGTCGTGGCCCAACGCGTGGATGGCCTTGGGCAGCGAGCCCGCCACGTCCGCCAGTCCGCCGGTCTTGGCGAACGGCACGACTTCGGCGGAAAGCACGAGAACCTTCAGGGGCTTCTGTTGTGTCATGACAAACCTCCTTTACTGTTCCCAGCTAATGATCCACGTGCACAGCCCCGCGAGCACGACGCACGCCCAGGCCATGAACAGGCGCTGGCTGGGCAAGAGAGCCACGCCGCGCGAGGCTATCACGAAGATGGCGACCATGCCCACGGCCAGGATGGCCCACATCGTCAGGTAAGGATGGCTCTCCATCCAGTTGCGCCACGCAGACATCCGACCTCCTTGTGTCAGCCCGTTCGGTGGGACCTCTGCCCCACTCCGGGCGTCCAAGATGCGTTCCCATTCCCTGGTCAGGTGCGCCTGTGTCTGCTCCAGGGTGGTGCTATTGTCGATCACCACGTCGGCCACGACGACCTTGTCCGCCTGCGGTGGTTGCGCGTCGATGCGCAGTTCGGCCTCGGCCTGGCTCAGGTCGCGCGTGGCCATCAGGCGCTGCACCTGCTGCTCGCGTGGGCTGGTCACCACCCAGAGCTCGTTGCAGCGCCAGCGCAGGCCCGACTCGATCAGCTTGATCGCCTCCAGCACCACGACCGGCGCGCCGTCGGAGGGTTTGCTCTGCAGTTCCTGCAGCAGGCGTTCGCTCTCGGCGATCACGGCGGGATGCACGATGGCTTCCAAGCGCGTCAGCGCCTGCGGGTCGGCAAAGACCCGCGCGCCGAGCCTGGCGCGATCGATCTCGCCGTCGGGTTGCAGGATGTCCCGTCCGAAGGCCTCCACCACCTGCTGCCAGGTGGGGGTGCCGGCGCGCGTCACCTGGCGGGTCAGGGCGTCGGCGTCGATCACGTGGGCACCGAGTTGGGCCAGCATGGCCGCCACCGCGCTCTTGCCGGTGGCGATGTTGCCGGTCAGACCGATGACGTACGGTCGGCCACTCACGCTTGCCCCACCTCGGCCCACTCTTCCAGGCGGGCCTGCAAATGCTCCTGCACCTGTGCATACTCACGACCCAGATCGTGCACGCGATCGACGCGTTGGGACTGGCTGGCGCGTTCCAGGTCGCCGGCCAGCACCGTCAGGCGCGTCTCCAGGGTGTGGATCTCGGCCTCCAGCTCCTTGCGTCGGTTTTCCTGGTCGCGCAGCAGCTTCTGTGCGCGGCGGCGCGCCTGCTCTTCCAGTTGTTCTGCCGAAGCGCGCTTTCGGGCGGCGGGCGTCTCCGCAGCACTGGCCTCTTTGGGCCTGGCGCGTTGCAGTGCATACTCGCTGTAGTTGCCCTCGTAGACGCGCAACTGGCCGTCTTCCACGGCCCAGACCTGCGTGGCCAGCGCGTCGATCAAGTAGCGGTCGTGCGAGACGAACAGGATCGTGCCGTCGAAGTCGCGCAGGACCTGTTCGAGCAGTTCCTGCGAAGCGATGTCGAGGTGGTTCGTCGGTTCGTCCAGCAGCAGCAGGTTGGCGCCCTGCAGGGCCAACATAGCCAGGGCCACGCGTCCGCGCTCCCCACCGCTCAAGCAGGAGATGGCTTTGTACACGTCGTCGCCCGAAAAGAGAAAGCGCCCCAGAAAGCCGCGCGCCTGCTCCAGCGGCAGGTTCTTGACGCGCAGGATCTCGTCCAGCACCGTGTTCTCCTCGTGCAGGTTCTCGTGGCCCTGGGCAAAATAGGCCACCTGCACGTTGGTGCCGATCTTGACCTCGCCGGCCAGCGCTGGCACTTCGCCGATGATCGTTTTCAGGAAGGTGGTCTTGCCGCAGCCATTGGGCCCCAACAGGGCCGCTCGTGCGTGGCGCAGCAGCAACAGCTCGGGGAAGCGGATCAAAGGCCGCTCGTAGCCGGTCTGCAGGCCGTGCGTCATCAGCACGTTGTTGCCGCCGCGCGTCTTGGCCGAGAGGCGGAACTTGAGCGTCTTGTGCTCCCTGGGGCGTTCGAGCCGCTCCAGGCGTTCCAGGCGCGTCTCGCGGCCGTGCGCTTCCTTGGAGCGCTGCCCGGCTCCGTAGCGGCGGATGAACTCCTCGGTGCGCGCGATCTGCGCTTGCTGTGCTTCGTACTCGGCTTGGCGGCGAGCCATGCGCTCGGCGCGGGCCTCGACGTAGTGGCTGTAGTTGCCACTGTACGGTTCCAGGGCGCCAAAGCCCATCTCCCAGACGCGGTTGGCTACCTTGTCCAGGAAGTAGCGGTCGTGCGCCACGACCACCAGGCTGCCCTTCCACGCCTTCAAGTACTCTTCCAGCCATTCCGTGGCCTGCAAATCCAGGTGATTGGTAGGCTCGTCCAGGAGCAGCAGATCGGGGCTCGTCAGCAAGAGCTTGGCCAGTTGCGCGCGTGTACGCTGTCCGCCGCTGAGCAAGGCCAACGGCTTAACGAGATCCTCTTCGCCAAACCCCAAGCCCTTGAGCACGCGCCGGATTTCCTGCTCGTAGGTGTAGCCGCCGGCCAGCTCAAAGCGCTGCATGAGCTCGCCGTAGCGCTCCAGAGCCTTTTCGCCGCGCTGCGGGTCGGCCATCTCGGCCTCGAGCTGGTGCAGTTGCTCCTGCTGGGTGCGCAGGTCGGAGAAGACCTCCAGCATCTCCTGATAGAGCGTACGCCCGCTGCTGAGATCCGCTATCTGGCTCAGGTAGCCGATGCGCAAGCCCTTGGCCATGCTGAGGCGTCCCGCGCTGGGGGTGTCCAGGCCGACGACCAAGTGCAGCAAAGTCGTCTTGCCCGCGCCGTTCACGCCGACCAGCGCGATCTTGTCGCCGTGGCCGATCTGAAACGAGATGCCGGAAAAGACGTCCTGCGCGCCAAAGTATTTGGCTAGGTTCTCTGCTACGACAATTGACATGCGCTTCTCTCTAACCCTATTATACCATAGCCGCGCCGGGGAATCCAACACAAAACGCGCCCGGTCGGAAACCGAAGATATCAACACCAGGCCACGAAGCCACCAAGATACAAAGAGGGTTGGGATTCCGGTGTAAAGCTCGTTGCGCCTTGGTGTCCTGGTGACTTGACGTTGTGGGACGGAGCGCAGTTTGACAACTGGGCGATTGGGTGTATAATCGCACCAAAGGCTGCGACGGAGAAGAGTACGCGCGCCAGGGCCCGCAGGGAGAGGGGGTCATTGACTGCAAGCCCCCTTGGGGAGTAGCGCGCAGAAGTTCGCTCCCGAGCCGACGACTGAAACGGACAGGTTGTCCAGCAAGTAGGTCGTTCCGGAAGCCCACCGTTAGCCGGGCAGCTGGTACGCCAGGCTCAAGTGTGAGCGCTGGCCGCCAGAACAGAGCTGGCCTGACCCGCTCAGGCCAAACAGGGTGGTACCACGGAGAGGAAATGGGTTGTGACTTCGCCCCTGAGGTCACAACCCTTTTTGCTGTCTGGGAGGGGGCCATGTACACGTCTGCTTGTTGGAGGGATCGCTATGTGGGAAGAACTGAAGAAGTTGAGGGAACAGGCGCTGGCTGATCTGCAAGCCGTCGGCTGCAGCGAGTCCCTGTTCCAGTGGCACAGCTCGTACTTGGGGCGCAAGGGCGCCTTGACGAGCCTCTTGCGCAGCGTGGGCCAGTTGCCCGCAGCCGACCGGCCCGCAGTCGGGCAGGAGGCCAACCACGTCAAGTTGGCGTTGGAACAGGCCCATGCTGACAAAGCAGAGGTGCTCAAGGCTGAGGAGGCCGCGCGCAGCCTGGCGCAGGATCAGGTGGACGTCACGCTACCGGGCCGGCCCGTGTCGCTCGGCTACCTGCACGTCATCACGCAGACCCTGCGCGAGATGTACGCGGTCTGCTCCGAAATGGGCTTCCAGGTCTACGAAGCGCCCGAGGTCGAGACGGACGTCAACAACTTTCAGTTGCTGAACATCCCGCCCTACCATCCGGCGCGCGACATGTGGAGCACGTTCCATACCACGCGCCCGGGCGTGGTGCTGCGCACGCACACTTCGCCCGGACAGATTCGCGCTATGCGTCAGTACTGCCCGGAGCCCATTCGCCTGATCGTTCCCGGCAGGGTCTACCGCTATGAAGCGGTTACGGCGCGCCACGAATCCATGTTCGCGCAGGTCGAGGGCCTGGCAGTGGGCAAGCACATCACCCTGGGCGATCTGAAGGGCATGCTGATCGAGTTCGCGCGGCAGATGTTCGGCGGGGATCGCCGCTACCGTTTCCGTGGCTCGTACTTTCCTTTCACCGAGCCGAGCCTCGAGATGGACATCAGTTGTGCCTCTTGCGGCGGCAAGGGCTGTCGCATGTGCAAGGAGAGTGGCTGGGTCGAGATCTTGGGTTCAGGCATGGTCCATCCCCAGGTGCTGCAGAATGGCGGGTATGACCCGACCGTCTACTCGGGGTTCGCGTTCGGAATGGGCGCAGACCGCATCGCCATCCTGAGGTACGGCATCGACGACATCCGCGGTTTCTACGCCAACGACCTGCGTTTCTTGCAGCAGTTCGCCTAGCCAGAATGGGAATAAGGAGATGAAGCCATGAAAGTGCCTTTGAGCTGGCTGAAAGAATACGTAGACATCACATCGCCCCTGCCCGAGCTGGCCGAGCGCATGACGCTGGCCGGGCTGGAAGTAGAGTCCATCACGCAGATCGGCGGCGAGTGGGAGCGGGACAAGATCGTGGTGGGTGAGATCGTCGAGGTGCGCCCGCATCCGAATGCCGACCGCCTGACCGTCGTCGTGGTCAACCATGGCGCGGAGCAGCCCGAGGCCGTCGTGACGGGCGCGCCCAACATCCACGTGGGCGACCACGGTCAGAAGGTGCCCTTTGCCCGCAACGGCGCGCGGCTGATCGACGGCCATGCGGAAGAGTCGCGCTACATCACGCTCAAGCCTACCAAGATCCGCGGCGTGCTCTCCGCCGGCATGGTCTGCTCGGAGAAGGAGCTGGGCCTCTCTGATGCGCACGAAGGCATCTTGATCCTGGACGACGATGCGCCGGTGGGCATGCCATTGCAGGACTACCTGGGCGACACGGTGCTGGACGTGGATCTGACGCCCAACCTGGGTCGCTGCCTCTCGATCATCGGCGTGGCGCGCGAGGTGGCGGCCCTGACGGGTCAGCGGCCGCGCCTGAGCGAGCCCAGGATGCAGGCCACAGGGGCGCCTATCGCAGGGCAGATCGAGCTGGAGATTGCCGACCCGGACCTGTGCCCGCGCTACAGCGCGACCCTCATCCGCGGCGTCCAGGTGGGGCCTTCGCCACGCTGGATGCAGAAGCGCCTGAGCGCCGCCGGGATGCGCCCGATCAACAATATCGTCGATATTACCAACTATGTCATGCTCGAATGGGGCCAGCCGCTGCACGCCTTTGACTATGACAAGCTACGCGGCCGCAAGCCCGGCGCAACGCCAGCCATCATCGTGCGTCGCGCCAGGGCCGGCGAGACAATAACCACCCTGGACAACGTGGAACGCGAGCCGACGCCCGAGATGCTGCTCATCACCGACGGCGGCGGCCCGGTGGCGCTGGCGGGCGTGATGGGCGGGCTCGAAAGCGAGATTAGTGAGGCGACCACCAACGTGCTGCTCGAAGCCGCCAATTTCAACAACATCAACAACCGGCGCACGTCAGAAGTGCTCAAGCTGCCCAGCGAGGCATCGCTGCGCTTCGGGCGGGGCGTGCCGCCCGAGACCACAGTGCTGGCCGCGCAGCGCGCCAGCGAGTTCATGCGCGAGCTGGCACGCGGGGAGATCGCGCTGGGCATCTCCGACTCCTACCCGCTGCCTAAGCCGGTCAAGCACGTTGACCTGCCACCAGCGGACATTGAGCGCGTGTTGGGCATCGCGCTCAGCCGGCAGCGCATCGTGGAAGTGCTGGAATCGCTGGACTTTACCTGCGACGCGGGCCGCGAGGACGAGCCGATCCACGTCACGGTGCCCTACTACCGATTGGACGTGGAGATTGTGGCGGATCTGATCGAGGAGGTCGCACGCGTGACGGGTTATGACAAAATCCCCAGCACGCTGCTGCGCGAAGAGCTGCCCCCGCAGCGGCGCAACCTGTCGCTGGAACGCGAACAGCGCGTGCGCGACATCCTGGTGGGCTGCGGCCTGACCGAGGTGATCACCTACTCCCTGACCAACCTGGACAGCGTGGCCCGGCTCGACCCGGCGCGCCAACCCGTCGATGCGGAGGCGTACGTGCGCATCGCCAATCCGCTCACGCCCGAGCGCGAGTACATGCGGCGCACGCTGATGAACGCGCTGCTGGAGACACTGCGCGACAACCTGCGCTTCACCGACCGTGTCGCCATCTTCGAGCTGGCGCGGGTCTACCTGCCGCAGCCCAGTCAGGAGTTGCCCGACGAGCCGCGCCGGCTGTGCATCGCCATGAGCGGGCCGCGTCGACCTACCACCTGGTCGGGGGCAGACGCCGAGCCGCTCGACTTTTTCGACCTGAAGGGCGTACTGGAGACGCTGTGCGGGCATCTGCATCTCATGGACTGTGCCTACGCGTCGACGGAGCATGCCACGTTCCAGACGGGCCGCGCGGCCAGGCTGCTGGCAGGAGGCACGGACGTGGGTGTGCTGGGCGAAGTCGCAGCGCTCGTGCGCGACAACTTGAACATACCCGCGCAGCGCGTGTGCCTGGCCGAGCTCGACGTGGAGGCGTTGCTGGCTCAGGCGCCACCGTCCTATCGGCAGGAGCCGACGTCGCGCTTCCCGGCGGTCACGCAGGACCTGGCGCTGGTTGTGGACGAGGGTGTGCCGGCTGCTCAGGTGCACGCGGCCATCGTCCGCGCGGGCGGCCGATTGCTGAAGAAAGTCGAGCTGTTCGACGTCTACCGTGGGGCGCAGGTGCCGGCGGGCAAGAAAAGCCTGGCCTATGCGCTGGCGTTTCAGGCCCCGGACCGCACGCTGACGGACGAAGAGGTGAGCAAGCAGCAGACGCGCATCCTGCGCGTGTTGGAGAAGGAAGTCGGAGCCCAGTTGCGCTTCTGAATGCAAGAGACGCCCCTTGTTCTGATTTGACTTAGTCATGGACTTAGGCTACAATCACGGATGTACGTGGCCGATTTTCTTGGGAGGTGGGAGCATGGCTTATCAAGTGAATGTGCATGAGGCGAAAACCACTCTATCCAAGCTGCTGAAACGTGTCATGAATGGGGAGGAGATCATCATCGCACGGGCGGGCAGCCCCGTGGCACGGCTGACGCCGCTCAAGAGGAGCGCCACGCGGCGCGTGCCAGGAAGCGCTGCCGGAAAGATTACCATCAGTCCGGATTTCGATGCGCCACTCCCAGAGTTTGAGCAACTATGAGAGTGCTGCTCGACACGCACGTGTTTCTCTGGTGGGTCATGGACAGCCCGCTACTGTCGAGACCTGCGCGCCAGGTGATTGCCGACGCCCGCAATGAACTGTTCCTGAGTGCAGCGAGCGGCTGGGAGATCGCCATCAAGGCACAGTTGGGCAGACTGGAACTGCCGGATACGCCGGAGGACTTTGTCGCAGAGCAGTTGGTTCTGAACAACATCCAGAGCCTGCCGGTGCTGATGAGTCATGCCCTGCATGTCTACAGTCTGCCCAAGCATCACCGGGATCCATTCGACCGACTATTGGTGGTTCAGTCACAGTTGGAGGATCTGCCCATCCTGACAGCGGATCCCGACATTGCCCACTATGATGTCGAGATCGTTGGACGCGACCGATGAGGGAACCAGCGTAGCTTGAACAGCAAATACCTGCATACCCTCGAATTCCCCAAAATCCTGCAGCGCCTGGCTGAGCAGGCGTCGTTTGCCGCCGGGCGCGAGCTGGCGCTGGCCTTGCGACCGTCGACGGACGCCCGTGAAGTGCAGGCACGCCTGCAGGTGACGTCCGAGGCCAAGACCCTGCTCTCGGTGCAGCCGGGCCTATCGCTGGGCGGCGCGCACGACGTGCGCCCGCTGCTCAAGAACGCCGAGATCGGCGCGACTCTGGACCCGCAAGCCCTGCTGGACGTGCAGGCCACTCTGGTCAGCGCCAAGACGTTGCGGCGCGCCATCGTACCAAACGCGGCCCAGTACCCGCAGTTGGCCGACATCGCCGGGCAGATCGCCGAGTGCCCGAAGCTGGTGAGCGAGATCGCGCGCTGCATCAATGACCGCGGCGAGGTCATGGACAGCGCCAGCCCGGCGCTGGCGCGCATCCGCCGTGCACTCTCGGTGGCGCGCGACCGCCTGTTGGAGCGGCTCAACCGCCTGGTCGGCTCACCCGAGTACGCGGGCTCATTGCAGGAAGCGCTCATTACCCAGCGCGGCGGGCGCTACGTGATTCCGGTCAAGGCCGAGCACAAGGGGCGCATCGCAGGCATCGTCCACGATCAGTCCACCAGCGGCGCCACCCTGTTCGTTGAGCCGCTGGCCATTGTCGAGCTGGGCAACGAGTGGCGTCAACTGCAACTGGATGAACAACACGAGGTGGAGCGCATCCTGGCGGCGTTGACGGCGCTGGTGGCGGTGCAGGCACCCGCTCTGCGCGCCAGCGTGGCGGCTCTGGCCGAGCTTGATCTGGCCTTTGCCAAAGCCAGGTATGCCTTTGAGATCAGGGCCGTGGGGCCGGACCTGTTGGACGACAAGACCTTTGAGGTTTCAGAAACCCTCAAGGTCTCGGATGCACCACGTTACCCCGAATACCTGCGCCTGGTGCGGGCGCGCCATCCGCTTTTGCCCGCCGACACCGTGGTGCCGATCGACGTGCACCTGGGCGGCGAGTTCTCCATCCTGGTGATCACCGGCCCCAACACGGGTGGCAAGACTGTCGCGCTCAAGACGGTGGGGCTGCTGGCGGCCATGGCCCAGACCGGGCTGCACATCCCCGTAGGCGAAGGCTCGGCCTTGAGAGTCTTCCAAGGCATCTACGCCGACATCGGCGATGAACAGAGCATCGAACAAAGCCTGTCCACGTTTTCCTCGCACATGGGCAACATCGTGTCCATTTTTGCGCAGGCCAGGGAGGAGTCGCTGGTACTGCTGGACGAGCTGGGCGCTGGCACCGACCCCACCGAGGGAGCGGCGCTGGCCCAATCGATCCTGTCCGAGCTGTTGCAGCGTCGCATCCCGGCCATGGCCACGACGCATTATGCCGAGCTCAAGCTCTTTGCGCAGGCCACGCCGGGGGTCACCAACGCCTCGGTGGAGTTTGATGTCAGCACGCTCTCGCCGACGTTCAAGCTGACCATCGGCCTGGCCGGGCGCAGCAACGCCTTTGCCATCGCCAGGCGTTTGGGCTTGCCACAGCCGATTATCGAAGGCGCCAGGAAGCTGATCTCCACGGAGGACGCGGAGGCAGACCGCATTCTGGACCGCATCCGCCATTCGCGTCGCGAGATGGGGCGCGCCACCAGCGCGGCGCAGACCACGCTGGCCGAGGCGCGCGAAAAGGAAAAAGTAGCCCGCCGCCTCTTGCGCGAGGCCGAGCAGGAACGGCAGGAGCTCCTGGAAGAAGCGCGCGCACAACTGGGCGAGGCCCAAGAGGAGCTGCGGCGCATGCGCGAGGGTGCCGAGCGCCAGCAGGTGACCCAGCAATGGCTGGAGGAGGCCGCGCAGCGCCTGCGCACGAAGCAGGCCAAGCAGAAGAGCTTGCAGCCACCACCGGCGCCTACGCCAGCCCGGGCTGCACTGCTGGAGGAGCCGCTGGCGGTGGGCGATACGGTCTGGGTTGCCAGCCTGAACCAAATGGGCCAGGTGCTCAAACTGGGCCACGACGAAGCCGAGGTGCAGGTGGGATCGTTCCGCGCCAAGCTGCCCCTGCTAGGCCTCGAGAAGCGGCCCGCTCCGGCGGCGCCGTTGGGCGAGACTCCGGTGCACGTCTCAATGGCCGCGCGCACGCCGCCTGGGGTCGAGCTGCACCTGCGTGGCATGCGCGTGGAGGAGGCCCTGCCCAGGCTCGACGAGTACCTGGACGACGCCTACCTGGCCGGGATGCCCTTTGTGCGCATCGTGCACGGCAAGGGCACCGGCACCCTGCGCAAGGTGGTGCAGGAGGCCCTGGCCGGACACCCGCTGGTGGCCTCGTTCAAGTCGGGCGAGCTGAACGAAGGCGGCGAGGGCGTCACTGTGGTCAAACTGGTGCCTGTATCATAGAGTTGTGCGTCGCCAGGGACAAGCCGTCCATGAATAGGGACACGACACCACTGCAAAAGGCCCCTACTTTACCGCAGAGGCCGCCGAGAGCGCGGAGTTCATACGGGATCTCTGCGTTCTCTGCGGTGAGATCCGAGTTCTTTCAGTAGAGTCGGACACGAATACGGGAATGGAGTCACCAGCCATTCGTGTATTCGTTTCCTCACTATTCGTGGATGGCAGTTCAGCGCCGGGCGGGTTTGCGGCGTCTTGCGTTGCGCCCTGCCGCCGGTATGCTCCCCAGCACAGGCACTCCCAGCCAGCCTTCGACCTCCTCTGGCGTCTGGGCCAACTCCACACGCGCCCACTCCAGGAACAAGGCGATCAACAAGCCGAGCACCAGCCCGCCGGCCACCCCGGCGAAGAGCAGCAGCTTCTTGCGCGGCCAGGACTGGCCGGCGCCCTGCGCTCCGCCGTTTTGGATGGCGGCCGTCAGGCGGTCCAGCGGGTCCAGGCGGTTGGAAAAGGCCTGCACGTCCTCCGCAAAGAGCTCGGCGATGGCCTGCGCCTCGCGCTGCGCCAGGGCCGGGTCGTGCTCTGTGACCTCGGCCGTGATCTTGTACTCGGCTTGGTTGGCTTCGGCCTGCACGTGCGAGCTGAGGGTCTGCGCATCGATGCCGGTCAGGCCCAGGCGCTGGATGACGCGGCTGGCCATGGCCTCCGAGCGGATGCTGGAGACATAGTTGTTCAGCAGGTTGACCACGGTCTGGCTGAGGCCCAGGTCGAGACGCGCCGGCGTGACCACGATCTCCACGCTGGACGTATAGCGCGGGGTCTGCAGCTTGCCCAGGCCCAAGGCGCCCGCCGTGCACAGCGCGGTCACCAGCACGATGACCCAGGCCCAGCGCATCAAGACTTCGAAGTACTCCCACAGTTCCATTCTGGCTCCACGGACTTGAGAAAGCCAATTTCTCCGAAAGAACACGCTTCTGACATTTTCTTGCGCGGCCATGACTGGCCGGCGCCCTACTCTGCGCCGTCCCGGATGGCGGCCGTCAGGCGCTCCTGCCTCGTCTCGGCTTAACCTCCCAACCCTGGCCGGTCAGCCAGCCACCGCTGGACAGACCTCGCAAAGGCGCGCAAATCCTCCAGGTTCTGCAAACTGGCGTGCACCTCACCCCAGTCAATAGCCAGATACTCGTGCACCAGGACATTGCGGAGTCCTGCGACAGAAGCAAAGCGGTGAGCGAACTCCATCGGCAACACGCCTAGCTCGCCCAAGCGAAGAAGGCTCTCATAGTAGTCAGACGGTTTCAACGCTTCCTCTATGGAGATAATGCGGTTGGCGATGTCGATGCAGCATTGCGCCGCCACCTCCAGGTTTCGCTCGACGATATCCCGGAGATAGGCATCTCTTAAGAACTCTTCCACGGGCCTGTTACGAAGGGGCTCCAATTTGCGCAAGCACTCGCAGAGTCTGTCCAAGCGCCTCTCGATACCGCTGAATTCCGCCCGCACGATCCCCTCCTCTCAGAATGGCTTCTTTCTGATGACGGAGCATGGACAACATATCCCCATAGAGGCTCAAGGTATTGGCCTCAAACTCCACGCGCGCTGCCACATCTCGTTCATAAGCCCGGTGTCCCTCAACGATGACGTTGTAGCGTAGCTCGACCGGGGCTGAGTTCAAGATGAGCAGATCCACGGTCTGACCGCGCAGCAACTGACTGATCTCATGAGCCCGACGGTAGCGCTCATCGCAGGTCACCGCTCCATCGATCAACAAGGCTACGTCATAGTCGCTCAGCGGGCCTACGGTTCCCCGGGCTTGGGAGCCAAACAGATAAGCCAGCGCAATCCGTGTATCCTGAGCACAGTAGGCGGAGAGTAGGTGAACAGAAGCGCTCTTCAGGTCGGCTGTTCTGGTTTTCTTTTCCATCGATTCCAGTCCCTTGTTTCGTGATGGGAGCCCCTCTACCCATGCACCAACCTATCTGTACGCGACAGAGTCTCTGCTGGGGCTTGGCGTTAGGCGAAGAATGCAAGCGCAACGCAGGCACTAGCGTCGTGGTCCTGCACCCGGCGTACTCCCAGAGTTGCACGTGCCCCTATTATAGCCTGGAGCGGAGCACACTGCAAAGAAACAAAGGACGCAAACAGCACTCACATACCCTTTGCGTCGTTGGCGTCTCGATGGCTCGGTCAGCCTGTCAGGGCTTGAAGACGTTCTGTTAGCTTGGCCTGCCGTTGCCGGCCGTCCTCCAGTTTGGCGCGCTCTTTGTCGACGACTTCTGGCTTGGCCTTGGAGACAAAGCCGGGGTTGGCCAGCAGCTTTTCCGTGCGCGCGATCTCCTGCTGCACGCGTTGCAGTTCGGCGCCCAGGCGCGTTTTTTCGCGCTCCAGGTCCACCAGCTCGGCCAGCGGCAGAAAGACCTCGTAGCCACTCACCACCAGGTCCAGCGCCCGGGCGGGCTTCTCGGCCAGCTCGGCCTCGATGCGCAGCTTGGCCGCGTCCACACGCGCCAGGCGCGTCAGCACGCCGGCCTGCGACGCCACGATTGCGCGCTTGTCGCCCGCCACGATCACGGCGGCGATCTGACGCGATGGCTCCACCTCGTATTCGGCGCGCGCGTTGCGCATGGCGCGCACCATCTCCATGATGGGGCCCATTTCCGCCTCGGCGGCCTCGTCCAGCGCGTCGGGCTTGGGCCAGCGGGCGACGATGAGCGCATTTCCATCATGCGGTAGGTGCTGCCAGAGCTCTTCGGTCACGAACGGCATAAAGGGGTGCAGCAGGCGCAGAGTGCGCTCCAGCACGTACACCAGGACGGACTGCGTGCGTTGCGCGGCGGTCTGGTCCTCGCCGTACAGTGGGGCCTTGGCGATCTCGATGTACCAGTCGCAGAACTCGCCCCACAGGAACTCGTAAATCTGCCGCCCGGCCTCGCCAAACTGGTACTCCTCGATCAACTGGGTCACGTCGCCGATCAGGCGGTTGTGGCGGCTCAGGATCCAGCGCTCGGCCAGGCTGAGCACGCTGGGGTCCTGCTGCCAGGCGGCGGCTGCCTTAGCAGCATCCTGCGCCGTGAAGCCTGTGCTCAGATTGCCCAGCACAAAGCGCGTGGCGTTCCACAGCTTGTTGGCAAAGTTGCGCGCCGCCTCCACCTTCTGCACGGAGAGCTTCATGTCGTTGCCGGGCGTGCTGCCGGTCAGCAGGGCAAAACGCAGCGCGTCCGCGCCGTGCTCTTCGATCACGACCAGCGGGTCCACCACATTGCCCTTGGACTTGCTCATCTTCTGGCCCTCTGCGTCGCGGATCAGGCCGTGCAGGTAGACAGTGTGGAAGGGCGCCTCGCCCGTCATCTCCAGGCCCTGCATGATCATGCGCGCCACCCAGAAGAAGAGGATGTCGTAGGCCGTCTCCATCACATCGGTCGGATAGAAATAGCGCAGGTCCTCCGTGTCCTCCGGCCAGCCCAGGGTCGAGAACGGCCACAGGCCGGACGAGAACCAGGTGTCGAGCACGTCCGGGTCCTGATGGATGTGCTGGCTACCGCATTTCTGGCAGGTAGTCACGACCTCCTCGGTGCTGGCGAACATCTCTCCGCAGTCGTCGCAGTACCACACCGGGATGCGGTGACCCCACCACAGCTGGCGCGAAATGCACCAGTCGCGGATGTTCTCCATCCAATTGAAGTAGACCTTGGAGAAGCGCTCGGGCACAAAGCGGATGCGCCCATCGCGCACGGCCCGCATGGCCGGGTCGGCCAGCGGCTGGATCTTGACGAACCACTGCGTCGAGACGCGCGGCTCGGCGATGGTGTGGCAGCGCTGGCAGTGCCCCACGGCGTGCGCATAGTCCTCGATCTTGACCAGCAGGCCCTCTTTCTCCAGGTCGGCCAGCAGGTTCTTGCGCGCCACCAGGCGGTCCTGGCCGGCGTAGGGGCCGGCCTCTTTGTTGAGCGTGCCGTCGTCGTTGAGGAGGTTGATGATGGGCAGCTTGTGGCGTTTACCCACGTCATAGTCGGTCGGGTCGTGGCCCGGTGTCACTTTGACCGCGCCTGTTCCGAATTTCGGGTCCACGCTCTCGTCGGCGATGATCGGGATGCGGCGGTGCAGCGCGGGCAGGATGGCGGTGTGGCCCACGAGCTTCTGGTAGCGCAGGTCGTCGGGGTGCACGGCCACGGCGCTATCGCCCAGGATCGTCTCGGGGCGCGTGGTGGCCACGGTGATGAATTCGTCGCTCGCTCCTTCCAGCGGGTAGTGCACGTAGTACAGCTTGCCCTGCACGTCCTCATGCACCACTTCCAGGTCCGAGAGGGCCGTGCCGCAGCGCGGGCACCAGTTGACCAGGTAGGTGCCACGGTAGATCAAGCCCTTGTCGTACAGCCGCACAAAGGCCACCCGCACGGCCCGGGCCAGGCCCTCGTCCATGGTGAAGCGCTCGCGCGTCCAGTCGCACGAGGTGCCCAGACGCTTGTGCTGCACGGCGATCACGTGGCGGTAGCGGCGCATCCAGTCCCAGACGCGCTCCAGGAACTTTTCCCGGCCCAGCCCCAGGCGCGTGAGGCCCTCCTTGGCGAGCTCCTT
>Ga0315291_10002158_pt1 | contig 25908 bp, 14 predicted proteins | sample YL17G12_20_MG_FD_203070 | JGI IMG/M metagenome (GOLD analysis project Ga0315291, IMG submission 203070) | Sediment microbial communities from Yellowstone Lake, YNP, Wyoming, USA - YL17G12_20 | ecosystem: Environmental > Aquatic > Freshwater > Lake > Sediment | place: USA: Wyoming | collected...
AAATAGATTATTTTAATAATGCAGCGTTTAATCTTGAATGGAGTCTCTGGTTGACTAATCAAATCGACCGTTTGAAAAGGGTTGGTTTTGAACCTCAAATTGCTTCTCTGAAAGGCGTAAAAGGTAAATTTGGTACTAATAGACCGGAAGCTTTGCCTCCTTACTTAACAATATATGTCTCAAAACCCGAAAACATTAACATCCAATTAACTAGATTGCTAAAAAAGACGACAGTGATTGATAAGGTATCTAGCGTAAGATTGGTTCCTTTTGACGGTTCGGAAAGTGAAAAATATGAGGAATGGTTTGATAGATCAAAGCACGCAGAAGAAATGAAATATCAGCATAAAAATACCCCTTACACAACTAACCCGCGCAATAAAGTAGGTATTCCCGAATTTATAGATTTTATGGCCAGATCTCCGCATAATGTAATGTATAAAATTGTACACCCTGAATATGGATTTGTCGGTCATGTCAGTTTAAATGGAATTAACTACAAAGATATGAGTTGTTGGCTGGGCTATCACATCGGTAGTAAGGAAATGTGGGGAAAAGGAATAGGAAAGAATGCTGTTAAGGAAATTCTTGCCTATCTCAAAAAAACTGGTTTTAAAACAGTTTATTCTTGGTCTGATTCTAGCAATATGGCATCGATAAAAATTTTGAATCATTTTTTTGAGGAAACTGGTACTGATAGAAGTGGCATAATACACTATAAAAAGGTTCTTTAAAATTTTTACGTTTTCCTTTGAGACAAAATAAATTTCGATCTTCTCTTGTCCGAGCCAACTTTTTCGGAAGTGCGGCAGGTGAGGGCGTCACGATTGTCCTACCTTGCGAATTTTCGATTTCCTTTTTGGTGAGGGCGGCGAGATTCGAACTCGCGACCAATCGGTTAAGAGCCGATTGCTCTACCAACTGAGCTACGCCCCCATATGCGCCTGGCAGGACTCGATTCCGATATATGCACCTGAGAGGATTTGAACCTCTAACCCCTCGTTCCGAAGACGAGCGCTCTATCCAGTTGAGCTACAGGTGCCATTATCGGAACTATCCATTGGCCTACAGGCGCGTATCTAATGGTAATATTACCTAGTTTATAGATTAATTATATCAAATTTCAAATATCAATAATGATTATATTTTATAAACCTCTTAAACTCAAGAAATATATCCTGATTACAGTGGAGCCTCACGGGCTAAAGCCCATAGTTCCTCCAATTGCTTCATCGTGCGGGACCCTCTGAAGCAATACCCAACTTTGCTTAAGCTTCGTTGGGTTACCCTTAACTCCCATTTATCCCCGATCTAAAGATCGGGGCGTTCTATGCTTCACATCGTAATCCCTCCGGGTATTGCGAAGTATGGTAAATTTTGAAATCTATGTTATTAAATGTAATAATAGACAATATTTACTTGTACTATATTGGGAAAAATAATTTCAGTTGAAAAATTAAATAAAACATTTAAATTCAAAGTTAAAAGTACTGGATTTAGTAACTCAATCAGATCTTTAATAAAACCTGTATACAAAACTGTCTATGCTGTAAATAACATTAGCTTTGATGTGAGTGAAGGTGAACTATTAGGTTTTATAGGTCCTAATGGCGCTGGTAAATCTACAACTATAAAAATATTAACAGGAATTTTATACCCAACTTCGGGTAAAGCAACTGTATGCGGTATGATACCTCGGGAACAAAGACAGAAACTTGCTTTTCAGATCGGCTCAGTTTTTGGGCAACGACCGCAGCTTTGGTATCACTTACCTGCACTCGAAACTTTTAACTTGTTTTCGAAAATATATGAATTGGATAGAAATAAATATAAGAATAAGCTTAACTGGCTTATAGATAAGTTCCAGATAAAAGAATATCTAAATACTCCAGTCAGGAAACTTTCTTTAGGGCAGAGAATGAGATGTGAAGTAGTTGCATCACTTATTCATTCCCCAAAAGTTATATTTCTTGATGAGCCAACAATAGGACTTGATGTTGTAGCAAAACAGGAAATAAGAAATACTATTAAAGAAATTAATAAAGAAGAAGGAACTACTATTTTCCTCACTTCCCATGATGTTGGTGATATAGAAAAAGTAACAAAAAGAACAATTATTATTAATAATGGTGAAATAATATTTGACGGTGAAACACGTACACTCAGGTGGGACTTCCTTCACTCAAAGATAATTTCAGTAAAATTCAAAAAAGACAATATTAAAAAAATAGATCTTGATGGTGTGAAAATATTAAAACAGAGCGATCTTGGAACTAAATTGGAAGTAGATACTTCAGTTATGGAAATAGAAACTGTATTAAAATTTATCCTTCAAAAGCACAAAATAGCAGACATAAACATAAACGATCCTCCTTTAGAAGACATCATAGCTTACATCTATAAAGAAAAAAATGCACCAAAATCAAGATCTAATACAATCAAATAGATTTTTTATTATTAGAACTTTTGATAAATATTTTGAGATCTTTAAAATAAGTTACAAGAATGCACTAGCTTATTTTCTTGAAGCTTTTTCAAGAACTATCGATCTAACTATAAGGTTAATAATATTTAATCAATTATACATAGTTACTTATAGATCCCAGAATACTAGCCTAATTAACGATTTAGCAAGAAATGAAGTTTTATGGATACTTATGTTTGTACAATCATTCCATTTATCGCAAGTATTACTTAGAGATATGATAGAAAATATTCAATCAGGTCAAATTACAGTATATTTAAATAAACCTTTTTATTTCCCTTTCTTTCAGTTTGCGCAGTTTATGGGTAACGAAGGAATAAAAGTTATAATGAATTTAATTTTAGGATCAATATTAACTTTATTATTGGTAGGCGGATTTGATTTTAATATATATCATGCTATATATGCTATACCGCTTATGGTAGGAACACTTACGCTTGGTTTTCTTCAGATTTTTATCTTCGCACTTTTTGCATTTTGGATGGAAGATTCAAGTTCACTTTTTAGAATTTACTCCAAAATCGATATAGTCTTAGGAGGATCTGTTTTTCCTCCCGCATTATTTCCAAAAGTTTTAAAACAAATTACAGTTTTGCTTCCATTTGCTAACGGAGCATATATAGTGGGAAAAACTATTGTTAAATTTGAAAGGAATGAATATTTTCTTGCATTAAAGCTCCAGTTCCTATGGATTTTATTATTTTTATGTTTAATAGTTATTTTATATAGAAAAGGCACTAAGAAATTAGTCCTGCAAGGGGGTTAACTTAATAATGTTTAAATATATACCTCTTACAATAGAATATATAAAAAGAAATTTTGAAAGTTTTATGGAATACCGTTTGAATTTCATATTCGAAATTATCGGTATGATTATAAATAATTTTGGTTTTGCTGCTATATGGGTAATATTTTTTAAAAAGTTTAACATAATAAATGGTTGGGGTGTTCATGATATATTTCTACTAAATGCAATAGCCGGCTTGTATTATGGAATAGGCACATTAGTAGCAGGTGGAATGGAGAAAATAAGTCAAAAAATAGTTAACGGAGAGTTAGATTTCTTTTTAACCCTACCGAAAGATGTTTTGTGGCATATATTAGTTTCGTTTATGCGACCTTCTGTACTTGGTGAAAGCCTTTTCGGAATAATTATGTTTATCTTATCTGGATATTTCTCCTTCACAAGATTAATAATATTACTTATAGTTAGTACTATAAGCGCTTCAATTTTTATCAATGCTGGAATAATTTATCATTCTCTTTCATTATATTTTGGTAATGCAAAGGACTTTGCTGAAAGAATAATGTGGACAATCGTAGGATTTACACTATATCCACAAACAATTTTCTCTGGGAATGTTAAGCTTATATTATATACCTTAATTCCTGCTGGTTTTATAGCTACAATGCCTGTAGAAATAATTAAAAGTTTTGACATAAAGAAATTATTAATATTAATAATAGTAGCGGCAATATTTACTATCATTGCCAGAATTATATTTACCAAGGGTCTTAAGAAATATGAAAGTGGTAATTTAATAAATGCACAGATATAAGATATTAATTTGCATAAAATATTAAATAAATAATATTTAATTAAGTAATGAAAAAGTTTCTTTATAAATTTAAAAATCTAAAACTGTACTTTATCATTACTGGTTTTATCTCATTAATCTGGCTTGTTATACGTACCGGCAAGAAGCCGTCCCGCATCAATTACCCATGCCAAAAAGTTGTACTAAATAATTCAATTTTATTCTTATCATATATCCTCGGTTTTCTTGGAATAAAAGTCAGTAAGGAGTTAATTAAAAAAAACATCCGTCTTTTTTATATAGTTCTAATTTCTACAACATTAATTATTGCATTGGGAGCAGCTGGATTTATTTATAAAACTTTTTATCCACCAATTTCAAATGCCGATAATCATACTCATCTGCCCATGGGAACAGGAACATCCAGAGTAGTATGGGTTCATAGGACTAACGCAAGTAACTGGGAAGACTTGGGAAAACCAAATGACTATTGGAATTATGTAGATCAGACAACTGTTAATCAAATGATGGATGATGGGATAAAGGCATTGACAGGAGCAAATACAGTACTTGCCTCTTGGCAGAACATCCTACCTGATTATGACGCAACAAAAATAATTGCTATAAAAGTTAACTTCAACAATGGTGGCCAGTATGATTTTAATTCTATACCTCAGACAATTCATTCTCTTATCCGAGAGTTAAAAGTTTTAGGTTTTAGCGAAGATAGAATTTATGTCTATGACACAATGAAGCAAATTTATAGTACTACTAATCCATCCAGTAGAAATAATTTCTACAACTATCTTAAAGCTGACTATCCGTCAATTCATATCCGAGACTGTTGTGGAGGAAACGGTAGAGAAGCAAAACAAACTGGTTCAACTTTTGTTATGTACACTAGAACTTTAACATTCGATAAAATACTCGATGATGCTGATTATATTATTAATGTCCCAATTTTTAAAATGCATGGATTCTCACATGTAATAACTTTTTCATTTAAAAACCATTTTGGAAGTGTTCATCAGATAATCTTTGGAGGAAGTGAATGCGAATCTCCTTTACATGCAGGTATTAGTACTACTAATTATACAGGATGTTTTTCATACTTTGGAGAATCATTGGTCCAATTAAATAACCAGCCTCAGATAAAAAACAAAACAAGACTGATTATAGGAGATGCTATCTTTGCACACTCAACTTCTAATACGGGAGTACCGCAGAGAAATTTGGACGCATTATTTTTTTCGAAAGATACAGTTGCTGCAGACTCGATTATGTTTGATTTTCTCCATAAGATTTGGGTTGATGAAAACGATTGGCACAGAAATGGAGATACACAGGACCAATTATATCTTGAACATGCTGCAACTGATGCTAGCCTTGGAGTTCATGCACATGCTGTAAGCTGGACTGATGGAGTGCCTGCTTATACATTAAATAACGGGAACGGAATAGACTTTGTGTCCTGTAATCCCTCGTGTCCCGGAACTCCCCAAACATATACTTTGACAGTATTAAAAAGCGGTAATGGTTCAGGAACAGTTACAAGCAGCCCATCAAGTATTAACTGTGGTAGTACTTGTTCAAATTCTTTTAACAGCGGCACTTCGGTTGTTTTAACCGCAAGTCCTGCTTCTAGTTCCAACTTCTCCGGATGGTCTGGCGGAGGATGCTTGGGAACAGGAACATGCAGTATAAACCTGAATTCTAATGCAAGCACTACTGCATCTTTTGCACTTAAGACTTATACTATAACTGCTTCAAGTTCATCTGGAGGGTCTATTTCTCCTTCAGGAAGTCTTTTAGTAAACTACGGCTCAAATCAGACTTTCACTATTACAGCAAACTACGGTTATCATATATCAAATGTTTCAGTAGATAGCGTTTCGCAAGGAGTCATTCCCTCTTATACCTTTAATAATATAACAGCAAATCACACAATTTCAGCTTCTTTTGAAGCTAATACTGATTATCAAACTGTTTGCGAGACAAACGGGGGACATTGGCTTATTACTTACAGTGAATGTGAAGGTATATCTGAAGATATATGTACTACTTATGATGGCTTTTATAATTCATGCGGGTCACCCTGCAGACATAATTCTTTAAATGGCGAGCGTAAGAGTGCGAGTAGTACTGGTTGTGTACAGCATTGTGTAAGTTTCTGCACATTTGGCGGGCAGGGACAAGTTTTGACTGCGGAAAGTGAACAATCTCAATTCTCTCCATTTAATGTCATCAGCGATTTAAAAGAAGAAACGACAAAAAGTATAGATAAATCAGAAGGTAATATAGATACATTACCCATCAGCCAATATATAGGATTTGAAAGTAGAATACCTTCTGATTATATTTTTTCACCAAAACCAATCCTTATTTACGATCAATATGATCCTAAATTTTTGCTATATATATCTATAGTTCTATTATCGATATCAACTATTTACTTCACAAAATATTATGTAAAAGTAAGAAAAGAGTAGTCAATTGAGGATCTAGAAATAGATAAACAACTTCTAACTGACATACTCCAAAAAATTCTTGATGTTAATAATAGATTAATACTTACTCTTTCTCATCATCCTTATAAACAGTAAATTCACTTGTTTTTATACCCTTCTTTTTATCTTCACTAGACTCCTCTCTAATATCAACATCTTTATCTATGCTGCCTTCTGTCCTTTGTTTATCATTTTTAGCATTTCCTTTTTGAGTTTTATCGCTTGTTGCTATATTTAATGCTTCTTCAACTCCGCTTTTGGCTTCAAGAACCTCATCTGTCAAATCCCTTTCTAATTCATGTTCAATTCTTTTACTTACCTGTTGCTTTTTTTCCTGTGATAGCGTTTCTTCAACTTCATTTCTCACATCTCTTTCTAATTCTTCAAATTCATCATCTATCTTATCCTTAGCTTTACTTAGTTTTTCTTTAACTTTCTCTCTGTACTTTTTCCACTTTCGGTAAATAATTATAAGTAATAACAGTAATAAAATTAGGAGAAGAAGAATAAATAATCCCAAGCAGAAACTTGGTATAACATAACCGCCTATCCTAACTGCATAAGGATCAACTTTAAATTTTATAATTTCTGATTTCCTGCTTAATATGCCGCCATCATCTTTTGATGTTGCATAAAGCTCATATTTCCCTTCAAGTAAAAGTTTATCATAAGTAAAAGAGAAATATCCGCTTTCATTTGAAGTCACTTCCGCAATCAGTTCCCCATTTAAGTATATAAAAACCTGAGAATTTGGAGTTGTTGTTCCTTCAATAACTAGTTTTTCACCGATTGGGATATAAGAATTATTTTCTGGCTTAATTAAAACCGGAGCTTGAACTTCTGCTATTTTAATATTTATAGAACTTTCCGAAGAGTTACCTGCTACATCTACAGCCTTTATAGTTATTGTATGTTCACCACTTGTAATTGATTCTATCTGGTACGGACTTACTGCTATGATATATTCCCCATCATCGATTTTTATCTCATAATGATCTATTCCTGATAAATCATCAGTAGCACTAAATATTACCTGAGGTAAAACTTCAATAATATTATCACTGCTTGGTTCCGTTGTTATCTGTATGTCATGAGGAGGTGTTGTGTCTATTTTTAATGTATAAGTTGTTACAGTACTCCATTGACTACCGTCTGTTGCAATAATCTTAAAATAATAAATCCCATCAGCTAGATCTGAATAACTTATTGAAGTTCCGTTTCCCATATTTGTTTTTGGGACTGCTGCATTTGGATCCTGAGTGAATATATAGCTGAATCCCTTTGCACCTGAAGGTACATTCCAGCTGAAAGTTATCTCAGTTGTCGAAACCCATAATCCATCTGCTCCAACCGAAGCTGTAACAGTCGGTGCTGCTACTGGCGGTGGAGGCGGTTCTGTAATCGTAATTGTTATACTGCCTGTACTTCCTAAAATATCTGTTCCCAAACCATCATTCGCTAAAACTTTTGATGCTCCGCTTATTGAAATTACTGCCGAACCGACCCCTTTTGCTTTAAACGTTATAACCCCAAGACCGCCGGCGGAACCATTATAACCTGGAGTAGGCAGTCCGCAGCTTATGGTCGCAGTAGTTGAAGTATACGATGGTTCACTAGTATAAAGAGAACAAATAGAACCGTTTTTAGTTATACTTACAGGCTGGATCGAATTTGAGGAAAAAGTAATATTTACAATATATGCATTTGTTGCATCTCCTCCCGTATTTACTTTTGGATATAAAGTAAAATTCTGACCGACATAAACCTTCACACTTGAGGCAGTAAAGTATAGTGATGCGGCTGCTTTTACACGGTTAAAAACTCCGCTGGATGCAAAAATTAAAAAAACAAATACAAGAATCCCTAAATATTTTTTACAAGACAAGTTCAGCATGAATAAAGTCTACAAGATAAATTTTAGCCTGTCCAGTAATAGAGCATAATACTAAAATCAATCAAATCTACATAATCATCCCCATTTATATCTGCTCTTGGATTCGAAGGATATGACTGATTCCAATAAAACATTAAGATACTGAAATCTGTTAAATTAACAAACCCATCACAATTAAGATCAGCGATTTTGCAGTAGCTCACAGTAAAAGTAAGTGTTTGTGTAAAAACACTTTCATATCCTCCTACTACGACCTCTTTTCCATAAGTAATATGACTTCCAACTCCAAGCGGATTTGTATTTGAATTAAAATCATAGCTCCAACTACCACTTCCTTCAGCTTGTACAACAGAAGAGTAAGTTTCAATAAAGACTGCCACTTGTGAAAACGGATGCGCATATCCTGAAATTTCGAGCAGATCACCTTGGCTCATGAATGTTTTGTCTAGAGCAATAGTAGTAGGTATAACAATATTACTTATAATAACATTATTAAATGGTATAGTATGTACAATAAAACTAACCGTTTGTGTCTGCCTTAAAAGAATATCTTGAGCAAATATACTCACACTAAAATTTTCATCACCTAACAACCCTGTTATTTGCTTATGAAAATTACCACCACTATCAGCAACTATTGTTCCACCAACTGTACCATTTAATAATATCGTTATAAATGCAGATGGCGACGTATATCCAAAAAATTCAATTGAAGAAGTATATGTACCAACACTTACACTGACCGTATTTATCCCTTTTATTGCTTGAGCATTTATATCTGCTGAGTCATAAACAATCGTTCCAACTGCATCATTTACAATTTGTATGGTTACATCATAATCGCTTAAACTAGCAGGATTTGTAGCCGTTATCCCGCCAACTGCTATTCCCAAACCCGCATTTGCAGTAACTCCTGTTATAAGAGCGACATTACCATTAACACTAAATACCGGTACACCGCTCCATCCATTTCCTGATGTTGGAGAGGTAACATTTGTGAAATTTGTGAAAATAATACGGATATAATCTGTATTAACTAGTGAGTGGCCACTAGGCGGAATAATAAAGCTAACATTATGATGAACATTTGCTGTATTTACAGTATCATCATTTATATAATCTGCAGGAACTAATAATGTTTCTGCTTTTACAATATCCTTCGGTAAAATAAAGAAGAAGATAAATATCTCAATTACGAGTAATTCTACGACTGGCAGTTTTAATCTTTTGTAAATATCTAACATGAGACATATAATTAATGTTTTCCGATAAGAACTTTAAAAGCTAACCCAATTCTTTTCCTCATCCTGAATGCTATCAAAACAACCAAAATAATTATTGCTAATATTATTAATCCTTCTTTCCATGGAAAAACTGTAAATGTAGTAGTAGCTACAATAGTTTTTTTACTATTACTACCATAATTAGCAACGAGAGTAGCAGTATATCGTCCTTTCAAATTAACTTGATCCCATACGGTTCTTGCTTGTCTGACAGCTCCAGGTATAACATTATTCTGTGGTATTTCAAGAGTTGCAACTTTCTTCCCGAAAGTATCAGTAATAGAAATAAATCCAGCAGGTTTAAGATGAACATTACCTGTATTTTCAAATCTCACATTGAAATCAACAGGACCAAATTCAGAAAATGATTTTGTTGAGAAAGTATCTATTACAATTTCCTCAGTAATATTTCCCGATACTCTCAGCAATACAAGTGCTCCACTCTTTGTAGCAACTCCTGACCCTGTTATTTGATTTGTCCCGCCGGAAATTGAAGATACGATAGATACATAATGCCCGCCGGGTTCAGCATTCTCTGGTATATTTATAATAAAGGTAACAATCTGCTGTTTCTTTGCTTCTAACTGAAACTTTGATGGTGAAATACTAATCCAATCTGCTACCCCATAACTTGAAGTATCCTCTGATTCTTCAAGCACTACCTGCCCTTCCTCTCCGTAAGGAGTAAATTCTTCAGCAAGCATATCCACACTCTGCATATATTCAGTTTGATTATAAATTTTTAATTGGTTTGTTACAGTATCTCCTGGATTGCTGTTTAGTTCAAAAATAAGTGGTGAAATAGTTACACCTGATTCGGGAGTATTTTGAGCTTTAACATAGGATACAGCCGAAAAAACAACTCCGATTATGGTCAATAAAATTAGAAAAGATTTTATTTCTACCCGATGTAGGGTGTGCATAATATTTAAATAATTATACTTAGTAAGCAAGTATAACGCAATACGCTTAATATAAAAAGAGATTTGATACTATGGGCATCAAATCTCTTTTTTATTTTCAAAATTCTTAGTAAGTCGGCGTTGCAACAAAGATAATATTATTGGTATAAACTCCAGGTGTCTGATCACCAGACACACTTAACCTGTATCCTATATAAACTGCATCTGCTGTTACACCAGTTGTTTCAGACATAACTGTTTCAGCAGCTTCAGCATCTCCTAAACTTTGAAATATCTTAAATTCCGGTGTAGCATCATTGCACTGCTCGCCAGATGCCCATCCTGAAGGAGATCCTGTTTGGTCATGAAGACAATAACCAAATCCATTGAATGTTGAAGTCGCCCAAAGATCATTACTTGTTCCAGAACATGATCCATCACACGAACCATCCGCTAAAGGTGTACCGCTTGATGCAAGCTGATCAGATTCCCTGACAGTAACTGTATAACCGCCTACAGCATTTGTAGTGATTGTTAAGCTTTGGCATCCATCTACAAATTCCTCGACAGCAGGAGTTGCAAATGGGATAGATGTTGCTGTAGTAGTAATATCTCCCTGGCCTGATGCAAAATTACACACCGTATTTGCTAAACCTCCAACCGTAAAAGTCAAAACCTCTGCAACAGTAACCTCTGCAGTAATAGTTGCAATAACTACAATCCACGTTGATCCTATATCATCAAAAGTTCCAGCAATATCCATATCATAATAATTAGCTGCTACAGGATTATTTATCCTTTCATTACTACCACCACCAGTTGCATTTGTTCCAATTTCTATCTGGACACAATGAGTTGCTGTTATAGGTGTTCCTGTAGTTGATGCTGTAAATTCAATAACATCTGTTGTAGTATTTACTTCTACGCCCCAAATACCATCACCTTCATTATCAGCTAAAGTCTTATCTGTCCATGAACCATCGCATACGCCATCATCATCTTCTGCTAAGTCTATATCTGTATAATCTACGGTTGTTAGATTAAAACCTTGTGCAGCGCTGTCGAATGTTAATGTAATTGTTTCACTTACCCCCACACCGCTTGGAGTAACAAACTGTATGGTATGGTTAGCATCCACTGAAGGTCTTGAATCCTCGATCTCATCTTCAACTTTTGTCAAGTCCCCAGCTGCATAAACTGTCCTGGAATTAATCACAAAGGTAGCAATTATCAAAGTTGCTCCTGTAAAGATACGAAGCAATTTGTTTGATTTTTTAAGGGCAGGAATTTTCATAATTACAAACTGTAAAAAATTATTTAAATTAGAATATTTACTATAATATAGAAGCATAATCCCGAATTTTTGTCAATAATCAGCATTAATAATTATTATTTCTAATCTGAACTAGTTACTAATTTTAGATCTTCTGTTTTTGAAAGAACATTTGTTCCCATTCCGTCATTTGCAAGCACCACAGTTTTATCAGTAAATTCAATTTCAAAATTACCTATCTTTTTTGCTTTAAAATAAAATACCCCAACCAGGCCTTTATTATCACTAAATCCTGGTGTTGGAAGCCCACAGCTATATATAAGAAGCCCTTGAGTATTATCAAAGTGATTTTCAGGGAACAACTCGCAGAAACTTTCTAGTGTATCCACTCTCTCAATTTCTACAAATTCAGTAGGATAGCTTAATCTAATTCCAACTGTATTTATAGCTTTTCCTCCTGTATCAACATAAGCTTTTACAATGATTTCTTCCCCAACTCTATAATTTACTTTTTCAGAAGATAGATAAAGTACAACTTCCCCACTTTTAACATCTCTAGTATTAGAATTATTTTTACTCTTATAGAAGAACTGATAATACAAAAAAACACACAGAATTAATACAAGAACTAGTAATATAATTTTTATAATATTTCGATTGATATATTTATTGCTTTTTCTCATAGTATTAATAATTAATTTACTCTCTTACGCCAGAATGCCCTAAGCTTTAGCTTATGGATTAGTAGCGACCTGCCTGAGGTCCCTGCTTCCTTTAAAAAATTTAATTTTTAAACAGCTCAGAATCCATGGGCTTTAGCCCATGGAGTTTCACTTAACTTTTTTTGTCCGACTCCTCTTTCTTAGTATGACATGTCCTGCTTTGCCTGAGATCAACGGGGCTTTATTTAAAATTAATACCTTTAAAGCTTTTGATAAATTTTTTCTTTTCAATATTAATAATACTAATATTATAAGAATTATAAAAGAAAAGAATAAAATTATAAAATTAGGAAATATCCAAAAGTATGTAGTTTCAGAAATTACCTCGTTATAAGCTTCTATAAGTAAAACTGCTTTGTATCTCCCAAATAACAATTTACTTTCAAAATTATCATTTAATATTCTGTTTTTAAGAGGAAAGATAGTTGTATCCGGTATACTAATATTCCCAACTTCTTTATTAAAAATATTTATTATTTTTATCTCCCTATTTATCTTATGATAATAAACATCTTCATTTTTTATATTTTCAGTAAATTCAACTTGTCGATTACTTGTTATTTTATTTACATTAAACTCTTGTATTTTTATGATATCTTTCTTGGCATTATAGTCACCTTGTATTACATTTAATATAATAAGTCCACCTATATAAGGAATAATATGCGACGATTCTTCTTCAAAATACTGAGGCGGCATTACAGGTTTAAAAAGCATAACAGCAAAGTGGCTGCCGTTATTTGCCTTTTCAGGAATAGTAATTGCAACATTTACCTCTTCTGTGTTCAAAGCATCTACGATAAAATCTGAAGGACTGGCAGAAATCCAATCCCGGGGACTCCATTCGTTATCCACATAGAAATCAGGTACACCATATTCATCAATAGTATAGTCACTTATCTCTGCTTTAAATGGCAGAGGAAAGTCAAAATCATTTCTTAAATATATAGTTTCATCTATTACTTGCGCCGGATTTACATTTAATTCAATAATTGATGGATATATGGTTACAGAATTTGAAACATTTTCATCCTGTGCACTTACATCTATATTAAATAAAAATGTAAAATGAAAAGCTATTATTAAAAATATGATAAAAATCTTATATATTTTCTTAAATCCCATAACAAATAATTCCTAATACTTTAAAAAGTCGGTGTAATTATATAAATGATATTTGTTTCGTATCGTCCTGCTTTCTGTGATGAATTAACTGTAATTCTATATGAAACTGTAATATTTTCACCGGAAACAGCACCTGTTTGTCCTGTTATCTGCGTTGTATGATCTGCACAAGGGTACCCCGAACCACTTGTTGTAAATCCTGCATATTTTGGACCTCCATTTGTAAATCGGTCAGCTGTACCACCAGATAAAACGTCGTCATCTGTAGTATATCCAAATCCTGTCCCAGTCCATGTTGTCGGATCACTATTAGGAGATTCATAATTTTTAATAGTAAAAGAAACATTTTCAGTATGTGTCAACGCTTCAGATAACCATCCAGTTACTATATATCCATTATAAGCATTTGTACTTGTAGTAAAAAGAGTACTTTGTAATAAATCTGTCCAAAAATTGACTTCATTAAGTTCTACAAATACTATAGAATTCGAATCAACAGAAAAAGTCAAAGTAGGAAGAACCCTAAATCCGTCTGAATTTGCTCCGGAACCGGTTGATTCGGCATTATTTATAGCTCTAACACCAACAAAATAACTTTGTCCTGTATGAAGATGACCAGCAGTAGTTATAGTTTCAGTAAAATATGTAAGAGGTCCATTATAATCAGTATTATCACTTGTAAATTTGTCTATATAAAATGTCCCGCTTGTTCCAGCATCTCTATCAGATACCATACCCAGTTGGATATTATCTACAGTCAACCCGCTTGTATCACCTGTCGTAGTCGTATACTGCACACCATCCACCCACAATGATACATATCCAGATGCATTTGCAAACCACATGATTTCAATAGATGAAAAACTAGAAGAACTAATGTTTACCCATGAAGTTGTTACAGGTCCAGTTTCTAAAACTCCTCTCACTCGATAATTAGCTCCATCATAATTGAGTTCTATACTTGCTCTTATAGTGGTAGAAGAACGTATATCCGTGATAGTGAATATATCTCCTGACGTCATAGTCAAGCTATTTGGATTTAGATAAAACCGAGCGTAATAAGTACCAGCAGCGCCAAAATCATCCTCAACATATATAGAATTTCCATCATTAATCAAAGCTGCCATACCCCATATACCAACATAAGCAGAAGCATTCGTACTAGAAAGATTTCCGCCGTCATTACTATTAGAATCCCATCCGGTTAGATCTCCAGATTCGAATTCATTTGAAAAGATATTACCTGGCTCGCTCTTTGCTTTCCAATTAACTATATCTGTCCCGCCGCTTGTAGTACCAATAGCATATTCATAACTTTTAATTCCAGACTGGCTATCTGAAAAGCCTGACCAGTTGCCTAGAACTGTTGTCAATGAACCAGTATTTTCATCAATATCACTCCCAATTGTCCCTCCATCATAAACAGTTCCTGCGCCGGGATTAGAATTATCAACTCCGAAATCTCTAATTGATTCAGAATTTGATCCAAATTGAATCCAGTTTGAGTAAGTGTTAGCTTCATCTCTTACGCGAGCCTGCCAATGATATTGTGATCCAGGAGTTAAACTAGTAATCGTATGTGTAACATTTACAGGATCACCACCAGGATATTCAACCCCTGATCCGCATGAATCCTCAGTATCTAAAAAAGGTGTACCTAGTTCATCTTTTTCTATACATAAATATAAAGTATCTCCGATATCAGTATCAGATGCATATGCACTAAATTTGACTGATGTTTCGCTTGTCCAATCGCCAAGTGCGATTACTGTATCATCTGTCTTAAGCTGAGCTAAACTTGAAGGATCATTTGGAGCTGTATTTGGTGAAGGGATATAATCTACAAGCATCCAGAGAGTAGAAACACGCATGCTTTGAGTACCTCCATCATCTGATAAACGTACAGCTATTTGGCTTGTATCAAGAGTACTTGTTGTCCAGCTAGATGAGACATAAGGGCGAGTATATCCAATTAAATAGTAAGGTACCACACTAGTCGTACTATTTGTATACCAAGTAGTTGTTGTTATATCCAAACTTTCACTTTCTTGATAAGGATTAGTAGTAGTATCATCTGATACACCAAGCGTTACACCTGATTGAGTAGCTGCACTTTCTGTAAAACGAATCCCAACTTGAACCAAAGATATTGTCGATCCGGATGTGATACCTGCAGTTGAAGTATCTGTTATATTTACAGCAGTAAAATAGCCTACATTACTTGTATAAACATAATCAGTTACATCGTTTGGAGTAGTTTCGTCTAAGCATTCGTAATTATTTGACGGACCACCAGAATTTGCCCACTGGGAACTTTCTCCTGCTGCATTTGGTTTTAGGTGAACGATATACCCAGCACCTGGATAACCATTTTGTGTAGTACCTATATTCTCATTTACAGCAACATCATCAAAATACCATTCACCCACTGTCTGCTCTTCAGCATTTCCATTACCATTAAAATCCAATCTCATAATACCAGAGCTGAAATCCCTTGTTGAACTTGATGCAAAACTTGATCCATCTATCTTTGCTTCCGCACTGTCTGCACTTACCCCACCTGACGCATCAAACTTTACTTCAAGTCTGTACCACCGGAGTAGATCAAGTGCTGATGAAGCTGATCCGATTGATCCGTCTTCATCATACAACCGCAACTGTCTATTGTTATCTAACGTTACATAGACCATATAAACGTTTGTAGTACTTCTGTACTTAAATATCCTATTCTCCGCGCTTGGAGCAGTGACGATTCGTATATAAGTCCTCATATAAAAAGGACCATCACTATTACTAGATTTTATATTGATACTTACCCCTTCAGGAGTTCCTGAAGCCAAAGAAGCTATCTGCAAAGATGCGTTTCCTCCATGATAAACAGTTGTAGATATACTAGAATTATACACAGACAGCCACTCAACATTTGCCGTTGTACTTTGAAGTTCAAAACCTGATGAAAAAAGCCTCCCACCAGTTGCTGCTTGATATTCAACCTCTACCCACACTGTACTTATATTCATTACCGGGTCACAGTCACTAGTACTAATCCTCACATAATAATTATTCACATCTGTTGGAGTAAATGGATCTGTTTTATCTCCTGCAACATCATAAGCAACCATTCCTTGATTAACACGTCCTGTAGCCGCAACTGTTGTGATAGGATTTCTTGGTTTATTATCATCAACAGTAAACCATGCTGTTGTTTCCATACTGACATTTTGTATATCATATGCATTACTTACATCTCTTAGGATAACATTATAGTTTCTTCCTGCCGCGGACGCCCCGCCACCTGCTCTTGCATAAATCTGCATTACTCTTATTTTGTCATTTGTAGAAACACCTTTTGAAGTAATGTCCTCTAAAGTATAGTCCTCAAGTTCATCAGAACCAGCACAATATATATAACTAGACGCATCATCGGGTGTTACTTCATAAACTGAAGTATAATCTCCTGTCCATGTTGTATTTGTTCCATTTCCATCAGGACGCAGATACACAATTTTCCCTTCACCAGGCCAGTTAGCAATCGTTCCAGTCCCTGTGGTATTTACAGCCAGATCATCAAAAAACAAATCTGATGTGGAATTTGTTGATAATGACCCAACCTGGTATGTCATTACTCCATTTGCATGATTTACAGTAGCAGAATAAGCAAAAGATACTCCTTCTAAACGAGACCTGACAACAGTATTTACCGCACCTCCTGATCCAAAATTATAATAAACTTCAATTCTTGTCCATGTTGAAGCTGAAACAGCACTTGATGCATTACCTATTTGCTCAGAATCTTCGTCATTATACAATGTAAGCGTCATATCAGTATTCAGCCTAATGCTTATCTGATCTGTTGCTGCCGCATCACGCAATATCATAATATCCACCTGAGCATCAGGAGTTGTCGTAACATATATATAAGTACGAATATAAAAAGGATTTGCGCTATTAGCGCTTTGGAAATCATTACTTGCTCCGGCAGTTGCGTTAGACGGATTTGCACGTAATGCATAAGAACCTGACCTATATGTAGTATTGCTGATAGACGGAGACCCAACATTTGCAGTATATTCAACATCAGCTGTTGTTGTGTTTAGTTCAAATCCTGTCATCCAAAGTCTTGATGGTACCTGAACCCCTGTTTCATCAGAAGCAATCTGCCATTGCCTTTGTTCTTCAAAATCACCTATTGATATTGGTCCTAAAAGATAAAATTCCGGTGAAATATCAGGCGCATCGAATTTGTACGAAAGCTCAATAGTATCGCCTTTTTTTAGGCTTACCTGCCAGCTAATTATCTTTACATCATTTGATTCTATAATCTCAAAATTATTTGGAAACTCCGTACCTAAATTTTCAATCTCAAATATACTTGGAACTCTTTCCTCTATTTTCCCAAAATAATCAATATTACTAATAATCTTTATCTTCATATCATACTTTTCTATAGGGTAAATTCTTACTGGTCCTACTCTTTCTATATCAAAATCTATACTTTCAGATACTTTAAATTTATCAGTTAACATTCTTTCTTCATCACCAATAGTTGAAGAAATGCTCATCTCATAAGTTCCCGCTTCATTTGTATTTTCAAAATTTACAGAGTAATCAGGGATGTATGTAACATTACTTGGCCCACACTCCTTTGATTTTTCGATTGTTTCTTTTTCAGTTGAATATTTGTATATTTTACCGCTCGGCGCTTTAATTTCGAGCTTAACATTACCATCACATAGCGTTCTTCCATTACTGTCTAGAACAGTCATAAGGATATTTGCTTTTTCATTTAAAAGATAAGTTGGTTTATTAGTATTAATGGCAAGTACCCCCCAAGTAAAATCCTGCGACAGGGGTATATTTGCATAATCTTTTTCTTCTGTATTTATTTCCAACGTATATCTGCCTGGTTTCATATTATTCTGCTCTTGAAGTTCAACGAATGTATGCCCGTCAGGAAGGAAAATTATCTTTGGGATAATATCTACCTTTGTATAATTACTATCATAAACTTCTGCAGTAATTTTAAAATTACCTTCTTCAAAAATCCTTTCTTTTTCAATGATATTATCTGTATAGCTTTCTGTTTGGAGAATTTCAAAGTAGTCAAGTTCAAAATTTGGTGTTTCAAAAGATAAAAAGTCTTTCTTTGTTGATTTTATCTCAGGTAGATCAGATACTTTTAGTTCTTTTTTAAAATTGTTTTCGCTGCTACCTGCTAAAGTAACTTCTGGAAAAATCTCATACTTACCACTAATTTCCTCAAATGATGTTTCGTCTTTGTTCACAACAACTCTAAAACAATAAGTTGTATCGTATTTCGCATTAACTGTATCAAGAACAAATCCTAGTTCAGTAAAGTTATTGCTCGGTAGAGTAACTCTAGTATGTTTCCCAGCCCATGAAGATTCGATAAAGTTTGAACAAGTTTCATCTACACATGAACTATTTGGATAAATCTCACTTGATAATATAGAGTCATCCATGTTTTCAATTAAACTAATCGAGCTTACTGCATCAACATTTGACCAGTCTTTAATACTATTACAGGAAGAACTTGTTTTTTCACTATACTGCAGTTTATAATTTTGATTTGTAGATTCAAAATCTCCTGAATTATATAATTCAACTCTTAGAAAAAGATACATCCCAGGATTTACACTATATAAAGGATAATTTTCTTTTATCGCCTCATCTACTGCATCAATTTTATACTGCCATCTATACCCTTTCTGGTCAATAATAGGCTCGCGAGCTGTATATTCAATTTCAACCCATACTTTATCTACCCTCCATTCACTATTCTCGAAACCTGCATCATTTGTTTTTAAAGTTATAAAGAAATTTTTAAAATCATTGCATGTCCAGCTGGTATTATCTTCTTTTTTTTCTGACCTAAAAGAATGTAGGCTGAATTTCCCTTCTTTATGGCTTGTTTCCTCCTCATTACCCCATAATTTATCGTTAATACCTAAAGATATTTTCTGATTTTCTAAAGTTGAATACACATAAGCTTTTACAGATACTGATTCAATTGAATTTTCGCACTTAACAGGTCCATTTATTTTTAATGCAAGAAGTTGACTACCTGCTGAGGTTTTTATAAATTTATCATCTTTTTCTTGAATATTTTCAATTATTACATCTCCCCACTGATTAGTTGAATATACATCTGATACAGACAAGGACTCACTTGATCCTTCTACAATAATTCTCGGTACTTTTATCGAAATTAAAAATATACCTCCTACAATAATTAATGCTATAAGGTAATTTTGTTTCTTTAACCAGATTTTCTGAAATAGCTTTTTATAAATATACCTTTTCGGGCGTTTCATTATTTCAATTTTCTATCTAATAACTATTACCATTCTAATAATATCTGAGGCAAATCTCAAGTTTATTATGAGAATAAATTAATAAAAATATCTTTTGGTATTTGGTAGTAAAAGATTGGGGTTGGAGTGCTTTCCCTTTGGGTGGACATAATAAATTTCGATCGCTATCCCCGCTTAGCGGGGTAAACCGCCAGTTTATCCTCCGTAGCTGTTAAAAATCAACAGCGCAGGATGGAAAGTTTCTCGCCTTCGCGTAATCCCGTTTTACGGGAGAAGCAAGGAATTCTCCCACGCTTTCTTGCCTGCCCCGTATTACGGGGCCTGCCGAAGCTTCTAATAAGCGTAGGCACGGTTAGGTACCTTTTTTATAAAAAAAGGTATAAAAAGAAAATTTTCCTATTAACTAATGAAAAAACTCAATTGTAACCATATTCTAATTTAGATATACTTAATTCACTTTAAAAATACTTTTAATTTAAATACTAATATGAATTATAAAGTCGGTTCAACAACAATTTCAAAAATTAAAAATCAAAAAGATATTGATGATTTTGTAAAATCTCTTAATATAAAAAGTAACACAGTTTTAATAAAACCAAACTGGGTAGATGGTCTTAATGCAAGTCATACTGAAGCTGAAGTACTTGATATGTTTCTAAAGTCTCTTAAAAGAAAAGTAATCTTTATTGAAAGCTATACTTTCTGGAGGAATAAGAAAATGGCAAAACAAGGTAATAAAGAAGATTATTTCTCTTCAAAGGAAGCTACAGTTGATACTGGTAAAAAACATTGGAATTTCTTTAAAGAACAGGATAAATGGTTTTTTAAATATACAAAACTTGATAAATTATTTAAAAAATATAATGCAGAATATATAAGTATTACAAATGAGGTATGGAACAGAGATACAGTTAAAAGCAGTATTATTCAAAATGTTGTTAAAAAAAATTACGATAGAGTTAATTTCAAAGAATTATATTCTTATGTTCCAGAAAAACTATATAAATATAAAGGAGCAGATTTAATAAGCTTTGCAAAAGCGAAGATAGACAGAGGATACGGATATACTTTATCAATTAAAAACTTATTTGGACTCATACCTGATCCAAATCGGTACGATAAATATCACGGTGAAGAAGAAGAAAATCTTATACATAGTATTATTAATATGCACAAGATCTATCAAAGCCTTTTTGAAGTAAAATTTGTTGTTGATGGTGTATTTAAAGCTTGTAGTATGGATTTTGATACAGAAAAAACTATTTCTTATGATAATTGGGGTGTTATTCTAGGTGGGAATAATGCATTAGAAATCGATGAAATTGGAGCAAAATTACTCGGTACTAAACTAAAAGGTGCATTAAAAGAGCTTCCTGCTAAATATGAAAAAAATTTCGGTGGTTTTGATAAGAGTATATTGAAAAATATACCAAAACACTTATACCTCAAAAAAAGGTGTGTTTGAATATAATTAATCTGGAATATCACTCAAAATATAAACTTGTTTCCTGAATAATTCTTTATTATAAAAGAATACTGTATGTTTATCACATCAAATTTCTTAAATTTAATTATTTGTTAATTTATAATATAATAATTACTATTACTATATATTTTATAAAAACTTTTTATGAAATATATTTTCTGTAGATTTAAAAAGTTAAAGATATATATTCTGTTAATTGGATTTTTATCTTTAATTTGGCTTATTATTCGTACAGGTAGAAAACCATCCCGTATTAATTATCCCTGCCAAAAAATTGCTATTAATAACTCCTTATTATTTCTGTCATATATAATTGGATTTCTTGGTATCAAGATAAGTAAAAAGTTATTAACAAAAAATATTCGGTTATTTTATTATACATTTATGTTAACTATTATCATAGTTATATCCGGAACTATAGGCCTCGTTTACAAAACTATTTATCCTTCAACCGCTAAAGCTGACTCCCACAGTCATGAACCTATCGGTAATGGCACTTCTAAAGTCATATGGGTACATGATAACGATGCAAGTTCAGCTGTAAGCGATTATACTAACTGGCGGACAGGACAATCAAACGGTATAAGCCAGGAAACAATTGACAATATGATGGACCAAGGTATTTTATCATTGACAAATAGAAGTACAATTAGAGATGCTTGGGTTAACCTGCTTGAACTTATCAATTCTTCTGAAATACCAGGTAAAAAGATAGCTATTAAAGTTAATTTTAATAATCCTGTTGATCATTTTAACTCACTTCCTCATACAATAAAATCATTATTAGACCAATTGACATTAGTCGGATTTAATGAAGTAGATATTTATATATATGATGTTTCTAGAACAATCTGGCCTAGTTTTAAAGATTATCTTATAAATACTGGATATACTAACGTTAATTTTGTAGATAAAGATAATATTGGAAGTTTTGGAGGATGGGCAGCAATAGGATATCTTATAGATCCTGACGTTACAAGCGGGAACTGTAGGAGTTCTTTTTATGCATCTAAGCCTGAGCTTTTAAACACAGTAGATTATCTTATTAATATACCAATCTATCGAGGACATGGTGGAGCCCAGATCACATTTGGGTTCAAAAATCATTATGGAAGCTTACCTTACGCTGCTCCATACAGTCAACCAGCTGGAGGTGGTCCAGAATTTCATGATGGTTCAAATCGTACTGGAGCAGGAGGTGTATCAGAGTGTTGGAGTTGGGATGATAATCTTCCAAGTTCAATGGACGATCTTAACGCTAATCACCCTTTAGTACAATTAAGTAATGATAATTCAATTAAAGATAAGACTATTCTAGTAATTGGTGATGGAATTTTTTCCCACTATACAAACAATTATGTAGCAGTACCTGACCATAATCCTAATTCTTTATGGCTTTCTAAAGATCCTGTCGCATTAGATTCGGCACTTTTTGATTTTTTGAAACAAGCTAGAGGAGGAGATGGAGGAAGTTTACAAAGTATGTGGCAGGCATATCTTCATATAGCAGGAAGGAAAGGACTTGGAGTTCATGCTCATGCAACAAGTTGGAATAGCGGAGTACCAATATATTCATCTGGAATAAACTTCCTATCATGTGAGAATTCCATTTGTCCAGTTCAGGCTATTACTGATGACTTAATATTTATTCATCATTCATGTGGTAGTAACTGGCTAAGTAATAGTCTTCATCAAGCGTTAATAGATAAAGACTATATCGATGAAAGAAATGATATAACATACGGAATAGATGTAAGTCCTAACAATGGAAGGTCTGATTCACTTGGACCAACACCTGGAGATAATACAAATATGAATCATTGGATAAGGTGGTTTAATGATTATCTCGAAAATATCAAAGTATTAGGTGCAGCAACAGGTGTAAATAAAATTATTATGTATAAAAGCTGTTATCCTATAAGTAATATAACAGCCGATGGCAGTGAACCAGGAGATCCATTTAGTAGTTCCCAAACAATTACTAACTATAAGGCTGTTTATCGACACCCAAATGGTTCGGGAAATACATATTCAAATGGAGGTTATACTTATAAACCTTTGGAAGATATCTTTGCTGAAAACACTGATACATTATTCATAGTAATTACAGCTCCTCCAAGAAATTATGTGGGATCTTCAGATAGTGAAGCTCACAGAGCACGTATTTTTAACAATTGGCTTAAAACAGAATGGCTTACAAACTACAATACTACTCACCCTGATTACAATAATGTAGCTGTTTTCGACTGGTTCGATATACTAGCATATCCAGATGATCATCTTCTTCATCCAAATAGATTAAAAGAGGAATACGGTGGTTCAACTGGAGACTCTCATCCAAATTCTACTGCAAATTCTTACTCAACTCAAGTTTTTACTACTAATGAACCAAATTTTCTCGATAATTCATGGAACTCCTTTGTAAACGGATTAACATATTATAATTTAGCAGTAACAAAAACTGGGAATGGATCTGGAACAGTTACAAGCAGTCCTGCAGGCATAAACTGCGGTAGTACTTGTTCATATTCTTTTAACAGTGGCACTTCTATTGTTCTTACTGCTAATCCAGCGGCAAGTTCAAATTTCACTTCTTGGTCTGGTGGCGGTTGCAGTAGTTCAGGTTTATGTAATGTAACTATGAATGAAAGTATAAGTGTAACTGCTACCTTTACTCTTAAAATATATACTATTTCTGCTTTCGCAGGTTCTGGTGGTTCTATAAATCCAAACGGAAATATTACAGTAAATTATGATGCTGATCAGTCATTTATTATTACAGCAGAAAATAGTTATGAGATTCTAGATGTTCTTGTAGATAGTGTTTCTCAGGGCCCTATCTCTTCTTATACTTTTCAAAGTGTTACTCAAAATCATTCTATAACTGCTTTGTTTCAGGCTAATTCTGATTATCAATCAATATGTGAGTCAAACAATGGAAGATGGCTTGAACAATACAATGAATGTGAAGGAATAAGTGAAAGTTTATGTACATCGAATGATGGTTTTTATAACTCATGCGGATCGCCTTGCAGACACAATTCTTTAAACGATCAGCGTAAGAGTGCGAGTAGTGCTAGTTGTGTACAGCACTGTGTAAGTTTCTGCACATTCGGCGGTCAAGGACAAGTTCTTATAAATACAAAAAAATCTTCATTAATTAAAGCTGAAAATTATGATAACAATCTTTATTCAGAGATCTCAGATACTGTGGGGTACAATCCTTTTTCTTATCCTTATACTTCTTCTAATTCTAATACTAAAAAATCATACAATTATTTATATCCCACTTTAAAAAATGTACAAGGTAATAAAACTAATAATACAAATAATTCAAAAATTGCAAGTTATCACCTATCATCTATTATTTCACTTTTGATTAGTATTTCTTTTTTAATTTATTTAAAATTATATAAAAATAAGAAATATGAGAAAAATTAAAAGAGAAATTGTTTCAGCATTAATAATAAGTAAAGATAACAAACTGCTTATACAGAAAGAAGACCCTACCAGAGGCGGAATTTACAGCGACGCGTGGCATATCCCCGGAGGCGGTATGGAAAAAGGTGAAACAGTACTTGAAACATTAAAACGGGTAGTAATGGAGGAGGTCGGTATAAATATCTCCAGCTATAAACCAATACTTCTAGATAATACTCAATACAGAACAGCTGAAAAAACTCTTAAAAATGGAGAAAGAGTTCTAGCACATATGCACTTTAATGATCACAAAGTAGTTTTAAATGATAAAAATGCAGATGAAATAAAAGTAAAAGTTTCAGATGAAGTTATAGAATTTAGATGGGTTCCTTTTAATATGCTCTCAGAATATAAATTAACTCCTCCGTTAAGAAAATTGCTAACAAAAATTAAACTTCTTAAATAATAAATAAAAGTTGATTCAATATTATTCTCAATATGGTTGAAAGTTGTACTTTCAACTATATTGGGTACTAAATAAAAAAGATTTCATAAAACACGTATTAAATTTGCGAACCAACAATCAGCTAAATCTTATCCAGCAAAGGTCAAACCTTTTAAAGCTGGTTCAAAGTTCCATCTTTGAATCGGTTCTCATATAACTGTATAATTTTAAAGCTGGTTCAAAGTTCCATCTTTGAATCAGTTCTCATATAACTGTATAATTTTAAAGCTGGTTCAAAGTTCCATCTTTGAAACAACTTTCACATAACTGTATAATTGCATTATAAATTACTTTAAAATATATGTAATTCATGAATTACATTAAATATTTACAATTTTGGTTTTACGGAATTCTAAAAAAAGAAAAGATAATTACAGATACTTCTAAAAGTGTTTTTGATATAAACTTTAACGAACTTAAAAAAAAAACAAAT